>Ga0182744_1000010_pt1 | contig 310062 bp, 268 predicted proteins | sample eDN3rd30CKraftMG_FD_128525 | JGI IMG/M metagenome (GOLD analysis project Ga0182744, IMG submission 128525) | Enriched Miracle-Growth compost microbial communities from Emeryville, California, USA - eDNA 3rd pass 30_C Kraft MG (version 2) (version 2) ... | reverse complement strand
GCCAACTGGATGATCCCCGGCAAGATGGTCAAGGGCATGGGCGGCGCCATGGATCTCGTCGCCGGCGTCAAGCGGGTCGTCGTCGTCATGGAACATGTGGCCAAGGACGGCCCCAAGCTGCTGAAGCGCTGCAACCTGCCGCTGACGGGCGCCGGCGTCGTCGACGTGGTGATCACCGATCTCGGCGTCTTCAACATCGACCAGAAGGGCAAGGACGGCATGACCCTGGTCGAGATCGCCGACGGCGTCACCCTCGACGAAATCAAGAGCAAGACGGAAGCCGGTTTCCAGGTTGCGCGGGGTCGCTCGTTTGCCTCTTAGTTCAAAGCATCGGGTTACCGAGTTAAGGCATAATCACAATGAATAGCTGCTATTATTGCGGGCTGGTGTGCGGAGAAATAAGCCATTAGTTCATCAACGCGCCGCGTTTCGATGAATAGCCCGCCTTTGTAATGATCTGGTATCCCGACTAGTCCGCCATCACTTCTGCCGTTGAACACGGATTGATTCCGCCTCGGTCTTCCCGGCTTCCAAATCCTTTATAATCTTTTCTTGCTCGCTGCGGAGCCTCGCCAAAGCGTCGGTCTGGACCAACGAGGGCGACAGGGGTTGTGCAGGGTGCTCCGTAATAACCCGCGCAGCCTGGGCGGCTGCCACAGCCTCACGCGCTTCGCGCGCGGCCGACTGCTCAGATCCATTGACGATCTTCCGCTCTGCACGCAATTCTTCCTGCGAAGTCGGGTCAATCCCGCCGCGCGCCTCCCGCCGCCGTTCGGCGTCGATAGCGCGGGCCGCGATCCGCTCTGCGGAGGCAGCCTCGCGCTGCTCTTTGAGCCGAACTTCCTGCGCGCGCTCGATGAGCCGGTCGGCATTGGGACCGACGGCAGCCTCGACTTCAGCTCGGCTGAGTTGCTCCACTCCGCGCTCCTGCATCCGCTGCAGGTCGATCCGATTGGCGAGCATTTGCAGATACCGGGCGGACGTCTCGCAAAATTGTTGCTTCGTCTCACCGTCGAGAAGGTCGCTCGTCCGCGAGACAGCATCATTCATGAGACGCAGATTCTGGACCATTTGCTGCGATGTTACTGGCATCTCGTTCTCCTTGGTCAAATACTCCACGCGGTTGGCGATAGTGTGCAGAATGCCACCCACGGCCTGCGCCATCAACAGTCGTTCGAGCATGTCTTTCGCCAACGCGTTCGAGGGCCGTTCTATGGCAACAGCCTTCCAGGCGGTGATGCTCTCGTTCACAACTTTACGGTCGGGTGCCGACATCGGCAGGCGGATAGGATTCGCTTTTGCAGTCCGGATCCGCTGCCTGGCATTGTCGATAAGACGTCGATTGGCGGGATCGGCGGCATATGCGCGATCCCGAGCTTCACGCACGGGACGCGGTCGATCGGCCGCGTCTACGATCGCCTTGTCCTTCGGGCCATAGCTCTGCGAGGACGCTCGTTCTTTCGCCGAGGTCGCGACGATCTTCAAACCCTGCGCCTGGGCATGCTGTGCGTAGACCTCACGCCACTCAGCAAAAGTGCCACGATTAGGATGGATCTTATAGCCGGATTCGTTCTTCACTGTGATGACGGCGTGAGCGTGTATGTGCCCGGCCGCTTCCTTATCCGTGTGAACACCGAACATGAACTTATGATCCGCAAAGCGATCGTGCAGGAAGGCGCGGGCCGCGTTGGCAAAGGCCGCCACATCGGTTCCGGCCTTTGCCGAAATGATCAGGTGCATCGTGTCCCGCACGGATTGCGACCGAAGCGACGGACCCCAATCACGCGCCGCGATGCGCGCATCCGCGACATTGGAAAGGCTCTTGCCACGGTCGTCGATCGCCGCGCCCGCCTCGATTAATTTATTGAGTCTATGGGTGACGCCGTCGCGACCATGGCTCGTCGCCCCAGGTCGAATCGTCACGGCGTCCCCGTTAACGCCCCAGGCGGTTACGGTTCTGGCACGAACCGCCGCATCCGAAACGGTATCGAGACGGCTTGGTCTGGCGTCGTATTCTTGATTGGCGACCTGAGCCTCTCGAATGCGGAACCGCTCCTTACCGCTCCCGGCCATGGCCGCGACAGCGTGCGCCTCGAGCTGCCCCTTATCGTCAATGTCGAGCCGAACCGCGTAGCGGTGTCCCGAGAAGGCGGCCGCGATGGCCTTCTCGTAGACCGCTCGGCCTTCCGCGGTATCTGGGACACCCTCTAGTCTCAGACGAAACGCGCCCACGTCCTGACTTTCCGCGCGCTTCGAAAAATCCGTCGACCAAGCCTTGATCTCGTCAGCCACGGCTTCCCGATCCGTCAGCATCCGTCCCTCATGCGTCTCGAGCGGTATGTCTTCGCGCTGGACATATTGGCCGGTCGCCGTGGCGCGTGTGACGCCGCGCGCGTAGGACACCACCTTGATGACGGCAGGCTGGTAGCCGGCAGCAAGCTGCCGGGCCCGACCAAGCGGTCCGCCCCCGGCCGAGTTCATTCCCACTCCGCCAGAGCCGGCGCTGAATCCTCCGGAGATCGGGCTCGGCGCGCCACGCGAAGGCGAAGCCCCAGGACCTGCGCCGCCACCTCCGGTCGCGGCCGGGATCGAGCGCGCCCGCTCCTCGTCCCGCTCGCCCGTGATTGTCGCGCCGCGAATGATCTCTCGAGCCAGCGGCGTCTTGGGAAGCGACGCCACGCGTGCCCGATGAGCGCGGACGTCTTCGTCCAACAAGCCGGGCCGACGCGGCGGCCGACGTTCTGCCCGCGCCTCCGCCATCACCCGACGCGCGGCCTCGACCTGCTCAAGCCACCAGACGATCTGGTCCATGCGGTTCATGCCCGTTCCTCGTACGAGATATTCGCCGGCTGCGCGAGCCGGACTTCCCGACGCAGCTTCGAGCCATAGGCCAGGGTCATTTCGGTCAGTTCGTCATTAATAGAGGCGATAACGTCGTGCAGGCCTCGCCACACCGGCTCGGTGTCTTCGATGCGCACCGCTTGGTTGCGGTGAATCGCCTTGAGGACCTGCGCGAGGTTACGGCCGACCATGCGCACCTGGCTCGCCAGCTCCACGACTGCGCGAGTGTTTTCGGCCGACAAAGCGGGACCAGCCTGGACAGAGGCACGGATCAACCGGCGCACCACCTCGGCTTTCGGCAGGCCAAACAATGCGACGGCCTCCTGCAGACGCTGCTCATCCGAATCGGACAATTCGGTCCGCAGCCTTGGCTTGCGTCTCGGTGCTGCGGAGCGAGACATAAGTGCCCTTATCCCCTTCCCGTTTCCACGGCTCACCGGCCGTCAAACAGGAGCCGAATACGCCGGGCGTTCCGTAGGGACGCCGGCGTCACGCGTCAGCGCCCCGGCTGCGCCCAGCAGCCGTTCCCCGGTTTGGCCCACAAACCGGTATCTTGTCAACCAATATCTAATACACTGAATGTAAGATAAGCAACGTATGAAAGGCGGTCGCGTCCAGTTGAGCTGTCAGTGACAACTTTCCAGCGCTGTCGCGCGCAGCGCCTCCAAGCCTTCACTTGATTGCGGCAATACCGCAATTCGTCATTGCCGCGTTGCATCATCTCGTGACGCGCCAAGAGCAACGAAATGACGAAATGCCGTAGCTCGGCTCAGACCGCAACCCCGCAGAACACGAATGACGCAACACCGTAACAACTTCTTTCGCCATTGCGGCAATGCGGCATCACCGTATTCGCGAAATCACCGATTGACGAACCAGCGCATTGCAACAAAACGGCAATCACGATCTACCGAAAAGAGATAATGCGTGATTGCCGTACGTTCATTATGTTGTATGTTGTCATCCCGCCGATGGAGCGAACCGCCGAACGGAGAACCAAGTGCCAAGCATCTTCGCCGTGGCAAACCCGAAAGGCGGAAGCGGCAAGACGACCGTCTCGATCATCCTCGCCGGCGAGTTCGCCAAGCACGGTTACGCGGCCGCCATTGTCGATGCCGATCCGCAGGGGTCCTCTTACCAGTGGCATGCGTCATCGGTCGCGCGGGGCTTGAGCCCGCAGGGCGTCGACCTCGTGCGCGCGCCTGATGAAAAGGCCCTCGCCCAGGCGATTGATCGGCTCGAGGGCTACGATGTCGTCGTCGTCGACACCCCCGGTTACTATGGCGATGTCTTGATCCAGTCGGCGCTGCGCGCCGACCTCGTGGTCTTGCCATGCAAGGTTCACACCTTCGACGCTTCCCAGGTCGTGCGCACCATCCGTAATCTAGAGCAGCATGCTGCTAGCTCAAAGCTGCCGATGAGCCAGCATCGCGTTCTGTTCAACGAATATGACAGTCTCGACCGCAACACCCGGCCTCTCAAGGAGGTCGTCGCCTATCTCGACGCAGAAAAGGTTCCCGTCTGCGCTAACGCGCTGTATCGGCGCGTCACCTATCGCACCATGACAAGCGGACACGGCACGTTGTACCAGATGAACGACAAGGACGAATCGATCCGAAAGGCCCGTTACAACGCTGACCAGGTCGTCCGCGAATTGCTCGCGGCAAGCCAGGCCGCCGGCCAGGGCGATAACGCCGCATGACGGATCCCGCCTCCGCACAGAAACCCGATCGCCCTCCCCTGCCCCGCGACGCGTTCCGCGCTCATCGCGTGAACACGGCGCCGACCGATACCCCTGCGGCAAAGCCAGTCGTCGTGACGCCGGCGTACGAAGATCAGGTCTCTGCGCGAGCGGCACATTCCACCTCGACGGATAACACGTCCGCGCACAAGCCGTCGCGCCCTCAGAAAGTGCGCGATCGAAATCCATTTGATGCCTATGGCGAGCGATCCTCGTCGCGACCTTACGCGTTGCGTTTCCCCGATGCGATCGACCTTGTGGTCCGCCAAATGGCAGCCGAGGAGCGAACACACCCGCTTCGGATCATCGACCGCATTGTCTACGACCACCTCAAACGGATCGGCCGGCTGCCGCCGTCGCGCGAACCCTGACGAAAACGTCCTGACCGCTGAGGCCTCGAATGCGCGGCCACGCGACGCACCGAATGATGGGGGCGACACAAGCAGGACCGCCTTTACGAAAAGTCGTCCGGGAAGGAAGATGAAGATGGATCTCGGTCACGGGCAGCTTGCCCTTGCCGGCGGAGTGCCATCAGCATCGGCCACACCGAAAATTTCCCGGCTGCGGCGCGCCGGGCCAGGATTCGGAGATAGCCTCCTGGATTCTTGATGGCCTTGCCTCGTTGCAGGATGGCCGAAAGCACCACACTGGCTTGTCCATCGCCCATTGCGATGCGAGCTTCCTCCCAGGCGCTGGGACTGATGCCGAGCATGGGACGAACGGTAGATGCCGTCGCAATGAGATCCTGTTGGGTGCGGATGCCGCCGCACGCGTAGTCGACGATGTCGGGACAGAGTTCGACCACCATGTAAATTGGGATGGTGTCGGGGACTCGAGGGCGGTCGGGGTCCACCGTCTCCTCGCCGCCAGGTGCCGGGCCAGGTTCGGATGGGTTGGGCTTCTCCGGGCCTGAGTTCTGAAGCTGAACGGCTGGCAGTTCTCGTGGCCCCGGCTCAACGGCATCAAGCCGGCGTTCAAGGACCACGACGATGGCCTCTCTAAGGTGCACCAATTCGACGATGATCGGCTCTAGGACATCGCTCGTCGCGACGCGAGGGAGCCGTGCCATGATGTCGCGAAACCTTCGATGATAAGATTCCCAATCAGCCGGTACGTGCTGCTCCACGCCCATGGCAATCATCTTGGTGATGTCACGCCGCGCCAAGGTCATCCGCTCGCGGAGAACGGCGAGCGCCTGGCGCTTGGCGATGACGGCTTCGGCCGCAGCGCCGAATTCCTCGGCCCGGGCCACGATCGGTCCGAGATCGAAGCCAAACGCCTGATCGATATCGCCCGAGGTCGTCTTTCGCGCGTAACGTTTCCCGTTCGGGCTGTCACGCCGGAGAACAAGACCGCTATCGACAAGCGCCGCAAGGTGACGGCGCAAGGTCGAGGCCGCCATCCCGTGAGCGCGCAGGGCGAGAAGTCGATTTGAGGGGAATACGACCAGATCGGGGGCACCGGCGGTCAACACCGTGTCGGGATGAAACGATAGCAGGGCGTTGAGGACCACGAGCGCGCGATCCGAAACGGCGAGCGATGCCCGCGCCTCGCAGATGTTTCGGAACACCTGCCATTTGTGCGCGGGCTTGCCCTCGGGGCATTCTTTCACGCCGCGTTGCGCCTCGACGATACTAAGCGACAGCGGTCGCTGCCCAAACGGGGTAATTGAATTTTGGTCAAGCATCTCCATTCGCGTCCTCTCGTTTCGAGAGCGCGGGGGCAAACAAAGACCGTGGCGTAAAAACGCGAGTCCCCTTGAACTGTCGAATGACGCGGGCTAAAATGCCTGTACGCGAAAGGGGCATTGTTGGCGATTGGCGTCGCCAGCTCGTTCATCCTCATGAGAGACCCGGCTCTGCCGGGTTTTTCTTTGTCCGAACGCTCCTCTCCTGGTTGAATCGAATCCGTCTATTATATTGAATGTTGGCGGGCCGTCCAACGTGCAGGCCTTGCCAGATCGACGGAACGGTTTGCATTGGGAAGCGCGAGGAATCAGCGATGAGTGAAATGCGTTGCCGCCGAAAGGCGGCCCACGCAGCGCAATGCAGCAGCTTGCGGCGTGCGTTCCAGGCAGGATTGGAAGCGCCCCGGCTAATCGGGGCTGAGCCGACGGGAATTCGCGGAGCAGCTTGGCATTCCGCGATCGAGCTACTTTCACTTGATGACGGCGGCGGCGAACCCGAGCCTCGATTACATCGAGCTCATTGCAGAGAGGGCGGGCGTCGATCCCTTGCGATTGCTGGGCCAATTGGCCAATCCGGCCAAAGCCCGCCGGCCGGACTCAGAGAGAGCCGGGCGGTAAGGTGAGTCGGTTCAAGGACTTGCCTGTGAAATTTTCCAACGTCCAATATACTGGACCTCGGGCTTCATGTATGGTCATCGTAGTTTTTCGCGATGAACCCGAAAGCCGTTTCGCCGATGCCGCCTGTTCGCAAGCCGCTGCCCGTCGATCATTCAATCCTGAATGAGATGCTGGCGATCCGACTGCAACAACTCGAGGTCGAAAACGGCGGGATGGAAGCCTTCCTGCCGAAGACGGGGTTGGCGCGCGGCACCTACTACACGATACTGCGCGGCATCGGAAATCCGACGCTGAAGACAATGGAGCGGATCGCATCGAGCCTGAATATGAGCGTGCTTGAACTTCTCGGCTTTGAGGTTGGAGACGCGCGCCGCGCACTCAAGAAAAGCGGCGTCGATTACGACGAGCTAGTTTCGGCGATAGGCAAGAAAAATCGGGCCGACCGCGGCCTCGCGCGGCAGACACGTTCGCGAAAACTTCCTTCGTAGCAGTCCCGAGAATCGAGTCCCGGCGCTTGGCTTTCCGCCGCGAGCGAAGGGGAGGCCGAAGCCTCCCCCCGTGTTCGCTACGCGGTGGCGCGCTCGCTGGCCTGCGCCAATCGGCCGAGCTCCAGAGCGATGAGATCGACAGTGTAGACCCGCTGCCCTTCGCGTTCGAAGCTGTTCTGCCGAAGCCGTCCGCGCACGTGGACCAGGTCGCCCTTCCTGACGTGCTCGCTCACGTAGGACTGGATCGCCTTCGTGAAGATCGTGACTTCGTTCCAGTGCGCGTCGTCCTTCCACTGGTCCTTGTCGTCCTTGACGGGGTAGTTGGCGCAGATGCTGACGCGAACGGTCTTGCCTACCTGCTTGATGGTTCCCACCCGACCGATGAGGGTGAATTCGGCGATATTACGCATTGTCTTTCTCCATCTCATGGGGCTGTGCCCCGTTGCGATGGCGAACCGTTCATGGCCGGGAAGACGAAACAGAGCCAGAGCCGCCAGAGGCGAGCGGAGGGCAAGCGCAGCGCTGCGCCCCGGCGGGGCCACGAATTTTGGCGCCGCAGCCGCATGCGCGAGGAATGCCGGTGGGGTCCCCGCTTGCGGGGGAAACCGGCTGGGGAAAATTCTTGGGCATCTAGGGGCCGACGTGCCGTCGACAGCCATAGGTATCCAGCCATGCAACCGGGAGCGACAGCCCGAACGGGAGAAAGACTTGCGATTGGTACCCGCACCCGGCTCTTGGTCGGCGCGAGTAACACGCACGGCAAGCCCATTTTCGCGGATTTGTGTGCCCTCCCGATGGAGTACATTTCGGAAGCGCTGACACGCCCTGATCGGTACCATCGGCCCGGCAATTCCCAGGCAGCGTACGATTCGTCGGCGCCGCAACCGCACCGTAGGACGGCCGCACCGTTTCAGTTTTCAGCAGCTCTCGAGTCGCTTGATCAAGCGTTCGCGGTCTAGGCGCCACCATGCGGCAAGCCCAAAACGCAAGGCAGAGCCGAGGAGCGGAGCTGAGTCGTCATCGCATCACGCCCGCTGCTTCTCCCGCATCTTCGAATTGATCTGGGCCATGAGAATTGGTCCCAGCGAGAACTGGCCGGCCTCAGCTTTCCGCGTCAAATCGCGCAAGTAACCGCCGGCTGAATTGATTGTGGCACTGCGCTGCAGAATGCAAGCGACCAAAATAGCCGCCTGGCGCTCGCCCATCAAGGATTGCGCCTCCTCGTACGCGCTCGGACTGATCCCCAACATCGATCGAACAGTCGCCACCGTCGCAACAAAATCTCGCCAGTTGGCGATGTCGCCACCAGAGGCGTAATCAACGAGATCAGAACAAGCGTCGAGAACCATTCCTAGCGGGTAGGATCCCTCCGCCAGCCTCGACGACGATATGATAGCCTCCCCTCTTTCCGCCCTGCCTTCTTGGAGGCTAGGTTCAAGATCAATAGGGTAGTTTGGGTTTGAATTCTGTATGTGACGCTCATTTCGGGACTCATTGGCGCTAGGATTCTGCTCATTCACGTGAATCTCCAAAAGATTGAACACGTCGTCAGCCAACAGCGACAAAGCCTCAGCAATCGGCTCGAGCTCCTGACGGGGGGCTGAACGCGGAATCCCTTCCACGATCGCTCTGAAGCCGGCATGGACCTCCTGCCAGTCAGTCGGCCCCCGCCCTGCCCTGCGGGTTGGAACGCTTTCCTCGATGCCTGTCTGGATCATCTTGGCAATGTCGCGCCGGCATAGGGTGATGCGTTCACGCACGAGCTTGAGAGCTCGTGCCTCCGCCTTCACACTCTCGGCCAGGCCTTCAAATTCCTCGGCCCTCGCGACCAGCGGAGACAGGTCAAAGCCGAACGCCTTCTCGATCTCCCCGTCCCCGCCCTTACGGGCATAGCGTTTGCCGTTCGGGCTATCGCGGCGGACAACCAGACCAGCATCTACCAGAACGGCCAAGTGACGCCGCAGCGTGGAGGCCGGCATGCCATGAGCGCGCAGGGCGAGCTGATGGTTGGAGGGGAAGACGATCAGATCCCCTTCCCCTGTCAGGACGGTTTCTGGATGAAAACTCAGAAGAGCGTTAAGAACCGACAGGGCACGCTCGGACACCCCCAGAAGCGGCCGGGCTGCACAAATCGCCTGATAAATCTTCCACTTATGGACGACCTTATTGGGTAGCCTTGCTGAGGCAACCATTTGATTTGCCACATGGGCGAGCGTCAGCGACCGCCGCCCAAAAGGCGTCGTGGGGATGTGTGACTGCATGTCTCTGCCTCAACTGGGCAAAGAAAATCTGCTCGCCGAAACGACGATTAAATCGCGTTGAGACTCTTGACTGCGATTCGCGAAAGTGATTCTCTGTCAGTCGCCAGACTTGAAGAGAAGGCTTCCGGAACTCCGTTTCGGGGGCCTTTTTTCTTTTGCCGTGTTGCTCCTGGTTGGTGGTTGATGGATGAGGCAATTACGCCTCGTTGGCCTCCTGGCGCTCGCTCGACCTGGAGAAGGTGTCGAACAAGTGCGGGAGCTGTTCGACGAGAAAGTCCGCGAACGAGGCGGGCACGTTCTTGTCGATGGTGAGTTTCAATTGGCGGTCCGCATGCTGGACTTGAGCGATTCGCTGTCCGTCAGCAGCCCTTACCGCGGCCGCTTGTTCGGTCCGGGAGGCCGGTTTCGCGGCAGGCCGGCTAGCCGCAGAAAATGCGGCGAGAAATTTCCCATCCGAATCTCGGCCGACAAATGCCGGATCGCTGATTGCAGCTCTGATGCGCTTGACCGCCGCGGCGTCCGCAAGCAGTTCCGAAAAGGTTTGCCATCGACCACGTCCGATTTTCGGAGCCTTGCCAATCGCGTCGACAATGTCTCGCGGGATTGCCTTCGCGACGGCGATCAGCTTCGACGCCTCAGCTCTATCGATGGCGAGAGCATCTTGAACCACCGATCGCTTGTGTCCTGCGTCTTCGATGTGCATCGCGAACATAGCGCGTTCGATGAAACTCAAATCCTCGCGCGGGCCGTTCTCAAGGCCTTGGGCGACCACTAGCTCTTCATCCGAGAGGGGCTTGAGGATCGCTTTTACGAGAATGCCCAGCTCGCGCGCAATACGAACGCGACGATGGCCATACGCGCTTTGATATCGCCCAGCCGCCGTCGGATGCTCACGGACGAGGATAGGAACTTCCTGTCCGCTTTGTGCAATCGATTGCTTTAGAACCTCGTCGGAACCAGGGTCGTCATCACGAAAACGATCAGCGACCGGAGAAGGATCGACAAGCAACGGATCGATCTCGATGATCGTCACGCCCGCCGCGATTTTATCTCGAAGTTCTTGGTTTTCCTTTTCAACCTCCGAAAAGGAATCCTTCAGCGATCGCACGGCGCCGGCCGAAACTCGCACTGGCGCTGGCGAAATTTTGTTGTCAGCGGACAACGGGACCGTGTGAGGGGCGGCGAAGAGGTTCTTGATTGTGTCAGTGCGCTTGCTCATCGCTCCCACACCTTCTTCATGAGTTGCGTGATCTCGCCGTTGACAGCATCCACCGATTCCAGCGCGCGGTCGTATGCCCCTCTGCCTACGGATCCGCGATCGAGTTCGTAGAGTGACTGTTTGGTTAGGCCTGCGTTGGCGATTGCCGTCGACTTCCACACCGTCGCCTGCAGTACGTCCGACCCGAACAGGTTCCGCAGGAGCGCAGCGATCTGAGCCTCTGGCACATCATTTGGATCGTGACGCGTGATGACGTAGCGAATGAAATCATGGTCGAGGCGGCCGCCCGCTTCCTCGATGACCGCCATCAGGTCGGAGGTCATGAGCAGAAACTGGCTCATCGAAGCGACATCCACCATTTGGGGATGGATTGTCACGAGCATCGCGGTGGCAGCATTCAGCGCGCCCATCGTGAGGTATCCAAGCTGGGGCGGGCAGTCGATTACGACGACATCATAATCGTCCGCCACTTGCTCGATCGCGGCAGCCACCCGGCGGAAGAATAGGTCATGTCCGCGCTCCCGACGCTCAATCATCGCGCGGGGCGTATGATGCTCGAACTCCATGAGTTCGAGATTTCCGGGCACTAAGCCAATTCCGTCGAAATATGTGGGGCGGACAATCTCTCGCAGGGGCCGGCGCTGATCGTCGTAACGGATGGCCCCATAGATCGTCTCGTTTTGGCCGATATCGAATTCGGGCTGATAGCCGAACATAGCAGAGAGAGAGGCTTGCGGGTCGAGATCAAGAGCCAATACCCGAAAGCCGGCAAGGGCGAGATATTGAGAAAGATACAGAGCTGTTGTCGTCTTCGCTGAGCCACCCTTGAAGTTCGCAACAGTGATGATCTGCAGCTTCTCGCCGTCCCGGCGCCGCGGAAAAAACTCAAGTCCTTCTCGCGGACGCGCCTCGGCAAGGTAGGCGCGCAGCTCATTTATTTGCGCCAGAGTGTAGGACCGCCGCCCAGCATGTCCAGTAGAGGGGATCGGGCCGAGGCCGTCCAAAGAGAGCTGCCTGAGATATCCATCCGAAACGCGGACGATCTTGGCGACCTCGCCTGAGGTGAAAGAACGGAGCGATTTGCTGGCTGCAGGAGGGAACAGCGTGGTGCTCAGCGAACGGAGCTGACCGGAGAGGATTCCCGCGTGTCGCGTGATCCGCGCACTCGCAGTCTCATTTCCCTCGTCGACGATACTCATCATGGTGGGCTCAAGACGGTTTCTCTGCGTCAGACGGTAACTGTCCGTCTTGAGAGAAGACACGATTCCCGAGTCGCCGCAACAAATTAAGGGTTAACGAGACCTTAATATTGGGGTCACGCGAGGCCAGCGGCATTTTGTTGTCAGCAGACAACATCCGGCTTCAGGATAATGTTGTCTGCTGACTACATCATCCGAGTGCCTCGGGCGCCTTACTTCTCAACCGAACATAGGCGAGCGGCCTTGCCCATGACTCTTTCGGCATCATTGTAATACCGCGCCGCCTGCTGCACCGATCGGTGCTGAGATTGCTGCATGGCCTCCACCAGGCTCACGCCCTGCCGCGCAGTGGTGGTGAGATACCCTGCCCGCAAGCCATGGGCACTAAATTCTACGTCATCCAGCCCGGCCAGCCGGCACCGGCTTTTCAAAATCTGGTTGATCGACTGCGGGGTCAAAGCCACCGCGCCGACCCTTTGCCAGCGGTCGATCGCTCGGAACACCGCGCCTTTGTCGATACGCCCTACCCGCAGCCAATCCTGCAAAGCGATCACCGGTTGCCCGACAAGTAAGACGGTCTGATCCTCGGTGGTCTGGCTGGTTTTGGTCCGCCCCAGTTTGATGGTCAGGCTCGGCAGTGACCCCACCCTCGGATTTTCCGGATCGGCCGGGACTTCGCCACCATCGCTCAGCTGCGCGACCCGCAGCGCCGCGACCTCGCTACGCCGGCGCCCGCCCGAGGCGAAGGCCAGCAGCAGGATTGCCCGATCGCGAATATCGACCAGGCGGGTGCCGGCGCAGGTCGCCAGCAAGGTCTCGAGCACGTCGAGGGTGACGGCCCGGTGGCTCTTGCGGCCGCGCGGCTGCTGATTGGCGCGCACCGAGAGCCGCAGAGCCGTGCGCAGCGCAGGGGTACCAAACGGGCTTTCGAGCCCGCGCCAACGATGCAGGGTCGCCCAATTCGCCAGGCGCCGCTGTACGGTGGCAACCGTCGGCGGACCATCTTTCAGCAAAAACCCGCGTGCGCGCAGCGCAAGGATCACGTCCTCCGGCATGCCGTGCTCTGGGTCGGCTTCGCGCTGCACCGGGTCCCACAGGTGGTGCGCCACAAACTTCAGCAACAGGGCCTCGGGTGCCGGCCAGGGCAGGGCCGAGCCGGTCGAGGCCAACGCCCAGATTTCGAGATAGGCGAGGTCCGACGCCAGGGCGCGCAAGGTGTTCGGACCGATGCCTTCGCGCGCCAGATGGGTGAGCGTGGCGACGTCCTGGTCGGTGAGGATTTCTGACAGCCGGTCGCGTCCCTCGATCGGCAGAATCGCGGCGAGCGCATCGAGCTGCAGCGCGCGCCGGCTTGCGGGATCGGCCACCGCTGCCCGGGAGATGATGTCATCCATTCGCCTGGCGCTCCTTAAAAACCGTAGGTGCGATCCGCCCAGCGCAGCAGCACGCGGGCGTCGGAGTCGGGCAGGCGCACGCGCTGGACCTTCAGGCCTTCAGCAATCGCAAGCCCGACATCGGGGTCGACCCAGTGACCATGGGTCATCAGGAAGAACCAGCCGAAGGGCAGGCCGATTTCGCGGTCCATGGCCTCGACCCGCTCCATCAGCAGATGAACCGAAACGTCCGTCATCAGCAGCCGCTCGTTCGGGGGCTTGAGCGGACGCGGGATAAAGCCGACCTCCCGCTCGCCCTTGTGGGTGTAATCGCGGATATCGAGCGCCCAATGGGCGAAAACGCGCTGTGCGCCGGCGCTAGAACCCTCCCAATCCTGGAAGAACCGGATCTCGCGCGGCACGTAGTCGAACCAGCCCGGCACCGCCTCAAGGAACGGCGTTTCGCGCGTCTCGGTTGGTCCGACTTCGCGGATGACGCGTCGTTCCATATCGGGCCGCCTGGCCTCCCGCTTGTCGCGCTCGACGCGGCCGCAGCGATCGAGAAAACTGCGGACGTGGACCACCGCGATGCCGGCACGGCCGAGGAGGCGACAGAGCGGACCGGCGAGGCGATCCGCGTCGGGAAGCTGATCCGTACGGGGCCAACTCGGGGTCGAGCAGTTCCTCTTCGCCACCGGGTCGATAATCCGGATTGACGATCGGGCCGGCGCGCCATTCGACCTCGCGACCGCGCGCGATCTGAACATAATCGGCGACACCCGGCCCGGTCGGTGCGGAGACGAACGCGGTCGTGCCGCGCCATTCAGTGATCTGCAGATCGGTGTCCTTCAGCCGCTTCCAGACCGCGGTCACATCGCCGTTGTCCTTGGCGAGTTCGGCCGTCATCCAAGGCCGCAATTCGCCAAGCCGCGTGCCATCGGGTCGAAGCACCGACCTTGTGTCGCGCCAGTAATCGTCATCGATCGGCGCGATGCCGAAGGCAAGACCCGGAAAGGCCGCGGTAAGGGCAGGGATGAGATTCGCATCAGCCGCGGCCGGATCGAGCCCAGCCAAGACAGTCTCCAGCGAAGCTGCATCCGGAAGGCGGAGAGGATCAGTCATCTGGTCGCGCTCCCATCGATCCAGGGGTTCAGCAGCGGCACGCCTAGTGGCGCAAAATCCTTGGTGTTGCGGGTCGCAAGCACGAGCTCGCGGTCAAGCGCGGTGGCCGCTAAAAACCCGTCCATGGCCGAGAGCGCAAAGCCGCTTTGGCGGGCTTGCGCCATCAAATCGCCCCAGCGTTCCGCGATCACCGGATCAATTGGCACGATCCGCCCGGCGAAGCGGGCGGGCAGATCCTCGGCGAGCCAGACAGCCAGTGCCTCACGCCGCCGGCCGTGGTCCAGCAGGGCGATACCGCGGAGCTCGGACGCCACTGAAGGCCAATTACCGGCGGCGGTGGCCGACAATGTTCGGAAGCGGGCAGGGGCTTTTGCCACGGCTTTGTGTCCTTCACACACGTTGATCTCGTGCCCGGCGTTGCCTGATTTTTTCCGGCTCCGGGCCATCAGAATCGCCGATTTGCGCATCCGTGTCCATCATCATCGATAATGGTTTGTTATCGATACTCACAAGGACAAACAAGGAACATACCAGGTGACAGAAGCCAAGCGTATGTTATCTTCATTTTGATCGAATCGCATTAAGGTTATCAATATGTTGCAGGACAACGCGCCGCAATGGAATGGTCTTGCTTCGCCACAATTATGGGCGCCGCTGGCCAAAGCCGAAGATCGCCTCGCCCGCCTCGACGAGACCCTGAAATCGAGCCCTATCAAAGACGGCTGGATCGCCCGCACCCATTACCACGACGCCGTCGCCAGCCTGGCACTGGAGGGCGAGCTCGTCCATCTCGAAGACCTGGTTCTCGCCGACGCCGAAATGGCGGTGCGCACCCCGACCCACGAACTCACCCGCGCCCAGACCTATCTCGTCACCCGCCGCCAGATCGCCGACAACGAGAGCGGCTGGACGCTGTCGCGTGAAAATCACAATGAGCTGTGCAGCGGGGCAGGGGAGGGGGATCTTGATCAGGGTGATGAGTCCGCACACGCCGGTCGCTCAGCCAACCTTTATCAACGAAAAGAGCCAGCGCTCGACGACACCTTGAAAGACGCCTTCGCCGCCATCGACAGCGCGCTCGCCAACACCCGCTCGGCGCTCGCCGGCGAAATCCGCGCCCGGCCGCCGCGCGATCCTTTTTTGTACGACCCCGACCGCAATGACGAAGGCGACTTCGATCTCTGGCGCGGCCAACTCGAACAGACCAGGCCGCTGCCGCCGACACTTGCAGCGGCGATCGCGCTCGACGAGTGGGACACCCGTCAGCCGCTGGAACATCGCCCCTGGCTCGGACGTCTCATCACTGCCGCCATGCTGCGCCAGCGCGCCAAGACAACAACCCATCTTGCCTGTCTCAGCGTCGGCGTCCGCGCGGCGCCGCGGCGCCCCAGTTCGATGTCGGAAAATATCGACCGCGTCATCTTCTATCTCAATGCGCTCACTGCCGGCGCCGACCTGGGGCTCGCCGATCACAGTCGCTGGCTCACCAACCGCGCCGGGCTGCTGCGCAAGATGAAAGGCCGACGCTCGTCGTCGCGTCTGCCTGACCTCATCGACCTGGTGATGCGCCGGCCGATTGTCTCTGCCGGAATGGTGGCTAGTGAACTGGACGTCAGCACGCGGGCAGCGTTGGACTTGATCGCCGATCTCGGCCTGAGGGAAACCACGGGCAGGGGGAGGTACAGAGCGTGGGGGGTGCTCTGATCCGAGGCTCAATTATTGCAGATGAGCCAGACGAGAACTGTCAAAGACCTGCCGAAAAGACGGGTCAGACTTCCTTGACCCGCGAGGCCGCTTCCAGCAAGTGCAAATGCTAGGATCGAACATCTCAAATAGAGCTGCCCTTGTTGCCGTGGGCGAGGTGGTCACGAGATGACCGCCGTCGAACTCGCTTCGATCATCCCTACAATTGCGACGTTGACTTCACCATTAACGTGTAGTCCACTATTTTTAATCTCTGGCAAAAGCGATCGTCTCGAAGCGATCTTCCAGAGGTCGGGGCTGACACAAGAGTAGTAATCGACTTCATCATATTGAGATGAGTCAATTGAGCGTCCGCACTTCCCTGCGGCTGCACCGATTTTTATTGCTTGGGGGAGCAATGGACGATTCGAAAGGGCCGGGCAAGGCCGAAGATATTTCAGAATCCAGTATTGCAAGGTCTGAATTTACGCGTAGAGGCCTGCTTCAGGGCGCGGCGGTTACCCCTGTCTTGCTATCTGAAACTGCATGGGCTGCGGACCCGATCAAGTTCGAATTGGACTTGAGCTTGTCGCAGAACGACCGTGTACTGACGGTCGTTGAACGACCAATATATGCCGCCTCAGACCAATCAGTTTCTAAAAAGAAAGAGGGCAATAAATCGAATGATCCGTCGTGGGTCATCCGCGCTGTTATGTTCGGGCCCAAGGCTTGGTTTGCACTGATCAAGCCCACGTCCGAGCACCGTCGGATCCTGAAGGTTTCCAATTGCAGCTATGGCAACCAGACCACCGAACTCACCTTCGAGTTCTCGAGGAAAGATGACACGTCACCATGGTTCGTCGAAGTGGCGGCTACCATCTGGAACAGATCACGCTCCGGAAAGATTGCGTTCGCCAGTTTCGCTCAAGCCACCACACCCCTGAGGCTCGAATGCATCGGGTCGAACCAGATCGACGTCGCCGTGCGACGGATCTTCCAAAACCATGTTCACATCGCGCGGCAGGCGGCTGCAACGTGCGATGTGTGGTTCGACAGTCAATTGCAATGGACGGTCACCGCAACCAGCACACGGACCTTCTCGGTGTTCGGCGGCCAGGCCTGGTTAAAGGATTTCTCCTTCGGCTGGCGAACCGATCTGGACCTGGACACGGACAAGATCGCTGCAGGCGATGTCTTCCTGCAGGGGCGCGGTGCGCTGCGTGAGGATGGGGTCGATAACGCAAAGATCGTCGTGGGCGCCGGTCATTGCGTCGATCTGACCCTGCAACAACAGCCAGATGTGGTGCGGGAATTCGAGGTTCGTATCGGGTTTTCTCCGCTTGATCCCGGGGTCGATCAAACCGTCTCCAGACTCACACTCGGGCAAGGCCGGATCGCCGTAATGGACGGTTCGGGCACGGTAGCCGGCAAGATTTCGAGCCGCGATTTGGTGCTGTCGCAGACGGCACTGCCGAAATCTCACTCACTTCGCACCGTGATGTTCGGAAGCGCCGGTCTGGCGGCGGACCCCGCCGCCAGACCGACATTGCACGGGGAAGAAATCGTCACGCCGATCGGACGCCTTACGGTCGCAGCGCTGCCTCCCGACCGAGCTGCCAAAATCAGCGAGCAGCGCCCCATCGGCGGGACTCAGCCAGCGGTCGTTCTTGCGGCACCAAAAATCGTTGCCGCGACGCAAAAGAAAAACGAACAACTGACCGCTCGCAAACGCGAAAGGGAATTGTTTTTCCGCGCGGCGTGTGGCGACAGGGGGGGCGCTCGCGAAGCGACCCTCTGGGTCGTTGACGACCTACGATCCGGCCAGCCCGCAAATTCGACGCGGCCCTTGCGCAGGTTTGCGATGGACCTGCAATTGCAGGCCGCCAATGCCGCGCTTCGCGATGTCAGCTTCAGCAGCCTCGTCTTTCCCGACCAGGGCAGCGATCTCAGGCTGATCTTCGAGGACGGTTCCCCATTTCCTGAGTTGGAACCGAACGGAGAACTTCCACGGGCGCGACCGTCGGGCTTTGTGTGGGTTGGCGCCAATCCCAGAAAGCTCCGTGGTGAAATCGATCTGAGCCGCGCCACGCTGACGGCCGCGCGCGACTATGATCTGGTGAAGTTGCGGTTTCGCTTCTTCGATTTCGTATTGGCCTTTACACCACATCCCGTGATCCGCCCGGCTCGCGCCGACTGCCGCCTGATCCAGACCAAGGGTGGACACTTCGAAGATAACCGTCCGGTGCTGGTTGCCGAATTCGATGCGCAGCATGTTTTCGAGGAAGCTCTGTTCAGACCCGACCCGCCTTCAATTCCAGACGTCGAAATCAAGGACTCCAACGGCAAGCCCATAACGCGGGAAACCATTCTCGCAAAACTGGCAGCTTACAAGACCGACGTCGAACGCGTCACGTATCGAAAGACTATTTCGGACCAGAAGAAGGATACAGAAAAGAAAGCCCATCCAGCCGAGGAAGACCAGGTGTTCGGAAAGTTTTCCGGCATCTACGCCGACGGGGCCAAGGCGGCAGGCCTGCCCGATGACCAGCAAATCTATGTAGGCCCGTACGCGCTCGACCCCGATGCGATGCATCTCGCGCGCGAGCTGTTCAAGAGCAAACTGCGAGCAGCAATTACGAAGATCGTTAGCGGCACTTTCGATCGTGTCGTCAAGGCCATTCCCGACTTGAAGGCAGACTCGAACGTATCTCCTGATCCGAAGGCCTTTGCCGAAAAAGCGTCGAAACGCCTGTTGGACGTCAATGCTTCCAACACCGACATGGCGGTGAATCTCAGCAATGCGCTTCGCAACGAGCAGATATTTGAGCAACTCGAGCCGCAGTATGCGGTATTTCGTAGCTTCTATCGTGATGAACGCAGCCGCAGTCCCGACGTTCTGATTCCCGATCCTGTCAACCCGCTAAAGCCCCTCAAGCCGACGCAGCAGTTGCTCTGGCTGACCGAGTATCTCTCCGAAGGCAATCGGCCGGACCTCCCGCCCGATAAAGTTGATTATCCGACGGTCGAGAAACGTAAAGAATGGTTCGATCAGGTCTTCCCGAAATTCATGAACCGTGTGGTCGGCGCCGATCCGATAGACGATCTGATGGCAGGTCGCCTGTCGGGACCGAGCCGCCTCGCCTTCCGCGTCAATTGCGCGCCACCTCCCAATGCAACTAGCCTGGAAGCCGGCCTGAACGGAAGTTCCGCCGCAGGCCCTTCTGCTCCCGGTGGCGGCGACTTCGCCTACAAACCCATTGAATTCACCTTCGAAGCGCTGACGGACTGGTCACGGCACGAGCCTGCCGTCACACGACGAGCGCAGAAGCTCTTCACGGCGCTGCCATGGGGTGTCGTTCCGCCACTCGGAGAACGTGCCGCCAACCTCGGCGATCACGACATCCTCGCTTATCAGGGATTTACCAAAGGCTTCATCACCGCCGAACAGCGGCTGGGCGAAATCCGCAGCTCGATGGCGTGCAAGCCGACCGAGTTCGAGACCGCGATCGAAATCCCTTCGCGCCTGATCCTGTCCACGGCGCAGGACGCGATCTGGCAAACCATCCGGCATTTGCCTGCGTCTGCGACGGAGTTAAACGACAGGAAGCCGCCGCCGCTGAAGCCAAAGGCTCCGTCCCTCGAATCGGGACTGCACCAGCAGGTTGCAGGCGAAATTTCCGTTCATCAGGCCGCGCTATGGACCGCACGGCTGGCGGTGGAAGACATCAATCCGGGACTGCGGATCGTCGACACGCCGGATTTCCGCCCGATGGCACTCGCGCCGCTGAAGACCGACGGTTTGCCACCACTGCCGGGCCGCGGCGCACCACCCCGCGGACCCCTTGCACCTTGGTTTGTCGGCCCCGAACAAATGGAGTCGACGACCGTCTCGGCCGAGGACATCAACGGTTCATTGCCCGTCAATGCGCCGGGCAGAGCCAAGGGAGAGGTATGCCCAGCGCCGTCCGATGAGTCTCCGTCGGTTCCTGACAAGGTATTCCGGATCCTTAAGTGGCTGTGCGGACGCGCCGCCGCGCAGAAAGATACTCCTATCGACTGGCGAATGTTCCGCACCACGTTGGACGCCTATGACCGGCATCAACTCGTGATGCTTTCTTCCGCGTATGGACTGCCTGTGATCGGCCGGCGGCAAGCCGTTGGTGATGACGTCGAGGCGGTTGGTCCCCTAATTGTCGATTCTGGCCAGTTCGAGCCGGGAACTGATCAGGAATACGCGCTCAGCGATGCGCGTAACGACCAGGCTATTTACCGGCCAGTGCCGCTCAGCGTCCGTGAACTCTCGCTGACGGCGCTGGGCGGTTCGTTCAGTCACGACACCGCCTTCCAGCCGTCCGCCGGCGCAGATGATCTGTGGGGACGCAAGCTGTTCGAGGGCTTTTCGATCGAGCGCTGGCAGCAGGAAATCGTGCTCGGCCGCGATATTATCGGGCAGGTCGTCTACAAGGGCTACCTTTTCCCTTTCGGTCATCCAGCCTCGATGATCAAGCAGACCGAGCGGATATTCCTGCACACTCCAAAGCAGGGCATCAAGGCCATCCTGCGTCAGCGCATATTCCTGCACGTCGCGCAGCCGCTGCAGAGATTCCCGGCGACAGGCCAGCCGCATCGTGGCGCGCTGTGGTGCGGAGAGTCGGTGACGCTGCGAACAATCTGGACGCCGGACATTCTGGACCCCAATATCGGGAATTTCGATCCGAATGATGACGAATCGCTCAACGGACGGATCAATCTGGGTGCCGGCAACCCGGGGCTCGCCTTCTTCCCGCGCACCGACATCACCGAACGCGGGCTCGTCAGTTTCGAACTGCTGGTCGACGGCGCCGCCACCAGAATGCCGCTGGTCTTCGTCGACAACATCGCCGCGACCACGCCTGGATCGCTCGGCGAACTGATCAAGCATTACGAAGACAAAACGAAAATGCCAATCTCACGGCGGACACTGGCGATGAACAGCCAGAAGATTCGATACGCGCCTGAAAGGAATTCAGGGGACACCACCCTCACGACTGAAAGCATCCAGGTCACCGCGCATGGCAGGTTCAAGGATTTCGGCGGCGGCTGGGCGGGCGACCTGAGTACCTACAACACGACGGGAACTCTCGAGGGCGCAAGACAACCGCCGTTCTACCCAGCGATGGACTTCGCAATCATCAGGCTCGAGCAGGTCGAGCGCTTCAGCGGCGGCAACCGCAAACCGGTCAAGGTGCAATATGACGGACATTACGTCCGTCACGGCTTCGCTCCGATCCCGCCTGCCGAGGCCAAGGGGGACGAAGCGGAGCCGGAGTGGAATCCAATGGAGGTTTTCCTCGACCTCCGGAACATCGTGACGTCCAGCATGGGCGACAACGGCGCGCAGGCGGCCGCGATCGGCCGCCCGGCGTCCAACATCGTCGCAGTTAGCCGCGCCAAGGGACCACTCGGCGCCGACCGTTTCGTCAAATATGAAAAGATCGGTGACGACAACCCCAAAAGTCAGGCGCCGGAATCCCAAACCACTACGGTTCACATCCAGGGTCCACCTGAAGGCGCGGTGCTGCTTACCGAAGAGGGATGGCAGAAGCTTGGCTCGCTGGCGTCCTATTTCAATCATCGCCTGAAGCTGACGGCGACAATGCCCGGCGGTGCGGGATCATACCCTGACGTGGAGCGGCCGGAGCCCGGCCCGGTGGACGTGGTCGAACTTCCGCCGAAAATTCCAGAAGACGTCCTCAAGACCCTACAGGTGCTGCAGTCCTACTTCAGCGGCGACGCGAAACTGCTCGGTACTGTCAAGATCAAGCACTTGCTCGCGCTGCTCGGCCTCGACGACTTCCTTGCTGGCGTGCCGGTTCTGCGCGAGACAATTGAATACGGCACTGCAGCGCTTGCCAAGGTCAATGAAGAGGCCGGCGATCTCGCCACCGACGTACGCACCCGCGTGATCCATCCACTGCGTCAGGTCGTCGCAAAGTTACGCGCACAATGGACGGCGCTCGATGCGACGCTGGCCGCGAAGGTAGGGCAGTCTCCCAACTCGGGACTGACTCTTGCCAAACTCTACCCCGAGATCGACTCCGGGCTCTCCGATCTGGAACGGACGCTGCAGACTGCGAGCAGCCAAGCCGACCCGGCGGCGCTGGCGAGGGACCTGGCCATCGTCTACGAAAGCGGCCGGCGCTTCATCCGCGTGCTGACGACGATCGCCGCCAATCCAGTCGAGCGGCTCAAGGACGCCGCCACTCGCGCCATCGACAATCTGGTGTCCGGTTTTACCGGCGATTTCCGGCAACTAGCGGAATTCAAGGCGATAGCAAAAACGCTCGTCGAAGATGCACGAACGCTGGCGGCCGCCGACATCCAGAAGTGGATCAACGACAATGTCGATGAAGCCGAACTGGCAGAACAATTGTCGCCGATCTTCAGCCAGCCGGATCTTGTCGCCTTTGGTAACAGCCTGAGCGAATCGCTCGATCCTGCCGCGAAAGAATTTCTGGACAAGACGAGCAACGGCCTGAAAGAGGCGCTGCCGACCGCGAAGGAACTGGTCGAACTGCTGTCTTCCGAACTGCCAGCTGTTCTGTCGGGGAAGAAGCCTGAAGACGCCTTCAAGGATGCAGTCAATACCTGGATCACCAATGGGCAAGCCAGACTGACCATCGCAATCGAGAAGGCCAGAAATGCGATCAAGGCCGAGACCTTGATCAAGGTCGAGTCCTTGCGCGAGGCGCTGCTCAGGCAGCTCGATGGCTTCACCGCCCAGATCAAGGATTGGGTAGACGGTAAAGCTGCAGAAAATGCTTTCCTGATCGACGCAGTAATACGCGCACTCAATCTTTACGCTGAAGTGAATGCCATCTGGGAGCCCGCAAAATCGGGTGACATCAAAGGCGCCTTCAAGGCCGTCAGCGTTTTTGCATCGGATGCGTTCGGATACGACATCCAAGCGCTTGCTGCGGATGCCGCCAAGGATTACGTGGCGCAAATCGACAAGGTTAGGCAGAGGGTCAAGAATTTCGCGGCCAAAATCACTGAGTCCGTGCCGCCGGCGCCTACGGCGAACAAGGAGTTGGCGACCGAACTCGCAGCATGCGTTAAGTTCGAGTCGGATTCCACCTCACCGCTGCCGGCGGACAAAGCAATTCCACCCAGTTTGACCCCACTGGCCCAGATCGCTGCGGCGGTGCTCGCGATTGATAGTCTCAAAACACCAGTTGCAGATTTCGGCAGTACGCTGGGCTCATTGCAGCCCACCAACGCACTCAACGGCATCAAGACCTTTCATACTAATCTCACCGCGTTTATCGACACACTCAACAAGAACACAAAAGATCTCTACTGCGCGAACGTCGACGCGCTGGTCTTGCTGAATGAAGTCAAGGAGTGGTTCGGTGCGGGAGCTTGGACCAGCCTGGATCGCAATGCCCTCGATCAATTGATGCGCTTTAAATCGCGGGTAGAAGCCTCGATCAAATCGATAGAGACCGCTTTGGTCGCACTAGCGAAATCGATTGCGGATTTCTTTGGTAACAATGAAAACAAGCCATATATTGCAATCAGCCTTCTGGCCGGCGGCGCAACCAGACTGCTTGAAATCACGACATCAGGCAGTCCGGCCTTCGTCGCCGCTCAAAGGTTGCAGATCACCGCCGTCGACGCTGAAGCAAAAGTTGCCGTAGCTCTCGCTACGACGATCGGTTTCATCTTCAGGCTCTCCGGTGACGGCTCGCTGTTCGGCGCCCAGATCGCTGAAGACCTTCAAAAGGCGGTGTCCTCGATCAAGAATGGCATGAACAAGGTAGACCGTGACCTTGGCAATACTGCTGATGATTTAGAGAAGTCTCTCAACGATCTACACGACAAGCTCAAGCGCATCGCGACCTACAAGCTGCCCAAGCCGCCAGCCGAGTACAAAACTATCACTCAACTCCGCGACGAAAATGTCGAAGGCTTAGGCAAAACGGTCAAGGACCTCCTCGGCAATTCCTCCGTGGCCGACAGCGAGCTCGGAAGGATCACGGGCCAAGCCCACGACGCAGAGCAGAGGGCACTGGCTACCTGGCGCCTGCTGCAGTTAAAGCTCAAGGGCATTCCCGACCAGTTGCGGGGAAAACTGGAGGAGTTGGTCATCAAGACCGGCGCGTTCGAAAAGCTGGCGAAGGGCTACAAGGAATTGCTTCGCCTGCGACTGACCGCGATCGACAATATTTCCAGCGTTCCGTTGCTGTCGTCACGGGCGAAACGCGCACTGATCGTGGCGCCCCTCTATTCCAAGGACTGCAAGATCGACGATGCGGGAAGCGTCCCCCGCGAACTGGCCAAGTGCGACCGCCTTTCGGAGGAAGCCGCTATCCTCGAAATGACCGCGCTGCCATTATCAGCTGAGAATCGCAACCGAACCCTTGGGTTCCTGCACAGCTGGGCCAAAGGCACCGCCGCTCCGCTTACGATTGCCGTTCATGTGCGCGATCTCGCGGCGGAGGTTCTCAAGGGCGACATCCTTAGCCTGATTGACGTTTCGGCCTTCCGCGACGCGATCGACGATGCAATCGCCAACCTTATCCCGACGCGCACGACGCTGGCTTATGATTTCAGTCGCACGATAAAGGATGAACCCAGCAAAACCTCACTGTTCCAGCCACAGAAGGGATCGGTTTTTGGGCTGAAAGTTCGCGCGGTCGTCGATCTGCTCAACCCATCCAAAGTAGACTTCCGCGCTACGGGTTCGCTGGGTCCATTCGACGTCAAGCTGGTCGGCAGTCTCATCGACGCGCTGACTCTAAAGTTCGACGGGGCGATCTTCGAGATGGTCGGCGGGTCGAGCCCGCATTTCGACGTCGCGTACAAGGATTTCGAGATCGGCAAGGACCTCGAATTTGCCAAACAGCTGCAATCCTTCCTGACGCCCAAGGACGGCAACGGCGTATTCCTGCAACCCCTGACGAGGACTGCGGGAATCGAAGCTGGCTACGGCATCGATCTTGGCAGCATCGGTGTCGGCGTCACCTCGTTCTTCAACGTCACCCTCAACGTATCGGCGGAACTACCGTTTACCGACAAAGAGTCGCTGTTCAAGGTTTCGCTCGGCCGGCGCTTGCGGCCGTTCACCATGAGCGTGATCCCTTTCGCGGGCTCGGGATATTTCTCGATCTTCGCGGCGCCTGACGGTATCCGTGGCTTTGAAGCCTCGTTCGAGTTCGGGGGTGGCGCTTCGCTGGGTTACGGACCGTTGCAGGCCCAAGTTCGGGTAATGGTCGGCGTGTTCGTTCGCGTGCTGCGTGTCGACAACACCAACACATGCACGATCTACGGAACCTTCTTTGCGGGCGGCAGCGCCAGCATCTGGATCTTCAGCTTCTCTGCGTCGCTCTACGTCCGCCTCGGCCGGGGCGACGACGGCACGATGTACGGCGAAGCGACCTATTCATTCTCGTTCTCGCTGGGGATCGCCGACTACGACTATACGATCACGGCGTTCCGCCGCGAGCAGCCGGTTGGCGGCGGCAAGGGGAAGAAGGCGGCACTGCTCGAACCTTCGGATTTTGACGAGCCGATCCGCTTCGCACTTGCCGGCGACAGCGCAGTCACGTCCGACGCCAATCCTCAGGTTTATGCGCCGCGGCGGACCCCGCGGCCGGCCCCGCGCCCTTACGGGACGACACCGCTGACGCCACCCACCAATTCATCCGACGTGATGTCTCTGGCGGTAGGTCCCGACAAGAATTTGAAGAGCTATCTCTCCTATTTCGACCTCAGCCTTCTCGACGGAGCTTAAGCGATGGCATCTTCGCTGGTACGGCCATTCTACCGGCTTGTCGCAAACGGCATGGACGGCGGCTTTCTCAAAGCGACACTGATTATTACGCCGGAAACGGCGAGCGACGTCGAGCCCGGCTTTCCCCTCGAAGACTGGCCACGGCGTATGGCCGCGATCCTCGCCGGGACCGCAGAGCAGCACCTCCGTCCAGCAATCGCGCTAGAAGTGTTTGCGGGCGGTGACAACAAGGGGGGGCCGGTCCCGCGAAGCGACATCACAATCGTCGGGCACATCGGCCACCCCCCTGGCGGATGGAGCCGCGTCAACGACCTCTGGCAAAAATCGATCGTCGGCGCCGCCGACAACAAACTGCACGACCCCTGGGAAGCGCTGAAGTTGGATATTGAAAAGTCGCTCACCGGCGGCAAGCACGGGGGTGACCTGCAGGATGCTTACCAGGGCAACCTTGGTAATCCCGACGACGGCGTGGACGAAAAGGCTAAACGCCTCGGCGAAAACGGTGAGATTGTCGCGCGCCGGCCCAACCCGTCCGACACGATAAAGATCTCCGGCGTCGTCGCCAACAATCAAAGCGAAATCGCCGCGGACGAAGAGAGGGTGCGAGCCCAACGGGTGTTGCGCCGTATGCTGGTAGGGCCTGGACTACCCGGCGACGACGAGGCATTGCCGGACGACGGACCTTCCAAACCCAAGGGAACCTATTCCGGAGAAGCTGATAACAGGAAGAAAGAATTCGACAAAGTCGTGCGGGCGCATAATTTCGACGAGTTCAGGCAAACTGTCGACGACACCACCGATAGTCGCAAGGCATCGAAGGCGCGCTTTGACAGCATCAAGAAAATCATCGGAAACGAAGCTGGTGCAAAGCTCGACGCGCAAAAAAGAAAGTCACAAACGCCGATAGCGTCTGCCGGCCGTGTCATGACCGGAGAAGGCGGCCGTGCGTTGCGAGCGGGACACCTTTACGGCGGCTGGCTGCAAGGCGTCGAAAAATCGAAACAGGTAAACGAACAAACTGAATATAAGGCCCACGCCGGAGCGAAAGCTACAACGACGCAGATAGATGCAGCGACCGCGTTTGAACGCGTTCGAAGCGTCTATTACAGCTTTCAGGGCGATGCGCTGCTGTCACGCCTGTTCTGTCTCGCGGCCGACGTGAAAATCAAGCTCCCCGCAGCCATGGCCACAGTGAAACCCGGCAACAAGCCGATCTACATCTACCTCGTGGCAGAGGAATGCGAAGAGAAGCGCAAGACCGCGCAGGTCCTGACTGGAGCGAAGTTCGACGGAGTACAGTTCTGGCCGATTTCCCGATTCGATATACCCGGTACAGCATCCGACGCGGCCACGCTCGTCGAGCAGCGTGATGGCATCTGGCTGCTCGGCGAAGGGTACGGCAAAAGCACAACCCCCGACCCCCGTTATCATCTCGCCAGCGTTGATTTTCGCAGATCCGTCGATTCAACGACCGACGCCATCGATCGCGGTCAACGCCACAATACGGCGGGCATAACCATTCTCGATCGAGATCGCGCCGGGCAGATCGCGCGCGACCTTGCAATTTCGAGCATCCAACTTCGGACCGTATGCGATCAGGCCGCGCATCAGTGCAATATGCCTAAGCGCCATTGTATCGTGCTCTGGGCAGAAGAACTCACGATCGGGCGCCGCCTCGATATTGCGGTAGTCAAGGACGAAGCGAGAGTCGCCGAACTAAATTGGCGCAGCCTGATGTACCGAAAAGTCGCGTTTGATCTGGACAGCACTATCACGAATATTTTGGCAGGGCTGATTGGCAAACCACCAGCGGATCATTTCCACGAGGAGACCTCATTCCAGGTCGCGACCCGTTCGATGCCATTGTTGGGGGTAGCCGACACCGACACGGAACGTAAGGTCGAGGCGATCGCGGATGAAGCCGTAATCACCTGGGACGGCACGCCGCTCGCTGCGATGGTTCGGCACGACACTGACGAGGACGAGCCGCAAAAAGGTCCGAGGCTACCGTTCGCACGCACGTTCAGCCTGGAAGGCGACGGCACCGACCGACCTTCGCCCCTACGCTACGGGGTTGGATATGCGTTCTCGATGCGCTCGGTGTTCCTCGGCGGCGGATCTCCTCACGTAAGGGTCCACAAGACCAGCGATGGCTCTGCCATGCTTCCTCCGTCCATCAAGGTTTCTGACAAATTGTTGGCCACCAGGAAGCGCTTCCTGCGGCACGAAAGCATCAGCGCTCCTCCCGTCCTGTTGCCGAAGCATCTTGCCGAGGAAAAAAAGGTCGGCGTCATGGGGTGCGAGATGTCGGATCGGGTCGTGCTGCGCACTAACACATCGACCGTCACGCCGAAGCAACTGCCCGACCGTTACGTTACTCCGAAAGAACGTGCGACGCCGGTGAGCTCGATGCGCATCTTCATTGCGCCGACCGTCGCACTCGATACAGCGATTCGCCACCGCAAGTTGGACAGCAACGGGATCGAGGTGATGCACGGAGGTCTCCACAACGTCCTATTCGATCCGGCGAAGGACGGCTTCCCTATCGCCGTGACAGAACAGGCGGCCGAGTTCAACGGCGGGCAGGCCCCGATCCGGCGCAGCATCGAGCAGAACAACACCAACACGCGTGCCGAGGATAAAAAGAAAGGCGCCGCAGTGTTCGTCGCCGGCGGCGTTAACGCGACCAGGCCCGGCAAGATCGGATACCTGCCTGATCCCGCCGCCGACTACATGGTGGTTAGATTGCGCATTCGCGGCGCGGATCGTTACCTCACAGGATCATGGATTGCGCCTCTATACGACAAGGCGAAAAACATCGTCTACCCGCACGCGCTGCCACTCGCGGTCACCATTGAAAAGGAAACTGTTGCGCGGCGGCTTCCGGTGCGAGCATGCAGCGAGGTTTTCCGCGGTGATCCCAAGGCCGTCCGGAAGCTGGCTCCGAACGGAACAATCGGTGCCACCGGTGTCGAGGTCAGACATCTCACCGTCTGCCTCGCCCCCGGCGAGGATTTCGATCTCGAAGTGGTTTGCCTTCCCGACAGCAAGGAACTCGCGCGCACCTTCGCCCTGCCCGAAACGATTGCGTTGCAGGTCGATCATTCCGCAAAGGACGCCTGCGGTGCGGACGATCTGGTGTGTCTCTGCGGGCCCGGTTCCGAAGCACGACTGGCAAGCCTGCGCGAGCGCATCAAGAGCGCAGCGGCCTGGAACGTAGGCTCCGAGATCGCGTTAGGTGGCTGGACCGCACCGAACCTCGCGGCGGTCGAAGCCGTGGCCAGAGAACTCGTCAACACAATTCAGTCGAACTGGCAGATCGAGGAATTGGCCGCGGTTCAGAGCGTGCGCGTCACACACGCAATCAACGTCCCGCTCCAGGGACCGGAGCTGTCACTTGCAGGCGCCAAGCGGCCGATGGTGGCGGAAGGAAGCTCGATGGCTGCGTTACTTTCCGCGCCTTCCGAAGCGGGAGCGGTCGTAGCGCTATTGCAAGGCAAGATCACGCTCGATCTAGAGCAGATTGGCGCCTTCGAACTCGTGGTCAAAACCGCCGCGACTGGTGGCAAGCCGCTTGACGACAAGTCCCGGGCGCGGAGTTTGCTGGCAAGGCGCTCGGGCCGCTGGCCGCAAATCGTGGCGAAGGGCGGCGCATCTCGCTTTGTGTCGACGCAAGACATCCTCGGCTTCGAGGTCGCCGCCGATGGTCAGGTCAAGTTTCCGCAGAACTCCATCACACTTTTCCGGGTCGAAAACCTGCCGGATCCGCGCGCGTGGCCAACCACCGGTGATATTCCTTCCTTTGTGCGGCAGACCGGCCGGCGAACCGAAATCGATCTGGCTCTCATGCATGCGGCAGCCATTGTAAAACAGTCGATCGAGATACCCGTGGCCACGGACGCGCCCTGCGCGACAGGAGCAATGCGCAAGATTGTCGTCAGCTCCCAGTCCAAACTTGACGATACACGCGCTCGGAAGATTTGCGTGTCGGCGGTCGCTATCTCGCGCTTCGGCCCGCTGTTCGAAACGACATCGCTCTATTCCGATCCGGACAAACTGCTGAAACGCCGCCAGCAGTTGATCGAGGAGCATCAATCCGTTGCCGGCCCGGAGAAGGAAATTTGGATCCCCTCAACGATACGGCCCGCCCGTTGCGATGTAAGGCCTCCGGCTCCCGCCTTCGTCTTCGAACGCACCGCGACCAAGCTGGTTCAAGGCGGGCGCCAATGCGTGACGCGGACGGCGCGGACTCGACTACATTTCGGTCGCGGAATGTTCGACTCCGGAGAAGGCGAACGAATCGGAATCGTGCTCTGGCCGCCCGACTACGCGAAGCAGAAACCCTTGCAGATGGAGCAGGACTGCATCGTCGTCAACGGACGCAAGTTGAAGTTCGATCAGTTCGACGACGCAGATCTCGGTCCCGGCGGAGGGTTCGTCACCCGGTGGGGCGGTGATCCTATCCGAAAGGACATGACGCCGCAGCGAAGCATCTTCATTCCTGGCAGCGCCTTCCGCGACTTCGCATGCCTGGGCAAGGGCCCGCATCGGCCGGGTTACGTTGCGCGGGCACGGATGCCGATCGACGTCACCGAGGAGATTGACCCGGCGACCGGCAAAGTGATCACGAAGAATGCCGCGCCTCCGGAATTCATGGAAGTTTCCCTGCTCACCTACGCGCCGTGTTTCGATCTCGACCGTGAGGAATGGTATGTCGACGTCGACCTGCATCCGGCGCGCGCGACCGATCCCTTCGTTCGTTTCGGCCTGGTGCGGTATCAGGAGCATTCGATAAGCGAGGACCTGATGGTGTCCGAGCCGGTCGTTGCGTGGACGCAAATTTTGCCTTCCCGCAACGTGACGCTGACACATTCCAGCGACAAGGACAGCATCAAGCTCAATGCCGTCATCTTTGGGCAGGCATCCGACGGCATCAAGTCGCCGATGTCAGGCCTGAATCGGCCGCCTACGGCCAACGAAAACAAGACTCTCTCGCTGCTCGAACGACCGATCATGCAAATGACGTTGGTGCATGAAGGGCAAACGGCCGACGGTGTACTGATCCGAACGCCAATCCGGGCTGACGGCCCGGTCGAAAAGAGCGGCGAACCGTCCGACGGGCTGATGCATTGGGAACTCAGTCCGGAGCCGATTCCCAAGTCGCGCATCGCCGAACTCGGTAAAGGGGTACTTGTGGCCTACATCGAGGAAATCGAGAAGCGGATGCCGGCAACCTATGCGAGCGAGCCGATCTCTGTCCAAGAGATGCTTGCGGAAAAGACGATCGTCGCTTCCGGACCGCGCTTTAGCGCGCGGATAGTGTTTCACGAAAGTTGAAGGCGGGACGGCACGAGAGCGAGCAGTGCCCATTTTCAATAAAAGGAATAAGATTCATGGCTTCCCTTCCGCTTCTAATAATTCGCCTAGCCGGAAGTTTCGCTCTAGCTGTGACCGCTATACCTTCTTCTGCAATCTCAGCGCCAAAATTGTGCGACCAAACGCAAGTATCGTTGATAAAGTCTGAGTTAACTCGCGCGAAGCAAGGCATGGCTCGCGCTATCCAATCGATCGATCAGGGACAGCCAGCAGACGTCGCCCGCTACACTGAGTGGTTCGGTGCGGGATCAAGCTCCACAAGCGCGAGCGTAAGAGCGACGTTGGCAGCATCCACCGCCTTTTCGGGCTTTCAACTCTATTATTGCCCAATCGCCAACGATCCGGACATCTCATGGGATGTCGGTGACGTAGCGCAAGTTAAGGGCCAAGGCGAGTCTATCACGGAGATATACTTGAGCCCGCTCTTCTTCGAACTTAGCCCAACAGATGAGACGAAGCAGTATGGTGTGCTTGTGCACGAACTGACGCATTTTCGATTGACGGGTAACACCGTGGACGTGACGTATGGCAAACAGAAAAGCCGGCAGCTCGCCAAGGACGATCCGGCCTCGGCGAGGAAAAATGCCAGTAACTACCACTTCTTTGTGCAGTCTTTTTTTGGAGACTGAGCTTGCGCGCCTGCATCGCTAGCATCTCGACCGCTCAAAAACCCGATTGGCCTCTCTGGCGTGCCTCGCTCTGCCGAATTTGGGCTCGGCAATTGAGGTTGATTTTTTCGGCGCTGATGGCGCTTCTAACCGCCCTGAACGCCGGAGCAGGGCAAGAGCAATCAAAGCCTCCTAGATCGTTTCATCAGATCACGCCCGGAAATTTCGTGGTCGATACCGACGGCAGAGCCAAGCAAATCGTCGATGAGATACTGAAACTGATACTCGGCGTAACCTCCACGTCTTGGTCGGTCTGGGTTTCCGACGACCAGTTGGACACCTCGAATGCGGTGTCTAAATTCTATCCACCTCCGGACTCGCAACGTGAAATCATTTTCAACAGATCATTCCTCGCCGCTATTACCAGCGGCACCGACAAATGGCCTGCCTACTGTGTGGCGGCGCACGAGATCGGACACATCATCCGGCTGCATCTCGAGAACGCCAACCTCGACACAGCTAAAAAGCTGAAGGCGGCAGAGCTTGAGGCGGACTATTACTGCGGATTTGTACTTGGAAAGATGGGCGCGAGCTATGAGGCTGCAGCGTCTGCGATCCGCTGGTACCAGCCTTCAGCAAACCTAAACTACCCGACGAGGGAGGAACGAATAGCCCAAATCGGCCGCGGTTGGGTGGAAGCGACCGGTAGCCCGATCGTGACAGTCGCCGTCACTATTCCGGCTGCCGCTCCTTCTGCCGCTGCTGCCACCAACAGCGTGCGCCGTACCGACGATGCAACGAAGGGGCCGACGCCCCAGCCGACGACAACGACCCAGAACCGCTCCCTCGTCAATTACAGTCTCAAAGATAACAGGGATATCGGTGGACGCGACATCGATCTCGGATCGCCCTACGGTAGATTGGGAATTCCCGGGGTTACCCTGCAGGCCTGCGCGCAGGCCTGCGACACGCGAAAGCAGTGCAAGGCTTTCAGCTTCGATCGTTGGAACAGCCGCTGCTTTCTTAAGGATGCAATTGTCACCTCCGTTCTCAACCCATCATCGACAATCGGGGCCAAGAAGCCTGCAGCGTTGCCGAACGCATCGACGGTCGAGGCGTCAATCGAGAAATACAGCGGCAAGCGTTTTCGCGATCCGCCCATCTCGCGCGCCATAACTGCCTCCTTCCAGGCCTGCAGGGATTCATGCCAGGGGGAAATAAAATGTGTCGCATTAAGCTTCTTGAAGAAGGCACGAGCAAACGAGCCGAATTGCGAGATGTTCAAGAAGTCGGACGGCTACTACAACGACCCGGATGCCGACAGCGGCGTGAAACGACAACCATCGCAATAAACTGCAAAGGAAATTCCCATGAGCTCGGTTTTCAAGCATGGATCGATTGCCCGCCGCAGGTTCATCGCGGGCTCGGCGGCGGCGGCGACAATTTCTCTGACGGACTGGCTTTCGACCCAGAGCCTGGCGGCCGCGGCGAGACCGCCGCGCTCCGATGTCGGAACCGCCCCCGGCAAAGCGATGCTTTTGCTCTACAAGAAGGCTGTCGCCGAGATGAAGAATACGAGCAAATGGCCGCTTTATCATCCGCACAACTGGCAATTCCAGGCCAACATCCATTCGTACCCGCCAGACATGAACCCGGGCATGATATTCGATCCCGCCCAGGGAACTACCAGTGATGAGAAAGCGAAGATCGCCGCCTTCAAGGCGATGGCCTTGGGATCACCCGGCAGGCCGAAAGTTTGGAAGACCTGCTCGCACTTCACCAGCGTCACTCACTTTCTGACATGGCACCGGATGTACCTGTACTTCTTCGAACGTATCGTCGAAAAAGTCGTCGGCGTGCCGTTCGCCATGCCCTATTGGACCTATGCGGCGGACGAGCATCGGAAGATCAAGCTGCCCCTGGAGTTCATCAAGCCGATGGACGGCACCGCCGAGAATCACTTGTTCTTTGCTGCTCGAACCCAGGCATTCCTTACCGGCGACGGACTACGATCGCCGAGTGAGGCAAGCCACAAGCAAGCGTTTAGCGAAAGCACCCTTCTCCGCACCCCAAGCAGAAACGGGTTCAGCGACATGCTGGAATTTACACCGCATGGCAGCATCCACGCAGCCGTCGGCACGACGGACGGAATGGGCGCCTTTGAGATGGCCGCCCGCGATCCGATCTTCTGGCCGCATCATGCCAATATCGACCGGCTCTGGGAGAGCTGGCGCAGAGCCGATGCCGACGGCAAGTCGCCGCGGGACAACGTATCCTCGTCACCGGCCAAGCCGGACTGGAAGAGTTTCACCAAATTCGCGTTTGCAGGTCCGAACGCGGAACGCATCGAAATGACGGTTGGCGACGCCATCCTCGCGGGAACAAAATTGGGCGTCAAATACGACAAGCTGGAGGTCATCCCGGTAGCCATGGCATTCGCAGCTGAAAACAACGGACCAACGACGACGCTGTCACAGAGCGCGGCCGGGACAGCGACGATCACCACGATGGACGACGCGGTCACAGCCAAGCTGGAGCCCGCCGCGGAGCCGCCGGTTGCCATGGGCTTCGCCGGAAGGGCTACAACGCGATACCAATTGCATGTCGAGGCCGAGGCTGACCAGATACCCGGCGGGGCGTTTGAGGTCTATGTCAACATCCCGGAAGTCACCGGATCGGATCAGAAGGTCGCACACTACCTCGGCACATTTAACTTCTTTAGCGGGTCCGGCCATGGCGATGGCCTACACAAGCCGGTTGCGAAGTTCAACGCGGACATAACTGATCTCGTTTCCCGCGGTTTGATCGACCCGAGATTACCAGGAGAAGTGACCTTCAGGGCGCGCTATGTAAAGCCTAAAGTGCCAGTCACGATTAAGAGCACACGAATAGAAGCCAGATAACGACGATGCCTGAAGGAAGCCCAACTCATACGCCTATCAGCTTGGAGATCTCAGAACCACTGTCCGAGAATTCCAACAGCGATACCCAGATAAAGCGATGGGGTCGCACTATCCGCCGAATGTTCAACTGTCAATCAGAAGGCACGCTTGTGCGCTGAGGCTCAGTTCGACGCCGGCGTGAAATCGCTTGGGGAACCGTAGAAGTTTCTTTGGTGAATAGCCTCAAACAGAGAGAACGCATATGCGATCGCTGCCGCTATATTCTATCCGATATTTTATCTTAGTTGCTGCAGTAGCGCTGTCCTTGATCTGTCCGCTACGAGCGATGGCTGGGATGTGCGTGTCGGACAACAAATTGGCAGTGTGCAGTTGCAGCGGAGGATGTGAGAAGTCAACAGCCGACTGCCGATGCCAGGACGCAAAGGATCAAGGCGCAGCATTTGTCTGTCATGCCTTGGATGGTAAACACGAAACTGCCTGTTTCGTGAAGTGCGAGCTCAGCAATACGGAGGTTCGGTGCAATGACCCACCTACTTCTCAAGAATAGGTAGTCGGCCGTAGGGCACTTTCCTGTACTGAGTGCAGACGCGTCGAAAGAGGGTACGTCTCCTAAGCACAATTAACTAATTGCGGAAGTTGTCGGTAACCGGAGCGATAAAATGAGAGCTTTTAAATTCTGCTTGATCGCCATATTAGGGCTAAGTTCGACTACATCAAGTTGGGCTGATTGTGGCTGCGGGCCTGATTTCTGTCAGAACGATCCGCGGATCGCCAGCGCGCTATCACAGAAGAAGAACTCGTTGCGTGCGAACGGCTTCCCTGACAAACTTATAATCTTGTTAGATCGTGGCGATCAGTGCTATGCGCGCATTACAAGGGCGCCTGACATCTTCACAATTTGGACAGTTGATTCCAACGGCAACAAGCAAACAGTATCATGGTCCGCCGACAACGAGCGGATTGCGAAAAGCAAGTTGGCCTCCGGCGGACTGAAACGGTACTGGATTTATAATGCTCGTCACGCGTTCAGTTGCTGCGGACAGACAAATTATGATCAGCGCTCGGACTATGACAAGGACGATGATGTCAATACATCAACCGCGATAAAGTGCTCAACGGAATCACCGTGTTGATCGAGCGAAATGGACGTAGCTAGAATCATAAATTCGCATTCATCGCCCTATAGCGCATCAAGCAATCAGATCATTGTGCAGAGACTGGCGCTTCAAGGCCTATTTGTGAGAACCTCATCCGTCCAGTAAGGCGTGGAACGTACTGCGGCAACCTTTCGCACATAATGCTGCATGATCGAACTCATGGGCAGTAAAAGATTTTATGATGCTTTAAGGCTTGTTCAAGGCACGGTCCGAGGTATGAACGAGACAGAGCCTCGGAATACCTGCGGCAGCTGGAATTGATCAGCGATGAGGTTGTAAGCTTCCATTTCTGAGATACTTTTATGTTGGTCCCTTAGCCAAAGGGCGGCGGGCTGCGAGCCCGCTTCGGTAAAAATAGGCCGTACTGTCGCGACCTGCCGAGAAAATGAGGAGGATCGAACCAGATATTTGCAGCCTGTAGGAAAGAATGAAAAATATTACACATTTGGCGCTCGGGGTCGGGGAAGCGCGAAGTGGGTCTTGTTGAGAAGGTCCAAGCCGCGGCCCTCACCGCCACGCTTTCCGACATTGCCAGTAGACCCCCGAGTGCGCCTGGCCGGCTGGAACACTGGATACAACAAGCGCGGTTATGCGGTTCGTCTGCCGCCCCCAGGTTCCGGCCCCCGTGACCAAGCTTGAAGAGGTGGTGCGTCTTCTCGAAGAACTGGGCAGAAGCGACGTCTGCGGCGAGCTTCGTAACGAGACTTATCTGGGCGAGGCATTCCCATCCGCGTTTCCCACCTCTTCCAAGCCACGAAGATATCGGCGCGATGCAGAGCTTGGGCAACGGCGAACGCGACATTGCGTCCGCGTACCTCCTCATCGTGCGCCTCAGAGGCCGTTTCTTTCTCGGGACGTCGGCGCGGATGTTCATACGCAACGGCGCTATGCTACCGGCTGAATTGACACGATCTCTATGAGCGATGCTTGGCGACGGCTATCGCCGCAAAAATCGCAATCATAAACAAGCGGCGCTCTGTTCCTCATCCTCCGTAAAATCGACCGCAGCCGCAACATGGCGCGCTTCTACGTCATGTCTGTTCAACCAACGCGTTTCGGCGGCGGTTCACTCGTGCGCAATTGGGGGCGGAGCTTTTGTGTTCGAGCAGCGGGAAAGATGTACCCGAGGCGGCTGCAGGGCGGATCAGACTTATTTTTGCTTATCATCATCCGTCCAATAAAGCTGGATCGAAGTGGCATCGCCGCCGACAGGCTTCAGGACACCATCGCCTGCGTGAACCGGGAATTCCACTGGCTCGGCAGTATATTCTCTGAGCTCACATGCAGCGCCTCGAAGAAGAGGGATTGCTGAGTAAGGAAAGATTGCTGATCGGAGACTGGGACGAACTAGCGGGATCTGGAGTAAAGGAAGACCAGGATTCTGAGTAGAGGCCGGCCGCCTAACCAGCATCGGACAGATCATCCGACCCTACGCTGCCGCGATTGATAGCAGGATGCGATCCGATGTTTCGGGATTGCCCTCAACCGTCAGCATCAATAACCTGCCTTAAGTCAAAAATCGCGCCAGCCGACGTTTAATTGCAGGTGAGCTCAGAGGATCGCCATGGTGTACGTAAAGAAGCTCAACGCCATTTTCTGCGCAAAGTCGCTTTTTAAGCGCGTCCCGCTCGCGTGCGCGGACTAAACCCGCGTCGCCGCCAAACATTGCGACCGGCGCAAAGTGCTGCGCGCCCTGATATTCGATCGCAAGCTTCAGCTTCGATATATAAATGTCCAGTCGCTGGCGTCCAAGCCAGACCGGAGACGCCTCTCGTTGCACAACCTCTTCGGGGAACATCCCTTTCACGATCTGATAAAGTTCTGCCTCGCTCTTCCACCGACTGATGCCAAGGCGGCGCTGAACCTCTGCCCTTGCGGTCCTTTTGTCATGCCCCTCCCGCATCAATTGATCCATATAGATGTTCTCGAAGATCTGGATGTCGTCGCCATACATTTGAGCAGCGGCTTCAGAGCCTGACGCGTCGGCGACGCAAAGATGGCAAATGCCATCCCGGTAAACGGCGTATTTAAGCAATTCAACGGTGCGGTGAGGCCAAGAGTCCGGCAAATAGCTGGTCATGATTGCCGTGGCGTCTGCACGCATGAGGTAATGCGCTTTCCGCGCACAAGAGCAGAATAGCCTTGTCCCGTCGATAACATGGTCAAAGGCGACCGTAAGGTAGCCATTCACATTGGCGTAGCGATGCCGGAAGCCGTGTGGCTGAGGATTTGCGATGTAGGGCTGGACGAGGCCAGGGCCGGAGTTCAGGAGTTCTAGCGTTTTGCGAAACAGGGGAGAGGGAAAGGCGACGTTGAAGAGGCGCAACTCGTGATTGGCTTGTGTTTTCAACCTTTGAGTTTTCAATTGAAACCGTCTCATAACCCCGGATGCAAACTCCATCGGCTTCAGGCTTATGCCAGTCGAGAGGACTTCCGCTTCATCAATAGCGTCTGCCAGCCGTGTCGAAAACCGGAGTTCCGGATGCCAAACCTCTGCGCCGGTCTCCGCCAAGTCGGCGAGCGTGTCGTACCATCCGGACCACTGAATTCCTTCCACCGTTGACGGATGCTTGATTAGGCGCCCGCCCAATGTATCGCCGATGCTCCTTAGAAGGGCGCCATCGAACAGTCTTGAGGTCGCAGCCAGTGGCGTGACGCCGGGTGTCGAAAGCTCATCCGCCAGTGCATGAGCGAACTCATCATCGGAAACTTCTATTTGAACTGTTTGCATCACACTCCCGCCGGCGGAAGGCCGAGGCTTTCGAGCACGCGGCAATTGCTGACCCATCCGGCCTTGCACGCTTCGAGCATCTTGCAAAGCTCCTTGCGCAGGGATTTTAACTTGGCAGTTCGCCGCTCAACAGCTGCCAAATGGCGGGAGGCGATCATATCGGCGATTACGCAAAGGCTACGCTGGGTTGGTGCTCTAGACGTGCAGTTCCATGTTCCAGCGCGCCCGGCATTCATCTGGGAGGCCAGAAGAGAGTTTCGTGTCGTATCGGTATCCGGGCCAATTGCAATAATGAGATCGTGAGTGCGCGTTCGGCCGGTCGAAAATGACGGGCTCGATGCGGAAGGCCCTGATATGGGAATCTGAAGCACCGCGTCCGGTTATAATCGTCGGTAAAACTGGCTCTGCCCATGATCGCCTCCTGCCTCAAATTTAGGAGAGGGAAAGCGTCTACAAATCTAGAGGCTATTCAGCTTTCTCTGCGACGCCGCACCGCCATAGAGCATTTTCGAGCCCCTTGACCGGAAAAGAGCGGGACGCACGGCCTGCCGCAGCACCGCGTTCGACGGTCTCTCGAATAGCGGCTGTTGGATTCTGGATTATATCGGTGCAGAGCAAGAAAAAACATGATATTTTCCAGCAGCTTGAGGCAATTCGTCGAAATCTTAAAATAATTGAGAAGTCGCGGTCCGGTTTTTTCGACGCCACGGGACTTACTCATTGCACGTAACGAATGGGAGAACCCAGGATGGCGATTTCGGCGGACCCGGAAGATGATGATCCGCCCCTTGTTGAGAATGCGACCGCAAAGGCTTCATCGCCGTTTTGCGTTCCCGCACTCAAGAATGGGATGCGACGCCCCGAAGTCGAGGTAGAGCTTGAGCAATGGTATGCCCTGGGAGGCGCCGAACAACTTTTGGAGTTGCGCGCGACCGTGAACGGCAAACGTAGCCTTTGCTCAGAGTCGCTTATTCACATTACCACGGCATTCCATCGAGCTGGCAACAGGCGAGGCCTGAACCTAGCGTTTGAAGCTTTGAGTCATGTAGCAGCGCCTCTCCTATTGTCCCAGGCTTTCGGGCAAGCGCGTGATGAAAAACTTGAGCAGGTTCAGGAAATTCTGCTGGAGGCGTTCAAGGTCATAAGATCGGACGCCGCAGAATATCTTGAAGTTAATTTTGCATCATTCGCCAAACGTAAGGCGGTGACCCTCTACCAGAAGCGTAAGCGTCAATTCGAGCACAAGCACGACAGACTCGAAGGTTTCGACGATGCCGACCCGCTTGATGATGTGCCTGATCGGCAGCCAAGCCAGGAGGCGAAGGCGGCTCTCAGTCTTCTCCTCGACCAGTTACCGTCTGATCTCCGGCAGGTCTTCATACAATACCATGTGATGCAGCTCACATATGAAGAGATCGCCCAACAACAAAAGGTTGACGAAAGCACTGTTCGCAAATGGCTGAAGCGGGCGGCAGTGATAGTCAGTCTCGATGGAGGAAAAGAATGACCACCCACTCTGACCAGAGACAATCGCTTGATGACGTACTGGCTGCGATCGCCGCGCTGCCTACTCCGCCAGATGCACAGGCGCTTCGCATTTGGATGATCGAATATCCTGACTTTAAATCATCCATCGTCGCCTTCGTAACAGACTGGATCGAAGCGGAGGCTAGCAAATCACTTTTGATCAACATGGACGATGATGTGAATAGCGTTGTAAATCGCACGATGAGCCGCGTGCAGCAACTTCTTGACCAGCCGCAGAGGTCAGCCGCGATCAACGATCTCACTGCCGATATAGCAGCAGCAGGGCACAGCCTTGATTCTTTTCAGCGGGCCGTCGGCATTGACCGCACGATACTCTCATGCTTGGCGGGTCGCATGGTACGCCCAGCAACGATACCGCTGCGACTAGTGATTGCCATGGCAGAAGCGTTGCAACGGGGTATCGATCATGTACGAGATTTTCTGCGAATGCCTTTAGCGCCAGAGGCGGCGTACAAGTCTCGAAAAAGACCCACGAATACGCAAATGGATTTTCGGGCGCTAGTGCAGGCGGCTGACCTCTCCGAGCACGACAAAAGGCGCTGGCATGCTGAAGCACCTGACCCTGAATTGCAGGATTGACGCATGGATGGATTTGGCGCCGTAAGAGATCGCGCGAGGACGGAAAACGACGCTATCCGCATGAAGGCGGATGGACCCAGTGCGACTTCCCTCTTGGCCGCTGCCAGAATAGAAACTGGCCTAAAGGTTCAGTTTATATCGCCGGAGCACCCATTACTTGGCGGCGGCGACGGCGCCCTGCATCGCAAGACAAACGCGATCTATATATCCAATGCGTTGAGCCCTGAGATGGCAGCTTTTGTGGAAGCCCATGAATTCGGCCATTACTGGATCGAAACACCTGCGGATCCGGCTGTAGTCCCGAAAGGCGCTGATCCAGGAATTCCCGAAGAAGGGACGCCCCTGGGCCTCCGACGTGTGGAGGCCTACAGCCCCGATGAGTTGCGGGAACGATACGCCAATGTATTTGCCCGCGAATTTCTACTTCCCTGCGCGGAAGCGCGGCGCCGCTTTTTGGTTCTGGGACAGACGGCGCCGGATATCGCAAGGGAGCTGACAGTTCCCCTCGGCCTCGTCCACCAGCAACTCGCAGTGGCCCTCCTGTTGCCGGAAGCTCCCGCATCCGAAAAATCATTCGCCGCTATGGCTGAACGACCTGGTCTGGATGACTCCCAGCGCCGAGCAGCAGAGCACCTCGGTGCGCCATTGCTAGTTGAGGCCGGCCCTGGGACAGGCAAGACGCGGACGCTTATTGCCCGAATTGAGTTTCTGATTGGCAGGGGTGTACCGCCGGCCTCGATTCTTGCGTTGACATATTCGAACAAGGCGGCCCGCGAAATAAGGGAGCGTGTCGCGTTGAGCTTGCCCGCTGCTGCCAGCGAGATTTGGGCCGGGACGTTTCATGCATTTGGTCTGGAGCTGCTTCGAAAATACGGAGATCTCGTTGGCATCGCTCAACCTGTAAAACTGCTAGATCAGGCTGATATTCTTGCGATGCTGGAGGAATACCTCCCTGAACTTGGCCTTGATCACTACCTGCGTCTCCACGATCCATTGTCGGATCTACGGTTTGTGATGGGCTCCATCAGTCGTGCCAAGGATGAGGTGAAGTCTCCCGATGAATATGCGGCGGCGGCGAAGCGCATGCCAACGAGCACAGAGGAGGACAAATTGGCAGCTGGAAAGGCTGCTGAAGTCGCGCGTGTGTACGCGTTCTACGACAAAGTAATGCGTGAAAAGGGATGGGTCGATTTCGCCGACCTTATCAACCGGCCGGTCGAGCTCTTGCGCGGCCATCCCGCCGTGCGCGACGAACTCCGTATGCAATACCAGCATCTTCTGGTGGATGAGTATCAGGACGTTAACCGCGCCAGCGCGCTGCTTGTGAAAGAGCTGGCTGGGGAAGGTGAGAATTTATGGGTTGTCGGTGATGCGCGCCAATCGATTTACCGTTTTCGCGGCGCGGCTCCTACGAATACAAAGAATTTCAAGGATGACTATCCCAAGGGTGAGCGCACGCCTCTCGCCATAAATTATAGGTCACGCCAGCAGATCGTTGACACGTTCGGCACCTTTGCCGGAAAGATGCAGGTGGGAAGCGGAACGGCGTTTAAACTCGTTGCACATGGGGGCCCCGGATCGAACGCTGTAGACTTTAACGTTGCGTCCGATCGCGGTAGCGAAATCGGCGGCATTGCTGAAACCATAAAGCGTCATCAGCAGAGCGGAGTCCGGTTACGTGATCAGGTAGTCCTATGCCGCGTCCACGCCAACCTTGAGAGAGTAGCGCTTGGCCTTGAGGCTGCCGGCGTACCCGTCCTCTATCTGGGAGATCTCTTTGAGCGGCCCGAGATATGCGATCTTCTGGCTCTGCTTTCCTTTGTTGCAGAGCCACATCGAGGTGGCCTTTTGCGGGTCGCAGACCTAAAGCCCTATCGCGTCCCGCTTGCCGACGTTCGCGCGATCCTGGCTTATGCGGCCGATACTAACAAAACACCGCTCGCGGCGCTCGAGGATGCATCCACGATATCTGGCATTTCAGAGAGTGGGCGAGCTGGGCTTGGGGCGCTCGCTGCCGACCTCGCCGGCACGGACTTCAGAACTGGACCAGGTGCGCTTCTCTGCAATGTGCTGTTCAATCGCGGCGCTCTGCTGAAATCGTATTTAGATGGGGACACACCATATGAGCAGCAACGCCGCCTTGCCATTCACCAATTCCTGCAATTCGCTATCGAAAACAACTTCGTGCGGGAACGCGACCCGAAGCGAAGCCTGCTTCAATGGGTAAGGCGGCTGGAGGTTTTTGGCGAAGAACGTGCCTTGCGCGAGGCGCCGGCTGCCGTCGACGGCATAGATGCAGTTCGCCTCATGACGGTGCACGCCAGCAAGGGCCTTGAATTCGGCGTGGTGCATTTACCGATGCTCGGTGCCGGTATGTTTCCATTGCGATGGCAGGGCCAGCGCTGCCCGGCTCCATCCGGCCTGCTGCCCACTTCTGCCAAAGTAGATCACGAGGAGGAAGAGGAGTGCCTCTTCTATGTCGCCCTCTCACGCGCGCGCGATCATCTGTCAATATCTCGCGCCGAAAGCTATAGCGGTACAACTAAGTCAAAAGCTTCCAAAACACTGCTGGCCGTCGCAGCGCACTTACCCCGGCCGGCTGAAGGTATTCCGACTTGGACAAAGCCTCTGCGCATGATCTCCGTGAGCTGGGTAAGGCCAGATTTGCTTGTCGACCATCAAGAGCATGACGGACGCGACGTTGAGCTCTATCTGGGTTGCGCAAGGCGCTATCTCTACCAGATTGTGCTCGGATTGAGCGGCGGACGTGACGATACGGCCTATGTCCGTTTCCATCGTGCGGTTTATCGCGTTTTAGGCTGGTTGAGCGCGCAGCCTGCTTTGGTTGATAACTCAGCGATGGCCGGCGAATTCGAAGCAGCCTGGAGGGAGATCGGGCCTTACGATCATCCGCTCGAACCGCTTTTTCGATCTTCGGCGCAGCGGATGCTTGAGAAGGCACGGGTGCGCGACCGAGAGGGCATCGTTTTCGGGACCGCTTTTGCGGCTGATATTGGCGGTAAGAGAATCATGCTTGAGATAGACGAGTTGCAGAAAGGCAGCGGGCCTCTTGTGATCAGGCGCACGCGTACCGGCCGGTCGCCGTCGAAGCCTGACCAACGTCACCTTCACGCTATGATGCTACACGCAGCCCGGCAGCAGACAGGGGCGGGGGCCCGCTTTGAAGTCCAGTATCTGACCACGGATGAGAAGATCCCTGTCGAGCTCGATGGAGTAATGAATGCGCGCTTGAATGACGTGCGTGAAGCATTGCTCAATCTTGGCAAAGGTGATTTTGCTGCCACGCCGCGCAACAACGATGATTGCCCGACTTGCCCTCATTATTTTATCTGCCCGAGCGTACCCTTCTAAGAGCGTCGATTTTTGGTCCGGTTTTTCCGAGATCTCGCGATTAATCCTTCAGACGGTAATTCCTAATCCTGGGATGGCCGCTCGGAAGGATCTGAAATGAAAACGATCGATGTGCTTCTCCAGGGTCACGGCCTGCCCGATATTCTGGTGCTTACGGCAAAGCCAGACGACAGCATCGCTGTCGTCATTTCCCAGCTTAAGCATACCGGTGAGGCGGCGCAGGAGCGTTTTGTCTTCCTCGAAGATGTGGACGGACTGCTCGACGGCGATGCGATCGTTGAGGAACTACTGCCGCTGGCTGCCGGAGAAGATGTGCTCGGCCCGCTTCGCCTCCACATTTCGCGCTGCCGTCATGTTGACGTGACAGTCCGGTTCAACGGCGAGCCTGCGCAGCGCCGGTTTCCGCCGGGCGCGACGATCGAAAGGGTTCAGCGCTGGGCGGCCCGACGTGCGTTCAATTTGTCACCGCGCGACGCCGCCGAGCATGTGCTGCAGATCCAAGGCACTACCACCCGGCCGGACCGCGACGCCCACATTGGCACGCTAACCGAAGGCCATACCTGCGGCGTCGCCTTCGACCTCGTGCCGAGCAAGCGGGTGGAGGGCTGACGGATGAATGCGCACCTACCGCCCGACGAGACGGTATTTCGCGCACACCTAACGGGGGGCCGCTTCCAGAGTGGAGCGGCGTCCGGGCGGTGGCGCTTTGTTTCCGTCTCCTGGCCGAACGCCCTCTTTGGCGTTCGTGCTGCTGACGGCAGCGAATATGGCCTGCTCTTTAATTGCGTAGATTATCCGCGCACGCCAGCAACAGCGCGCTTGTGGGATATCGAGCAGAATTGCCCCCTGTCTGTTGCGAAATGGCCAAAAGGACAGGATCGCGTCCCGCTTGCCTTCAATCCAAACTGGAAGGACGGGTCATGCCTGTATCTTCCGTGCGACCGCATCTCAATCGAGGGGCACGAGAACTGGCACCAGCTTCATCCAAGTCTCATCTGGAATCCAACGTTGGGTATCGTTCACTATCTGCGTGTCGTTTACGACCTTCTCAATTCCGGAGACTATGGAGGCCGTCTTGGCGCCTGATCAAACATTATGGATCAACCCCCAACTCTGGACGGAGATCACGCTTGAGCTTCACCGGCGCACCGAGGGGTCGCACGAATCAGGTGTCTTTCTTCTAGGCAAGCGAAACGGCGACAGCCGCGAAGCGATCGCCGCGATCTACTACGATGAGCTCGATCCACACGCTTACGATAGTGGCATCTGTATCCTTGAAGCGGGGTCATTTGGGATCTTATGGGACCGGTGTGCCGCTCTGGGTCTTTCGGTCGTGGCCGATGCTCACGTTCACCTATTCGGTGCAGGTCAAAGCCGTGCCGATCGGGACAATCCGATGATCGCCCGCCCTGGCCATCTCGCCCTCATTCTTCCACGCATGGCGCGGCGGCCGGTGCGGCTCTGGTCAGTCGGCATTTATCAATATCTGGGCGATCACCGCTGGCGTTCCCATGGTGGTTGCGACTTCTCCCGCGTTCTCAAAATCGAGGAAAGATCATGATCAACTTCGATGATCTTTGTGACCAACTAAATCGCACTGTTAAATTATCGCTCGATAGCGGCGAAGCGGAAACGCTGGAAGTCGCAATGCGCATCTTCCAGAGTTACCGTTTGCAGATCGTGCTTGGACCGGATGTAGAGCATGATGCTTCGTTGCAGATTGCAGCCTTGACGGCGGTCAACTGCGCAGCCCGAACCTTTCTCGGAGGCGTTGTGGTCGTTGGCGCCTCAGGGGTTCTTAAGGTTTGTCTGCTGCCGTTTTCCGGCGTGAGTGATGCTCTTCAAGGACTTGGTGGCCGCATCGCAAACACCGTCGATCCTCATATGCCGACCATCCTTGTCGGCGACGCGACTTCAGAAGGCATTGAGCCATTGGCTATCCGCGCCATCGTCGACGGATGGTCTGGCGGCGTCGTCCGCGCAAACGCATCCATTACTGGCGATTGCCACCATATCGTCGCGCCTGCCGGCGTTTTAGCGGGTGCGATAGCAGTGTCGGAAGTGTTTCAGCGACTGCGTGGCAATGCAATGGCCTGCCGCCGCGCAATCGGTCTGAACCTTTGGCGCCCAGAGCAAGATTGGCGCTCAGGCGAGCAGGGCCCGACTGTCACCCGGCTTCCGTCTGCTGCCTGGCTTGTGGGTCTTGGTAATCTGGGACAAGCATATCTCTGGACTCTAGGGCTCTTGCCCTACGGCAGCGACGCCGCAGAGCTCGTTCTACAGGATTTCGATATTCTGGCGCCGTCTAACATGAGCACTTCGCTGTTGACGACCGGAGATATCGTCGGTTTGCGTAAAACCCGCGCAATAGCGGCATGGGCAGAAAGGCGCGGCTTCAAAACGACGGTCGTTGAGCGTAATTTCGCAGCCAACTTTCACATCAACGATCGCGAACCGTCGGTTGCACTCATCGGCGTTGACAATGCGCTTGCGCGACATTCCATCGAAGACGCCGGATTTGCGCGGGTTATCGAGGCGGGCCTGGGTCGTGGGCCTCAAGACTACCTGGGGTTCAATATACACACCTTTCCGGGGTCCGCAGCCGCGAGAACGATCTGGGCAGAGCCCGGCCTGACAGACGTAGAGCTGACACAGCCTGCTTATCGCGCATTGCTCGAGGAAAGTGGTGATCGGTGTGGAACGGTGCGCCTCGCCGGGCGGAGTATCGGCGCGCCATTTGTGGGTGCAGCTGCTGGCGCCATGGTTATTTCTGAACTGCTTCGTCTCGTCATGGGCGATCACCACTACGAGCTCGTTACATGCCATATGCGCGATCTGGCGAGCCGCAATGTTGTGCATGGAAAGACATGGGATGCGTTTAATCCTGGCGGTGTTCCATCAAAGGAATAGAATTGCCATCGCTTAGCTCATATACCCGTCCAGGGCATCCTCGCCTGGCCCAACAGGATGGAGCAAGAAGAAGCTGGCAAAGCTCGAATAAGCCAACAACCCTGTCGAATGCTAACGTACTCTTGCCGAGAACACATCTTCCTGAAGGCTATCATGAGATCGGTTAGCAATCGTGTTGGCGAGGATGATTAAGGTAGACCGTTTGCATTGGACTCATTGCAAGCGTCGCATCACCCATTGTATTGGGATACAAGTAATCATGTCCGGGAGGAGATCGCTATCACACACTTCAAATTTCTGCATGCAGCAGACCTGCATCTCGATAGCCCCTTACTCGGTCTGACCAGCAAGTCGCCGGCGTTCGCTGCGAAAGTCGAAGCGGCCTCGCGCAAGGCTTTCGACGATCTCATCGACCTGGCAATCTCGGAGAGATGCCGGTTCGTGGTCCTTGCGGGGGACATCTTCGACGGCGATCTGAGGAACTACCAAGCCGGCCTCTTCTTCATTTCTGGGTTGAGGCGACTGCTGGAGGCTGGGATCGACGTCTTTATGATCCTTGGGAATCACGACGCCGAGAACAGGATCGTCTCGAAGCTTGGATATTCAAAGAACGTCCACGTGTTCTCAGCCAAGGGGGCGGAAACCCGGTTGCTGGAAGATGTCGGCGTCGCGGTGCACGGGCAGAGCTTTTCGCAGCGCGACGTGACCGAGAACCTGGCTCAGGGCTACCCGCCGGCGCACGCCGGCTATTTCAATGTCGGCGTCTTGCACACGGCCTGCGAAGGGCAGGAGGGGCCTCACGCGCGGTATGCCCCTTGCTCCGTCGAACAGCTGGTCAACCACGGCTACGACTACTGGGCGCTGGGTCACGTCCACGATCGCGCTGTCCTGCACGAGTTTCCGCACGTGGTCTACCCGGGCAACCTGCAGGGCCGAAGTCCTCGGGAGACCGGGTCGAAAGGTGCCCACGTGATTGGTGTGCAGGAAGGACGGATTTCATCGTTAGAGCACCGCTCGCTTGACACCGTGCGTTGGTCACACGCGCGCCTGGACGTCAGCGACGCTACGGATTTGCCCGAAATCGTCCTTCTCATCAAAGAACAGATCGAGCTCGCGTACGAGGAAGCCGAGCAGCGCGCTGTCGCGGTCCGGGTGACCCTTGCGGGCGCCACCGCGCTGCACCACGAAATCCAACTGGCGGGGAGCTTCCTGCGAGAGGAGCTGGACGCGGTCTGCGCCAGCATCTCCGACGACGTCTGGCTCGAGCGCATCGTCGTCGCGACGAAAGCGCCCGCCGCGCCGGCCGTGCTAGATGCAAGCCTTGCCGGCCTGATCCAACAGCAGCTGAGTTCTGTGGCCGTCCACCGCGTCGCCGAGGTGTTGGAAAAGCGCCTTGCAGAGGTCGCCGCGAAAATGCCTGCCAATGCGCGGTTCGGGGAGTTGGCTGAACGGATTAGAGAGAACGCGGCCGGGCGCATCCTGGATCTGGCGAACGCTCTCATAACGAAGGACGAAGCCGATGCGGTTCGCTGAAATTCGTCTTGATAAGTACGGGACATTCGAGAGCCGAATTATAGCGCTCGACGATCACAAAGGCCTCACGATCGTCTACGGGCCGAATGAAGCAGGCAAGAGCACGAGCCTCACGGCGATCACAGACCTGCTCTACGGCATGGAGAACAGCAACCCCCACAACTCGACCTTCGGCAGCGACGCCCAGCGCGTCCACGCTCGCCTCGTGCAGGCGAACGATTCAGAACAAGTGCTTCAACGTCGGCGTGGACGCAAGAACACGCTCCTTGGTGTGGATGGCGTCGCCTTGGACGACGCCGCAATGCTGGTGATGCTGGGTGGTCAGTCGAGAGCGCGCTTCGAGACCCTGTTCGGCCTCGACCACGACCGCCTCCGCAGAGGCGGGGACCAGCTCTTCAAAGCGGACGGCGACATCGGGCGGCTGATCGTCGAAGCCGGCGGAGGGCTTCGGAGCCTGGTCGATCGCTTGAAGCGGATCGATGAGCAGATCGACGGCCTCTTCAGCACTCGCCGGAGCAACCAGCGCGCATTCTACATGGCCTTGGATGTCTACAGTGCGGCAGACCGATCCGTGAAGGACCAACTGCTATCGTCCGACCAGTATGAAAAGGCTCGCAAGGCTGTCAGCGACGCACAGGAGCGGCTCGATTCTCTGACGAAGGAGCAGGCCGACAACCGGATGCGGGCCAGCGTCCTTGAGCGCATCGAGCGTGTGACCCCTCTGTTGTCCGAGCTCGACCGAATCCAAAAGGAGCTCGGGCCATTCAGAATTTTCGAGAGTGTGGCACCAACGTTCGGCGAGGACGTTGCATCGGCCTTGTCGGGGATCGCCCATGCCCGCAAGGAAGTCGAAGACGGGCAGGCGCAGAGCGACGAGATCTCCCGGAAGCTCTCTGCCTTGGCGAAGCCGTCGCTGCTCGACGAATTGGAAGACGGGATTTTCAAAGCCTTCGACGAGGCGGGCCACGCAAAGAGAGCACGGGAGAGCCGCCAGAACCGCCTGGACGAGCTGGCCGATAGCAACCTCAAACTCGATACCCTGAGGGACTTGCTTGGATTGAGCTCCGACCACGACCTCGTGTCGATAGCACCAGATGTGCCAACCATCGAGCGGGCGGTCGGGCTGGCTACGGCGGGCCAAGTCCGCATCCCGAAACTTGAAGCGGCGCACGCCCAGCTGGAAAAGCTCAGCGAGCAAATTGCAGGCCTCGAGGCCAAGCAGGCCGACGCAGCCGAACGCGGCTACGACAGGAGCCTCGCGCTCCAGCCCGGCGACATAGCGAGCCTTCCTGCACTCGTCCTGCAGAGCGCGCGGCGGCTGATGGAGATCAGGGATTCGCGCGCACAGATCGAGGCGCGGGCGAAGTTGCTCGGCTACAGCAACGTGGCGGAGCTGCGCGCCGATCTCTTCCCGACCGCCGACACCATCGCAACCGAAGACAGGGCGCGGGAATCGATAACTCAGGAACGCCTGCGCAGGGTCGCCCAACGCGCCGATGCCGAGAGGGTAGAGGGCGAAGCCGAAGCCGAGCTCGCGGTCTACTCCGGCGGAGCTGCGGTGGCGAGCGACCAGGCTCTGTTCGAGGCCCGCGTGGAAAGACAGGCAGCTCTGGAACCAGTCCGTAACGCGCACAGGGAAGGCCGTTGGGACGGCACACCAGAGGCGCGAGCGCACGAAATAGAGATATTGGACAACGCCATTCAGGTCGCTGACGACATCGCTGACCGGCATGCGTCGGAAGCCCAGAGAGCTATTAGGCTCGCCTCCGCGCTGAAATCCAAGAAGTCGGCGTTCGCTGAATGCGTCGCGGCGACGAAAGCCATTGACGAGCTCGACCGGCAGAGCGGTGCGCGGGCGGCGGCCGTCTCGCAAGCCTTTCCCGACGTCGCAAAGCGGTTTCCGGAGTGGGACCGGCTGAAGGCCGCCGCGGACGAGAGCCGAACTATTCTGCGGCTGTGGGACGAATCGGAAAAGGCCTCAGGCGAACTGCAAGTAGAGAGGGCGGGCCTAGACTCGCAGCTGGCTATGCTGGCCAAGGCCGAGGCTGACCTCGGCCTTGCGCCTGCTGAGAGTGTCGGCGTCCAGGACAGGGTGAGGGCTGCACTCGGCATGATGTCCTCGCATGCAGTCGCCCACGATCTGTTCAACCAGACCTCAGCTAGCCTGATAAGCCTGAATGCCGAGCGGAAGAGCGCGCAGAGCGCGCTTGGCCGGCTCAAATCTGAAGCCGCCGCGTGGGACGCGGAATGGCCGACTGTCGTCGAGAAGCTCGGCTTGAGGCCAGACGCCGCGATGGAGTCCGCCGCCGCGGCAGCGATGGAGTGGCGCTCGGTCAAAGGCATTTTCGGGGCGATCGAGATCACTAAACGGCGACTCGATCGGATGGACGAAGACGAAGCGGCTCTCAGCACCGCTATGGCAGCCATCTACGGAAAGCTGGCCCTTGATGACATGCCGGCAGATCCGGTGATCGCAGCTGCCCAACTTGAGAAGCAGTTGCGAGCGTACAAAGCCGATCGCGCTCAGGCGTCGCAGCTGAAACCCGCGAGCGAGGCGGTCGTGGCGCGGCTTGCCAAAGCGAATGCGGCCCTCTCAGCTTTCACGGAGCGACTGAACGAGCTGCACGTTGTGCTCGACGCCGGCCCAGTTGACGAAAGCCGTCTGAGGGCGCGCGCCGAGGCGCACCGCACGTACCAGTCGATCATCTCGCAACGGCAGGTAGTCCTATCGAGCCTGGCGACGGCGGGTGACGGGAAGCCGGAGAGCGAACTGCGCGCGGCCTGGGGCCAGCGCGACATCGATGCTGTGCGCGCCGAAGTGGCGGCCTTGCGCCAGCAAGCAAGTGAGACGGATGCGGGCCGTTTAACAGCACACCAGGAGCGGCACGCCGCGGCCGACGAAGTGCTGCGCATGCAGGGCGAGTCTGGCTTCAACACCTCCTTGGTCGAGAGAGAGTCGGCGACGGTGGACATCCACCAGATCGTGGAGCGCTATGTCGACCTCTCCGTTGCGAGAGACCTCATCTACGAGGCGATCGACACTGTGCGGACGAACCAGCAGGACCCGCTGCTCAAGCGCGCAGGCGAGCTGTTTGGGGCAATGACCGAGGGAGCCTTCTCCGGCATCGAGGCGGACGTAGACGACAAGGGCAACCCGGTTGTGGTCGGGGTTAGGGAGGGGAGTGTCGTTGCCGTGTCGGCGATGAGCGACGGAACGCGCGACCAGCTCTACCTCGCCTTCAGGCTGGCCGGGCTCGACAGCTACTGCAAAGCCTCCGAGCCGTTGCCTTTCATAGCGGACGACATCCTCGTCCATTTCGACGATGCCAGGAGCATGGCGACCCTTAATGTCTTGGCGGCTTTTGGTTCTATGACGCAGGTGCTGCTCTTCACCCACCACAAGAAGATCATGGAGTTCGGTGAGCTCTTGGCGGCAAGGGGGTTAGCCCGTGTTGTGAGCCTTGCTTGAGACCAGCTCGGCGATTCTGGGTGATTGCCCCATGCTCGGAGTCGCAAAACTTCGGCCCGCTCGCAAGCCCACGACTTGCGACGCGTGACCGGCGCTGGTTTAATAGCCACATCACGCAGCCCGGCGTTGCTCTCGATCGAGAGTCACGTAGAGAGCTATACGGTCGCGATCACCGACATGGATATTGATTTCATCGCCGGGTGACGCTTCTGCCAACGCCATGGCGAGCGGAGAGCTTATAGAAAGCAGGCCGTTCATGGGGTCGCTCGCACGATCGGTGATCCTGTAGAACTCCGGACGGTTCTGCGGGTCGTCGAGATAGCGGACCTCAACACGATCGCCTATCGCGAGCACGAATTCCGACTCGCTCGCGGACGGACTTGCTGCGGCGTCTTCTGTGGCTGCATTTGGCGTCGCCCGCACCACGCGGTGTTCGGAGTAATTGGCGACTGCATCTGCGGCGCCCTGAGGGTATATCGCCATTCGGTCTAGGGTCTGGAAGAGGTCGCCCAAGATGCCTTCACGGTCGAGGCTGTAGTTGGATCCGAAGCAGCGCCAGAAAGTCCAACCGACCCGCTCGAGGATCCGCTGCCGCCGCATATCGTCGGCCCAGCGCTCGGGGCCGTGGTAGAGGTCGCCGTCGCACTCGACGGCCAACCGTCGGCCGGACTCGCCCTCGACGACCATATCAATCGAGAAGCCTTCTGATCCAACTTGCGGTATAACGCGATATCCTCGTTCGACGAGGACAGCAAACAAGTCGCGTTCAAATCCCGATTCGCACAGCTCGATGAGAGCCGAGGTCGCATCGACGACGTTCGGCATCGGCTCTGCGAAATGGCGGATGATCCTCGCCTTCAGATCTTTCGGGTTGAGGTCGCTCTCCTCAACGGATCGCACGAGTACCATCCGGTCCCGCGCCCGCGACAGCGCGACATTGAACCGCTGCTCGTACTGCATCGCCGTCTGCGACTGCTTACGGGCTCGGTCGGCGACCATCGAGAGGAAGACGATGTCGCGCTCGTCCCCCTGGAAGGTCGCGCTGTCGCCGCAGATGATGCGGTGGCGGACCATCGCTGCCTCCCCGATGCGGTCCATCAGCGCCTTCTGGATGAATGCAGCCTGCTCCGACCCTATCAGCGAGATGACGCCGAGGGAGCGCGGCCTCGGATCGCTGCCGCCGACCATCGACAGGTGGGGATCTGCGATGATGCGCTCGATCTCGGAGACGATCACTTCCGCCTCCGGCGGATTGACTTTCGACTTACCGCGCCGGGCCCCGTCCTCGACAAAGATGTCGACCAGCGGCGGGTCGAGACGCTCGATGCCCTTGGCGACACGCAAGGGGATCAGCGGCTCGTCGTAGAACTGCATCGAGAAGCGGATGATCGGCTCGACGCAGCGGAAGTGCTCCTTCAGCATCACGAAGTCGGTTGGGAACATGACGCGCGCGAGGTCGTAGAGGGACGCGCCGGGCTCGACCTGGCCTCGAAACGGGAACTCCGCCAGAAAGTTCGAGCGCAGCCGCTGGATGTTAGCGATGGACAGGAATGCGGCGCTCGGACTGACCTGCCTGTCGTCGCCCACGACGAGGATCTTCTTGCCGCGAAGCAATGCGGGTAGTTCGCGCACGTCCGACTGCGACGCCTCGTCGAGGATGACAAGGTCGAAGGCGCTCAATGACGCGGGTAGCTGCTCTGACACCCGCCATGCGGGCATAATCCAGCAGGGCACGGCATCATAGCACCTCTCCATTGCGGCACGCGCGTCGTGCCGGTGGAACACAGCGCCTTTTCCTGTTCCCTTGCCGATCTTGCGAATGATCTGGGAGAAGGCGTTGAGCGCCGACTTGGCGCTTCCCTTCATGGAGGCGGCCAGGTTGAAGAAGGTCCGTTCCTTGACGAGCCGCGCAAAGGTTTCGCGCAAATCCTTCTCGATGGCAATCCTCTCGCGGTGGAGTGACGCGAGGTCGCTCGCCGCGCCAATGCGCTCGAGGTAGATTAGCTGTGAAGCCCAAGTCCATGCTGCTTTCCAGTCATGGGGCATAACAGAGTCGTCGTGTTCGGTTGCTGGCTCGGTCTTGAGGCACGCTGCCCAGTCTGGCGCGCCCGCGGCGGCGAGCGTCGCGCAGGCGTCCTTGATCCGCTCGAATGCCGGCTCATAGCCGCGCAGTTGGTTCAGCCGCGCGCGGACGCCCATCCATACGCGTTCAAGCTGCTGTGCGTTCGCTCCCGGTTTGCCGACAATGCCACGCAGCACCTGCACTGCGTTTGTCGCGAGTGTGCACTGGCTCGTCGTGAACTGTTCGGATGCGAGCGCTACTTGCTCGTCGACCGCGCTGAGGCGGACGGACGCCGCGTGGCGGGAGAGGTCCCCGCCGAACGTTTGCGCCCCGGCGTGGTGCCGCATGATGGCCGCGGCCTCTTCGCGGCTATCGAGCGCAGCGGCGAGCGCGTCCGTGAGGGCAACAGAAAGCGCCGGCGTATCGACGAGCGCTGCTTGCAACGTGTCGATCAGGCGATCGAGCGGCGAGAGGCGCTCGGTGCTGAAAGCCAGTTCCTCGGGGGCTGCGAGTTCGCCGCGCAGGGAATCCCACCGCGCCGACAGGCTCACGACGTCGTCGCGGAACTTCGTGTAGCTCGCGACGTGGCGCCAATCGTCGCCTCCCGCCGGAGGTAAGCCAGAGACGCGTATCTGCTCGAAAGTCGGCTGATGAGCTCTTTTGCTGAAAGCAAGCAACCCGAAGGGGTTCTTGCCGTCGGCGAGCCTCTCGAAGATCGCGTCGCGCTGGGTGTTCGGTGGAAGTCCTTGTGGGACGCTGACAGGCTTCGCGACGAAACTTGCGCGCGTATCCACCAGGTTCTGCGCCTTGGCGAGAAAATCCAAGGCTGCGGGAAGCACGCGGCTCACGGCAGCGGTACCGATCAGCTGGCTCTCGGCCAATGCCCACGCCCATGGCTCGGCCGCGAGGGCCGAAGTTTTGGTAGCGAATTCCTTGAGGCTACTCGCGAGCGCGTCAGCCTCCTTCAGTCCTATGCGCGCAATCACGCGGCGGGTGAGGGGCTCGGATGCGGGCATCGCGTCTGTAAGGGACCGCGCGGTGACGAGATCGCGGTGCCACTCAAGCAGTTTCGCAGCGTCTGGGAGATTGGCGGAGCTGGGAAGGCGCTCGTTCAGGAAGGAGAGGTCTGCACCGACCTTACTCCGCGCGGCCGCAAGCGCTGCGATCTCCTCCTCACCGACACTCGTGTCGCCAAAAGGGCGGTCCGGCCGATCAGTGAACCACTCGTAGCGCGGGCGGTCATTCATGAGCCGCTGTGCCACCTCATATGGTCGTTCCGACCCGCCGGGCACGCTCGTAAGATGCGATGTCGCGATCGCTGCCAGGCCCACGTCTATCTCAGTGAGCCGTTTGCGGCTCTTGATGATCGAAGTTTGAAGATCGCTGATGAGGCTGCGCTGGCGCTGCTGGTTAACGCTGACGGTGTTCACGATGCCGAGCATCAGGCCGATCGCCTTCTCGACCTGTTTGAGGCCTTCGCGCTCCGAATTGGTGACGCTTATGGCGAGGTCGCGCACCCCTTCCGGCAATTGGTCACGGATGACGCTCAGCGCCGTCTCGCCGTGGGAGACGACAAGTACCCGTCGACCGGTCGCCAGCATGTGACTGACAATATTTGCGATAGTGTGTGTCTTGCCGGTTCCCGGTGGACCTTGGACAACGAGCCCGTCTGAGCTTTCCAGGCGCCTGATGATCTGCACCTGGTCGTCGTTGAAGGGCTTGGGAAAGAAGAGGTCGCCGTGGTCGGGGTCGATCGGCTCTGTGGCCAATCCAGCGCCGTCGGATTCAATCGTCCCGATCCTATCGCCGAGTGGCTGGAACGCACCGCCAAGTCCGTCTACCGGGCCCATGACGAGAGTGCGCGTTGCGCACTCAAGGACCACAGGTTCGCCTGCGGTCGGGCTGACGATTTCCTTGAATTTCTCAATGTCGCGCAAGACGGAGTTAGACGAGCGGCGGCGCGCGAACAGCGCCCACCGGTCGGAGACCGTCAACGCGTCGCCCTCGGCTGGGGGCACGGGCTCGCTTGCAGCGAGGGTCTGGTGGTCCGGCAGGTAGCGGCCTTCGGGGTCGAGTTGGCTACCGCATATCCTGAGGATCGGCTCAAACGTCTCAGCTCGGAAAGGGGACACACCCTCGCTCTCGGCCGTCCCGATGCTCTTCAGGCAGCGGCGGGCGGCGTCTTCTGCGAGCGGCAACCTTCCCGCAGCGAGAGGCTCGAACGGGCGCAACTCGACTTGGGCGGATGAAGCGCGCGGCCGGACGGTAATCGTGGCGTTACCCTGGTCGGCGATCTCGATCTCGACGCCGCGCTCCACCATGGGGATGTCAGTCTCCCCCTCCGGACGGCGCCATCGCGCGATTCCGATGCCCCACACAAGCTCGACAGATTCGGTGCCGCCCGCCTGCAGAAGGCGCTGCGCGACCTCAAAGAGCCGCTGGTAGATCGCGATGGAGCGGCGGCGCGGCTTTTCACGCTCCGACCACTCGGCCCACGCCCCTGCGCAGTAGGCCTCGAGCGCTTCGCGAACGGCCGGCCTGTCTTCCAGTCTCAGTGTCGCGTCGAAATGCACGCCAAGCGGATCGCCCTTCTGGGCTTCCTTGATGGCCGGCGCGCAGTCGTCCGGCCGCGCCTGGTTTTCGGCGAGCAGACGGTCTTTCTCGGCGGCCGAAACGCGAAGATGCAGCGCTTCCCTTATGACCGGCAGTTTCAACGGATCGGCTGGCACGTCAATCCAAGTGCGAATTTCTTCATCCACGGCCGGAGGCGCTGTTCGCTGCAGCCGCTCAACACGAAGCCAGACTGGTCCGTCGGCATCGCTGGCGTCCAATGTAAGCCCGGGAAGGTCTGCTAGCTCATGCTGGTGGAGGAGGAACCGGGATCCGTCCGCAAGAATGTGTTGGGCAAGGCGCGCAGCAGGGTGCTCGTCTAGCTTAACGAGTGCTTCAACGTATTCGAGGAGACCATGCAGCCGCCGTGCGGCGAGCTGGTCTTCTGTGTTGGGTGTAGCAGCCACGGCGGGATCGATCTCTTTTCGTTGTCGTTGAGGTCTGGCGATACCTCCGTCTATTTTGCCCATAGGCGCATGGAATGAAAAGCCCTAGTTTTCAGAATGTTCCGGGCATACCGATCTTTCTGGTATTCGTCGAGGATAGCCAATCGGTCTTACTAATCGCGATCACGCTCTTTCATGCGGCGGGCGCGAGCCGGTAAATCCAGAGACCTCGCACGGTGCAATCAATTGCTCCCTCCTCGTCGGTCGCGAAAACAGCCCAATCGACCTCAAATGGATTTTATACACTGGTTTTTTGTGCTCCACCGACGTGAATAGTGTTCGCAAATTGATGATGGTTCGAATCTAAGCCTAATACTTGCTCTGGCCGCATCAGTGGTCAGGGGGGATCGGCTTGAAAATCATCAATTGCGGGAACGGCCTGCATGAGCGCGAAGTCAAGGGAATCGAGGCCCTCGCATCGCTGCCAGGCAACTGGTTCGCTTACACAAACCTTGATCTGGCCACGGCACCAGGTTCCAGTCGCGAGATCGACGTCATAATTGTGGCGGATGATCGTATTTTGGTTGTTGACCTTAAAGACTGGTTCGGCCCTATCGAAAGTCGTGAGGGGCACTGGTTCAACGCTGGTCGTGACTATGGTTCGTCCCCGGTCGCGAAAATCTCATTTAATGCACGCAACATCTACATTCAGCTCGATGCTCATCTCAAGCGTTACGCCAAAGGCACAAGGCCTACGGTCCCCAAGGTGCAGGGACTTGTAGTGCTGACGAAGGCTACCGACCTGAGCGGAATATCGGAAACAGAGCGCCGAGCGGTGATGCCCGTTGCGGCCTTCACCTCGGCGCTAAAGTCGGTTCCGAAGCGGATAGAGATTTTCGGCAAGGTTCAAACAAGTGATCTTCTAACGTCTTCAGAATGGAAAGATCAGCTTTCGAAGTTCTTTAACGTGAGCAAGGGTGTTTTTGTGCCGGGGCGCCGCACTTATGGCGGCTTCTACGCCACGTCAGCTTCGCCCGTATTTGAGCATCCCGAAGGAATTTTCGCCGAATTCGAGGTCAGCGACGAGCGGCAATCTCCCACGCTAGGCGTCCTACGACTTTGGGACTTTACCAAAGCGGAAACACGTTTCCAAACTGAAGAAGGGCGGAGCGAGATCGCTGGCCGCGAGCAGGAGGTCATCGCCTATCTTCAAGACCGATGTGAACGTTGTGACAGCGTTATTGTCGATGGCAAGACCCGTGACCCCAACTTTGGCACCCGTTTTTGGGAGGTGTACGACCGCCGACGGCGCCTACACCGCCTTTCGGATTTTGTGAGTACAGAGTTGACGGACCTTAGCCGCATCGACCGGATTGAGCTAGCCCGGCAGTTGCTCGCGGCTCTTGACGCGCTTCACCTTGCTGAAGCTGCCCACCTCGACCTGGGTCAGCACAGTGTTTGGGTGCAACGACCCTCGACGGTGCGACTTTCTCATCTCATGGCGGCCAGCTATCCGGATGTCCGGTCACTTGGGAATTCGCGATATCAATTCCTATCGATCGGCAAGCTGCCCGAGGACGTCTTCGATGAGGAGACCACGCCCAAGCGCCGGGACGTTTTTCTCGCGGCCTCCGCTGTTCACCGTATCCTCCTCGGCATTGGCCCTGCTTCGTCGAGCGGGTTTCCCGAATGGGATATCTCCGCGGACAAGTCCTCCGACTATCTTGAGTTGCACGGTTGGTTAGGGTCTGCGTTGGCGCTCGACCCAATGCACCGCTTCAACGATGCGGGCGAGGCACTCAAGGCTTTTAACGCGGCAGTTGCCGTCCGGCCGACACCGGCAGAGGTCCTCGAAGGTCTTGAACGACACCGTGGCGCCATCAAGAGCCAGATGGCACTCTTCCAAGCCTATCCTCCAACGGAGGTCCTGCGAGACGACGAAACGCGTGCGCTGTGGCGCACGAGCAAAGACGGCCATGAACTCCTGGTCAAGGTCTGGAAGCGCGCTTCCTGGGGCGACCAAAAGAAGGAGGGTCCGCGCATCCTGGATTTCATGGATCAGCTTGCCGAACTCGCAGCAAGCGATCCTGAGGGATGTGCAAAGGTGCGGGGCGTGACGTGGCTCGGCGATGCGATAGTCATGTTTCAGACTTGGATCGATCGGCCCGATCTCGCGCACGTGCTGGTAGAACATTCCGAGGATTTTGGCGAGAATTCGCGCTTAGAGTTCATCGGTGCACTTGCCCGACGGGTCCAAGAATTACACAATCTTCGCTTGTCGCACGGCGATCTCAAACCCGCCAATATTCTGGTCGACTTAGCCGCGCCTGGCGACCCTATCGTGGTTGACCTGATCGACTTCGCCACAACGGATGACGGTGACACCGTTACCTCTCGTTACGCACCCGCCAGTGGCGGGAGGTATGAGCGGGATTGCTTCGCCGTCACAGCGATTGCTGAAGAACTCCTCCCGGGAAGCAGCTCAAATATTTCCGCTCGGCTAGGCGAAGCGATTGCGAAGATACGCGCCGATCAGCCGCCCAACGCCACCCTGCTGCCGTTGATCGATGTGCTGGCAGCCGGAGAGCCGGGCCGACAAAATCTCGAATCCATTCGACTGATTAGCCGGCACGTGAGGGCGGGGCCAGTGCTCCCGGATGAGTGTCGCTATTTCCTGAGGCGCGCCCAGTGGGGACGCGCGCTCATCATTCGTGGCGCCTGTGAGGAATTAGAGATCAGGATTGACGCAGATGGAAGGCCCACACGCCTTGATCGGCGTACGGTCGAACAATCAAGAATCAGATCGAACCAGCGCTTCGAATTCGGTGCGTTTGAAGGATCCCTCGTCATCGAGGAGGGCGCGGCTACCAGCTTAGTCGAACTGGAATCGCTGCTTGAACGCAAAGATGTCGTCGAGGCGCTTGCATCGGAAGGTCTCAAGGCGACCGACGCCGAGCACGCCGAAGACAGCCAACAGCCCGCAGAAGAACGTGACGCTGTTACAGGCGAGCCTCCGGAAGACGATCTGATCGAGGCGATAGCGGCCGAACCCGTCCCAAATGGGCAGATCGACGTGGCAGAGCTCTGGGAAGTCCTAGTCGATGCCGAGCGTGAATTGGTGACTTACGGGCAGGTTGTGGAGGACAGCGTCTTCGACAGGAACCTGAACCGCCACAAGGTGCAGTTCGATCTGCTGAGCGGTCCCTTCGACTATAATCGCCGCGATCGCGTTTTGGTCGAGCGCAAGGACCGCAGAGGAAATTGGCGACCGCTCGGTCAACTTGACTTGCAGCGTTCAAGACCCGGCACGCTTTTCATTGAGAGCACGCGACCGGACCAGAAGAGTGCTCCAGCATTGGTCGACGAAGGTGATGAACTTCGGTTTCGGAGCCGCATGGAGGAAACCAGTCTGGATCGTCGTCAAACGGCAGTTAAACGGATCGTGGGCCGTACATCGCGCACCAGAAATCTGATTGGAATTCTCGATCCCCGCACGGCGTCGAGTCCGCATATGCTGCCGGATCGGCATTCCGCAGAGAAATTAAAGGAGCAGTACGGGCTGAACGAACACCAGGCGGAGGCCTTGTCTGCAGTGCTAGCTACGCGGCCGTTGGCTTTCATACAAGGCCCTCCCGGAACGGGGAAGACGGTCTTCATAGCCGCGTTAGTCCACGCGGCCCTTACATCAGGATTAGTCCGGAATGTACTTCTAGCGAGCCAGGCACACGAGGCAGTCAACAACGCCGCTGAAGCTGTCCTCAAGTTGTTCGCACGCGCCGGCGAAGTGCCCAGCATCCTACGTGTGGGCAGTGAAGGTGTCGTCTCCGATCGATTGCTGCCTTTTCATGTGGAGCGTGTCGAGCAACTCCAGAAAGACAGATTCCGCGCCGAAATGCGTGAGCGGCTAGCAGTTGCAGCCCGCGGGCTCGGCATACCTGAAGGTTTGAACGAGGCGTTGACGCACATCGAGCTCGCTGTACGGCCCGTTGTGGCCCGCCTTGCCACCTTGTTGAACGAGGAGAATTCTGCGCGGCGCATCGTCGCATTGCGAAAGACGATCGACCGGCAAATCACACGCCTCGGTGTTGTTGACGTATTGTCTGCGAACACCCCTCCGGAGGAAATCGTCGCAGCACTAGTCGGCGCTTGTCTCCGGTCACTGCCACAGGACGAGCGCCCAAGCGCAGATCGCGTCACGAGATTTCAGTCTATTGCCGCGCTCGCCCGCGACTTCGTGGGAACAGCTTCTACCGAGCAGCGAAGCCTTGAGACATTCCTTGCAAGTACGCGGCAAATCGTTGCTGGGACGTGCGTTGGTCTCGGACGATCGGCCTTGGGCTTGACGTCGACCCCGTTTGACCTTGTCATCGTCGACGAAGCAGCTCGATGCACAGCAAGTGAACTTGCCGTTCCGATTCAGGCGGGTACGTGGATCGTATTGGTAGGGGATCACAAGCAACTTGAGCCGCAGCATCCGGAATCGGTCGTGGACGAAGTTGCCGAGCGGTTGGGTGTCAGTGTAGCGGAGGTAGCCCGTAGTGATTTCGAACGAGTCTTCGAGACGCCCTACGGCGCGGCAGCGGGCCATACCCTTCGGCGTCAGTATCGCATGCTCCCGCCAATAGGAGAGATCGTATCGAAGTCCTTTTATGACGGCCGGCTAGAGCACGCTCGGCTAACGCCGATCATCGATACTTACTCCCTTCCTCCAGACCTTGGCTCGCCTGTTACCTGGTTTGACACGTCATCATTCGGCGAAAGGGCGAAGCAAGCGGACCCCAATCAACGCAAAAGCCTGACAAACGCAGTTGAGGCCGACGTGATAGTGACACTATTGAAACGTTGGGGAGAATGTCAACCGTTTCTAGACTGGCTTGAGCGGCAGAATTCCCACGCGCATGCAGTGGGGATCATCTGTGCGTATTCCGCGCAAAGGGATCTCGTTCGCCGCAAGATCGCGTTGGCGCCGATTCATTCTACACTTCGTGTGGCGCTCAAAGTGGACACGATCGACAGTTACCAGGGTAAGGAGAATCCAATCGTGATCGTCTCGCTTGTTCGCAACAACTGGGAGGGGCCGATGGAAAACGGTACGAGGACCATTCGTCCAGGCTTCTTGGCGAAGCCGAATCGGATCAACGTTGCGATCAGTCGCGCGATGGACCGGCTGGTTCTCGTGGGAAGCCTGGCGCGATGGAAAAAAGGGGGTCCGATGGATCGAATTGCGAAGGCATTTTCACAAAATATCGAAGCTGGGCATGCTTGCGAGGTCGACGCCGCGATCTTGATCGAGGATCGGTTTGAGATGGCGCTGCCAGACGATGCGGGCGACGTCTCCCGGGAGTCATTCTAATGACGGACGTTCCACGGAAGAAGTTGACAATCGTACCCGCCCGCGAGGGGCTACTCAGCGAAAACGAGGACGGCCCTCTACAGCTAGCTACGCTCGATCTTTCACTTCCGTGCCGCCGGTTCGTCATTGAGCACAAGGTTGCCGACGTCGGAAAAGTCTCGGTGACCGCAGAGTTTTTACTTCGCTTCGTGCGTTCGATGGGAACTTGCACGGAGGAAGCTGTTCAATCCTTCTTCGGATACAGCGGTCGCGAAATGGCCTACGTACTCCATGAAGTCGAGGATGCGGACTATGCCCGCCGCGTCGACGGTCGGATTAGCCTAACATCGACGGGGCATTCGCTCTTTCGTCCCGGCGTCGACGAGCCTCTCATTTATGAAGTGGAGCGTAAGTCGGCGCGGGTCGGATTTGATCTAATTTCGTTGGCGCCCGCGGAGAAAAGATTTCTGAGCCTTTTTGAACTCAACCTTCCGGAATTGCCGCTTGCCGACGCGGTGCAGGTAAGTTCGGCGGCGGAGCGAGTGCCATCATCGTTTCGCCGCTTCTTCCGCGAATTTGCGCCCAAGATTGATCCAACATCGACCGTGCGCCGCACGCTCTATTCGATTGATGGCGTAGTCGCGGAGGAGCGTTTTTCGATGCCCGTGCGAGTCCGCCTCGTGTCCACCGGCATGAAGCCCACCTTGGCCGATATCGACCTCTCGGATTGGAAGTCCGACTACGAGTTGTCCGATCGGGAGGCAGTGGGGCTTGCGGTCGCAGAGATGGTCGAGCGCATGTCTATCGCAAGACGGGAAGACAATGACGCTGCCTATCAGCTCCTGGTTGATCTCGCACCAGAATATCTCAAGGAATGGACACGTCGTGACGGATTGAACGTACATCGTTTCTACAGACATGCGTTCACCAGCCGTGGAGATGTTCGCGCCGACCGCCAAACCACGCCGATCGTTGGCGGCGTGTTCACAATGGAGAATACACGTCGCCTATTGGAAGTCGCGGGTTACGGCCAGCGCAGGACGCGCCACGCTGCGGCCGCCGTTTATTGGGTAGTCCCGAGCGTGCCACTCTGGGGAAGTACATCCATCATGGCCGAGACTGTCGACGAGTTCCGCGAACGAGCCATTCGCGCAAACGAAGTTCTCGCCATTCGACAGAATGTCGAATCCATTTCGTTGACGACTGCTCGTCCAGAGCGATGGGTGCGACAGGCGTTCACGCGCCAACACATGTCAGACACAAGAGTATTTCCCGCCGGTTTCGAGATGTTGCTAGTGCCGGGAACTTTCGTCGCCGCGACGGTTCACGCGCCAATCGGGCAACCCTCGGGCCTTCCAGTGCCGTTGGGTTTCGCCAGCTTCGATCCGCGCGTGCTGGCCAGAGCAGGCAAGCTCTTGGAGGCGAACGCCGGTTCGTTCAAGTTGGGCGACACATTAACGGGAAATCTCGTTGCTCCCATGCCCCAAGTTCAAACGGAGATAAGTCCCGAGGGCTAGTTCATCTTTCATCGATCGTCGCGTTCGAGCCGGCACTCTCGCGCGATCGTTCCGGACCAATAGATCGTTCGGAAGCCCTATATTTGAAACTGTGATTCGGCGTGAATTTGTGGATCAAGACTGCAACCTGATATTCACTCCTGACGGGACTTGTCTCTGCGCATAACGGAAGGGGAGCCCGGCTGAAACCTTAAACATCTGATAGACCGCATAAATATATGTCAAAGCGATTTAGAGACGCGACGCTTTCGGCAAAATAGAAATGCGACAGTCAGGCGCATTCGAAGGGTGGTCAAGGGCTGGGTGATCAGCCCCCGACCGCGCTGGCTACGCTTCATCTCGCGGCCAGCCTGCATCTCGGCCACCATGGTCAATACCGCGTCGAGACGTTTGTTGCCGACGATCGCGCAAGCTTAACTTTTGTGGCTTATCCGAAGCCACGCGCGGTCACTGAATACATTCAGCGAAAATCCCGCGCCTTTACTTTAAGTGTATCAATATGCAAATCGGGAATATAGATATCGCGCGTGCGCAGCCCCTTGGGCGGAAGCTCGCGCGGATCAGGCCCCGATCCGCCATGTGTAACCTCATCACCAGACCCATGAGGATCCGGCATTGCGGCATCACGATTGCCAACGCTCGATAGCTCTTTCGACCAATCTCTCAACTGCCGCGCAACCAGATGTACGACATCGCCTTCGCGCTGAATTTTTCCCAGCACTGAAAACATGCCGGACGACAGAATGATCCGGCGATATTTCTCGAAGACTTTCGTCCAGATGACGAGATTAACGACGCCGGTTTCGTCCTCGATCGTGATGAACATGACGCCTTTAGCGGAACCGGGGCGCTGCCGGACCAGCACAAGTCCTGCCACCTCAACCCATCTTCCATCGCCCGTTGCTCCAGCCTCGGCACAGGTTACGATCCGGCGTTTGCGCAACTCGTCGCGGAGGAATGAAACCGGGTGATCGCGCAAAGTCAGCCCGACATGCCGGTAATCCTCGACCACTTCCGCCCCGGCGGTCATCGGGCGCAGATGGACGTCGGGCTCTGACAATTCCGCCACATGGGCGTTTTCCTTGGCGGACGCCGCGGCAAAGAGTGGTAACGGCTCGTCACGTAATCCCTTCAGCGCCCATAGGGCTTCGCGCCGAGGCAAGTTGAGCGCCGCCAAAAATCCGTCGGCTTCGGCGATCTGCACCAGCGATGACACCGGCACGGAAACGCGGCGCCACATATCATCGACTGAGGCAAAGAGCATGTCGGCGCGTGCGGCGACTATCCTTGCTCCGTGGGCATTGGCGAGACCTTTGACCATACGCAAGCCGAGCCGGACCGCAAAGCGATCTTCTTCGCCGGTTGGCTCCAGCGTGCAGTCCCAGCGAGATGCGTTGACACAAACCGGCAGGATCGGGACACCATGTTGTTCGGCGTCCCGGACGATCTGGGCCGGCGCATAGAATCCCATCGGCTGGGCATTCAGGAGCGCCGCGCAAAACACATCCGGATGGTGGCATTTGAGCCAGGAACTGGCATAGGCGATGAGCGCGAAGGACGCGGCATGGCTTTCGGGGAAACCGTAAGAGCCGAAGCCCTCCAGCTGCTTGAAGGTCCGCTCGGCAAAGGCCTGCTCATAGCCTTTGGCGACCATGCCATTGACCAGCTTGTCCCGAAATCTGCTGACGCCGCCGGTGAATTTGAAGGTCGCCATGCTTTTGCGCAACTGGTCCGCTTCGCCCGGTGTAAAGCCAGCGCACTCAATGGCCACGCGCATGGCTTGTTCCTGGAACAAAGGAACGCCAAGCGTTTTGCCGAGCACCTTCTCAAGTTCGGGTGTCGGGTAGTTGACGGGCTCCTTGCCTTCGCGCCGCCTCAGATAGGGATGGACCATGTCGCCCTGGATTGGGCCGGGTCGGACAATCGCCACCTCAATCACCAGATCATAGAAAGTGCGCGGCTTGATCCTCGGTAGCATCGCCATCTGGGCGCGGCTTTCGATCTGGAAAACGCCAAGCGTATCCGCCTTGCGGATCATGGCGTAGGTGCGCGGGTCCTCGGCCGGGATGGTCGCGAGATCGAGCTGGATGCCCTTGTGTTGCGCCAGAAGGTCGAGGCCGCGCTTCATGCAAGAGAGCATGCCAAGCGCCAGGCAATCGACCTTCATGAATTTAAGAGCGTCGATGTCGTCCTTATCCCATTCAATCACCTGCCGATCGGGCATGGCTGCGGGCTCAATCGGCACCAACTCGTCCAGCCGGTCATGGGTGAGGACAAATCCGCCGGGATGTTGGGACAGGTGGCGCGGCGCGCCCATCAACTGGCGGGCAAGGTCGAGCGCCAGCCGCAAGCGCCGATCACTCAGATTGAGATTCAATTCGGCGGCGTGTTTCTCCTCGACGCCTTCTTCGGACCAGCCCCAGACTTGTGAGGACAGCATTTTGATGAGGTCTTCCGTCAGCCCCAGCGCCTTGCCGACGTCGCGCAAAGCGCCTTTGGTCCGGTAGCGAATGACGGTCGAGCAAAGGGCGGCATGATTGCGCCCATAGGTTTCGAACACCCATTGCATGACGAGTTCGCGCCGCTCATGCTCAAAATCGACATCAATGTCGGGCGGTTCGCGGCGTTCTTCGGACACAAAGCGCTCAAACAGCAGATCGTTGCGTTCGGGATCGATCGAGGTAATGCCAAGCACGTAACAAACGGCGCTATTGGCCGCCGAGCCCCGCCCCTGGCAAAGAATGTCTTGCGAGTGCGCATAGCGGACGATCGCGTTGACTGTCAGGAAGTACGGGGCGTAACGCAATTTTTGGATGAGGGTGAGTTCGTGTTTGAGGAGTTTGATGACCTTGTCGGGCACGCCATCGGGAAATCTTTGCGCAGCGCCTTCCCATGTCAGCTTTTCCAGCGCCTCTTGCGGGGTCATGCCCGGCATCGAGCGCTCTTCGGGATATTGATAGGCCAGCTCATCAAGCGAAAACCGACAGCGATCTGCCAACGCCTGTGTGCGGGCAAGCGCCTCAGGGTAGCGGCTAAATAGCCGGTGCATTTCTTCGGGACGTTTGAGGTACCGGTCCGCATGGCGTTCGCGCCGGAAGCCTGCATCGTCAATCGTGCAATTATGCCGGATGCAGGTGACAACGTCCTGCAGGATGCGGCGCTCCGGGATGTGGAACAGGACATCGTTGGTAATGACAGTCGGCACCCGCGCGCGAATGGCAAGATTGGAAATCTCATGCAGGCGCAATTGATCATTCGGCCGACGTCGCAAGGTGAGCGCCATATAAGCGCGATCCGCAAACGCCTGATTGAGCCGACGCAGCGCGAAGACGCATGCTTCATCCGGCTCGTCGGGAATGAAGACGGCGATCTGGCCTTCGCTGTAAGCAATCAGATCGGACCATTCCAGCATGCATTTGGCTTTGCCGCCGCGTTTTTTGCCTAGCGATAAAAGCCGGCACAAACGTGCATAGGCGGGGCGATCGGTGGGATAGACGAGAAATGACGTGCCGTCATGCAGATCGAGCCGGCAACCGACGATGAGGCGTACGTCCGTCGTCTTGGCTGCTTCATGGGCCCGAACGATTCCGGCCAGGGAATTGCGATCCGTGATCGCCAGAGCTTCGATACCCAGAAGCGCGGCCTGGGCGAAGAGTTCGTCGCATGAACTGGCACCGCGCAGGAACGAAAAATGCGACGTGCATTGGAGTTCGGAATAGGCGACGCTCATGCGAAGATGCCATGCATGAACCAGCGGTGCGAGCCGGTTGACGGGTTCTCGCCGTCACCGGCGCGGTAAATCCAGAATCGCTCGCCGGCGTCATCCTCAACCTGGAAATAGTCGCGGACCGCGATCAGTTCGGCGTCGCGCTTCCACCATTCGCCAAACACGCGCTCCGGCCCGTCGGCGCGCTTCACACGCCTGCGAATACCGCGCCATGTGAAGGTGGTGGGTGGATTGTCCGGCAGGAGCGCCAGCGCCTCGATCAACTCGGGCTGATCGAGCAAGCGCGACGGTCGCGGCCAATGCTGGGGCCAGCCTTCTACGCTGCCGGCACTCATCGGCGCGACCTTCTGAACAGATCGCTCGGGAACGTCGCTGGCTACGGGCGAAAAACGGTACAGGTGTTTTTCACCGATGCGGTTCGACAGGATGTCGATCAGATCGCCGATATCGCTCTCGGGCTCTTCGACCAACGAAGAGATCCTTTGCTTTGGCATCAGGGATTCCGCCTCTACGGCGGCAAGCTGCAAACGCTCGATGCCAAAGCCGGGATCGATTTTCTCGATTTTGTCGCAAAGCAAGCGGCTCAGGCGTTTAACGTCGCGCACGGGTTTCGCCATGGCGACCCGGATAACTTGACGCGAATTGTCGACGCCCGTCACCAGAAGATCGAGCGTGCGCGCGCCCTGACCTTTCTTTTCCAGCGATGCGCAGAGATCGGCCACGAGCTTGCCCATGTAGCGAGCGATGGTTTCAGCCGCTGCGATCGGCTCGCCAAAGATGCGTTCAACCTCGACCAGCCCCGGCGGGCGGACCGGGTCGATCAGCTCATGTGCCACCCCTAACGCCTGATCCAGGCGTTGGCCAAGTTGTGGTCCAAAGCGCAGGGTCAGCGGCGCGCGCGGTTGCGCCATGAGATCGCCAATCCGCTCGAACCCCAGCACGCGCAGGCTTTTGATCGTCGCCGCATCGATACGCAACGCGCTGACCGGCAGACCCGCCAGTCTAGGTCCGTGCTCGCCGCTTGGACAGATAAGCTGAGGCGATGTCGCGAACCGGGCGAATGCATGCGCGGCTCCCCAACTGTCGGCGATGGCGGCGCGCGCCGAAAAACCGGACGCCGCGAAACGACCAATAATTCCGGCAAGCATCGCTGCTTCGCCGCCATGTAAATGATCGCTTCCGGTCGTATCCATGACCAGGCCGTCAGGTGGATCGGTGGCGACAACGGGTGTGAAGCGTTGCAAGGCCCATAAGGCCAGCCGGTCCAGCGCTGCCATATCTTCAAGCGGCTGCGCATCCTGCATGACGAGGCCCGCGACGAGCGCCTGGGCTTGCGTCGCCGGCATGCCGGGATAGAGGCCAAGCGCGCGCGCAGCCGCATCCGCCGCGGTGATTACGCGCCTGCGACCGTCACGGCCGATCAGAACTAAGGGCGCATCACCCGGAGGCGCTGCGCCGCTCGCTTTCCTGCGCACCCGGTCTGTGGACCAGGTGGGCAGGAAGAGCGATACGACCCTTGGCATCGCACGCCTCCACTTCAAATTCAGCACTCTCGCCAGCACGGCAGCGGATCAACTCAAGCAGCCAGCGCGGACGCCCGATGCCCGCAACGGGAAGCGGCGAGGACGGCAAGACGGAAACGCGCCACCTTGTGACGGCTGCGGTCGGTTGCCCGAAATCCATCGTGTCCGCCTGACGTCGCCAGCGACGGATGGCGAGACCGATGGCGCCCGAACTTTCGGCGGCCAATTGGAGTCGGCGTGACGCCGTCATGGACAGGCGCGCAACTTCGGCGACGACAGCGCCAAGGCCCGGATGACGCAACGCTTCCTCAAAACAGGCGAGGACCGATTTCTCGTCGCCTGCTTCAAGATAGATGACGCGCGAAGCCGGCAGACCTACTTGCGCTAACGCGGGTGCAAATAAATCCTGTTTGGTGACGCACCAAAGGACCTTGCCTTTCGTGCGCGCGGCGATGCCTGCGACGAAGAGCGCGGCAGACGCGCCGTTGATCGCGCTATTGCCGCCGCCTGCTACTTCATGCAAAGCGCCCAACGCCAATCCGCCGCCCGGCAAGCGCGCATCAATCTCTGGCGGTCCAAACGGCAGGACAGCGCCGGTCGCACGTTTGCCCGTCTCGATCCGCTGGATCTTGGCGCGCAATAGGTCGAGGGCGGCCAGGGGCCGGTCAGGCAAAGAGGCGGAAACTGTCATTGTTCCCTATTTGTTCTCCGTCCCGACACTGGGAGTCAAGGCGATTTTAAATTGCTCTTCCAATCCATTGATTCAGCGAGTTTTTTTGAGCGCCTTTCATCGGCGTCAGTTGCAGGCGACGCCTGACGGGTGGAACTACCGGCCGGATCGATCGATAGGATATGGGAAACGAGGCCCGTTTCCCCCAAAGGAGTTCGGTCGATGACGCCCGATTACCGTGAATTACCGCCGGACCTGGCTCAAGCGCTCGATGATTGGATCATCAAGCAGCCCGACCCAAAGCCAACACGTGCGGAAGCCATCGAGATCGCGCTACGCGACTGGCTCACAGGGATGGGGCTGATGCCGATTCCTCCGGATGAACCGGAAGGCTTGCACTAGTCTCGGATTTCAGTCTCAAGCTTACCCTATTTGAGCGCCGCATTGAGAATGTTTGCAAGGCGCGCGGCGGCCAAAGCCGCCTGACCGCGCGCAACATTTCGCGCGTTTGTTTCATAGTCACGCGTCAGGAGTACTGCATTTTTGCCCGCGCTCACGGGCGACGCATAAGCATATTGTTTTGCCCGCGCTACGCTTTCCTGAAACCACTTTTCCGGATCGATTATCTGGGCCGCTTCTTTCGTCACAACGATGCCGGCAAGCCCATCGGTCGCGTCGGCATCATAGATTGCGCCGTAGGGCGATGAATAGCCGCCGAAGATGCCGTCCCAGTAAGCATGCAGTGCTACGGTTTCGCCCGTTGCCGGAATAACCGATTCCGCATTGCCGCCTGCATCCCCGCCGGGAATGGCTTGCGTAAATCTCCCAGCCGCATGAAGCGGCTGATGTGCATCGCCGACCAGGTGCAGAAGCCAGACGAGATCGTAAGACCGAAGATCGTCGGATGCGCCTGATGTCGCAGGCAACGCCGCAATCATCAGTTTTATTTGCGTAACAGCGTCGACCGGATCGGCTGGGGGGAGGGGAGTGCTATCCGGCGAGAAATTGATGTCCTTAAAATGCCAGTAGGCATGTTGATTGGTGTCAGCATACCCAACATTCTGTCCCGCTGTGGGGCTGTCAACCTTGTCGCGTGTGTATCCATATTCTTTCGTCTTGATGTCGTCGGCCCAGGTCGCCGCATGAACGAACGCATAGGTTTTCGCGATCTTATCGTCTGCCGCACCGACGATCCATTTCGGATAATCCTTGTTCACCCTCAGTAAGGCATCGACCTTGTCTTTGATCGGCGCATCGAGATGCTTGTACGCCACATAGGCGATCTGCATATGACCTTCATCCCACCATGCCGAGGCAGAAGTCAGTGTTGCTGCAACAGAGCCCATCAATTCGAAAGCGAATGTGATACCACGCATCGGAACTTCCTCCCTTTCGAACTGCTCGTGCAGCAGATAAATTCTTCGGCCGTGAGAGATTCCAACTTTTTATAATCCTCTCGCGACACTTTCATAACGTTGGTTTCACCTCGTGGCGCCTTTGATGATGCCATACCGGCCGCATCTGCGGCCAAACAGAAAAGGGCGTATGATCCGGCCAAAGCCGGTCGTTCTCCAGCCCCGAGACCGGTCGCCTGAAAGGCAGGCCGCCGCAGGAGCGCCAACATGGTGGCGACGCTATCAGCGGCGGGCGCGGGACCGACTGCCTCCGGCGAGGGGTTCATGTTCTAGCGTCATGGATCGTTACCGCAGGCCGTAACCGCTTGGGCAGGGGGCGCAAGCCTAGAGCCCGGCCCGAAGGGGACGCCCTCTGAATCTTTTCGGCATTCAGAGCAGGATCAAATCATCGCCCGAATAAGGCCGCAACAGATCGAACGGATCGCCTTGGGCCGCGAGCCAGCGTCTGAACTCTTCATTCTCAAGGATCGCCGGCATACGATCATGAACGGGCTCAATGAGTGCATTAGCGGCAACCGTGATCGTCGCAAACGTACGCAGCCATCCGCCTGTATCTGGATCGCGCCAGTTCTCCCAAATCCCGGCGACGCCGAAGAGCTGGCGATCAACGCGTGCGATACTCCGACGCTTGTCAGACTTATCCTTCAGGTAAAATTGGCTCATCGGCACGATGCAGCGCCGCCTGTAATAGGCATCTGCAAAGAGCGGCTTCTCACGCAGCGTTTCCGCCCGAGCGTTGATTGGTTGGATCGCAGGCCACGCTTTTTCAGAATGATGGATGAGGCCCCAGCGAAGCTGGCTTTCGACCGGCTGGCCCGTTGCCGGATCGAGCCGGAATACTGTCTGGGTCTGCTGGGGCTTGGCCTGGTGTTCGTAAGAGCCGCGCCGGCTCAGCCGCGCGGTTGGCCTGGGAGCAACGCGTCGTGATTCCGGCGTTTCCGCCGTCATTTCAGGAAACAGAGCATCTCCGCTACGCATGACACGCGCCTTGAATTCAGCACAGCCTTCGACTAGAACAAACTAGGAACATATTTTGCCGGCTCCGTCAATATCGAGGGCCGTTAAAATTCAGAATCTCTGCGAAACCAAAGCCAAGTAGGCCGCCGACCGATGTGCAATCTCTACAGCGTCACGACCAACCAGGAAGCCATTCGCGCACTCTTCAAAGTGACGCTCGATAGCGCCGGCAATATGGAGCAAAGTTTCTCGGTCTTCCCAGATCGCGAAGCCCCAATCGTAAGACGCCATGAGAGCGGGCGAGAACTCGTCAAAGCGCGTTGGGGTTTACCGAACCCTGAGCATGGCGGACTTAACACCAACATCCGCAATCCGCTTTACGATACATGGCGGCCATACACCATGCCCAACAATCCGACCGATGACCCAGAAGTCCATACACGTCATCGATGCCTGGTGCCGGCGACGAGCTTTTCTGAATACAACGATGTCGCCAATCCAAAGTCGCTCAAGAACGACGATGGGTCGCCGCATCCGATGGCCGGCAAAAAGGATGTCGTCTGGTTTGCACTCGATGATTCCCGTCCGGTCTTTGCGTTTGCGGGACTCTGGACGGACTGGCACGGCATCCGAGGAACCAAAGCCAATCCCATTGAAGGTGATCACCGTATCTATGCTTTTCTAACCTGCAAACCTAATGCGATTGTAAAACCGGTCCACGCCAAAGCAATGCCGGTCATTTTGCGCACGCCTGAGGAACACGATGTATGGATGCGCGCACCGTGGAGTGAGGCCAAGCATTTGCAACAGCCTTTGCCAGATCATGCGCTGCGCGTCGTCGCTCGGGGTGCGGATAAAGAAGATCACCCCTAAGAGGCTGTGTTCTAGGCAAAAACAACCTGGCTCCCTCCGTCCGTTTGGTAGACACTTGGGGACTCAGCCAACGACCAAGGAATTCTTATGGCATTCGTGTCGCATCATGAGAACCCGCTCCGAACCTTAGCCGAATTGAAGCTAAAGATGCGCGAGGCGAACCAGCCAGACTCGCAAGACGTGCTTGCAGAGCTTCGCGTTCATCCTGCTGAATTCGATGACGCGATCGGTGTGTTTTCAGTGAGTATTAGGGAAGCGACGCTGTCGCTTGATTTTGAAGGTGTTGAACCCCTGGTTGGAACACGCGTCGGCACACCGAATGCGAGCCCAGTTCAAGTGGTTGAGACTCAAATAAAGACGACTGTCGGATCTACCGGAGAATTTGAGGGCGGGTATAGTGCAACGGCCTCTGGTAGCGGCTCGGCCAAAGACGGTCCGCAAGGTAAATTGGAAGTCGGACACAAAAACAATTCTAAGTCAGGCCACTCTTCTCAAAAAGAGGAAACGACGACTCGCAAGAGTGAGGAGCACCGACTCAGATTTGTCGGAAATGACAATTGGCGTGTAACCCATGAATTGGGTGTGCTCGATCATACGTTTTTGGAAGAAGAGCGGGTTTGTACAGTAACGGCTCAGCCCAAGGGTAACCGGCGGCGCGTGGAAGCAGAACTATCTGTCAAACTCAGGCACATGGATCTGAAACTGTTACAGCACAAAAAGTTCTTTAACCCTAGTCCGGACAAAGCGCGCGCTGCGATCGAACAGGTCTTGCTTGGTAGAAGTCTTGCGAGAGCGACGGGCGGAAGCGACTACCAAGGCTTTGTTGTGCTTGCCCGCTCAGAAGTTAGCGATGAAGAGTAGCACCTTCGATACCCTTTCCTTAGATGCGGCAACTGCAGACGCTATAGCGCATCTGCATGCGGCTCCTCAGGGGACAGCTTTCAGCGACTTGGTTAAATCGTGTGGAGTGGATATAGCCAAAGAATTACAGTACGCGAATTTTAGCGACGCCGATCTTAGCAATTCTGACTTGCGCAACTTCAACTTTCGCGGGGCTGATTTGCGTGGCGTTGTTGGTGTTAATGTTCGATGGGATAGCAGCACAGTCCTGACTGGTGCGAGTTTAGACGGGTCTATTTTTGCTTCTAAGACCAGACTTGATGAATTCTTCGCGAAGAATCAAAGAGCCAAAACCATCCTAGATCATCTCCGTCGCCAGGGCTGGTCCGATCAGATGATCTGGATTGGAGAAAGTTGGTTGCAGCGCAGTCTGAACCGCGACATCGCGCGCGCCATTACCGAAGCCTTGCTCGAAAGCAGCAAGGACAATGGTGTGCGTATTGAGGCTATGAATCAAATCGCTTCCGACCTAAGCGCTGCTCAGTATAAGGAGCTTGCTCTCGCTGCGCTATCCAACTCTGGGGACAAAGGTTATGTCGTCTTGGTCATACTGGATAATCTTCGGCGGCGTGGTCTCGGGGATGATCCAACGATCAGGAGAATGGCGACAGCGCTGATTGGCTCGTCATCTCAAGCTGTGCAAATAGAAGCAATGAAATTCCTCTTTTTGGCGAAAACCCTGAAGAGAACTGAGCTGGACGTTATGCTGGCAGCGGGTTCTCAAAACAACGTTTTAGGTACGCACTATGTTTCTCATATCGCGGAACGCCTCGGCGGCATGTATCCGACATGTGTACGCGATCCTCTCACCAATCAACCGTTTGGTTTCCGAGATGTAATTGACGAAAAGACGTTGAACCTAATTGCGCTCAATTGGATACGAGCCATAGAAAAACAGCGGCTAAATGGACGTAGCACATTGGGGCCAACCGTTGAGAAAACGCGTCATTTTCGATCCATCGTCTTACGGAATCTAGTTATTCTTCGTGGTTATGGAATCACACTCCTGTCGCCTGATCTAGCTGAAGAGGCATTAGGTGCAATGGACCCGCGCATCGTTGGCAAGCAAGGCGGCGCATTCCGCGAACCAATAGGGCAAGAGCTCCCGCACGAGTCTGTTTAGTGCTGATCGAGGAACGTGCTGTGCTGGGCTCGTGTCGGCGATGCGACAGAACCAGGTCTTGCGGAGCTTGATCTGGCGAGCCTTTTTTCGATCATGCCGATGGGCGGTGCGGTTCACGCCAGCGCGCACGCCAAGCGTTTGAAAGGCATGGGTGGTCCAGATACGGGATGCGTTATTAGGTTCCAACGATACCCTTTGAGGTTTATATTAGATCAATTTACTGTTATAAATCAGTTTATTGGCATAAAGTACGCGCAATCAATCGGCACCAAAAACTTGTATATTAACGACACGATTGACTTGCATTATAACATCCAAATATACTTGTAATAATACGACACTAAAAACTTGCGATGAAACGAAAATGGCACCCCCCTACGAAAAGCTGGCCGACGCGCTTGAAGCACTGAAGTCCCTTCAAAAGGACGGTCGGCGTGTGTTCCGCTCGGCGGAGATAGGACGTGCCCACCGCGAACGCCTTGTCCAGAACGGCTTCCTGCGGGAAGTCATTAAAGGGTGGCTTATTTCGACAGGCCCTCATGCCATCGATGGCGACACGACGCCCTGGTATGCCTCCTTCTGGGAGTTCTGCGCCCGGTACTGCCAGGAGCGGTTTGGTGCGAACTGGTATCTCTCTCCCGAACAATCCCTTCTGGTTCATGCTGAGGCGATGGCAATTCCGCCGCAGGTCGTTGTCTACAGCACCAAGGGAACGAACAACACAATTCAGCTCCTGTTTGGAACATCGCTCTACGACCTCAAACAAAAGCAGATGCCACCACCTGCGGATCTGATTGAAAAGAACGGGCTACGTTTGTTCTCTTTCGATGCAGCCTTGGTCAAAGTCCCGGAAGCATTCTTTCAACGTTCGCCGATCGAGGCGCAGGTTGCCCTTGCTGCCATAAAGGATCCATCCGTAATTTTGAGTAGACTGCTTGATGGAGGACATTCGGCGATTGCAGGGCGGCTCGCCGGCGCCTTTCGGCGTGGCGGACGCGATTCATTTGCCGACGAGATCGTAAAGACCATGAAAGGTGCGGGTTACGACGTCCGCGAGAGCGATCCATTCGCGGCGCAGCAAGCTGTACCGGCAATCACAACTGGCACCGTCCCGATTGTGGGCCGCTTGCAGGCAATCTGGGAAACACAGCGTCAGGCCGTCTTGGAGATATTCCCTCCGCCGCCGGGTTTACCTCGTGACCAGAAGGCCTACCTCAAGTTTGTCGAGGATATCTATCAAAGCGATGCCTATCATTCCCTGTCGATCGAGGGCTACAGCGTTACGCCCGAACTGATTGATCGCGTTCGCCAGGGAAGCTGGAATCCGCAGGCAGACGAGCAAGACCAAAAGAGTCGTGATGCCCTAGCCGCCCGCGGCTACTGGCAGGCGTTTCAGGAAGTCAAAAAATCGGTGGCAGCCATCATCGATGGAGCATCACCCGGCGCCCTTGTGCAGGACGTTCATCGGAACTGGTATCGGGAGATGTTTCAACCCTCAGTAGCTGCCGGTATCCTTCGTGCCACCGTGCTTGCAGGCTATCGGAATATGCCCGTCTATATCCGTGGATCACGACACATCCCGCCACGTGCGGAGTCTGTTCCAGAAGGCATGGCCGCTCTTTTCGAGCTACTGGAGAACGAGCCGGCGCCAGCTGTAAGGGCCGTGCTTGGCCACTGGTTGGTTGGCTACGTACATCCATATCCTGACGGAAATGGTCGCATTGCGCGCTTCCTGATGAACGCGATGCTTGCCTCTGGTGGATATCCATGGACCGTCATTCGCGTGGATGACCGCGCCGCCTATATGACGGCCCTTGAAACCGCCAGCGTCGATCTGGACGTCCGTCCGTTTGCCGAATTCCTTGCCGAGCGAGTCCGCTGGTCTATGGACAAGTCTTTATAAATACCGGACGTCTTGCTTGACGCGCTGCTGACATCGGCCGTTGCAGATGACCCCGCCAGCAGCGGCATTAGACCGCGGTTGTGCGCGATCTTGCGAACCAGCCGGCCAACCTTCATGCCGTCATTTCTGACTTGGCCGCCTTCCTCATGCTCTGTGCCGAGGCTGCGAAAAGCGATCATCGCCGCGTAGCGGTCGACCGCGCCGCCGAGGTCGGAAAATCAGAGAACCAGGCGTTGGAGATGCCCTTGGGGTGCATCGTGCCTACATCGACGCGTTGGCCTTCTGGGAAGGGGTGGTTCGCCTGATAATGTGCTCGATCTGTCGGCTCCGGGGGCAGGACGGGGCAAGAGCTCGAGCGCAGATGCGAGAAGGCCGAAAGTAGAAAAGGAGCGCCGCTGTATACTTGCCGCGATTTTGTATGACAAATTCGGCATGTGCCGAGCGGGCATGGAATTGCGATGCCCGCTGCGCTGAGAGTCCGGCGAGGGCAGCAACCCAACAGCTCGTATCGCGGCGACGCCTTGCGCAGCGCGGCAGTGATGAAGAGTCGCGCTCGAAGTCACGCGCGACGCCCGTCCATCGATTTGGCGAATCAATCGCTCGACATCGATTCAAAATATCAATTGGACTTGACGCAAGGACCGGTGCGACGATTCGCCATGTCCGACCGCTCCAATCCAATTGTTCCACAACTGCACTTTGTTCTCGAGCGGGTTGATCCCTCGAAAAACATGGCTCGCTACTATGTCCTTTCTCTGGAACCAACATTGTTCGGCGATTGCGCAGTGGTGCGAGATTGGGGACGCCTTGGCGCCCCGGGGCGCCGGCGCAGCGAATTCTTCGATCAGAGCACCGATGCCTGCCTGACTCTTGAGGCCTGGTTGCGGCGCAAATGCAAGCGCGGTTATGTGGTCCGCTCCTAGACAAACCCGGATTGCGCAATTCTCGCACGAACCCGGGCGCAATGGTTCTTTGTGACCCATACCACAATGACGCTGGCCATGACCAATTCGGCTCCTTCAGCAAAGGTGACCCTGAAGGAAGAAATCAGACCTGGAGATGTGATCTGGTTTCCGGCGGGTAAAAAACAGTGGCATGGAGCAACTTCGACAAGCTCTATGACTCACATTGCCATTGCGGAAGCTTTGGATGGGAAGACGGTTGACTGGATCGAGCAGGTGAGCGAGGCGGACTACCTCGGATAACGTCGGTTTGCGTCCTCGCCCGAACACGTTGACTGGACATTCGCATAATGTATGAAATTTCCATCCACTACAGCATCAACCACCGTTATCGCGATGACATGGCGCGATTTTTGGCAATGTGATAATCTATACGACACAGTATGGAAGAATGGCAGGCTGGCTCAGCAGCGTAGCGCCAGTTGATAAAATTGAGGAGGGAGACAATCATCATGCAAAAATTTCCCCGTCGCCGGGTTCTTGCTTGCGGCATAGGTTGGCTTGTCTGCATGAGCCACGCGACGCTTGGTCTCGCTCAACAGTATCCCGATCAGGACATCAAGATTGTTTGTGCTTTTCCCGCCGGCAGCGGGGCCGACATACTCGTTCGATATTTCGCGGAGGAATTGCGCAAAAAAGCCCAGCGCACAACGATCGTCGAAAACCGTGTCGGCGCCGGGGGCAATATCGCGGCTCAATATACCGCGCGCGCCAAACCTGACGGCTACACTATTCATATTCATGCCGGCAGTTCTACCGCCGCTAATTATCACCTGTTCAAATCACCGCCGATCGATCCGTCAAAGGATTTGCAAGTTGTTGCGACCTTAAATCAACAACCCTTTATGGTCGTCGTCGCTGCCAAGAGTCCTTACAAAACGCTGAAGGAACTAACAGCGGCGATGCTGAAAAAAGGCGATAAGGCAAGTTATGCGGAATCGAACACGACCGGCAAAGTGATGGGCGAACTGTATAAGATCGCCACCGGCGTCAAGGCCCTCGACGTGCCCTACCGGACAGCCAATGACAGTTTGAACGATTTTGATAGCGGCACAATAGACTACGGCATGATGGACCCAGTGGCCGCGATCGCCAACGCCAGCGCTGGTCGTTGGCGAATGCTAGCAGTAAGTACCGCCAATCGCATGCAGGCTGTTCCTGATCTGCCGACCATGACGGAAGAGGGCATACCAGGTGTTGAGCTATTTGGCTGGTTCGCGGCGATGGTGCCTGCCGCAACACCTCGCCCCGTCGTCGATCAGCTAAATAAGTGGTTCAACGAAATCGAAGCGATGCCGGAAACCAAGAAATTCCTCAACACATACGGCGGTGATCCATGGATCACGACGCCCGAGCAGGGCCAGGCGCAAATGGTGAAGGATCAGAAAGCGTGGGAGGGCTACGTCAAGGCCGCCAAGATTGACCCGCAATAGGGCCAGAGAAAATGCCTAGACCCCCGTGCAACGCTGCTCTGCCCGAGTGGCGCTACTGTATTCATGGGCGAGAGGGGCTTTTTGCCGAGCTGGCAGAGCTGCGGATCGACGAATTTCGGTGGAACGGTTCTGGCTTGTAGAGCAAGGTTAAGACGGCGGAGATATTTGGTGTGTTCTCCTCGGCGGCCGACTCGAGTGCTTTGAGGGAGGAGGCCCCGCCTCGCAGCGGGGCCTTCTTCTCAGTCGCGGGTCGAGCGCGACCAGATGAGCGAGTAACCTTCCTCGCCTTCCACCTCGACCAGCGTGGCATAGATCGGAGCTGCAAAGCTCGGGTCGTCCAGCTTGACCGAGAGATAGTCGCGGTTCTGCTCCTGCGACTTCTTTTTCCACGCGGCACCGAATTCGATGGTGCCGGCGAAGATCCGGTAGTCCGGAGCCTTGTCGGAAGTCCGTTCGGCCGCGACGATCTTGGCCTTCACGGTGCCGAGGGCTAGGGTCTTGACGGTGCCGACGAAGCCGTTGCCGTTCATGGTGAAGTTGCCGATGGTAGCCATGTTCGTATCCTCTTTTGTTTGTCGGGCCGCGACCATCGCGACCTCGATGGTTGTCGTTGACCGACGGCGATCGGGCCGCACCCACCGGGGTCCCCATTGCGCTTGCGCAATGGGGTGGTCCTTAGGGCCGCCACGCAGCAGAGGGCGGCCAGGGCAAGGCTTTCTTGTCTCGCGAGGAATGGGCGCGTAGCGGCCAGGGGAAGAAAGCCGAGACCGGCCGTTGCGGTCTTGGGATCGAGGCGGAGCGCAGCGACGACGGCCTTCGGTTAGACATGCCAAATCGAGGACGCATTGGACGCGCCAGGCCGAACGATGGGGATACGACCGCGCACCAAGCACGCTTCACCGTTCGACAACGGATCGGGCACTTTCGCCAAAAAGACTCGCACTCATACCGCGAAGGCACTTCCGCGGTACGGCCGCTGCGACGGCAGCCGGGCGGCCGCTCGTGATACCATCAGCCTTCACCGTCCCGGGAAGACGCTCGCCAAGCACAGACCCTCATCTCTGACAGCCACGCGAACTTGCCCGGCGCATCTTGTCAACGCGCCTGATCAGGCGATCGGAGCTCCGCCATTCCTGGTCGCCACTCATGACGATACATGCAAAAAAAAGGCCCCGCCGTTGGGGCCCTCGTCTTCCGATAAAGGTAAACGATGAAAGGGCAGGCGTCCCAGCGCGAATGGTTGCGCCTCATGCCGCTTGATCGATCTCGGCCGGCTTGGGCTGAAGATCATGAAGATAGGCTACCGCGCGCTGTGCATGCGCGGCAGCAGAAAAGATGAAGCGCTTGTCGTTGGACAGCACTTCAAGCCACGACGCGAGGTAACTCGCGTGATCGGCGCGCGGCTCGAGCTCGGGCACGATACCGAGATCCGCGCTGAGAAAACACGCGCCAAGCTCGGCAACCAGCTCCTCCCGGGCGCGTTCGCTGCAATCCTTCGCGTAGCGGCTGAGATCGCGATTAGCGCGATGCGCCGGCGCGGTCCAATGCACGCACTCATGCGCGAGTGTGGCAGCGTAGCTTTCGGCGTCACGAAAGCTTTCGAATGGCGGCATCCGGATGAGATCGAGTGATGGCGAGAAGTACGCCTTGTCGCCACCGTGCCGGATGGATGCGCCAGTGTTGGCGAAAAAGCCATCCACATGTGCCAGGCGTTGCGACGGCGAAACGCTCGGAGCTGGCCTGCCATAATAGTGATCCGGCAGATCGTCGATCTGCTCGACGCAAAACACCGTATAGGCGCGCAGGAACGGAATGGCGCGTTCGACTTCGTCGCCATGCGCGTCGGTCTCGGTCTTGGTGGTCTTATTGGCATAGACCACCATCGTTCCGCTCTCCCCCTTGCGAATGTGGCCGCCGAGTTCGAGCGACTGCTTGAACGTCATCCAGATCGGCGATGTGAAACCGCGAGCGACGGCCTCCGACCAGAGCAGCACGACATTGATGCCCTGATAGGGCATGCCATTATGGCGTAGCGGGCGCGAGATGCGCCCAGCCGTGTTCGCCGCGCTCCATGGCTTGACCCACGGACGCACACCACGCTCCAGGTCCGCGACGATGCGATCGGTGATGCGGGCATAGATGTCGGCGCGCGGTTTCGTTTCATTCCGGCTCATAATCCTAACCTCCTTTGGAGGCCGCGCCATCGCGGCCCGTCACGGCGGTCCGCTGCGAAGGTCGGCGCGGTCGCGCATCCGGTGGCACGGGTGATCGACGTGATGGCAGGGGCGCCGGACCGGAACGCCAGTGGAGGACGGCGAGGCCGTTGCGCTGCCGCGCGGACTGGAGCATCGACCGAAAGCCGGTACGGGCCGTGATGGCGCTCCATCTCGATTGATATTTTCTTCTCTTTCGCGCCGTTGAACCATGCGACATGAAAAGGGCCGGTCCCGCAGGACCGGCCGGCACTGAAGCGCAAGAGAAAAGGCGGGGCGGGGCCCCGCCGGTGGCATCACCCGAACGCGGCCATCTGAACTTCGGCCGCCTTTCGGCTGACGGCCTCGGCGGGTTGTTCCTGCTGGCGCTCGAACGGCTTCCAGCCTTCACCGACAATATGCTCATAGGCGGCCACGGCGCCTTCGGCTGCCATGCAGAGCGCGTGCGCTTGAAGGCCTACCTCGGCGGCGAATTCGCGTTTGCGCTGGGCCGCGGAGTCGAACCCGACCGGTCCGTCGAGGTCTTCGTCGCGCGTGTCGTTGGCGAGCTTTGCGGTCGCCTGTCGCGCCTCGGTGACCGCGCGGCTGTAGAATTGCCCGGCCCCATGGGCTGAGCCAACGTAGGAACCGACGATCCGTTGCAGATGGATCTGCATGGCGCGTTCGTTGAGGCCTTTGCTGAGAGCGTCTGCGGTCTCGCTGATGAGTCGTATGTGAAGGTCTCGGATGCCCTCGCTATCGAGGACCGTAAGGCCGAAGCTCTCGGCGATGCGCAGCGCCTGCGCTGCGTCTGGGCAAACGAGCCGGACCATCTCGGCGGTGGTACCGCGGCGGAGCGGGATGACGTGGGCGCCGGTGCGAGCTACGCGTTTGGTCTTGATCATGGTGAAGTCCTTTCGTTTCGCCGTCGGGTTCGACCCGGCCCCTGCCGGCTCTCCCTTCGGGTGCGGTCGCCCAGCGCCGCCGGGATGAGGGCCGCTTCAAGGTCCGGGAGCCGCCAGGCGAGCGAGGTCTGGTTGCGGACAAGCGGGGTTCCAGTTTGCTGGAGACCTGCGCCGGACGCGGCCGGGCCTTGGCGAGATCGGTGGTCCCCGGTCGCTTGCGACTTGGCCTTGAAGCGGACCGCCGGGAGCGCAGACCGCAGCAAACTCGAGGGGAGAGCCGACAGGGTACGGGATCCGGCTGGCGATGCCGGAAAGATTCGTCCTGCCAGACCGCCGTTGCCACGCCCTGCTCGAGACGTTCGCTCAAGCGCGCCGCGAATTCAGGCTCCGGTCTTGCTATGCCGCTGCGCTATGCCGCTTCCCTCGGCGACAGCGAACAACGACGGGTGCGTCATTGCACGATCGAATGCGGAAGGCGCCCGGCATCGCAATGGGCGCACCCTGGCACCTGAACAGAAATATGCAATCGCGCACTTCAAGCCACGTAATGCGACCGAGCGGCTGGTCGATGTTGTGATGCCAAAGAAGCGGCAAAAACTCGCCGCCCTTGACACGTTGGATGCGCGCTGCAGGCGCAAGACAGGATACGGTCATTCGCCTTGTCCTACAGGACCTTTGACAAGCTGCGATCGGTGAATCGGGCCGAGATCGTCGGCAACAAGCGCCTCGACGCGGTGTTGACCATGGTGGCTGAGATGCAGGCTGGCCAGGAGATGAAGCGTAGCCAACGCGCTACTCGACGCACCGGCCAGACGAACCACATGTTCGGGATTCCCGATGGCAGTGTGAGCAATGGCTACCAGAAGCGCGGCCGTAAAAGGGCTTCTATGCATGATCCCAAGGATCGCACGCCGGACGTCGGCTAACCAACCCGCCCCCGACCGGCCTCTGCAACCCTGACCAGCGCCGCCCGGCCGGGGGCTAATCACCCTGCTCCTGCCCCTAAAATGGCGCCGACTGTCGCATCTCTAACTTGCCGGCGCTGTCGCGTCTCTAAATCACTTTGACAGCAGATGTGTAGACGCTCAATAGAGATGTCACTTCCTGCGTGGTCACAGAGCCGTTCCACCTGGTGTATTGGGAGTTCGTGGCTGATCACGGCGGGCTAGCTCGCCCCGCGACCGGAAAGATAGCTTGATCGTTCAAAAGTTAAGTTAACGCTTTCGAATCGGCTGACGCTAACGGCAGAAGGAGCCATTGGTCAATACGCGACGGCCGACGCTGTGCCGGATCAGCATCGCGGCTGGCGTCTATTTGTTCTGGCACGGTCTGTGCCTCCATTGCATGTTCGTCGAACATCTCGACACCGGTAAATGGCGCATATCTTTATGAATTCTCGACAGCCTCTCCGCGTGGCGATTGCCGGCTACGGCTCAATCGGCCAACTGGTGGCCGCTCATCTCGACAAAGGCATTCCTGGCCTGCGCCTTGTCGCTGTTGCCGGCAGGGACCTTGGAAAAACCAAGGCTCAGGTCGCAGTCCTGCAGACAAAAGTAGATGCGCTGGATCTATCACAGCTCGCAGAGGCAAGCGATGTCGTCGTCGATTGCGCTCCTCCGCATGAATTTCGCAATGTCGTGCTGCGGCCGATAGAACAGGCGCGCACGATCGTCACGGTGAGCGCAACTTCCCTCATCGAAAACGAAGACCTGATCGATAAGGCTCGCGACAGCGGAGCCCGCATCATTCTTGTGTCGGGATCGCTCATTGGTTTCGATGGCATTCGCGCTGCGGCCTGCGGTAAAATTCACCACGCGTCGCTTACCACCCGCAAGCCGCCTCTGTCACTGCTGAACAATCCATGGGTGCTCGAGCAGGGCATCGACGTTAAAGCTATCAAGACGGCGACGAAGATCTTCTCCGGTTCGGCGCGCGCTGCGGCACAGGCATTCCCGGATAAATTCAACGTCGCGGCAACTCTAGCGCTTGCCAGCCTTGGACCGGACCATGTCGAGGTCGATATCTGGCTCGACCCCGCCGTCGAGCGAAATGTTCACCAGATTCGGGTCGATGCAGACAGCACTTCGTTCGAAGCCGAGATCAGAAACCTGCCCAATCCTGGCCATCAGGGCACCGGACCATTCACCGCTTATCACGTGATTGCGGCGCTTCGCGATCTGACCAGTCACTTTCGCATAGGAACCTAGCGATGCAACCCGAACTCAATGGCCGCAATGCGATTCTCACAGGAGCGAGCAAGGGGATGGGGCCAGTCATTGCCCGGTTCCTTGCCGAGGCTGGGGCTGACCTTGTGCTGTTCGGCCGCGACCTGCCGTCGATGGAGGGGGTCGCAAGCGATGTGCGTGACCTGGGACGGCGCGCGCTTGTGGTTACCTGCGATGTGTCGGATCCCGCGAGCGTGACTGCCGCCGTTCAGCGTGCGTCAGAGTTCTTCGATGGCAGGATCGATATTCTGGTGAACGGGGCCGGCGGAACCGGACCGGTCGAAGTGAGTACGATCGACACCACGCCCGAGGCGTTCGACGAGGTCATGGCCGTCAATATGCGCGGCGTCTTTCTGACAATCCGCGCCGTGCTGCCAACGATGATGCAGCAGAAGTTCGGCAAGATCGTCAACATCGGCGGCACCTGGGGATTGCGCGGAAAGGCTCTGCGCATGGCTTACGGCGCCACCAAATGGGGCCTACGCGGCATCAGCAAATCCGTGGCGCTTGAGGCCGGTCCCTACAACATCAACGTCAATGACGTTTGCCCCGGTATTGTCGAAGGGCCGCGCGTTGAGCACACGCTGCAGGTCAAGGCCAGAAAGTCTGGCAGGACAATCGATCAGATTCGCGAAGAATCGGCAGCCGACTACGCGCTGAGGCGATTTTCCCAGCCGGAAGATGTGGCCAATGTCGTTGTCTTCCTTTGTAGCGAGAAGTCGCGCCAGATCACCGGCCAGGATATCGCTGTCGATGGCGGATGGGTCATCTGATGCTTCGGGATGCGCCGCTTGGCAACGTCGGGCCTGACGCGGGACTGGCGAATAGAACGGCCACTGGCCGGCTGGCAGTCGACATCGGCGGAACATTCACCGATATCGTTGCCGAGAGGAACGGCCGTCAGTGGACCGCAAAAGTTCCCACCGTCCCCGGCGCGCCGGAAGTCGGCGTCTTGAACGGCATCGAGCTGGCGCTGAAGATTTCAGGGCTGAAGCCAAGCGATATCGGTCTCTTTGTTCACGGCACGACGCTGGCGACAAATGCGGTGATCGAACGCAAGGGCGCTAGAACTGCGCTTCTGACCACAGCGGGATTTCGAGACACGATTGAACTGGGAACCGAGAGCCGGTTCGATCAATATGACGTCAACATCCGCAAGCCAGCCGCGCTGATCCCGCGCGAGCTGCGTATCCCGGTGATCGAACGCGTCGCAGCTGATGGCACCATCATAAAGGCCTTGGACGAACTCAGTGTCAACGACGCCATCAGCGTCATCCGGGCTTCGAGCGTCGAAAGCGTCGCAATCTGTTTCCTGCACAGCTATGCAAACGCTGCGCACGAGTGCCGGGTCCGCGATCTTTTGAAGGTCGTTTTGCCGGACATGGCGATCTCGATTTCAAGCGAAGTCTCGCCCGAAATGCGGGAGTACGAACGCGCCACGACCACTTGCGTCAATGCCTATGTGCAGCCCTTGATCGCCGGATATCTTGAGCGTCTCGAACGCCAGCTCAGAACGCGGGGCTTTCCCGCGGAATTGTTTCTCATGCTGTCCAATGGTGGACTGACGACACGCGCGATAGCGTCGGCCTTTCCGGTGCGCCTGCTTGAATCTGGTCCCGCAGGGGGCGCGATCTACGCCCAGGCGGCGGCGAAAGCACTCGCCGCTGACCGTGTGTTGTCTTTCGACATGGGTGGTACGACAGCAAAAGTGTGCCTCATCGATGACTATCAGCCGCAGATGTCGCGGCTGTTCGAGGTGGACCGGTCTGCCCGCTTCAAGAAGGGCAGCGGCATGCCGGTCCGTATCCCGGTGATCGACATGGTTGAAATCGGCGCCGGCGGCGGGTCGATCGCACGCATTGACCGGCTGAAGCGCATCCATATCGGGCCGGATAGCGCCGGCTCGAATCCCGGCCCCGTGTCGTTCGATCGCGGCGGTACCAGGCCGACGGTGACCGATGCCGACCTTGTTCTGGGACGGATTGATGTGTCCTCGTTCGCGGGCGGGCAGATCGCGCTCAATGAGCCGGCAGCACGCGCGTCGCTGGCAGCGGTTCCTATGGAAGGCGGGCTGGACCTCGACGCGCAGAGCTTCGCATTCGCCGTTGCCGAAATGGTCGACGAATCCATGTCCAATGCCGCGCGCGTCCACGCAGTCGAAAGTGGACGCACGCTGTCTGAGCGAACCATGGTCGCCTTCGGTGGTGCGGCGCCTTTGCATGCTGCGCGCGTCGCCGACAAATGCGGCATCTCGACGGTCGTGGTCCCCAAAGGGGCAGGCGTCGGCTCTGCGGTCGGCTTTCTGTTGGCGCCGGTGTCCTATGAGGTCACGCGAAGCCGCTATACGCGGCTGGGAAACTTCGATCCAACGCCGCTCAATGACCTCCTGGCGACGATGTCCGCCGAGGCACATGCGGTCGTCAGCCAGGCCGCCGTTGCAGGCCCGACGCAGGAAGTCAGAACGGCGTTTGCGCGTTATCTGGGGCAGGGCCATGAAATCGCTGTCAGCGTGCCGGTTCGTTCCCTTGAACAGGCGGACGCTGTTGCATTGCGGGACGCCTTCGAGACTGCCTACCTTAAACTCTATGGTCGCCTGATCGAAGGTATCGATATCGAGATGCTCGGATGGACCATCACTGTGGGCATCAAGCGCGAGGCACAGGTTCATCCGCCGACCGCGCTGGAAAGCGGCATCGCGGCGCCGTCCGGATGGCGAGAGGTCTTCGATGTCTCAAGTGGGCGTCCCCTTCAAACGGCGGTCTATCTTCGTGACGCGCTGATGCCGGGCATGCGGCTGAGCGGCCCCGCAATCATTGCCGAAGAATCGACGTCGACCGTGGTCAGCCCCGATTTCGACGCACGGATAGATTCGCACGGCGCCATCATTATGACGCGCAGGATTCAATCATGATCGACATTCGGGCGCAGAGCGAAATTCGGCTGCAGGTGATCTGGAATCGCCTGCTGGCGATCGTCGAGGAACAGGCGCAAACGCTGATGCGCACTGCGTTTTCGTCTACGGTCAGGGAAGCCGGGGACCTGGCGGCGGGCTTCTTCGATCCCACGGGCCGGATGGTGGCGCAGGCGGTGACGGGCACGCCCGGCCATGTCAACACGATGGCCGGATCGGTCGGGCACTTCCTTGCAAAAATCCCCGCAGACCGATTGCAGCCGGGCGATCAGTTGATCAGCAATGATCCGTGGACGACGTCGGGCCATCTTCATGACTTGACGGTCGTCGCGCCGGTCTACCGAAAAGCGCGTATCATCGGCTACTTCGCCACGTGCTGCCATCAGGTCGATATCGGCGGTCTGGGGCAGGGCGCCGACGGCCGGTCGATTTTCGAAGAGGGACTTCAGATACCGGTCATGCGGTTGGTCAAGGGCGGAACGCTCAACGATGAGCTGGTCGAACTCATGTACGAGAACGTGCGCACGCCGTTCGAGCTGCGTGGCGATCTTCTATCCTACATCACCGCCAACGAGACGGCTGGGCGGCAATTGAATGAGGCTCTGGATGCCTTCGGCATCGATGATCTCGATCAAGAGTCGGACGTGATTCTAAACCGCTCGCGCGAGGCCGTCGAGCAGGCAATCGCTGCAATCCCGCAGGGAAGCTGGCGCCATGAGGTGCGGCTTGATGGCTATGACGAGCCGGTCAGGATCGTCGGCACGCTGAGCGTTGGTCCGGATCGAATCCTGGTTGATTTCGCCGGGTCCGACAAGGCGAGCCGGTATGGCATCAATGTCGTCATCAACTATTGCGCGGCCTATACGACCTTTGCCTTGAAATGCATTGTCGCGCCCGACGTGCCCAACAATGCCGGGTCCCTGCAGCCTTTCCTGGTTGCCGCGCCTGAAGGCTCGATCCTCAACGTGCGGCGGCCGTGGCCGGTCTCGGCGCGTCACCTGATCGGCCAGATGTTGCCCGACGTGGTGTTCGGCTGCCTGGACCAGGCCCTGCCGGGACGCGTGCCGGCGGAAGGCGCTAGTTGCAACTGGACCGTTCAGCTTCGCCGCGGTCCCGACCAGGCAGCCGAAGGATCGCCAAGCTTTGATGCGGTGTTTTTCAACACCGGCGGCACCGGCGCCAGACCGACGCTCGATGGCCTGTCGGCCGTCGCCTTTCCAAGCGGCGTCAAGGCGATGTCCGTCGAAGTCGTCGAGCAGACCGCGCCCATCGTGGTGTGGAAAAAGGAACTGCGCGCCGACTCCGGCGGGGCCGGCGCCACGCGCGGAGGCCTGGGCGTCACTATCGAAGTGGGTGCGCGAACGGGCGCGCCGTTCTCCCTGCTGGCCATGTTCGAGAGGACGGACAATCCGGCGCACGGACGGGCGGGAGGGCTTCATGGCGAAGCAGGCAGTGTCGCGTTGCGATCCGGCCGCGTTTTGCGCTCGAAAGGCCTGCAGGAAATTCCGGCGGGCGAGATCGTCGTTTTCAATACGCCCGGAGGCGGTGGCTACGGCGATCCGGAAACCCGCGAACGGGCGGCTGTCATTGCCGATGTCCGCGCCGGGCTGGTGTCCGAGGAAAAGGCGCGCGGCGGTTACGGGCTTTGGATCGGGCAAGAATGAATGGGCAAGAATGAATCGGGCAGCGCAGGTAGTGCGTTTTCAGCATCGCCCCGACATCGACCTTGTTCTGGTAAATCAGACCCTCGGACCCGACTATCGGAATCGGATCGACTTCAAGACACGCGACGAGACACTTGGCTCAGGATTTGCCCCGGTAAAATGGTGAACATGAACCGTCAGTTGGAAGTGGGCAATGATGCAAGCGTTGAAAGAGAGAGAACCCAAGACTGCTGCGACCGCGCGAGACGACTTCCTGAGCATTTCTGATGTCGAGAAGACATATCAGACAAAAGATGGCGAAAACGTCCATGCGTTGTCGAATATCAATGTCAACATTGGCTCAGGCGAGTTTATAAGCGTCGTCGGGCCCAGTGGATGCGGCAAGAGCACGCTCCTCAAGATTCTCGCAGGCACCTTGGAGCGATCGGCGGGAAGCATCGCGCTAAAGGGCAAGAAACTAGCAGGTCCAAGCCCGGACGTGGGCGTCGTGTTCCAGGCGCCGGTCCTGCTACCGTGGCGCACGGTGCTTCAGAACGTCATGATTCCCGCCGAGTTACAGAAGCTCGACTATCAGATTTTCAAGGAGCGCGCCCTGTCGCTCATCGCGATGGTGGGTCTGACCGGCTTCGAGAACAAATACCCGAACGAACTGTCCGGGGGCATGCAGCAACGGGTTGGTATCTGCCGCGCGCTTGTCCACGATCCGTCGTTTCTGCTGATGGACGAGCCGTTCGGTGCGCTCGACGCCATGACTCGTGAAACCATGAACAATGAACTTCAAACCATCTGGAGCCGCGCCAAGAAGACGATCCTTTTGGTCACCCACAGTATCCCCGAGGCTGTTTATTTGGCGGATCGTGTTCTGGTCATGACGCCGCGTCCCGGACGGATCGTCGACATCGTCGATGTCGATCTGCCGCGCCCGCGCGTTCTGGAAATGCAGAGCACACCTGAATTTGGCCGCTTGGTCGGGGCCATCCGGAAGCATTTCAATTCTCAAGGGACGCTGGACGCCTGATGATCGGGAAAACCGCCACCACCTCAGCAACCAATTTCGTCCGTCATGTTCTGGTCTTTGTCGGCTTCATCGCTGCATGGGAACTGGCCATATGGCTTTTCGAAATATCGAAAATCGTCGTTCCGGCTCCCTCCGATATATCGGTAGCTCTCTTCAGGGACATGAGCACCGCCAGCTTCTATTGGCACAGTTGGGTCACACTGTATGAAATCCTTGCGGGATTTCTGCTGGGCGCGTTCGCGGGCCTTACAGTGGGCTTCGCGATCGCCCTGTCGCCGACCGCCAATCGCTTTCTCTATCCTTATGTGATTGCGTTTCAGACGGTTCCCAAGGTTGCCATCGCGCCGATCATCGTCATCTGGTTTGGCTATGGGATGACCTCAAAAATTGTCATCACAGCCACGGTCGCGTTCTTTCCCCTCGTCGCCAATACGATTGTCGGATTGCGTGCGGCACCAGCCGCGCAGATCGAAATGCTAACCGCCCATACGGCGACAAGCTGGCAGATCTTTCGCCTGGTACGTTTGCCGTCTGCCCTGCCGTATATTTTTGTCGGTTTTAACATCGCCATCGTGTTGGCGGTCATCGGAGCGATCGTTGGCGAATTCGTCGGATCGAAAGCCGGCCTTGGATTTCTTATCCTGCAAAAGAACTTCAATTTCGACATGGCGGGGACGTTCGGTGTCCTCATCGTCCTGTCGAGCATCGGCATTGTCTTGCACTGGATCGTGTCGGAGATCCAGCGTCGCGTGATTTTCTGGATGGACCTGTCAGGCGAGAATCTTACCGGGGTCTAACGCATTGCAAAACTTGCGCGTTGCACGACATTGCAAATCGCGGATACCGAATTTCTGAATGGAACGTGTTATGAGCCAGATAGACTTGCAAGAAGTTGATATCCCGCTGCCGTCCTATGACAATCGCCGCGTCGAGGGTTTGTCGTCGCACAAACATCAATCCAGCGTCGGCACGGTGGTCGTTCACGCCGGGCTCCATCCCGAGCTCAATCACGGCATCGTCAATCCACCAGTCTATCACTGTTCCACCGTTATTTTCCCCTCCGTCGAAGTGCTGCTTGAAACTAGGATCGATCGCGACAGCGGCGCCTATGAAGGTATCACTTATGGACGCGAGGGCACGCCGACGACGCGCGCATTCGAGGAAGCCATCGTCGCACTGGAAGGCGGCTATCGGGCGGTCACAACGTCGTGCGGGTTGGGCGCAATCGCCGCATCATTGATGGCTTTTCTGAAGGGCGGTGATCACCTTCTTATTGTCGATAGCGTCTACGGGCCGGCCCGCGCATTCTGCAACGAGACGCTCTCGAAATTCGGTGTCGATGTCGAATTCTTCGATCCGCTCATCGGCAAGGATATCGTCACCCTTATCCGCCCTAACACGACGGCGGTTTATCTGGAATCGCCGTGCTCGCTGACTTTCGAGGTCATGGATGTGCCGGCCATCGCGGCCGTGTGCAAATCGCGGGGCATTCGCACCATCATGGACAATACCTGGGCGTCGCCCATCGGCTTTCATCCTTTGCAGCATGGGGTCGATGTCTCCATTCATGCCGCTACCAAATACATCTCCGGCCATTCCGACCTGATGCTCGGCATAGCGGTGTGCACGGAGGAGGCCTTTCTGCCGGTCAAGAAGACAGCGTCTGGCGCTGGATATTGCGGCGGGCCAGACGATGTCTACATGGCGCTTCGTGGCTTGCGCACCCTGTCGCTCAGAATGAAACAGCATCAGGAAAGCGCGACGGCTATTGCCAAATGGCTCGCAACCCGCCCGGAGGTCGAGAGCGTTCTCTATCCGGCATTGCCGGGAGATCCGGGGCACGAGATCTGGAAGCGGGATTTTCTCGGCGCCTCGGGATTGTTCGGGGTTCAGTTCCGACCGTTTTCCGACGCGGCATTCGCCGCCATGCTGGACAATATGGACGTGTTTCAGCTCGGCTATTCCTGGGGCGGATTTGAAAGTCTGATGGTGCCATGCTATCCGACAAAGCTACGAAGCGCGCAAAAATGGACACCTAAAGGTCCGCTCTTGCGCGTTCATGCGGGTCTAGAAAGCGTCGACGACCTGATCGCGGATTTTGAAAAGGGCTTGGACCGCATGAGAGCCCATTCCTGAACAGGCGGCAGTGGCTAAGATCCAGGTTTCATCGTCTCGCAGGAAATCCGCAGCCAAAGGGGCCTCCACCGGCAGTCTGGTCCGGCAGCAGCACCTCAAGATTCTCATGTACGTCGAGCTTGCATCGAAGCTGGGCTCAATCCGCAAGGCGGCGGAACAATTGAACGTCGCGTCGACGGCGGTCAATCGCAGCATTATCGCCATGGAGCGCAGTCTCGAAACACAACTGTTCGAGCGGCTGCCCTATGGCGTGCGCCTGACGACGGCCGGCGAACTGTTCATCGAACATTCCCGCGCGACGATCGTCGATTTTGAGCGGCTTCTGTCCGAGATAGATTCATTGCGCGGCCTGCGCCGTGGACATGTCAAGGCGTCGGCGATCGAGGCAGTTGCCTCGGGACTGCTGCCGGACCTGATCGCCGACTATCAGAAGTCCCACCCACGCGTGCAGTTCAGCGTTCGCATCGCCTCGACAGACCAGATCATCGCGGCGTTGCAGAACGATGAGGTCGATTTCGCGATTGCCCATAACATTCCGGCAAACAACGACATCACGGTCGTCGCAAAGGTCCAACAGCGGCTTTTTGCAATGGTCGCCAATGACCATCCGCTTGCTACGAAAGACGTGCTTCGTCTGCATGAATGCGTGCAATATCCGATTGCATTGTCTGACGGCGGCGTCGGCACCATGCAAATGGTGGAGCGCGCTCTGGCGTACAACAGTCTGCGCGTGGTGCCGTCGCTGATATCGAACTCATTCGCATTGATGGAGGCCTATTGCTTGCGTTACCAGGCCGTCTCGTTTCAGATCGATGTCGCCGCAAACCGCGTGGAACGTTCGCCCAACCTGCGTGCCATCCCGCTGGATGAAGTCACCTTGTCGGCAAACCTCGAACTATGCGTGCGCAAAGGCCGCCGCCTGCCGGTGGCGACAGCTTCCTTCATCGAGCTAGCCAAGCACAAATTCTCAGCCCTCAATAAACAATAGGCTCGGCTGAATTCAGCCGGGCAGGGTGCAGCTTCGCGCGCTCTGTCGCACGGCCTCGACGTCGAAATTGTTGATTTCCTTGGAGATGTCGGTGCTGAAGCCTAGGAAATGCTGGGACGGAACCGTGCGGCCGATCTGTTTGGTCTCGGCCAGGAATTTCTGCAGCCGGTCATAGTCGCCAACATCGGTCTTGCCGATGACTTTGCTGCCGGTGAGTTTGAAGGCGTCGTCGATCGTCTCGAGCTGTGCCATCAGAATGTTCATGTCGCGTTGGCCTTGAACTTCCATCGTTACGCCCGGCGGCAGCGATGGGGGATTGTGCTTCCAGTAAAGCTTGCGCACGCATTCCGGATTTTCGAGCGAGAACGCCGTCGCTTTGGCCATTCCACGCGCAATGCCGATCACCATCTGTGGATCTTTATCGGCGGTCGATTGCAGAACTGCGAGGGCGTAGTCCGGATAGGTCTTCCAGTCCTCGCCGTACAGCCTGCGGAGCTTAACGGTGTTCTGGAAGGCCGCTATTCCCGAACCCCAGAAGAAAACGGCGTCGACCCTGCCGCTCTTGATCGCCTGTTCGGCCGGCGGCCCGAAGCCAATGGAGACGAGTTCATAGTCGCCTTCCTTCAGGCCCGCGTGGGCAAGATAGCTGCGCAGGAGCGCCAGATTTCCGGTGGCCAGGCTGAAGATTCCGATCTGCTTGCCTTTAAAATCCTTTGCCTCCTTGATCGGGCTGCCTTCGGGGACGCCGATGGCCCAGTCGATGACCGTATTCATCATCGCGATCTTGAGCGGCAGATTGTGGGTCACGACCCCTTGGATGACGGGTGTCGAATTTCCCTGCGCGAACTGGGCGTTGCCGCCGACAAGCTGCTGAATGGCCTGAAGCGATCCGCCGGCGGTCACCAATTCGACGTCATAGCCTTCCTGCTTCCAGTATCCCATGTATTGAGCGGTCGTATGCGCGGGATAGCCGATGTTGATGACGGAGGATCCCATCGCGATGACGACTTTTTTTAGCGGCTTCTCCTGAGCCGAGGCCCCAGTCATCAGTGGCAGGCATGCGATCGTCGTAAGAGCAAGCAGTTTTGCGTAACGGTTCAACATCTCGGTCCCCGGAAATTCCTGGCCGCCCGATGCAACTCTCGTGCAAGGCAGAGCGCACAGTCGGCGGCGCAAACACATTCCCGAACCGCGGGCAGACTGACTAGAATAAGTTGGGACCAGGGGCAGTGCCAAAAACGCACCATCAACAGCCGGCCACGATGATCACGGTTCATCTGGGTCTTTGATGTGGTTCTCGCGCTCATAGAACTCGGCCAGGGCGGCTTGATAGCGCCGCCGCAGCGGCGTGTTGGCGGCTGTCTGGGACCATGCCTGCCTAGCCTGGTCCAGAAGTTCCCGTTCGAGATCGGCCAGGGACACGGTCTGCACCTTGCCATCCGAGACGACCGGCCGGCCGGCCACGATCAGGCTGTGAACGAATTCCTTCCTCGCCCTTGTCAGCACCATGTCCAGCTCGTCGGTAACACCGCCGAGCCGGTCCCACGCCATTTTCTGATAATCCATGAGAACGAGATCGGCCGCCAGGTCCGTTTTGATGGCGCCGCCCGGGATCGGGGTCACCGTGGGCCGTCCGCTGACAAACACGGCGCGAAACAGATCGTCGCGGTCGATAGCCCCGCCGAGATCGCTGCCCTTTTGGCTGTGCCAGAGCAGACGCATTTCGCGCAAAGCATCGTCATCGTCATCAAACGACATGCCGTCGAGGCCCATGGCCCAGGTCAGGCCCGCCGCCTTGAAGGCGCCGACCCGTGCCAGGCCCGAACCCAGGCGCAGGTTTGAACTGGTATTCACCGATACCGTCACGCCGCGTGCGGCGAGAATTTCGCATTCCTCCGGGCGCAGCCAGACACCGTGGGCGACAGTTGTTCGCGGGGTCAGAATGCCGAGCGCATCCAGCCTTTGAATGAGTCCTGACGGATAGGCCGCATCGGCCCACTCACGCTGTCTCTTTGTTTCGAACAGGTGCATGTGAACCCTGCGACCGTCCGTATGCGATCTTTCGGCGATACGCGTCAGGAGGGCGTCGCTGCACCATTGCGGCGCGACGGGGCCATATTGCAGCGAGAAGAATTCGTTTTCGCACGCGGCCAACTCGTCTATCCAGTCCAATTGTTGCTGAACCGGCACCGGCGGGAAAAGACCGACCAGGGCGGCAAAGTCGGTTGCTCCGAGGCTTTGCTTGATCGGCGCCGAATTTCCGTAGCCGAAATAATTACGATCGCGCAGTGGTACGCCGAAAGCGACGCGAATGCCGACCTCGGTTGCTGCGCGTGCCACACCTTTGGCCTCGTCGACCAATTGGTCGAACCGTTGCGGATTGTGGCAGTGGTTGATCGCGCCGACCCCTGCCAGCGCTGCCCGCCCGAATGCGACGGCGGCTCTGACATAAGGGTCGACGCGCGGCTCCTGGCCCAGAAGTGGCAGCCAAAGCTCGAGCGGCAGATCCGGTGCTCCGGCCGCCACGGAACGTGTGCCGCGGCCATGATCGTGCGCATCCGACAACGCCGGCATCAGCAACAATCCGTTTCGACAGGATGGCTCGGGCTGCACCGCGGCAATGCGCCCGTCGGCGAGCGTCGCCGTCGCGCCGGATGTGAGCGAACCGAAACCGGGCTCTGGAAAGACCCATTCAGCCGATACCGTAACCGTCATTTTTTCTCCGTAAGCTGATGAGCTGAAGCGCCGGCTAAGCGGCGTCCGGCAATTCATCCGGCGGCAGCGAGCGGCCTCGAATCAAATCTGATGCGCGCTCCGCGAGCATAATAACGGCAGCATTGATATTGCCGCCGACCAGCGTCGGCATCACCGATGCATCGACGACGCGCAGACCTGAGATACCCTTGACCTTCAGTTCGGGAGAGACGACGCTTTCAGGGTTACCTTCGGCTCCCATCCTGCAGGTCCCGGCCGGATGGAACATCGTTGACGCGGCTTCGCGGATATACGCATCGGTCTCGTCATCCGATTGGATGTCCGGCCCCGGAATTGTCTCCCGCTCGATGTATCCGGCAACCAATGGCTGCGCGAAGATGCGCCGCGCCAATTCAAATCCGTGTCTCAACGAAGCGAGATCTTCTGGCGTATCGAGCAGATTGAGATCGATTCGCGGAGCGGCTTGAGGATGGGCCTGACCGGGATTGAGCGAGACCGAGCCTCTGCTCGTCGGGCGCAGAACGGTTGGGCGGCAGCCAAAACCATCGACATAGGACTGCCGAAACGGTGGAAAATGAGGACGCGCCGTCATCGGAGCGGCGCGGAACATCAACTGCAGATCCGGCGCGATAAGCTCCGGCCTGGTCTTGATGAAAGCCATGACACCATTGGGAAGCCTGCCAGCCAATCCTCGTCCAAAGAAGTAAGATTGCAGGAGATGACGCGTCAGGCGATCTATTCTCATTGCCTCGTGCAAGGTTCCCGGCGATGTCCGCTCGCAATCTAGTCCAATTGTTACATGTTCCTGAAGATTTCTGCCGACGCCAGGCAAATGACGATGAGAGGGCAAGCCGGCTGCTGCCAGATGGGACGCATGGCCGATTCCCGAATTCATGAGAATATGCGGGGACTGGATGGCGCCGGCGGACAGGATGACCTCTCTTTCGGCATGCAGGTGAAAGAGACGGCCGGACTGTCCGACTGCCACCCCTGTCGCCCGTGCGCCGTCCATCACTACATGGCGAACATGAGCTTGGGACAGGACCTTTAGATTCTTTCGCCTCATCGCGGGCCTCAGATAGGCTGTCGCCGCGCTACAGCGTCTTCCGTCGCGAATTGTATGCTGTCCCCAACCAAATCCTTCCTGCTGCGGGCCGTTATAGTCGCTCGTTACCGGATAGCCGAGGGCAGCGCCGGTTTCGATGAATGCAGTCAACAGGGCATCGGGAAACCTGGTTTCGACAACGCCGAGAGGCCCCAAATTCCCGCGATAGCGATCTCCGCCGCCTTTCCAATTTTCAGATCTTCTGAAGTAGGGAAGAACATCCTTGAACGACCAACCGAGACATCCGACCTGCGCCCAGGTATCATAATCGTTCGGATGGCCTCGCACGTAGGCCATCGCATTGGTCGAGGAGGAGCCGCCCATAACCTTGCCGCGATAGACCGGCAAGCGGCGCTCACCGAGCGAGGCCATCGGCTCCGAATCGAAAAGCCAGTCATGCTTGCGATGCAGAACATTGTGGCCCCATGCCATTGGGATATGGATCAGCGGATCCCGATCCCAATCGCCGGCCTCGATCAAAGCGACGTTGCAACTCGCATCTTCGCTCAACCGGTTGGCCAGCACACAACCGGCCGAACCGGCGCCGACGATTATGTAGTCAAACCGTTGTGCCCCCCCGGGCATCATGAAGGGATGCCGAGGCAACAGCTAGCTGGCCACTTTGCAGGCGCGCGCTGCAGCTTGCACTTGGGCGGCGTCAAAGTCGTTAATTTTGTCTGTCAGATTTGCAATGCTAGTCAGAAGTTCCGACGACGGTATCGACTTGGCGATTTCTTTTGTCGAGACCATGTATGCCTGCAGATTGTCGAAGGCCTTGATGTTGGCTGCCGCACCGTATTTGCCGGCTCCCAGTTCCAGACCATTGGCGGTGGCAGCGAGTTTGGCGCCGATGATATTCATGTCCTTTGCCGCCAGACTTTCCTGCGTTTCACCAACCGGCAACTCTCGCTTGTTGTGCGCATTGTAGACGCGCCGTGCGCAATCGGGACTGGCCAACGCGAAAGCTGTCGCCTTTGCCATCGCTTTGGCGATATCGATCACTTTCTGCGGATCCTTGCGAATGGTGCTTTGCATGACCGCCAGAGAATAGTCAGGGTATTGCTTCCATTCATCGCTGTGAATGGTTCGCATAGGAAGGGCGTTGCGGAATGAGGCGATGCCGGAACCCCAGTAGTACAGCGCATCCACCTGTCCGGTTCGAATGGCGTTGACGGCGGGCGCCCCGATGCCGACGCTTACCAGTTCGTAGTCCTTCGAACTGACGCCGGCGCCTGCCAGATAGCGTTCGAGGAGACCAAGCATGCCGGTCGCCATGCTGAAGACGCCGATCTTTTTGCCTTTGAAATCCTTGGCCTCTTTCAGAGTGCTGCTTTCCATCACAGCGAGCGACCAGTCGATGGCCGTCTGTGTCATTGCTATATGAATAGGCAGATTGTGGGTCACGCGCGCCTGGATCACGGGCGCGGCATTGACCTCGGCGAAGTCCACGTTACCAGCCACCAGCAGCTGAATTGCCTGCAAGGTGCCTCCGGCAGCAATGAGTTCCACCTCGTAGCCGGCCTCTTTGAAATACCCCAGATACGTCGGGAGCGTCTCTGTTGGATACCCAACGTTGATCAGAGCCGATCCTACCGCAATCTGCACTTTCTTGAGCGTTTGGGCATTAGCTGGAGCCCAAAGCGCTAGCAGCGCCAACGTCGCCATGGTTGCTGATAGCGTACGGCCTCTTTTCATTGACCCTCTCCGATATCCAGAGCCCCGGGCTCTGGTCCATAAGTTAGCCTAGTCACGGTGTTTTTGCGGCGCCTAGCAGAATTCGGCTCTCAGGCCGGTGCCGGAATAGCAGCACCTAAGCAGGATTGAGGCCAGAAAATCCTGCTGGCGATCTCAATTTTGCATCGCGGTGAACGCATAAGAGCAGCGGCGTTTGCGCGGGGATTTCTTATAATGGTCACAACCTAGGAGAAGCCTGTGGACCATCATGTCGACGATGAAACCATCCGATCGTCAACCACCTTTGACGTGAACTATAACCAGAGCGTTAGTCGACAGGCTATCGCCGAACTACCGGTCATCGACATTTCCGCGTTTCTCGATGAGGAAGGTGATGTTGCGGAGCGCAAGGCGACGGCAGACAAGATCCGCCGCGCCTGTATCGACATCGGCTTTTTCTATCTGACGGGACATTCGTTCTCGTCGGCGGAACTCAAGCAGATCCTGCAGACGGGAATGCAGTTTTTCGAGCTACCGCTTGCGACTAAAATGACGATCGCAGCCAATAGCAATCCTTACAAACTCGGCTACATCCAGACCGGCGGTCTTACCCCCGATGCGAATGCCAATAGCCGCCCCGATCTCAAGGAACGTCTCTTCCTGAGCCGCGAGCTCGGTCCCGGTGAAACGCCCGTTTCAGGTTCGAACGCGGGATATTCGCAATGGCTTGCACCGAACGCAGTGCCCGGATTCGAACCGGTCATGCGCTCGTTTACGGCGCGGTGCGTGACGATTGCGCGAGCGCTCAACAAGGCATTCGCGATGAGTCTCGGGCTGCCGGAGCAAGTGCTGGAGTCCCTTCACGACCACATGCAGTGCTCACATGCGTTGAACTATTATCCGTCCAATCCTGTGCTTGACGACCCATCCTGGGGTTTCACGCCGCACACGGACTATGGCTCCTTCACTCTGCTGCTGCAGGACGAGAACGGGGGTTTGCAGGCAATGAATGCGGCGGAGCGCTGGATCGAAGTGCCGCCGATCGATGGCACCTTCGTGGTTAATCTCGGTGATCTCATGGCTCGGGCGACCAACGACGTCTATATATCGACACTGCACCGCGTGTTGAACCGGTCGACATCGGCACGACTTTCGATGGCATTCTTCGTCTCACCCGATCCCAATGCCACGGTGTCCGTCCTTGAGACGTGTGTCAGCGAGCTTCGGCCAGCCCGCTATCCGCCAGTGGTCTCGGGAGACTATCTATCAGCCTTGCTTGCGCAGGCGCACAGAACCGGCCGTAGCGGTGTCTCGTTGCGTACTGCAGAACGGCTCAAGCTCAAATAAATATGAAGTAAATTAAGCGCCCGCAGTTCTTATTGGTTTGCGGGAGTTCCTATGTTCCAGTTCCAGTTAATGCGGTTTCGTTATCTGTTGCTTTGAGAAAAATATAGAAATTCGGGGCATTGTTGACGCTTGCACTTCGATGTATGTTGTGAGCCAAGGTAAAGGCTGCCGTCCTTTCCTTCGGGTGTTGAACACACCCTCAGGCGCGGCCGCTTCTCCGGAGCGGCGAGTCAAGGGCCGCCGAAGGCGGGCGCAGCCTCCCTTGACGCGCCGGCCGAGCACGCGGCAGCAGATTTCACCAGGCTTCTGCCAACGGCTTTTCCATCAATCGGCCGACGAGGTCCCTCAGGTCCTCGTTCCAGTCGTCGGCGCGTGGGCGCGAGCGCGCGTAGGACGCGCCCGTCTCATCGGCGATCGCGCGAAGGCGCTCGGCGTAGACGTCACCCTGCCGATTGTTGTCGGTGGCGGCGACGAGCCGGGTGTTCGCCCGCGCCGCCAGATTGCGGATGGCGTCCTCGCTTGCCGGGGACCAGCCGCCGCCGGTGCTCACGTAAAGCGTGTCCGGCCGCAGGACCTGGATCGCCGCCAGGCTCATCGCGTCGATCGCGGCCTCGGTGACGCAGATTCGGGATGCCATCGCGGGGCCGAGTCGGAACAGTTCCTTCCCGCCGCCGGTGGCGAAGCCCCGCCACTGCGGACCGCGCTCCTCCCAACCAAGCAACGCGCCGTCGGTGTGATGATGACCTGCCCACATGCTGCCGTGCGGGCCCTCACGCAGGACGCCTTGTTCGACGGCGACCGCCACGACGCTGTCGGGAATACACCGCTCCACCGTCAAATAGCGCCATGCTGGCGAACCCCGACGCGGAGCGCTGCGGCGAGCCCAGCGACCCCCTACGGAACCGAGCGGCATTCGGCGGGTGCCCCTCTGCCACGCCGGTGCGGCCGGCACGAAGCCGACCAGCGCTGCGACGCGGCCGCAGGCCTCGGTGAAACCCTGCGCGCCGAGATGAACGGCGAGGTCGAAGACGTCGCCTTTTGCATCCGAGAGCGGGTCGAACCAGCCGCGGCCCTCATGGATGACGATGACGATCCGCGCATCACGCCGGTATTTTATGGCACGCCGAGTGCTTTCCTTCAGGTCCATCTTCCAGCCGTCTTGCTCGAGCACGGCGGCGCAGCCCACCTTGGCGCGCAATTCCTCGATTTCATTTTTCTCCATTGCCTTCTCCGGGCACGTTCTCGCAACGCCCGGCCTTTCTCGGTTGGTGTCTTCCGCCCTATCGCGTCGAGACTGCGACCCACAGTCCGCGAAGCCTGCTGGATGCAAGGGCGCGCTGGCAACCCATCCAGGATGTTGGACTCCGCGCGCGGCGGAGCCTCCCTTGCGAACGGCGAGGCGCCAGCGGCACGCGGTCTCCCGGCTCAATGAGCCGGGGACCACGGATCGTACTCGTGGACGATGGCATCCTGGTCACCGTCGTATTCGCTGGACACCATCACGCCGAAGGCGCCGTCTACCTGGAAGAGTATGACCGGCACCATCAGCGTGCGGGCAAGGTAGAAGGCGTGGTTTTGGGCGAGGGAAAGGTTGTGCGACATCAAAGGCTCCCGTCTTGCGGCGGGGACCATCCCCGCTCGACAGGCGCCCGATGGGTTCAGGGGCGGCCGCGGTCACCGCGCAGGCGCAGCCGGAGCGGTCGCACGCTTGCGTAGCGGACCCTCGCGGGTTGATCGTGGAAGGCCGGACCGGAACCAAGTGAAGCCCATTCGAGAGCGGGTGGTTCTCCCGGAAGACCATGCCGAACCAAGCACCTATTCTCCGAGTCGCGCTTTGACTGGACGCTGCAAATCAGACGGCGAAGTCGCATTTGAGTGTCGAAAAAGCTGTCAGGAGCCGCGACGGCCGACGCGCCATAAGGTTCGACACTACCACCTTGCGTCGAGCGCCCGCGTCAGGGATGACAGCGCGGGAGGGTGAAGACCCGGCCAGGCGGGGCTTCAGCGCAGCCAACAGCCCGAGCCCTCCAAGGGGCGACGCCATTTTCCTTTCGACGCCCTCCATCGAACTCCGACATGTCGCAACGTGCACGCGAGAGATGAGGACTCACCGGCGGAAGAGGCCGTCTCGTACGCAGCGTCTTCGAAAAGCTTCTGGAATCCGGGCGGCCAAGCCGCTATGAAGCGGGCGGGGCAGTACGCGCTGCCCTGGGGCGTCGAAACCCCTGGTTAGCGGTTGGTGCCGGCCGTGACGGCACCACACTCCTTGACCTTATGGTCGGGGAGCCTGTGGCGTATGCAACAGGTTCTCCGAACTAAAGGCCACAGGGCCGTCTAACCACGGTTTCGAACTCCCCGATCACCAAGAGTCAGCGAGGGATGGTTTGCGGGGGCGTACCGCAGGCAACTCCTGAGGGCGAGTTGGTTGGACAAGGGCCCAGAGCCAAAGGACACGCTGGAATCACGCACCGTCCTGGCACACCGCGATTACGTCGAGGCATTGGCGGCCCTTGAAAGGACCGTCCATCTTGCGACGTGTCCGACGTGTCGCTGCCCAGATGTTACCGTCGACGAGTTCCAGCGAAGGATTGATTCGGCTGAAAGCGACAAGGAGCGCAAGCGCGTCGTATTCCGCGATCTTTGCGACGAACTCGGCTTTGTGCCGGAGGGGAACGGTATCGCTGTGCCTTCCGTCCGCTGCCCTTTGATCGAGGGGACCGACCAGTGAACCGGTCGCGCGCCGCGGTCACCCAGGGTTTTCATAGTCCTTCTCAGCGAGGCCAGACAAACGCGATGCCCGTGAAGCTCCCGTCGCCCTAGCACGGCGTCCACTACCGCACCTGGAATCGGCTCCGCGAACGTGGGCGCAATGGTCTTTTCTGACCATACCGCCGCCGCGCCGTCCGTGGCCAGCTTGGCTTTTCTTACAAGCCGAGGAGATTTCGATGCTCATGGTTATCCCCGGCTCGGATATCAGCCGCCACGCGGCGCTGATGGACCGGGCTTTCCGCTTCCGCCACTCGGTATTCGTCGAGGAGAAGGGCTGGGAGGACCTGCGCCAGCCCGATGGACGCGAACGCGATCGCTTCGACGACGTACACGCCATCCACCACGTGTGCCTGCGCGGCAACGACATCGTCGGCTATCAGCGGCTGTTGCCGACCACACGGCCGCATTTACTTAGCGACGTGTTGACGGACCTGTGCCGGCACCGGCCGCCGCGCGGCCCCCGCGTGTACGAGTGGACGCGGTTCTGCGTCGCGCCAGGACGCCGCGAGATGCGGCCACACGGCGATGCACCCTTCCTCGAGCTGGCGCAGGGCATCGTCGAGTGGGGGATGGCAAACAGGGTCGACACCGTGACGGTCGCCATCGACTGGCGGCTGATGGTGATAGCGATACAGCTGCGCTTCCTCGTGCGCACGCTGGGCTTTCCCAAACGCCTTGGCCGCGATGAGGTGGTCGCCCTGCGCATGACCTTCAACCACGAGACACTCGCCGCAATCCGGCAGGCGCGCGGCTGTGGCGATCGCGTTCTGCCCGATTCCATGCTGCCTAACGCGGCATGAGCGAGATATCAATGAGAGAGGAGGCCCGCCGTTGATCCACACTGCAGATACAAAGATCGTCGCCGACGAACTCCACACCCGCTACGACCACGCACGCGCGGTGACGCTAATTAGCCGTACGCTTCAGAAAGCCCTCTTTGCCGGGCGGTCCGATGAGGTCGTCTTCTGGGCCCTTGTGCACGCGCACTACCGGGGCGGGCGCCTTTGCGATGCGACGGAGGAGCAGCTGCTCGCCTTCTCTGATTTCATCGTCCGAGATCCAACGGAGGTGAATTAAGACGATGCTGGACCGACATCCGGCACTCACGCGCGCCATTCAATCGTGAAGCGATCTAGGCAAACTATTCGTCCTCATCGTCCCTGACACGCTGAATATGGCACTCGCCCAAGCCGAAGGGGTAATTCAGGTATCGCGCTTTCTCTTTGTCCCACGGCCGGGACGTGAAGAATGAGTCCAGACCGCGAACGTCTCGCGTAAAGCGAGCGGCTCTCCTAGATTATGGATGCTACGCTGTTTAGACACTGTCGCGATTGACGTACATGAAATTGATGACATCAACATTTGATGCCGACAAGACATGCACGACGACGTTCGCTTGCAGTTCTATTCGCGACTCTATCTTGACGGTTACGAAGCGCCCGCACATCGAGCATCCGCCAGAAACCCAAGCGCATTAAAAAAATAATTTCACTCGCAACGGCTAAGCTCTCTTGTTAGCTCAGCTCGTGCGAAAGTCACTTTGTATTGAGACGCAAGTGGCTTTGGTCGAGCGGGGCTCTATGGCGAAAGATACTTTGGTGCTCCGATCAAGCGGGGTGCGATAAACGGCGAGCATTTCTGGCCCAGCCATTTCAGTCCATGACGAAACCAGCGATGCGATCCGCTGCCCAGTTGGTCAGACGCTTCGGCCGTCGGGCAAACACAGCCCGCAACCGGGCGATCCGCTACCGCACTTCATGCAAGAGCTGTGTCCAGGTTCATGAGAATTTCGGCGGGACGGGGAACTGTCTGTTTACCATGCTTCCTCATGGCGAATTTACCGTTCAATGACACAACGGACTCCCGTCTCGTTCTCAAGAGTTGCGCCAGGCGGCTCGGGGAGGCGTTTCGGGAAAAGTTAACCGAAAGGCTTAAACGCCATGCGCCTGCCTTTGATCTCTCGCATCGTTGCGTTCCTGCGTCGCCGTGGCGGCGACCCAATCCGGGTTGCCGAAAGCCCGGCCCTCCGTCCACCGGCACCCGCTCAGCAAACGGACTACCAGCTCCTTGCAGACAATAGCAGCGACTTGATCATCCAGATTGGTCCGGACGGAATCCCAGTCTATGTTTCGCCGTCCTGTACACGGCTCCTCGGATGGCTGCCCGAAGAGATGATCGGGCGAGGCCCGGACGCCTTCGTCGGGGCCGATGATTTCCAACGCATCCAAGGCTCAATAGCACAATTGATGGCGGGCGATGAGAACGGGGAGAAAACGGTAGAAATTTCGGTGCGACGTAAGGATGGCAGCGCCCTCTGGATGGGGGCCAATGCGAGGCTCGTTCGCGATGCCGCAACCGGCGCGCCGAGCGGGATCGTCGTCATCTTGAGAGACATGAGCGAACTCAAACGGCTCGAGGAAGAACTTCGTTCGCTTGCGATGACGGACGGGCTGACCGGTCTGAGCAATCGTCGCGCTTTTGACCAAACCCTGGAAAGAGAATGGGCGCGCACAGTTCGCAGCCATGGGCAAATCTCGTTGCTGTTGCTCGATGTCGATCGGTTCAAGGGCTTCAACGACCTGTACGGTCATCAGGTCGGCGACGATTGTCTGCGCGCTGTCGCCGCCGCTATGCGAAGAGTCCTCCAGCGACCCGCTGATATGGCTGCCCGCTATGGCGGGGAAGAACTCGCGGTCATTCTGCCAGATACAGACGGCGATGGAGCGATGGAAATCGCGGAGCGGATGAGGCGCGCGATCGAGGAGCTTGGATTGCCCCATAGCGAAAACCCGGAGGGAGGAGGCCGCGTGACGGTTAGCGTCGGTTGCGCGACTGCGCTGTCACGATCAGGCGGCACAATGCGGATGCCCGAGGGGCTGCTGCTCGCCGCCGACACGGCACTCTATAAGGCCAAGCACAGGGGCCGGAACCGCGTCGAATCTGCATTGATTCTCGCCCCGGAAAGTCACCGCGCAGCATAGCAGCACCACAAATGCCTTGAGGCTGCACTCGTGAGGCCCGCGCCACTTTTCGACCACCGTTTGCCCCCAGTGGGAATTACGGTGCAGTGCATTCAATTGCTATCGCGATCATCCTGGCTCGCGGGCTTTGGCTCGCGCCTGGCCGGTTTGAGAAAGCGTCCGGTTAGCCGTTCGAGGCGGGCGATGAAGCGTTCGCCGCCGAGCGGTTTCGCGCGCTTGGATAGATCGTCTTGCAAATGGCTGCGTGAAGCTTCGATAGCTTGATCTAAACGCTTTGCCGATTGACGCACTATCCGCGAATGTCCGGTCGCCTTGCGATAAAGCTGCTGTTCGCTTGCGTCCGCGCAGAGGCGGCGAACGACGGCGTTCTATTCGCACCGGTTAGACATCGCTCGGTGATACAACGACGGAGGCGCTGTCGGCTGTCGGCGGATTCGCGGCGATTCCCGTCGAAGTGGGGAAATCGCCGGGTCCGCTGGGAGCCTGCAGGCAAACATTCGACTGCTGTCCAGTAAAACACGAAGCTTCGTAGCCGGCGCCGCGCATCAGGTAGGTGCAGACGCTCACACCATTGCCGTCTTTGACGTTACGCGCGTTGCAATCGCCACCCGTGGCGTAGTTGGCGAGCTTGCCTTTCGGTCCGCAGCCGAATTGGCATGCCATGAGGATCGCCGATTGATCGATGGTGGCGCACTTCCCCCCTGAACAGACCTGCTGGCCGACAAGCGAGGTCAGGCCGTTCTTCTGCGCTTGGCCCCACGAATCTTGTTCGTACCGCGTCCACGCCGCCGTCTGCGCGGATGGGCTGTTGAGAAAGCTCTGCGAGCTCCCGCTATAATAGCGCTCAAAGGTGCCCGGGCAGAACTGAAACGCACCCACGCAGCCATACTGATTGGTGGTGCCAAAATTGCCCTCGCCGCTAGACACCTTCGCTGCGAAGTCTGCGCAGTTCGAGGGGATGCCAGCGGCCGTCAGGCTCGCGGCAGACTGGCCTGCGAAGGCCGCGACGGCGGAAAGGCAGAGAATGATCCCGGAGTCAAAGAGGGTTCGGCGAACCGCCGCGCGAAGCGTCATGGCTTTGCACCTGCGATCTCAAATTTATAGTCGCCGTTTACAAGCGTCTTGCCGCCTTCGCTCAGCGCGAAGGGTCGCCGCGTGAACGTCTTCTGCGCGTCCGTCATCGATGTCGCGGCGAAGCGCGGGTCATCCGGCGGCACAACCTGGTGCATCATGTCGTCGACGGCAACGATCCGATGGCCGTCCCTCCCGATCCTGATGAGCCGCGTGGGGCAAGTGCCCGACGAACAGTCCTCGTTCCAGATCTGCGAGATCAGCCAGTCGTCGTGGGCCGTGCGCAGCCGGTACTCGTGGATGGTCACCGTTCCCTTCGCGGTGGGGGCGAGCGCCGCACCCGTCCAGACATGGTCGGGGTCCTCAGCGACATTTCGGTAAGACGTCGTGTAGGTGAACGTGGCTTCGGCAGCCCTCGCGGGTACGGCGTAGGCGAGCGCGAGGAAGTAGGCGGTGAGAACACGGAGGCGGCGTTGCATTTGCGGCTTTTCCTCTTCGAGAAAAGTTATTGGCGATGCAGAGGGATGTCCAATGAACACCCGTCCACAGCCTGATGATCAAGGATCATCCCGGTTTTCAGCGTCCTGGTCGCGACATCGTAAGACGCGTAGGCGACCGACGCGGCGGGGTCAGGTCGCCCACCGGCTGCGAGCTCCAGGAAGCACGAGCGGCCAGCGTCCATCGTGTGGACCTGAATGCCCTCATAGATCGCGACCCGGGTCGGACAAAGTTTGACCCTGACGCGCGCCCGGTTCCCCACTTGCTTCACGGTGCATCCAGGCGCGGTGTCGAGGACGCTGAGGACAACCGAGCGGCGCGTGCTCCAGATCACGAAGTGAGCCTCAGTCGCCGGCGCATTGCCCGTCTCGAAGCGCCGGTCCCCCGCCGCCGCGTAGGCGCGGTTGTTGGAGTCGACGGCGTCCTTCCAAATATCGAGGTAGGTGGCCGCTTGCGCAGAAGGCCGCTGCAGGTCGGCGTACGCCATCGGCCGCCAAATGCCGGGATCCGGTGTCAATGGCTGCGCCGCGACGGCGCCGGCGATCTTCGTCATCATCATCAGGCTTGCGGCAAGAGAGCAACCTGCCCGGCGGAGAGGTAGGACACTCACGACTGATTCCAACATCTGATATCTCGTATTTGCGATTTCCACGCCACCAATCCCTCGATGGCGCGTCCTACTCGTAGCGGGATCGGCCCGGCACCCACCACCAAAGGTCCTTCGGCGAAGCTTCGCGATGAAGCCACGGCACCGGGGTCAAGGGAGGGTGGACAGGCTGCATGTTCCAGACATTGCCGTAATAGAAGAAGTTTGCCGTCTCGCGCCGCTGCCGCCTTCCGACACCGTCGAGGTAATCCGAGGCGCAGTGCACGACGGGACCGCGATAACGTGTGACGCGCGCCGTTTCCTCGTCCAGGCCGCCGGGTTGGCAGCCGAACAGCCAGACGGATGCGGGGTAGCGTCCCTTCGGGGAAGCGCTGGCGACAAGCCTGCGGTAGGCCGCGTTCGCCTCCGGCTGCGTGGGGTAGGTGAAGCGCTCGGTTAACACGGGCGCGAACGTTGAACGATCCGGCGCATATTCGAGCCGCCCCGGCTTGACGCGTTCCGGACTGTAGAGCGGCTCCGATGCCAGAGTCACCACGTCAACAACCGGCGCGGTCGGCGCAGCGCAGCCGGCGAGGACTGCGAGGAGCGGCGCGAAAGGTAGGTAAGCGCGGCGGATCAAGGCGTTGCTCCGCCTTGGGTTGCCGCCGCTCGTGATCGATCGGTCGTCGCGCGCCAATCCCAGGGCATCTGGAAGGTGCTCGACCACAGGCCCCGGTAGGCCTTGCGCGCATCCTGCTCGGCCACGGCGTAAGCGCGCACGCCCGGATCCTCCGACGTCGGCGGGCGCGCGACCCCGATCCCCTCGCGCACCATGTCGGCGGCGATATCTGGGTGACCGGCCGAGGAGCAGCGAGCAAGGTGCTCGCTTGCCTCGTCGCGCAGCGTCCGACAGGCGAGCCAGGCATTGAGGGTGGCGGTCACGAGCCAGGCCGTCGCCATGGTTCCGCACGGCCACGGCTGCCGGTTGAGCCGCGCCGTCTGACCGGCCGCGCAGGTATCGATGCCATACAACCGGTAAACCTCGTTGCTCTCCACGTCGCGGAAGTGCGTGCCATCGATCACCTCGACACGCAGCGGCGGCGACTGAACGGCGGCCTTCGGCTCATAGACGCCTGGCGGCGGGCTCCCTGTCTGCGCAACTGCTGTCGGCGCGTTCAGGACTGCCAGCGCAGAAACCACGCCGAACGCGGCGCTAGGCCGCAGCATCGTCGCGCTGTCCGAGATCGAGCTTGTGGAAGACGTTGGCGATAACGTCGGTCGTGTAAACCGTCTCGCCCTCCTTCTTGTACGAACCGTCCGCGACCCGGCACTCGGCGTAGACGGCGTCTCCCTTGGCGACATTTGCGATCGCCCACTCCGCCGCCTTCTCGTTGAGAATGGTAACGGTCACCCAATCCGTCTCCTCACGACGCTCGCCCTTGCCGTCGGTCCAGGCGCGGTCCGTGGCGACATTGATCTTGGCAGACTTGTTGAAGGCCTTCGGCGCCTGCCCGACGCGGCCTCGCACAATAAAAAGGTTGGTGGTTCTCATTCGCTTTCTCCTTGTTGTGAATGATTGTTATGGCGTTGAAGGTTGCGGCGTGGACGAGGGGGCTCCCTCGCGCAAAGCGCGCAGGATGATGGCGTTCGGCTCCGGCATGTCGGCAAAGGCCCAAAGACCTGCCTTCGCGCGCTGAGCGACGAGTTGCGCCACGAAATACGGCGCGTGCACGGGCTGCCCGTCCGGCTTCAAGGCGGCGAAACCAAAACCCGACGCGATCAGCGCCGTGCCGAGGTCTATGCGCGAGCCCTGGCCTGAACCAACGGTTCGGGTGGCGACGCAGAAAACGAAGACCGTCCGCGTCTGCGGCTGCTCGGCCGCGCCGTAACATTGTGGCTGCAGATCCCGCGCCAGCGCGACCAGCATCGTAAGCGAGGCCTCCCCGCAGTCCCGCCGCATCCCGTGGCCATTGGTGAAGGTGGTCCCGCGCAGACACGACTGCACTCCGTACAGCCGGTAAATAATGCCGGCGTGCGACCAGCTGTCGCCTGTCAGATAGACTGCGTTCGAAGGGACTGGGAACCAGCCCAAAGGCGCGGCCTGTGCCGAAACGCAACCGAGCGCGGCGAGCGGCGCGAGCACAAAAGCAAGGGCGTGAGGCCAACGCACGCTAATAGCCCTGCAGCGAGACGCAGCGCCTCCGGCTTCTGTTCGTGGTCCCGCTATCACGAGCGCCGCACGACCCATCATCCATCCTCCGCAGCCAGCCTGTCGACGATCCCTAGTCCAATTTCAGTTGCCAAGAATATCAACATTCAATATATTGTCTATTGGAAAATGGAGATGGGGTAGCATGACGATTCGGGTTGCAACGTTCGGGTTCGGCGTCCTGGCGAGTTGTGCGGGCGCTGCGGCGCAAGACGTTAGGCCGCACACGATGGCTACCGTCGAGGGCTCAGAACACGCGCTGCCGCTCGTCGCGCCGCCCGTTTCGGTCGAACGGATCGGCGCTGTCCAGGTGTCCCAGGGCGCCTCGCCTTGCCCCGGCGCTCTGGCGATGGTCCCGGAGGAGGCCCGCGCACTCGTCACACGCATCGCGACGGAAGAAGCCTTCTATCCAGACTTCGTACAGTCCGTCGCAAAGGCGGAGAGCAAATTCAACTCCATAGCGCTCTCGGACAAGGGCGCCTTCGGGCTGATGCAACTCGAGCCGCAGACGGCGCAGCGTTTCAAAGTCAACCTCTGCGATCCTGTGGGAAACATCCGCGGCGGCATCCGCTTCCTTCGCGTGCTGCACGAGAAATACCGCAATCCGCTCTTCATCCTAGCTGCCTACAACGCCGGCGAGGGCGCCGTCGAGCAAAGCCAAGGCGTCCCCCCTTATCCCGAAACGGTGCGCTTCGTCGCGCAAGTCCTCAACGACTTTTACGCATGGCCGGCCCCAGGCCCCGCCGCGACACGCGGCCCGCTTCGATCTGCGTCCGGGGCGCTTGAAGCGCCTGACTTGATCGAGCCGCGAGTGGCCGCCGCGCCGCCCAAAACACAGAAGCCAGCTTCCAAAGACCGCGCACGTTGGAATGACGGCTTTGTCATGCACGTCGATTGAGAACGGAGAACCGAATGAAAACATTGCTCTCACGAACGCCACTCACTGGAGTTTTTCTCGCTCTGAGTGCTTTTGAGGCGGCGGCGCAGTCGAGCGGCGGCACGTTACAGCCGGTCCAGTCAACGCTGACGCAACTGGTGTCCGCGCTCACTGGTCCGATTGCGACAGCGCTCGCAACCCTCGCCGTGATCGCTTGCGGATTCTTCGCCTGGTCCGGGCGGCTGACCTGGGGCATCGCCGGCAGCGTCATCTTCGGCATCGTGCTCGTGTTTGGCTCCGCCCAGATCGTGCAGTTCTTCCAGTCGGCAGTCGGCCAATGACGGGAGACGAGCTCGAGGATCCGCTCATCACCCCGCTCGTCAAGGCGCTCACACGCGCGCCGACACTGATGGGCGTGCCGTACATGTATTTCATGTTCAACGGCGTGGTCTCGAGCGTCTGTTTCCTGGTGACGCATAACCTCTTCATGCTGCTTGTCGCGATCCCACTCCACCTGTTCGGCTATGTGATGACGCTCCGCGACGATCGCATTTTCGAGATACTGTTCGTGAAATCGACAAAATGCCCGCCCCGCTCTCGCGCCTTCTGGGCAGCAGACAGTTATTCGGCGTAAGGGATCTGAGATGGTAGCGCGTGCCCTACTCGACGAACTGACATTCGGTGCCGTGTCGCGCCGCGAGCGCCCCGTTGCCTCCCACGTCCCTTACACCCGCCACGTCGACGACCACATTATCAAGACGCGCGACGGTTTGGTCCTCACAGCCCTCAAACTCGACGGGTATTCCTTCGAGACATCCGACATGAGCGAGGTCAACGCGCGCCTTCTCGGTCGCAACGACGTGGTTCGCACGCTCGCCAACTCACGGTTCGCGCTCGTCTCCCACATCGTCCGGCGCGAGGTCCAGCCACGGATCGAGTCGACCTTCGACAATGCGTTTTGTCGGGAGCTTGACGAGCGATATGACGCCGCGCTCTCCAAACGCCGTATGTTCGTCAACGACATCTACCTGACCATCATCCGTCGGCCGCTGCAGGGGCAGGCAGGCACGTTCGATGCGATGCTGACCAGACTTCTCGGACGTAAGGACGAGGCCGGCGAATCGGTCGCCATGCAGACCGCGTTGGCGGAGCTGCGCGACGCGGCGACCGCGGTGCGCGAGAATCTCGCCGGCTATGGCGCACGGCAGCTCGGCGTGGTGCGTCGCGATGGTGTCTGGTTTTCCGAGCCGCTCGAACTTTTGGTGCTGGTGCTCAACGGCGGCATTCCCCGTCCGATGCATCTGCCGCGCATGAACCTTGCCGACGCCCTGTCGATGAAGCGCATCTTCTTCGGACGCAACGCCATCGAAGTGCGCGGCGCGGGTCCGGAAGATACTTGCTTCGGCGCGATGGTGTCGATTCGCGAATACCCGGCGCAGACGGGACCCGGCTCGTTCGACAATCTGCTGCGCGTCCCACACGAATTCATCGCGACGCAGAGCTTCGCGATCGTCGACCGCCCGGAGGCGGCCAAGCAGATCGACCGTGTGTCGCGGCAGGTCGATATGTCCGATGAGGCGGGTTCCATCGTCGCAGAGCACCTCGATAACGCCCGCGATGAGCTGCTCGCGTCGGAAGCGATCTACGGCGAGCACCACATGACCGTGATGTGCCTCGGCCGCGACCTTGCAGAGGTCGGCGCAGCGGTCACGGCCGTGGGCGCCGCGCTGACCGATCGCTCCGTCATCTGGACGCGCGAGGATCTCAATTGCGAGCCTGCGTTCTGGGCGCAACTGCCTGGCAATTTTGCTTATATTGCGCGCAAAGGCATCATCTCGTCGAAGAATTTCGCAGGCTTCACCTCGCTGCACAACTACCCGAGCGGCCGGCCGGCCGGAAATCATTGGGGTCCGGCGATTTCCGTGTTCGAAACAACCTCGCAGACCGCCTACTATTACAATCACCACGTCCGCGACATCGGCAACTTCACCGTCGTCGGCCCGACCGGGTCGGGCAAAACCGTCTTCCTGTCATTTATTGCCGCCCAGACGCAGCGCATCCACCCGAGACCCAAGCTCCTGTTCGTCGACAAGGACCGCGGCGCGGAGATTTTCATCCGTGCGCTCGGGGGCCAATATGAGACACTCGTCCCCGGGGAGCAGACCGGTTTCAATCCGCTCTCGCTCCCGGACTCGGCACCGAACCGCGAATTCCTCTACCAGCTCTTCGCCTTCATGTTGCGGCCCGGCAACGGAGCCGAGCTCAGCGCCTCGGAAGAACAGGTGATCCGCAACGCGATTGCAGCAGCGCTCGCGGCGGGTCCGGCAGGCCGTACGCTGAAGGCTTTTTCGACACTGCTGCGCGGGCGCATCCGGGCAGGCGAGGGCGATCTTCTCGCACGCCTCGAGAGCTGGATGCGGCCCGACCAGCGTGGCTGGCTGTTCAACAATGACGAGGACAGGTTCTCGCTGTCCAGCGTGTTCGGCTTCGATATGACCCGCGTGCTCGATGACCCGGTCATCCGTACCGCAGCTCTCATGTACATTTTTCACCGGACGGACGAGTTGCTGACAGGCGACCCAGTGATGATCTTCCTCGACGAAGGGTGGCGGCTGCTCGACGACGAGGTGTTCGCGTTTTTTATCCGCGACAAGCTCAAGACGATCCGCAAGCAGAACGGCATCGTCGGCTTCGGCACGCAGTCGGCGGCCGATATCGTGCGCTCGAAGGCTTCGAATACGCTGATCGAGCAGACCAGCACCAACATCTTTTTCCCAAACCCGAAGGCGGACGACGAGAGCTACAAGCAGGCCTTCCGCCTCTCCGGTCGCGAAGTCGCGTGGATCAGAGGCACCGTACCAGAGAGCCGTTCCTTCCTGATCAAGCATGGACGCGACAGTGTCGTGGCGAAACTCAACCTCGCAAGCATGCCGGACCTGATCAAGGTGCTGTCCGGGCGCACGGAGACGGTCGCCGAACTCGATGCGCTGCGGGCACGTGTCGGCGACGACCCGGCGGCGTGGCTGCCAATCTTCATGGGGAGGGCCGAGGGATGAGATGCGCAATCGCCTCTGCAGTGGCACTCATTGGGATGACCGCCCCCGTGCTCGCCGACGTTCCGGTGAACGATGCAGCGCAGCTAACGCAGCACTCGCAGACCGCCAGCACAACCGTGAAGCTTGTGCCCGTGACGACGCAACGCCACGATGCCAACAGCGGCGTCAAGTGCGCGGTCACAACCGGCAAAAAGGCCAGCGTCACCGATCCGACCGCCCAGCCGCAAAGCGGTGCAGGCAGCAAGGCGATCCAGTCCTACGCGCCCGACCAGCCGGCGGCGCCTGATCCGTCGGCGCAAGGTGCCGCTCTCAACAATCAGACACTTTTCAAATCGAGCGGTGACGTCGTCGCTGGGCTTGATGCCTCGCGCCAGACCCTGAGCGCCGCGCAGACGGCGTTCAAAACGGCAGGCCAGCAGGTGGGGACGGCCACAACTGTGATGGCGGCGATTGACGTGAACAGCGCCGCTCGGCTCCAGAATGACCTGGCGTGGAATAGCGCGATCGGCTCCGCCAACCTTTGGGTCATGGCCTTGAATGCGCTCAACCTCGCGCTCAACAGCGACACGAGCCGCGCAGCGCGCGGCATGCGCGCCACGGCTATGGCCGGCGCGACACTCCGGGAGGGCGCTGCCTGTCCGGTTGGCATGGTCGGGGCGGGCACCGCTGCCAATCCCTGTCATACGCCATCGACCTGCTCGACGACACCGGCCGGCTCCCCAGCGGACCCCGCGTGCATCGTTGCACGCGACGTCGACAGCGACGGGAACATCGTCTTCTACCTGTCCCAGGCGCAGGGCGCAGCGAATGCTGCCGGGGACCTGAACACCATCACTGCCGACGATGTCGCGGCGGGGCTCGCCGCAATCGCTTCAAACAGCCGCTAGGGAGGTCCTCATGCGCCTGATATTCAAACTCCTCGTTTTCGCCGCACTAACCGGGATGGGCAGAATGCCAGCCGCCGCGCAGGTCGCGGTCGTCGACAACGCCAACCTCGCTAAGGCGCAGCAGATCGCCACGAGCACGCAGCAGATCCTCGCGGCGGACAAGCAGATCCTGCAGTTCACCCAGAAGACGTTGCAGGCAGTGACCGGGGACAGGTCGTCGCAGGCGCAAGGCACGCTTGCGCAGATGGCGCTCGGCGGCGGCTTCTCGATGGCGCAGGCACCATCGCTCGGCTCGGTGATCTCGGGTGGCGCGCTGTCCTTCGCCGGGATGGGCTCGGCGTCGCAGAATATCGTCTCGACGCTTATCAACGGTCTGCAACTGGTGCAGACGATCACCGGGCTCGTCAACGGCCAGAGCCATCCCGCAGACACCGCCTACAAGAACTCGCTCAATGTCGCCGCGACGCTGTCGGGGCTCATCAACTCGACGCAGGGCGCCGTGCAGCAGAGGTCTTCGGCGTTCACGCAAGGCGGCCAGCAGATTGGAAAAGCACAGGACCTCAAAGGCAGTGTCGATCAGAACACACAGGTACAGATTCAGACGGGGCAGACAATCAACGAGCTCAACGGCGTGGTCAACAATGCGACGGCCGCGGCCAACCAGGCCAACCTCGACCGGATCGCGGCAGAGTCGGCGGCGGCGCGCGCCATGAAATTCACGCAGCAGTGAGCCGCATTGGAGGCGAGTGTGTCGAAGCGCAATTTGAGTCTGATCATCGTCCTCGCCGTTGCCGCTTTAGCAATCGGCCGCCTCGTTCTCTCGCGCGACCCGACGCAGTCCGCCGAGCCGGGGTCGCCCGCTGACCAGAGCGAGGCGGCGAAAGCCGCGTCGCGAGCCATGACATTCACGCAGCCGAAGGCGCCTGCACAGTGAGGGCCACCGCAATCGCATTTCTGGTGCTCGTCGCCGCGGCCTTCTCCGGCTGCGCCTACAAACCGTTGAAGGCACCCTGCTCAGCGGATGAGGGCGGCACGCCGCTGGCCTATTCCGACATGCCGGCGCCCACGCAACCCGAAGCGTTCCAGAGCCTCGACCGCTGCGGGCCGATGCGACCAATCTGAGAGGAGCGATGGGGAGCACATTCAACATCACCACGCTCCTGCAGTCGGTCGACAAGCTCGGGCAGAACTACGTCTCCACCGCCTACCAGGCGCTGGCAAGCGCCGCCACGTCGGGCGGCGCGACCGGTGTCGCGGGCCTGATGCTGTCGCTTTACGTGATTTTCTGGGGCATCGGCATCTGGCAGGGCACCGCAACGGGCGGCCCCGCCGATCACGCCTTCCGGCTGTTCCGTGCCGTGCTCATCTACACCCTGGCGACGAAGTGGGGCGACTTCCAGACGCTCGCCTATAACGCCCTCAACGATGGACCGGCCGCCATCGGCAACGTGCTGCTGAGCGCCGTCACCTCCGCCAACAACACCGGCACTTCCGCGAACCTCAACTCGGTCAACGGCGTGCAGACGGCGCTCCAGAACATGTGGGACACCACGAACAGTGCGACCGAGGCGTTCCTGCAAAACGCCGGCATCACCAACTGGGGCCCCTACATCTTTGCCGCTGTCTTTTATGTGGTCATGGCGATCCTGATCGGCTTTGCAATCTTTCTGATCGTGCTCTCGAAGATGTTCATGTGGCTGTTGCTCGCGCTCGCGCCGCTGTTCATCATTCTCCTGCTCTCCGGCGTCACGAGCCGGTTTTTCAGCGGCTGGATGAGCGCGCTTGTGCAATACTTCCTGGTGCAGGTTCTCGTTTACGCATTCCTTGCCTTCTACGTGTCCCTCATCCAGCAGACCATCGACACGCTGAACGGCGTCGCAAATTCAAAATCAGCAACGTGGGCGACGATCGGGCCCGTCGTGCTGCTGGCAATCATCGGCATTCTGCTGCTGAGCCAGATCAACAACATGGCCGCGGCGATCGCTGGCGGCGTACCGATCTATGCGCCACGCGTCGGCACCGTGATGGCGACCGCGACGGGTTACCGCCTTGGGGCCTCGGCGAACCGCGCGCGTCTGGCGTTCCGCAATCCGCTCAATCCCGCCTCGGTCTCACGCCGTGAAGAGCTGGCGTCGCGCCAGCGGGCCCGCGTCGGCCTGCGCAGTGCTTCGTGGGCCCAGTCGGCTGAATTCCGCCGGCTGGCAGATCAGCTCCGCAATCCCGGCACCCCTCCGGCGGCGGGCGGAGGCAGGCCATGACGGAGGCAACTCAGGAGCCGGCACGGGTCGACCCCCGCTATTACGCCGATGGCGTCACATGGGAGCGTGACATCGCACGCCGCAATCGCAATTCGCGCGCGCTGGCGTGGATCGTCGCTGCCGTAATGACGGTCGTGGCTGTCGGCGCGCTGGGCACGTTAGCGCTGCTCGTGCCGTTGAAGACGTACGAACCGTACATGGTGGTCGTCGACAAGACGACGGGCTTCGTCGAGGTGAAGCGTCCGATGGCGGAGGGGCCGCTGACGCAGGATGAAGCGGTCACGACATTCAACGTCGTCCGCTACATCAAGGCGCGCGAGACCTACGATCCGAAGGCGCTGAAGGACAACTTCGATCTGGCCCAGCTGCTCGCAACGGGCGACGCCTCGCGCGAGCTGACCGAGATCTATTCGCCGGCCAACCCCGCAAACCCGGTGAAGATCTACGGTTCCAACACGGTCGTCTCCGTCAACATCAAGTCAGTTACGTTCCCCAACAATCGCACCGCGCTCGCGCGCTTCTCAACCGAAGAGAAGTCGTCGACCAACATTGTGACGCGCAACTGGGTTTCGCTGGTACGCTTCCGCTACACGTCGACGCCGATGCGAAACGAGTGGCGGTTTGACAACCCCCTCGGCTTTCAAGTCCTTGAATATCGCCGTGACCAGGAGACGGCGCCTTCGCCGGGCAGCGTGGGTGCGCAGCAATGAGAAGATCTTGCGCAGCCCTCAGCTTCGCCCTGTGCCTGACAGCGACGACCGCTTTCGCAGAGGCGACGCCTCGGCCTGGCCGGCTCGACCCGCGCGTTCGCGACGTCGTTTACAACAAAGATAACGTCACGGCGATCGATGCGAGTTACGGTACGTCGACGATGATCGAACTGCAGCCTGACGAAAAGATCGAAACGCTCGCGCTGGGCGACTCGATCGCGTGGAAGGTCGAGCCGAACCGCAAGGGCGACATCATCTTCGTCAAGCCGGTTGAGAAGAACGCGCAGTCCAATTTGAACGTCGTCACCGATAAGCGCATCTACACATTCCTGCTGCGCTCCAATACCCGACCGGCACCTGGTCAGATCTATGCCGTGCGCTTTCGTTTTCCCGACGACGAGGCGAACGCGAAGCTGCTTGCTGAAGCAAGGGAGCGCGCGGCAAACCCGAATCTCAAAGATCTCAATATCGCCAACGCGAATAGCGATTACGGCTATAAGGGCTCCTCTGTTAACAAGCCCGTGGCGGTGTTCGACGACGGCACCAAGACCTGGTTTCGCTTCGAGGGCGAGACCCCGGCAATCTACATCGTGGACGCGGACCGCAACGAAAGCCTGGTTAACTTCCGCACGGAGGGCCCCTACGTCATCGTCGACAAAGTGTCGCCACAGTGGACACTGCGCAACGGACAGGAGTCGACCTGCATCTTCAACCGCCGGCTGACCAACATGCACGAGCCGAACGGGCTCGATCCCTACGCGCCGCAGCGCGTGGGGTCGGCCGCGAACCCGGGAGGCTGAGCGCCCATGCCCACCGCCGACGAATACCGTTCGTTCGAAATGGAAGCTGCTGCCGCAACGTCGGTCGCACGCGGTCGCACCGCGCTCGGCAGCTTCCTGAAATTCGGCGTTCCGGCCGGCGCCATCCTCGTCGCCGCATGGATGATCTACGGCTCGCTCGCCCGACGCGCGCCAACGCTGACGACACCGGACAAGGAAGAGTTCACGACCACCCAATTCCCAGCGCCGTCGTTGTCCGCACCGCGGGTCCAAACCAATCAAGGCACGCTCGTCATCCCGCTGGCCCCGGCGGAGCCGGTGCCACCACCGCCTCCCGTCGCGCCGCCCCTGGCTCTCCCCGCCCCGCCCGTTCCCGATCCGCCCTTGGCGGGTGCCTTGCCGAACGACGATGAGGCCCGCAGGCTCGCCGAACTGGAGCGGCAGCGCCAGGAGGAGGAGCGGCGCAGGTGGGAGCGGTTGCGCGCGCCGCAGGTGATCGCCGACAACGCGTCGGCCGCCGCGGCGGGGACGGCGGATGATGCGGGCCGCAGCGCGGCCGGCGCGGAGGACGATCCGAACCGCCGTTTCTTCGCATCCGTTTCGGCCACTGGTGTCGAGCTATCGCGCGCGACGCAGAACAATCGCATCGACGCACTTGTCGCCCAAGGGACGATGATCCGCGGTGTCCTTGAGACCGCCGTCCAGAGCGACCTGCCCGGAATGGTGCGGGCGATCGTGCAGGAGAACGTCTGGTCTTTCGATGGCCGCCGCGTGCTGATCCCGGCGGGCAGCCGCCTCGTCGGCGAGTACAAATCGGGCATCGCCCAGGGCCAGACCCGTGTGTTCGTCGTATGGACACGCATGCTGCGGTCAGACGGCGTTTCGGTGCAGCTCGGCTCCAATGGGACCGACGATCTCGGCCGCGCCGGCAACGCGGGCTTCGTCGACAACCACTATGTCCAACGGTTCGGGTCGGCGATTATGCTCTCCATCGTTGGCGGGGCGGCCCAATTCTTGAGCGCGTACGGGCAGAACACCAACAACAACACCGGAAACGGCACGATCATCACTACGACGGATCCGGTGACGGGCGCCGTGACGCAGACCCAGACGGGCGGCGTGAACCAGAACCAGCTGACGCTGCAGGCGCGCCAGATCGCGGCGCAAAATGTGTCGCAGACGTTGACGAACATTGCCCAAGAGGCGCTGCGCAACTCGATCAACATCCCCCCGACCATCAACCTCGACCAGGGCACGCGGATCATTGTCTTCGTGCGGCGCGACCTCGACTTCTCCGCGCTCTATCCCGACCCGGTCAAAGAAGCCCTGAGGGAGCTCAAACTTGAACGCTCCGGCGCGAAACCCGACAGTCTTCATTGACCGTGCACTCGATCCGATCCGCCCATGGCTTGACGATGACCAGGTCGTCGAGATTTGCGCCAACGGCCCCGGTGAGGTCTGGGTGGAGCGCTTCGGCCAATCGGCAATGGAGCGCCATGAGGTGCCGAGCCTGACCGAGCACGCGATCCGGCACTTGGCCGAGCGGGTCGCCGGCCACTCCGGCCAAAGCGTCAACGAGGAGCATCCACTGGTGTCGGCCGCACTGCCCACGGGCGAGCGGTTCCAGGGCGTGATGCCCCCGGCCACGACCGCCGGCGGCGCCTTCGCTATCCGCAAGCAGGTCATCAAGGAAATGCGGCTCGACGACTATCGGCGGCTCGGCTCGTTCGACAAGGTTGCCACAGCCGGGGAAGGCGAGCTGTCGGACACGGATCGGCAGCTATGCAAGCACCTCGACGCCGGCCGGATCGAGGCATTCATCCGGCTCGCTGTCGTCAGCCGCTATTCGATTCTCCTGTCGGGTGGCACGAGTTCGGGCAAGACAACGTTTCTCAACGCGATACTGAAAGAAGTTCCGATCGACGAACGCATCATCACGATAGAGGACACGCGCGAAGTCAACCCGATCCAGCGCAATTACCTGCCGCTCGTGGCGTCGAAGGGCGACCAGGGCGAGGCCCGCGTCACCGTTGAGACACTGCTTCAGGCCTCAATGCGGTTACGTCCCGACCGCATCTTCCTCGGCGAGATCCGGGGCGCCGAGGCCTATTCCTTCCTGCGCGCCATCAACACAGGGCACCCTGGCAGCATCACCACGGTGCACGCCGACAGCCCGGCGGGCGCCTTCGAGCAACTTGCTCTCATGGTGATGCAGGCCGGCCTCGGTCTGCGGCGCGACGAGATCATCGGCTACATTCGGTCGGTAATACCGATCGTCATCCAGCAGACGAAGTTGGGTGGATGGCGCGGCACGTCGTCGATCCACTTCGCCCGCGTGGCGGAGTGGCGGCAGGAGCAAGTCGCGGGGAGGCGCCCGGCATGACGCGCGTCGTTGCCTACAGGATCGGAGTCGCGGTCCTGCTTGCTCTCGCTTTCTTCTTATTGTGGAGCCTTGCCTACGAGGTGGTCGTCGCGCTGCGTTGGTCTCCTGCGAAGTTTCCAAGCGAGGGAACGGCGCGCTGGGCGCTGTTTCGGATGCAGAACGCAGACCACTCGGCGGATTTCTTCCTGATCGCGTCGCGGCACTTTTACGAACGGTTGTTTTATCCGCCGACGCGCGTGGAAGCCTTCGTGCGCGCGGCGTACGCGGCAGCCACCGTGATCGCACTCGGGCTGGGCGGACTGTTGTTCGGCTTCATCAATCACCGGCAAATGCCCTATGGGGCCGCGCGCTTCGGCACGTTGATGGAGGCGGCAAGGCAAGGACTCACCGCCAAGCGGGGAATCGTGCTGGGGACGCTGGGCGGCGTGACCATCCGCTCCGACGAGCCGGCGCACATTCTGGTTGTCGGCCCGTCGCGTTCGGGGAAGGGGACAGGCTTCGTCCTCCCGAATGGCTACCTCTGGCAAGGCTCGGCCGTGTTCTTTGACCCGAAGCGTGAGAACTTCGAGGCCCTCGCCAATCACCGAAGGGCAATGGGCAACAAGGTCTTCATGTTCTCGCCCGGTTCGAACGACACACATCGCTACAACCCGTTGGATTTCGTGCGCCGCGATGAGCGGATGGCGACCGATTGTTTGGTTGTCGCTTCGTTCGTCATCCCCGAGAAGGCGGACGACACCTGGGCGGGTGCGGGCCGCCTTCTGCTGTCGGCACTGATCGGTTATGTGCTGGCCTCGCCGCTCATCGCAGCGGCGCAGCACATGCGCACAGTCGCCCGGATGACCACCACGGGAAAAGACATCTCCTCGGTGCTCCGCGCGATCGTCAAGACAGAGCGACAGCATTTGCCGACTTGGGTGGTGGACAGCTTCAACCAGTACATCGCGCTTGAGCCCGAGACGCGGAACAGCGCGGTGTTCAACGTCAACATGGCCATGTCGCTATGGAACAACGGGCTCATCTCGGCCGCGACGGAGACGTCCGATTTCGATATTCGGGAACTGCGCCGCCAGCCCACGACGATCTTCATCGGGTGCACCATTGCAGAACTATCCATTTTCCGACCTCTCATCCGGATCCTGTTCCAACAAATCCACGACCTGATGATGGTGAACATCCCGGGTCGGGACGAGCCGCACCAAGTCCTGCTGATGCTCGACGAGTTTTACCACGTCGGGCGGATGGACTCGCTCATCTCCAAAATCACGATCAGCGCGGGCTACGGTTTCCGCATGGCGATCGTCATGCAGGACATCGCGCAGCTCGATGAACTCTACGGCAAGAATACGCGCGTCACGACTGTGTCGGGCTCGCAGATCAAGCTGTTCATCCAGATCAACGACCTCGACACGTCGGAGTTCGTGTCCGAGATGCTCGGCGAGACGACACAGGTTTACAAGACCCCGATTCAGCGACCGGGGCAGGGCATCTTCGCGCCTCGGGTTTGGTCGCCGCATTACACGCCGCGGCCGTTGCGCAGCCCCCTCGAGCTGCGCGAGATGTCGGCGCGCGTTTCGATCCTGATGGTGAAGAACTCGCGCTCGTTCGAGCTGACGAAGATCCGCCATTACCGCGATAAACCCTATCGGCGATTCCGCGGAAAAGCCAAGGGATCGCCGCCCGCGCTGCCAACCCTGCGCGAGTGGCAGGACGAGAGCCTGGGCGGGGCGATCGACCCATATCCGGAAGAGCCAAGAGAGAAGGCCGGCGGGGCGCTCTCGGCTCGCGACCACGTTCCGCCTGCGAAGCGCGCGACGCTACGGCCGGTAGCGAAGAAAGCGAAGATGACTGAGAAGAACGAAGTTGCGGAGGGTGCGGCCGCCCTTATTCAGCCGCTCAAGATCTTGCACCGCGGCCCGCCACTTCAGGCTCCGCGCAAGAACCTGTCACTGGGTGAAGCGCCTGAGGCGCCGGACGGGGAGAACTGCGATCTGCGCGACATACTGGCATCCGCCGCCCGCAGCCAGGACGAGGAGTTCGATGCTATGAAGCGCATCCTCGACCAGGCCGCGGGCCGGAGCGGGTCCGCGCGGACAGCCATCGACGAGCTCGCATCCCTGCACGCTTCGTTCGGCGAGGACAAGGACCACCCGAAACGGATTGCCCATGGGCCCCGCTAGCTATTTCATTATGACAGCTTCCATCGACTTGGAAGCGGGAACCGAACTCGTTCTGAGGAATGCCGTCGAGCACTGTGCAGCCAGAGCCGGGGGGCATTTGTTGCACCTTACGTCTCTCGGCGGTCGCGAAAGTACATTCACCGATTTCTCTGCAGCACCTTGCCGCAGACCGTCGCCATATTACTGGATGATGGTTGCCCGCCATAGGCTTTCAGAGAGCACCGAGCTGACGGCCTAACCACAGGGTGGTCGGCAACGCGGCCATCTTGACGCTTCCACCAATGTGCATCCTCCTGTCGGTGATCTCGACGATGTCTAGCCACTCGATGTGGCTGATATCGACTCCTTGGGCAGGGCCGTCGACTTAGACGCAGGCCGACGCAAAGAGCGAAGAAGGCGTGATGACTTGAAAGAAGTAGAGCCCGGTAGCCGATTCTCTTGCTCACCCTTAGGGCTTTTCGATGCAGACATTTTCGCATATCGCGCAATGCGAACTGGTGGCGCAGCCATGCACATGACCTGCACCGCGGCGCGAGAGCCGCGCCAGGCTAACGAGATCAGAGCAGTATTCCCAAAGAAAAGAGCAAAGTTGATTTATCTATTCACACGATCAGCATATATCCTTTTGACGGTTAGACGAGCCGATTGGCGGCGGTTTGAATGGCCATTCGTCTCGCATCAACGCTGCCCTTCAATCCCGGTCTTGACGACGACATCGGTCCACTTAACCGATTCTTGCTTCATCAGGGCCTGCAGTTCGTCGAGAGACTCCGTCGCGCGGACGTCTCCAAACGCCTTCACGAATGGCGCCATCTCCTCGCTCTGAGCTGCGAGATTGACGTCCCGATTGAGCTTGAGCAAAATGTCCCGGGGAACGCCAGCCGTCGTGAAAATTCCGAGCCAGGTAGGCTCGATGAAATTCGGGAGACCAGCTTCGGCCATTGTTGGGACGTCAGGCAGCCAGCCGGACCGCTTGTTGGATGCGACCGCCAACGTAACGACCGCACCCTTCCTCGCCTGGGGAGCAATAGAATTTGTATCAGCAAAACCGAACTGAACCTCGCCGGCTGCGGTCGCCTGCAGCGCCTCCATTGCGCTACGGTAATGCACCTCTGAGACCTTGGTGCCGGTTAGCTGCTGGAGCACCGAACCATAAATGTGCCCCGTCGAGCCGCTTCCGCCGGTGCCGTATTGCAACTTTCCTGGATTCGCCTTCGCATACGCGATGAGCTCGTTGAGCGACTTGGCCGGGACGGAGGGATGGACGAAGAGGGCGAACGGGACGTCAACGATCATGGAAACCGGAACGACATCTGTAACCGGGTCAAAGCCGATGCTGCTGCCGTTCAGCGCCTTGCCGATGAAGATAGCAGTGCTGGCTAGCCCGATCGAATAGCCGTCCGGCTTCGACTTGGCGACGTGCATTGCACCCAGGAGGCTCGCTGCGCCAGGCCTGTTCTCGACGATGACCGTGGTCTTCCAAACGGTTGAGAGCGACCTTGCGAGCGCGCGCGTCAGAACGTCCATGGCGCCCCCCGCCGGACCGCCGACATAAAGCGTGACAAGTTTCGAAGGAAATTCTGTCGCATGAGCCGAACTTGAGAACGCGCCAAGAGCCAGCGCGCACGCCAGGATTCCGGCGATTTTCTGGAAGCCTTTTTTAGAAAAAAATCTGCTCAAGCGAGCCTCCCCTGTCAGTTATTTCTTCAGCCTGCCCGACGTCCGCCCGCTCCTCCGCGTGGCCGAAGACGACGCGTGACATAGCGCCTTGTGCAAGTTAATCACGAAATCGGAGAAGCCGTGCATTCGAAAAAGACAAATTCGGTATTTGACTGGAGATCAAACTGCCCAGATCGCGGCAACGCTGGCGACGACCATCACCGCAGCGGCGTACCCGATGAATAGTGTCGTGCAGCTTGGCGCCGAGACGGCAGAACGGGTCGTCAGCGGCCGAAGGTCGGTCTAGACAACAAGTACGGCACCGCGGGCGTTGACAGCGCCTATGGCTGTGCCCATCTTGAATGGGGCTGTGGCGCATTTCGCCCGCACTGGAGTCCATATGATCCGCAGTCTTAATTGGGCAAATCTGCAGGCATTCTTGGTCTTGAGCCGCGAGGGACGGTTGACCGTCGCCGCGCGCCGGGCCGGTATTGACCACGCAACCCTTAAGCGTCGGATCTCTGACCTGGAGGATGATCTCGGCATTATTCTTTTCGAACGGACGCCCTCGGGCTACGTGCTTACGCAAGCGGGAGGGAAGGTCTCTGCCGTTATCGAGGAAATGGAAAGCGCGTCGCTGAAGCTGGGCGGCAAGAGCCTTGGCCTTAAGAGCATGATAGAAGGCGCGATCCGCATCGCTTCACCCGACGTGTTCGGACAGCGCTTTCTTGCGCCAAGACTTGGTGCGCTCTCCGATGCTTATCCCGCGCTCGAACTGCAATTGGTTGCGACGCCGCGTTCGATCGACCTGACCAAACGAGAAATCGACGTGGCCATCACCGGAGATCGGCCGCAACAAGGCCGGCTTCACGCACGCAAACTGACCGACTATGAACTCGGATTATACGCGACGCAGGCCTATATCGACCGCGCGCCGCCAATCAAAAGTTGCTCCGATCTTGGCTGCCATAGGCTTATTGGTTTTATCGATGATCTGACTCTTGAGTCGGACATGAATTACCTCGTCAGCATCAATCCGACTCTCAAACCAAAAATCGGTATCACCAGCGCTGGCCCACAGATTTCAGTCGTGCTCGCCGACGCGGGCGTGGCGGTTTTGCCATGCTGGGCAGCCGATGAAGAGCAACGTCTCGTGCGCGTGCTGCCTAACGATATAAGGATGTTCCGGTCCCTGTGGTTGAGCTGCAATTCGGATATGCGGGACGTCGGCGCTGTCCGCGCCGTCTGCGACTTTATTTCTGATCAGATCAAGGCATCAAAAAAGCGCTTTCTGCCGCTGGGAGATGTTCGCGAACCCAAAGGATTGCCCGCGCCAACCTCGACGAATTCGCATCGACGCGGGGCAGGGAACGCTGCTCAGTCGCCGCGTCCGCATCGAAAGCTCGTCGCAAACGTATCGAAGTAGTCGTTTGTCCCCGGCGACGGCACGTTCGGTGACCGCAAAAACCGCTTTGGAATTTTTCATCAGCGACCCGACATCGACGCGATGATACATTCATCTGTCTGCAAAGACAGTTAGCGCTGAGAGATTGCGGGACTGAGGCCTTCCTAAGCGACTGTCCGTCGAGCATGGACCTCTCCCAAAATCCGCCAGCTCTGACCGCCGATTATTATACGATCCGGAACAGGATTGACGAATGCGCCAGATGAAGCTTGGTTTGTTTCTAACTCCTTCCGGTCACCACATGGCGGCCTGGCGACACCCGGAGTCCCGCACCCGGTTTACCTTCGATACATACCGCGAGGCGGCAGAGACGGCTGAGCGCGGTCTTTTCGACATGGTGTTCCTTGCTGACGTGCTGTCGATGACGGCCGACACTTATCGACAGGACCGTATTTTCTTCGACCCCATGACAGCCCTGACAGCGCTTGCCATGACGACAACGAAGATCGGTCTTGTCGCGACCGTCAGCACTTCGTTCAACGAGCCCTTTAATGTCGCGCGTAGATTTGCCTCGCTGGATCATCTTTGCGGCGGCCGTGCCGGTTGGAATATTGTCACGTCATTCGCCACGGCCGAATCTCGCCTTTTCGGACAGAACGAGCTGCTCACGCCCGCGGAGCGATACGAGCGGGCGCATGAATTTGTCGATGTTGTAAAACGCCTTTGGGACACCTGGGACGATGACGCCATCACCATCGACAAGCAGAACGGACTGTTCTTCGACGCGAAGAAGCTGCATCCCGTCAAGCACGCAGGCAAGCATTACAAGGTCGACGGATTGCTCAATATTCCGCGCTCGCCGCAAGGCTGGCCGGTGCTCGTGCAGGCCGGACAATCCGAGGACGGACGTGACCTCGCCTCCAGCGTCGCGGAAGTGATCTTCACCATCCAGCGTGACAAGGAAGAGGCGAAGTCCTTCCGCGCCGACATCAAAGCGCGCGCCGTTAAGTTCGGACGCGATCCGGCTCATGCGCTGGTACTGCCCGGCGTGATGCCGATTGTCGGCCGCGATCGTCAGGAGGCGCGCGACAAGGAAGAGCAGATCCAGGGCCTGATTCACTCGGGCGCCAGCGTCGAGGCACTGGTCCATCTGTTCGGAAACATATTCGACTCCGGCAACATCGATCAGCCGTTCCCGGAGATTCCCGCGGAACAACTCACCTCGAGCCGCGCGGTTGGCATCATGCAGGCCGCGAGGGAGAAGGGGCTGACACCGCGCCAGGCCTGCGAAAAGTTTATCGTCTCGAAAGGGCATCGTTGGGTCGTCGGCACGGCGGCCGATATCGCGGACACTTTGCAGGACTGGTTCGAGACCGGGGCATCCGACGGCTTCAATATCATGCCGGCGGTAACGGCAAGCGAACTACCCGTGTTCGTCGATCTTGTCATCCCCGAACTGCAGCGCCGGGGACTTTTTCGAACGGCTTATGAGGGAGCGACGCTGCGTGATCATCTCGGGTTGCCACGACCATGAGAGGGTCGCATTTCTGCGCTTCAAGGACAAGGGTGTAGCCGCCCCGCGAAGTAGCCCAGGACCGACTGGATGGAGATCGTCAGCTTATTCTAGCGAAGATCGTCTTGTTATTCGTATCGCAGCTTGATCGTGAAGGCACCAATCAAAGATTGCTTGTCTGACTTCCTAAGCCGGCGATCCTGAACTCATCATCGACCACGATTTCCGAGGTGGCCAGCACCCGGTTTCGAAGACACTCAGTTAAGGTGTTTTGTGGAACTGGAGGTGAATCAATGAGCGATGTTAGTTTACGAGCGAGTTTGAGGCCGTTCGGCTGATCGAGAAACGCGATGTCTCTTGTGCACGATGGTCTGAGAACTAAGGGTCCATCCGTCCTCCCGCAATAGAATCTGATTCTATCGAGCCCGTTTGCCACCATTCAGTACGCTGAAGAATGAGAGACAATGCACCAGAATGCGAGCATACTCGGTCGGTCCCCGTAGGCGCTGCAGTTCGCTGAGGATTCATCGCGAGGATGGATGGTTATCCGCAGGGTCAAATCGAGGGCTTGAAAGACGTGAGCCACTCGGCCGTTCGTTCGAGACCACCGAATGGATAGATGTGAATTCTTACATCTCCGTGCCGCGAACGGTCGATGCGGTCCTGCATCTCGCCCAGCATACGGTCTGGCCCAGTCACCGACATCAATTTCCCGAGCGACAAGCCGTATTTTTGCATGACTTTGGCGGAGGTACCGACCCCGCAACGTGCCGCGAAACGTAAAAGCGACTTGACACTTGCCGGTCCTGGGACGCCGATGCGGATGGTGCTCCATATGTCACGGCTTCGGACCTCTTCGATCCATCGTACGACGGCATCGACGTCGAAGCAGAACTGCGTCGTTATTTCCGAACTGTATCCGAGGTCCTCCAAAGCTTGCGCTTTCTCGGAAAGTGCACGCCAAAGCTGATCACGTGCGATATCTGGGTGACCATCCGGATATCCGGCAATCCCGACTTGCTTAATTCCGAACCGAGCGATTTGCTCCGACCGGATGATCGAGAGCGCATCTTCGAAAGGACCGAGCGGAGCGCAATCCCCGGCGACTACGAAGATGCGCCTGACCTCGGCCTTACCTGCGAGCGCGGTCATGTAGTCGTCAAGTTCACCTACATTGCTTAGGCGTCTGGCAGAGAGATGAGGGACTGGTTCAAAGCCGATCTTACGAACCGCTTCAGCAGCATGCACACGAGCCTCTGCAAATTCGCCCGGCAGGAACGTCACCGAAATTTGCGTTTCCGGCGAAAAGATAGGGCTAAGGGCGGCGATCGAATCGCCGTCTTTAGCAGTAATCTCGATAGAGACATCATCGAGAATTTCTTTGATCAGATTTTTTTGGTGCCTTGATCGGTCGAAAAGATCGAGATCATTTCTGCTCCTGGATCCGCCAGCCGCCTTCGTAAGCCTCCCGAGCTACATGCGAGTAGGGAACTGGCGATACGACCGCGCGAACTTCTATCTGTCGATGCGGTTCGACAGTCGTCTTCTTTGTTCCGCCGTTTTCTTCGCCCCAAACCACGCGAACTTCCTCACCTATCGCGACCTCGACGGAAATTGTTGCGAGGCTGAGGGCGGTTCGCTCGTTTGAGCTATACCCGGTGAACATGGAGACGCCCACCGTCCGGCCGCTCGCGTCGATGACGCGGTCGTAGTTGGAGGAGGCGTAGTTCGCGAGAGGAAGATCGAAGAACTTATAAGGCAGCTCGTTTCCGTTGAATAGGGATGCGAAGATCTTGGCCATGTCATCGCTATTCCAGGCGAGCGTGACTTTTCGACGTTGCTTCGAGGGATCCATCTTTTCGAGGGCCGCGCGGCCGATAAAGTCGTGATCGAACTTCACAAAAGAACCGTAGCCGACTTCGTATGGCGTGACGTAGTAGTCTTCAATGTTGTCGGAAGCCAGGCTTCCTCCGATGCTGCCAGAGGCCTCGTAGCTGTCTTCGGACAGCCATTCGCGATAGCCCTTAAGTTCATCGCCGGTGTAGATGCCGGGGAGGGGGGAGGCAATCCATCCGCTTTCCAGCGTATTGGACGGATAGGTGCGGCTTCCCACATGCACGAGGCCAAATTCGCGACCCGCCTCTAGGATCGCAGCACGTATCTCCTCCGACTCTTCGTAAGGCCCCCAGAGCTCCAGGCCGGGCGCCCCCGCCATGCCGTGACGCAGCGTCCGGACTTTCCGGCCGGCGATATTCATCTCGCCCATGTTGAAGAACTTGAGCTGCTCGAGCTTGCCGCCATTGAGCTTCTGGATCACATCCCAGGCTCTCGGTCCCTGGATCTGAAAGCGCCAGTACTTGCGCCGCACCGGCCGGCCCATCGGACGGGACGGCGAGCGATCGTCCTTGACGATTTCCACATCGTAACGACCTCGCTCGGCCTGATACATGAGCCAATTCGCAGCGGGCGCACGTCCAACGGAAACAAAATCATTCTGTCCGAGGGCGAAAAGAATGCTGTCGCCGATAAGATTACCGGCGGGTGTTACCGAAACATATTGTTTCGCTTTGCCGGGTACGAAGCCGGCCATGGAATTGATGGCCGTGTCCGAGATGAGCCTGAGTGCATCGGGCCCTTTGATGAAGAGATCGACCATGTGGTGCGACTGGTCGAAGAGCACTGCCGTCTCGCGCCACGCTCTCTGTTCGTCGCGCCAATTCGAGAACTCGGGTGCGACGACAGGATAGACGTAAGCCCCGATCTGCGAGTTGCGCAGCATATCGACCGGATTGATCGCGGCAGAAATCAGCTGTTCCAAATTGCATTTCATAGTCATTTTTCTCCTGGGTTGGCCATTCGCTAATTCTGAGCCCGCGCCCGATCAGGTGAGCGGCACGGAATCATCTGCACCTGTGTTCCTGCCATCCCACCGGGGACGGCGTTCGGCTTTTCGACAGTAACGTCAACGCCAAGGACGCCTGGCTGCGAGAGCAAGGCGCTCGCCAGACGTCTCGCGAACGTCTCAATGAGCCCAATATGCTCACGAGTCAGGTTCACGGTGAGTTCAGCGATATGTGGGTAGTCGAGCGTTTCTTCGATACGATCTTCAGAGGGCGGCTCGATCTCCACATCCGCTTGGATGAGCAGCGGTTGCGCCGACGCGCGCTCCTGAAGATGGATTCCAATCCGTGCATCAACTGCGAAGTTACGCAATCTTACGAATACGCGCGTCGCGGGCAGAGAATCCGGGCGGAGTCTGGCAGGAGAGGTAAGTACATATCGATCGTTCACCTGGTCTTCCCGGTCTATCCATTTCGCATACTGAATGGGAATTGATGGCAAATTGTTCGTCAAGCGTGGAAGGCGCTTAGTTCGAACTTCCCAGGTCGAACTAAGCGGTTTGTGCGAAGTCGTGCGCGAGTTTTTCCGCGCCGCGCGCGAGGATAGCCAGATCAAGCCCCACCGCAGTGAACCGAGCCCCGAGCGCCATAGCACGCCGAGCAAGACCAGGGTCCGCGGTCAGGATTCCCGCCGGCTTGCCACAGGCCGCGATGCGGCGGATCGCGTCCTCGATCACGGCCACGACCTCCGCTTTTCCCGGCTGCCCTGGAAAGCCAAGGCTCGCAGCCAGATCGCCGGGGCCGATGAAGACACCATCAATGCCATCGACGGCGCATATCCCTTCGATGGCGTCGAGGGCCGAGCGGGTTTCGACCTGCACAAGCAGGCAAATCTCTTCTTCCGCGTGGGTGGCGTAATCATTTACCCGGCCAAATCGCGTCGCGCGCGTGAGCGCCGAAACACCGCGTATCCCCGCCGGCGGATAGCGTACGGACGCGACCGCCGCGCGTGCCTCTTCCACCGTCTGCACATAGGGAATGAGCAGGCTTTGCGCGCCGATGTCGAGATAACGTTTGATCAGCACCGGATCGTTGGCCGCGGGGCGCACCACGGTCGAGACTGGATAGGCCGCGGCGGCCTGCAACTGACCGAGCATTCTCTCGACGTCAACCGGCGTGTGCTCGGTATCAAGCAGCAGCCAGTCGAAACCGGCGCCAGCGACGACTTCCGTCGCATAGGCGCTGGCGAGCGTACACCAAAGGCCTATCTGCTGCCGGCGCTCAGCGATCGCGTGCTTGAAGGCGTTGCGCGGGAGGTCCATCGCTGCCCTCCTTAGACGAAGCCGATGCCGATCGACCCAAGCGGGCCGTAATCGGCATGGATGACATCCCCCGCCGCGACCGACACGGGCCGCGTGAAGGAGCCCGCGAGCACGATCTGCCCGGCCTCGATGCCGGCGCCGACGGCGGCGAGCTTGTTGGCGAGCCAGGCTATCCCCGCCGCGGGATGGCCCATGATGGCAGCGGAGACGCCCGACTCCTCGATCACGCCGTTTTTCGACAAAGTCGCGCCGACCCAGCGGATGTCGACGTCCATCGGCCGCACCATCCGACCGCCCACTATCATGCCGCCGGAGGCGGCATTGTCGGCAATAGTGTCGGTAATGGCGCGCGGCACCTCGGTACGATAATCGATGATCTCGAGGGCGGGCGTTACGAACTCCGTCACGCGCATGACGTCGTAGATGCGACAGCCTGGGCCTTTTAGCGGAGCGTTCATGACGAAGGCGAGCTCGACCTCAAGCCGCGGCGCGATAAAGCGCGCGGCCGGGACCTGCGCGCCGTCATTGTAGAGCATATCGTCGAGGATATGCCCGTAGTCCGGCTCGGTGATCTTCGATGCCATCTGCATGGCGCGCGATGTTAGCCCGATCTTATGGCCGATGATGCGCGCACCGCGCGACACCCGCAGTTCCGCCCAATAGCGCTGAATCGCATACGCATCATCAAGTTCGATCTCTGGAAAGGTCTTGCTGAGCTGTGGGATAATCTTGCGTTCATTCTCGGCACGCAACAGGTCACCTGCGGCGCAGCGCCGCTGTTCGTCGGTCAACATAGCTGGACACGTCCCTTCGGATCTACATTTGGATTACGAACTAGCCTGCAGACGGAGGCGTGGAAATATCTGCGCGGCGAAGCTTACGGACTGTAGTGGAAAACGGCTTAGCAGCCACGGTAACATCGATTTCAGTCTGCTGATGCCGCTCCACTTGCGGTTTCCGCGAGCCGGTGTTCGATTCACCCCAGATGAGTTTTAGCGGGGTGCCGGGCTGGGCCAGCTCACGATCGACCATCGCCTGGGAAACCATGACTCTTTCGTTGATTGTATAGCCTGCCCATGTGGAGATGCCGACGAGATGGCCTGCCGCGTCGCGCACCTCGTCGTTCTGCTGGAATGTGTACGAAGCTTGCGGATAGCCAATGTACTTGAATGGCAATTCGTTCTCGTAAAGTGAGCGGTTGACGCGCAGCACGTCCTCGACATTCCATATCAAGTTGACAGCTGTACGGCGTGGATTGCTGGAAAGGCGCTGCAGGGCTCCATGCCCGACGAAGTCATGGTCGAACTTGACGAAGTTATCGTAACCGAGATCATACGGTGAGACGTAATAATCCTCGATGTTTTGAGAATAGAAGCTTCCACCGAGGTTGAGCTGAACCTCCCACGAATTGGCCGGCAGCCATTCCCTGTAGGCACGCATGTCCTCGCCTGTGTAGACTGCGGCTGGAGGATAAGCCATCCAGCCCGACTCGAGGGCCGAGCTAAAATAGGCCGTCGTGCCGCCGGGCTTGAGCCCGTATTTCGTTCCTACGGTGAACAATGCTTCGCGAACCGCGGGCCCGTCCTCGTATTTTCCGGAAAGTTCAACGCCCTTGTGCCCCGCCATACCATGGCGAAGTGCATGTACCTCGCACCCGGCAATCCGCACTTTAGCGAAATTGAAAAATCCGATTTCGGGTGCCTGGCCCTCCACCACCTCCTGGAAGATGCGCTCGGCGTTCGGACCATCCATGCCGAAGCGGAATTTCTCCCGGCCATTCGGATTTTCCGATGTGGGCGGATCCCGCCGCATCTGCACGTTCCATTTTCCCGACGCGACATGAAAGTGGACCCAGTTGTGTAGATGCATTCCGCTGATGAGCTCGAAATCTTCGGCGCCGTGGCGATAGACGACGCATTCGCCGATCATAAAGCCGGCGGGATTACAGGCCACAAGCTGTTTCGCCTTTCCGGGAGTGAATTTTGCGAAACTATTGACGGCGAGATATTCGAGCATCTGTGCCGCATCCGGGCCACTTAGGAACATCTCGGGCATATGATGAGATTGGTCGAAGAGAACAGCAGCTTCGCGCCAGGCGCGCTGTTCTTCACGCCAGTTTGTCCATTCTGGTGGCGCCGGGTTGAGGCTCGGCCGGTAGCTGCTGTGCGGCGATCGGGTCTCATGGTAAAAGCGATCCACAAGGTTCGGGTGGTCGTCTACAAAGGCCTGAAGTGACTTGTCTTGGATCTGCACGCTTATCTCCAGAATTTTACTCAATCAAATAGGCGCTAGGCTATCTTTATGGGAGCAAGCTCCCCCGCCCGGCGCGCGGCGCCCTCTTGCATCCACGGCACGCCGCCTTGCAGAGGCCTTTGGCGTTCTTTGCGCGCAGGCCACCACGAACGGCTCATTATTCGAAGAGCATCGGATCCTTGACCTTTTCGATTGTGCTGAATTCGACGTTGTAGAGTTCACCGTTCACCCGCTCGACCCGGCGCATATAGATATTCTGCACGATGTCGCGGGACTCGGGGTCGATGCTCACAGGCCCCCGCGGGCTCTCCCAGGAAAGGCCTTTCGCGGCCTCGATCAGCTTCAGGCCGCCTTCACCATTGGACTTGGCGAGAGCGAGCGAAAGCATCTGCATCCCGTCATATCCTCCGACGGCCATAAAATTAGGCCGCATATTGCCGGCGACCTTGCCGAACGCCTTCAAAAAAGCGCGGTTTGAGTCGGAATCGTGCGCGGCGGAATAATGGTAGCCCGAAACGACGCCCAGAGCTTCGTCGCCCATCTGGTTGAGCAGCTCATCATCGGTGACGCCGCCTTCGACGACAAGCTTGACGCCCTTCTCGGTCAGTCCGCGATTGACGACCTCCTTCATGAATATTGCACCGGCTCCGGACGGAATAAACACGTAAAGAGCCTCCGGCTTTTCGTCAGCCACTCTCTGCAAGTAAGGCGAAAAGTCTGGATTGAGGAGCGGCACCCTGAGGCTGCCGACCACCTTACCGCCGTTTTTTTCGAGAAAGAGGGCGAACGTTTTCTCCTCGTCGATGCCGGGAGCCATATCGGAGACCAAAGTCATCGCGCGCTTGATGCCGAACTTCGCGGCCCATTCGCCAATCGGCCCGGCAACCTGCTGCGTGGAATAGCTGGTCCGCAGAACGTAGGCCGATTTTTTCGGAAGGCCCGATGTCGCCGCCCCCATTATGATCATGGGAGTCTTGCCTAATGTCGCCACAGGCATTGACGCGAGTGCGATCGGCGTCGTGCCGAAGCCCGCGATCGCATCGACGCGCTCGTTCGTGACCATCTCTTGGGCAATGCGTTTGGCATTGTCCGCGACGCCACCGTCGTCTTTAAGGATGATCTGGAATTTGCGCCCGGCGGCCTGCGGGTGCTCCGCAATGAAGCTTTGAACGCCTGCTGAAATTTCTCGCCCGGTCGAGGCAAAAGGCCCTGTCAGCGGCAGGATAAGGCCAACCTTGAAGGGTTCCGCTGCCTGAGCGTTTAAAGCACATGCCGCAACGAAGATTGATGCCAGATGAATACGATGCAGCATGATTTCCTCCATTTATTGCAGTTCTATTCATCCGCACGAGAGTACAGAAAGACCGTCCGGCATCGCATGATCTTGGAGGCCCCCGTATCAGGCGTGGAGCGCTCAAATGCCATTTAGTATACTGAATGGTAGTCGGGGTTTATCGAAGTTGTCAACTGTCAACTGGGGGCATCGGCAGTTGGACGCTAAACTTTAACGCTATCTGAGACGTCGGATGAAGCGGCGTCAATCTGCTGCAAGTTACAAGGCCCTCGCATCGAAAGGCACAGAGCACGGCCGCGGGTTCGGCGGTCGAACCCGGCGGGCTCAGGCAGCCCGCAGCCGCTGTATGATCCGGCGCGCACGATTTGGGCCGACATCCACATGCACGTCTATGGTCGGCTCGTCTCCAAAGCGACAAATGTTTTTATACTGAGCCTCGATGACTTCCTTGTCTTCGAAGAACGTAAGCTCTGTCTGAGCGGCCACCTCTTCGATGACGGGTGGTCGATCAGGCGCTCTGTTTACCGCAATTGTCCAGAAGTAGTGCGAGGAAGAAGTCGTCTCCGGCGTGATGCCATGAAAGCCGCGGATGTGGAGACCCTCTGCTTTCCGTCGCCGTTCCGGTTCCGGGCCATGGTCGACGGCACCCGCCCAGATCTTGATGTAGCTCACGTTGAACTCGATTTCCTGCCAACGGTCGACCGGTCCGGAGAAAGGCCATCCCGCAGTGTACATGGGGGGCGCCGCCGACTTAGGCATCCATCTCGTTAGACATACTTGCTCGCCCTTCTCTTCCACCCGCATGTTCGCGTTCATGTGCGCGGAAGGATTGCCGCCGATCGTACGCAGGTGGACGTAGCCAAGATGACTGAGATCCAGAAGGTTGTCGTGGATGAGCTGATAGGGTGCGACGTAGTGGAATACACCCGAGCGCACGTCATAGTCGGGATCGCTGTGAAGCGGGTAGGCCGGCGGCTCGCATGAAGGCTGCTTTTCAGGGTCACTGCCGAACCAGATCCAGACGATGTCGTCGCGCTCGCGGGCGAAGTACCGCTTCACCCTCGCCTTGCGCGGGATATTTGCTTGGCCAGGAATCTCCAGACACGCGCCGCTCGCGTCGAACAGAAGCCCATGGTACCCGCAGCGCAAGCCGGAGGCTTCCAGTGTGCCGAACGAGAGCGGCAGGTTCTTGTGACAGCATCGGTCTTCGAGCACGCCGACTTGCTCACCAAGCCGGAAGAGCACGACGGGGCGGCCAAGTAGAGTTCGCGCGACTGGGCGATCCGTCAATTCAGACGATAGCGCGGCAACGTACCATCGACCCTCTGGAAAAGTCCGAGAGCCGGTTGTGAGTTCTAGATTTCGCGCGCTCATTTGTCGCCTTCAGGACTTGGGAGCGAGAATAATGCGAGCCGGGCGGTCGCCGGTGTTCTTGCCCGAAACAGGTGCGGGCGGCAGACCGGAATCACCTTGATCAAGAATGAATTCGAATTCGAGCGAGTACCAGGGCGCTTTGATCTCGGACGATGGCGCCGGCTCTTCGGAATGGTACGCGTAATGTCCGATCAACTGCTTCGTGACCCCGAACTGAACATCGCTCTCAAGGTTCGGATCATCTTCGGAATAAACCTGCGAAAACTGCGTTTTCATTCCCTCCTTGTGAACCATGAAATGGATATGCGCTGGCCGCATGTTGTGGCGGCCCTGGGACCGAAGCATCTCGCCCAAAGGGCCGGTCACGGGAATGGGATAGCCGGCGGGTTTCAAGCTCCAGAACCACACGCGTCCATCTACATCCGTTTCGAACGCGCCCCTCAGGTTCATCTCCGGCTGCTCGGGATCTTCGTTCTCGTAGTAGCCTTCCGACGAGGTATGCCACACGTCGACGCGCGCACCGGCAACCGGTTGCCCTTTTCTGTCCACTACGCGAATCGAAGCGAAAAGAGGCACCCCCTTCGTTTGGTGGCCGCGCACGAGGCTCGATCCATTGGGCGCGCTGGGTGAATCGCTTCGCCAGAACGGGCCCATGAGGTTGGCCGTTGTCTCTTCGCCGCCCCCGCCGTTATTAAGAAGACAAACTAGTGAGGAAACGCCGAAAGACCCGGCGGTGAGGATGACTTCGTTGTGCGAGGATGTCGTCATTTGACCGAGTTGGGCCACCGCACGACAGATCTGGTGGAACTCTTTCTCAGTGAGGTGCACGTCACGGATATATTGATGAAGATGACGCACGGCTTCAACGAGCAGATCGCGAAATCGAGGATCGCGTGTTTTGCCGAATTGCTCGAGGACGGCTGAAGTCAGTTCATTGGCATCCGCGGGGATCATGGATGATCCTTCCTTCCCAGTGTTCGGTCGCGCTTGCGAGTGAATCCATTCCGTATACTGAATGGTAAGATGCTGTATGGCTGCGTGTCAACACCCGCCGCGTGCAGGGTCTGACGGCAGTCGGCCCGGAATGCTATCGGGTTTTGCCTTTGCGCACCGGCGTGCGGAGCACATCGCCGGCTCCTTCGAGGGGAGCCCGGCTTCGAGAATTGTTCTGCGTAACGAATTTCGCGAGAAGCCGCATGAACGTTTTCTTCTCGTCGGCATCGAAATCCTGAAACAACGCTTTCTGCATACGGCGGACGCCGTCAACAAGTCCGACGAGGAGAATCTGTCCCTGAGGTGTCAAAAAAAGCAGCCTTTGCCGCCTGCCGTCGATATGCAATTCCCTCACTAGCAGTCCCTTGGCCTCCAACCGTTCGGCCGTGAGCGCCGTAGTCGATGTATCGAGCGCGATCAACCCGGCGAGGGTTTTCTGATCGACCCCTGGCCTTTCGTGCAACATACGAAGGATGGCATACTGGATGGGAGTTATCTCGGTCCCGAGAGAGGAGTAAAAGATCGAAGTCGAAATTTGCTGAGCCCTCCTGAAAAGATGGCCCGGTTGCTCATAAAGGTCCATATAAACCGAGTTCAGCCCTTCGTTTCGCTTTACCATTTTAGCCGATCATACCCAGTAGAGTAAGCCGATCACATTTTATGATAAATATTCTACCACGCGCAAGTCGGATATGACGTGCGGGCTATATCTGCTCGGAGGCACAGCCCAAACCCGATGCCATTTGCGCAGCTGAACGCACTACAGCACGTGCCGGCGCTCTTTTGGGAGACGACCGGCCCGCCTGCATCCATTTATAGTACGAGGTCGACACATATCCGAATATGCGTCGATACTCGTTCGTTAAGGCAACCTCTTGAGCGCTTGCTCCAGAAGACTGGTATCCGTGTATTTCGAGACATCTAACTTGGTTTTTAAGACCCCCAAACTAAGCTGCAAGTCGAGATTCGCCTGAAGTGCCTTGACGTTCGGCATGAGGTTTGGGTCTCGATAGTAATCTTTTTTCGTGAACAGCCACGAGTCGAAAGCGGCTGGGGGTATTTTTGCAAACTTTGACGCTATCTGAACAGCTTCGTCATGGTTCTTTGGGTCCATGTACCAGCGCACGGCCACGATGGCATCTTCCAGAAAGTCGATGACCGCTGCCTTATTCCGGTCCAGAAATTCCTTTTTTGCCACCCAAATTCCCAATTCAGACAGCCCCATTGCATCGCGCTGAGTGAACAGAGTCCGCGCCACGCTCCGCAGCTGCGGATCTTGCGAGAACGGCAGGACCGCAGAAATCATGTCTACTTTCTTTTCGGACAGCATCGCCTTCATAGCGCCGAACGGAGTCTCTACGACTGTGTAGTCCTTCTTGTCTACGAGGCCCGCCTGCTTCATTTGCGCTCGGAAGGCGATGTCGACACCACTACCAATCACGTTCGTGGCGATCACTTTTCCCTTGAGGTCGGAAACGTTTTTTATATCGCTGTCGTTCCGCACCAGGTACTCGTTTGTGGCATAGCCTTCGGCACCATCTTGAATCTCGTCGGCAAAAATCCTCAAACTATCGAGGCCGGCGTTTTGAATAGCGAGGTGCAAGGACGAAAACCCAAGCAAGCTGACATCGAGTTCATCGACGGAAAGACCTGTAATCATGGGCGGGGTGCCCTGATATTTAACTGGTTCGATGATGTAACTTTTCCCGAGATGTTTTGTGAGACCAGACTTCGCAAAGAGTATGGGCGCAATATTCGATACCGGAACGATCCAGGCTATTCGAATCTTCACGGGTTCCGCCGCTCGGGTCGCGGACGCCCCGCCGATCAACAAAGCCGCCATGCAAGCCAAAGTGGGTAAAAGACGCCTGGACATTGGTTTCTCCTATTTCTACTTGCTTTCTTAAAAAATGCTCAATTTGTTTACAGCGTCTCGGAATGCCAACGCAAAATTCGCGCGCGGCCCCAAGACATCAGTTTGACGAGAATGTATCCGACGACCGCGATCTCAATGATGCCAGCGAAAACGCCGCGTGAATCCGCCATACGCGAGGCGGTCTGCATGACCGCGCCAATGCCGTAGCCGCCCATCGACATCTCGGTGATGATCGCGACGATGAGTGCGATCGGAAGGGCGACCTGGAGCCCCGTAATGATCTGCGGGGAGGCAGCGGGCAACAGTATGTCCCACATCATACGCCTCTCGCTCGCGCCGAGATTGCGTGCCGACCAAATGATCTGCTGCTCAACGGCCTTCACGCCAGCCACGGTGGCGGTGATGACAGGAAAGATGTCGTTGAACACGATCATCGTGATTTTCGATACGTCATAGAAACCGAGCCAGAGCACCATGATTGGCAGGAAGGCGATCTTCGGCATGGGAAAGCCAATCGATACCAAAGGATCGAACAGCCAATTGACGACGCGCACCCGCACCATGAGGAGGCCGATCAAAATGCCGAACACTGCGGAGATAGCGAAGCCCGCGAGTGTCCGCCACAAAGTCAGGCCAAGATTGACGAGGAGGTCGCCTTCCTGAGTATCAGACCAGATACGCAAAAGCACGCTCGACAGCGAGGGCAGAAGAAATGGCCGCACGAGGCCGAGATCAGCGACGAGCTCCCACAAAGCCAGTGGCACGACCAGTGGCAGCCAGCCCAAAATGTAACCGAGGCCAGTGATGCGCCTCACCGGTGCCTGGGTGAACGCACGGCTCGGCAGCGGTTCGGTAGCCTTTTTGCGGTCGAGTGTCAGCGCCATTGCATCGTCCTGTCCACGGAGAACTGATACAGCCGATCGACGGCGAAGCCGAGAAAGGAGACGGTCAGAACGACGGCGAACATCTCAGGGTATGCACCGGTGTCACCGAGAAAGCCGATGAGGTAGCCAAAGCCGCTGCGCGACGCGATCATCTCGGCACTGACAAGCAGGACGAAGGAGGTGGCGAGCGCGGTACGGATGCCGTTGAGCATCTCCGGTAGGGCACTCGGCACGATGACGTCCCGCAGCATGCGCAGGGGACTCGCCCCCAGGCTCAGTGCTGACCATTTGAGCGTGTGCTCGGTGCCGCGTGCGCCATTATAGGCGCCGAGCGTAACGGGTAGCATGCAGCCGAGGAAAATCAGCAGGATCTTCGAGGCATCGCCGAAGCCGAGCCACAGCGCCGTCACCGGAATCAGGGCTGATTTCGGCAACGGATAGAGAACCTCGACGAGCGGGTTCATTACCATCTGGAAACCGCGCGACCAGGCCATGAATATGCCAAGGCCGCCGCCAATGACGATCGCGAGGGCGAGGCCCGCCGCGCCGCGATAAAGTGAATCGGCGCCGTTGAGCCAGAATTCAGGATCCAGAGCGAGCTTCTCCCAGGCCTTGCCGACCGCCGAGAGCGAGGGCAGAACGGAGGCGGAAACGAGTTCGAAGCGCGAGACGAGTTCCCAGATAACGGCCAACAGCAGCAGCGGTGAATAGCGCACGAACGAAGCTTTCATCGGCGTGCCTCAGGCCATCTGCTGCGCGCGGATTGCTTCCGCCCGTACCAAGTTCCACGTGTGATCTACCGTCTCGACAAAGTCCTTCGTCTTTAGAAGGTCAGGATCGGAGCGGTCGAAATTACATTCGACGATACTCTTGATCCGCCCGGGCCGCGCCGACATAACCGCGACGCGTTGGGCGAGAAACACAGCCTCCTGCACATCGTGGGTGACGAAGACAACCGTTTTCGGCGACTTGCGCCAGATCGAAAGTAGCTCTGTCTGCATCAGACTGCGCGTCTGCGCGTCGAGCGCACCGAAGGGCTCGTCCATCAACAGGATTTTGGGGTCGATCGCGAGCGTGCGAGCGATCGCCGCACGCTGGCGCATACCACCGGAAAGCTGCGAAGGATAAGATTCCTCGAAGCCGTGCAGTCCCACCATATCGATATAGGCCTGCGCCTTCTCAAGGCGCTCCGCTTTCGCCATGCCTTGCCGCTCGAGCCCATACAGAACATTGCCGCGCACGGTCTTCCATGGGAACAGCGCAAAATGCTGGAAAACGATGCCGCGATCCGGACCTGGTCCTTTGACGGGTTCGCCTTCAACGAGAATTTGCCCGGTTTCCACGGGCAAGAAACCGCCGAGCATGTAGAGAAGCGTCGACTTCCCACAACCGGATGGACCGAGTAGCGCGAGGAACTCTTGGCCTTTGATCTCAAGCGACACGTCGTCGATCGCCAGCACCGGCCGCCCGCGCTGTGGGCGGTAAGTATGGCTCAATCCGATTATGGAAACGTGGCCATTCGCGCGCTCGATAGCCGCCGGGCTCAATTTGCCTCTCCATCAAGCACGTTAGTCCTCCCGATGCACGAGACACTTAGTCCCATTTTGTATACTGAACGGTATCGCTCTGCCGCTCCGCTGTCAACGCGGTCGCAAGGAGAAGTTCAGGAAGTAGAGCTTGGTATTACAAGTGAGCGCGACCAGTTGCTTCGCTTAGCGACCTTCGATTAACGGCAAGGAAAAAACGGATTAGATCGATTGTTGTGTGAAGAGAGGAAGTGATGTTGGCGCCGCGAGGAGAATAGCGTCTATTAAGCATGCTAGAAAAATAATTGGCGCGCAGCGAGTTGTCTCCGCGCCTGTCGAAGCACCCGCCGCGACAACTGATGTGATCCCAGTCAGACGCGTGCCATAGCCGGCTCGGCGGCAATGTTCGGCATGACTTCTTCCTTGAACAAACGGAAGCTGCGGCGAAGGCGCGACTGGTCCTCGACGTCGATAAGGAAGCCGCAGACCATGAGCCCAGCACCGGCCTCGGCGAAAGCCTGCATCGCGCGCGTGACGGTCTCCGGGCTGCCGCAGATCATGTCATCGGGACTGCGCGCGATCGCCCCGCTCGGATTTCCGGCGAAAAAAGCCTCGGCTTCCGATCTGGCCTGTTCATCCGTGTCTGCCACGTGGATCGCTTTACCCACCGAAGACCACTCCCGGGCAAGCCTGATCGTCTCAGCGTCATGACCGGCGGCGGCAAGAGCCGCGTGATAGCCTGCCAACTGCTCCCGCGCGACCACGGGGTCTTTGATCGCCGTGAACATCGGCCAGCCGCGCGCCGCCGCATCGGCAATCGCCGACCCATTCAGCGTGGCGCGCGCCAGGATCGGACGCGGCTTTCGGAACGACGATGGGTTCACGGGATAATCCAGCCGCCCACGATCCGTACCAACGGCAATATCGAGCGGTCCACCCGTGCCGTCATAGGCCCAGACATCGAGGACGGTCTTTATACCCTGCTCGAACAATGTGTGGCGTTCCGCCAGGTCACGCCCAAACAACACCAGGTCGGTGTCCTTGAAACCCGAGCCGAAAACGACGACCAGCCGTCCGCCGTTCAACTGGTCGATCAGATTGCACGATTCCACCAGGCGGATCGGGTGATGCAGCGCCGGGTTCACCGTGGCGAGAACGATCGTGGCCTGTGTCAGCCGGGGCGCGAGCGCGCAGGCGAACAGAAGCGAATTCTGATAGCCCTGGTTCTCGAAAAGATGATGCTCCGTGAGCGAAATCGCACCAAATCCGCTGGCGTCTGCCTCGAGTGCGAGGTCAGTCAGGCAATTGAGCAGCGGCAGTTCATTCCGCTTGTCCTGGATTCGGGTGCTGAGATGCATGGAAAATTTCATGGGTAGCTTCGCGTCCTTATCGTACTTGTCGAGCTGATGTCCGCACCCAGCATGCCCAAATCGCCATTGAGGCCGCCACCGCCACAGTTTTGATTTTGTCGAAGGCCACTGTTCCTTCCTTCCGCTATTTCTCAATAAAGCTGATGGTATAGAGTCTATTTATGCTGAAAATAGGAGAGGGTTTTGACCTCAATCTTCTCCGACGGCAATCGACACCGTGTGAGCAAAGATTAAATCCAAATGCGCACCAATTCGCTGCCGATTTGGCCGACATGCGGGCGAGCGAGCGCACCATCAACTTTCAACCGATTGGCGAGCAGAACCAGAACAGGCAGCACAATGAGGCTCGGATAAGATCGAGATTAACGGCAACTATTTAGCGATGTGGCGCGCTGTCGCCTTTTCCGACGATTAGAAATTACTCCGCCTCAATTTTAGCTAGGTCGACAAAGTACTTCCAGTCTTTCTCGGATTGAGTTCGGGTTTCCTCGAACTCCGCTGCATCACCGGGAAGTGGTTCGCCAGCGACGTTCTTCAGAAACTCCTTGAACTCGTCACTCCTGGCGATTTCAAGCAAGATCGGAGCGAGCGTCTTCGTCACATTGTCGGGTGTGCCGGCAGGAAGACAGAGGCCGAACCATGCATAAAGGGGCAGGGCGTTGACGAGACCGGCTTCGGCCTGTGTCGGCAGATCAGGAAGGAGCACAGACCGATTTTGAGACGCTATAGCTAGCGATCGCAACGACGAACTTGGTCTAATCGAGTTGTCGATACTGGAAAACGAAAAATCAAAATCGCCGGCGGCAAGTTCGGTCATCATCTGTTGCGAATTGCGATATGCCACTGGCGACGCCGTGATGCCGCTGAGATGAGCATACTGTGCTCCAAGCGCCTGCATGCTGGCAGAGAAATAGCCATAGCTGATCTTGCCTTTCTTCGCCTTAAGAAAGGCCGTCAGCTCGGATACGGAGTTCACCGGCGTCTTTTCCGGATTCACAATCAGCGCGAAGTCAAATTTGAACAGTCGCGCGACGAGCTGCAAGTCCTTCCGCGGGTCATAGTTCAGCGTTTTCTGTAGGTATTGGTTCGCCGATAGTGCGCCGCTGGGGCACATAAAGGCGGTGTAACCATCCGGCTTCGCTTTCGCGGTAGCTGTTGCTGCAATCGACCCTAAGGCTCCTGGTTTATTTTCAACTAACCAAGGTTGGCCAGTTTTCGCCTTGACGCGGTCACCGATGAACCGTGTCGCGAGATCAACGGGATTGCCGGCTGGCGTGGTGCCCAGGACGACAATGGGGCGGTTGGGATAAGCCTGCGCCGCAAGCGGTCCGATACTTCCAAGAAGCAGCACTCCAGTTATCCAATTGCGCATTCCCATCTCCTATGTTGCCGTGTCGCGGGGTGACCCCGCATTATTTTGTGTGCGCTTTTTTCCTCATGAAACATGAAGCGCGCTCGATACATTTTTTCGCGTGGCAGGGTAAGCACCCGCGAGAAACTGGAAATTTGTCGGTCAGCTCTCAGAGAAGCATCGCGGTGGGTGAGTAGCGTCAATTTGCAAAGGTTGGGGCCAATCGTTCGTCTCGAGAAGCGCGTTCACTGACAGCCGATCAAGGATCGCCCCGTCGATCTCAGACATAAGTCTTTGATTGGATCATGAGCGCTCCTCTGCATATGTTCACCAACCGACTGGCAGGCGGCCTCGCAGCACCATCTGTCGCTACGGTGAACCTGCCTGGTTGACACAGCTTTTATTTCAAATTACCTATTCAATAATAGATTACGATTAGTAAAATGCAAGGGGACGGAATGCAGTACTTCATCGTCACGCTGCACAGTCTGTCGAAAGGAAGTGCTGAGCCAGCGAGGCATCCGCTAATCCCGCATTACCGTAGTGATCGATTTCAGCATTTGACCTGCCGTTTGCCGACCGCCGGCAGCCCAGTTCGACTGGATCAATCTTGGCAGTATCAGGAAGCATTTGAAGAGCGGACTCGCTGGTAAGGTCATCCAAGTGTCGATAAGTCACCGTATTCATAATGACTGGGCGATGGACTATCAGGCGTTGCCCCACGGCAGCGAGTGATCACCCGCAGTAGTGACTCGTGACAAATGCTTTGCTTTTTTTGAGGAGGCTGAGATGACATTGCCGCTTTTGCCTACGTCGCTTGTTGGCTCATACTCATTGCCGGAATGGCTCATCGATCGCCAGAAGCTCGCGGGTCGCTTTCCTCCACGTGTCAGAGCAAAAGAGTTATGGAGGATCGAGCCGGAGTTTCTCGAAGAAGCTCAGGATGACGCGACACTGATCGCAATCCGCGAGCAGGAACAAGCTGGTTTAGACATCATTACTGACGGTGAAATTCGGCGCGAAAGCTATTCCAATCGTTTCGCGACAGCCCTCGACGGGGTCGATCTTGACAATCCCGGAACCGGGCTCGATCGTTCCGGCCATCCCAATCCCGTCCCGCGTGTGGTCGCTAAAATTCGGCGTAGACATCCGGTCGAAGTGCGGGACGTGGCGTTTCTTCGCGCGAATACGAACAGGACCATCAAGATTACGGTGCCTGGACCGTTTACCATGTCGCAGCAGGCGCAGAACGACTTCTACGCCGACGAAGAAGAGATGGCGCTCGATTATGCGACAGCGGTGAATGAAGAGATCAAGGATCTGTTCGCCGCCGGGGCGGATATTGTGCAGATCGACGAGCCTTACATGCAGGCACGGCCGGAAAAGGCTCAACAATTCGGGCTCAAGGCATTCAACCGGGCTTTGCAGGACATTAGTAAGCCGACGGCGGTCCATATTTGCTTTGGTTACGCCGCCATTATTCATGCGCGGCCTGAAGGATACTCATTTTTGCCGGAGTTTGAGAAAACTTCAGTGCAGCAAATCTCAATCGAAACGGCGCAATCCAACCTTGATCTCTCCGTCCTTGAAAAGATTCCGAATAAAACTGTTATTCTCGGAGTTCTCGATCTGTCGGACATGGCAATTGAGCAACCGGAAACCGTGGCCGAACGTATTCGGAAAGCACTGAAGTATGTGCCGGCGAGCCGCCTGGTCATCGCTCCCGATTGCGGGTTCAAATATCTTCCGAGGAAGATTGCTTTCGCCAAAATGAAAGCGATGGTGGACGGAACCAAGATCGTCCGTTCAGAACTCTGATCTCCTTCTCATGAAACGGCTGATCCTGTGCTGTGTCGGCGCTTCTGCTGTCAATTCGAATACGTCTTGGTGACGCTAATGGCCGGCTTGCTCCGAGGTGATCAAAGCTATGCTTGCAATCGCATCGCACTGTGAGCAGGCTGCAAGCAGCGCTTTACGGGGGGATGTCCTTCATAGCCTCGGTTTTCGTATGCACGAGGGAGAATGCGATGACCTTTCTACGTAATGCCTGGTATGTGGCGATGTGGGCGCAAGACCTCGTCGACACGCCCAAGCCACAACGCATTCTCGACGAGCCGCTGGTTTTCTATCGTTCCTCGCAGGGCGATATCCATGCGCTCGCTGACGCCTGCCCGCATCGCTATGCGCCGCTGCATCTCGGCAAGATCATCGGCGACCGGCTGCGCTGCCAATATCATGGTCTTGAGTTCGATGGCGCCGGCACCTGCGTGCGCAACCCGCATGCGTCCGGCCGCATTCCGCCGGGGGCGCGCATCAGATCCTATCCGGCAATCGAGAAGCACACGCTGATCTGGGTGTGGATGGGTGATGGTCCCGGCAACCCCGCCGACATTCCCGACTTCAGCCTGTTCGATACAGCTGATCCTGCCGTCGTCTCAAAGCGCGAATGGATGCGCATGAAGGCGCATTACTATCGCATCACCGAGAACCTGCTCGATCTCAGCCATGCCACCATTCTGCATGAAGGCGTGCTCGGCAATGAAGAAATGGTAGCGGCGAAGATCAACATGGAGCAGGCGGGCACCACGCTGAAAGTCTCGCGCTTCAACGGGACGGTGCCGCCGCCACGGCTTTACGATCTGCTGTTCCGCCGCGATGGCGCGGCCGTCGACGTCTGGGCCGACATCCGCTGGGACCTGCCCGGCTGCCTGCTCAACGACACCGGCGCGACGACGCCGGGTGGATCGCGCAGCGACGGCACCGGCGTGTTCGGCGCGCATTTTCTGACGCCGGAAACGGAAACCACGACGCTCTATCACTTTGCCGCCGTGCGCCAGAACCCGCGCGCCTGGGGCGAGCCGATCGACAGCGAATTGCGCGTGCTGCTGTCGGAACTGCGACACGAGGCCTTCGATGCGCAGGACCGGGTGATGATCGAGGGCCAGCAGCGCAATATTGACGATGCTGCCGTCGACAAGCGCAAACCGGTGTTCCTGGAGGTCGATGCCGGGCCGGTGCGGTTCCGCCGGATCATGGATGAATTGATCGAGAAGGAACAGGCTGGGCTCGTCAGCGCCTGAATCCGGCGGGAAAGGGCGGTTGTTGCGGATCTAAGTGACAGGTCTAATAGACTCATGAATCTTACGATGAAATCGCGCGATGTAGATTCGTTTGATCTTTCGCACCAGTAAGCACGCGGATTTCGGCCCTCATCTGAAATTACGAAGAGACAGGATCAAGCATATGAACATTCACCAGCCTGCAAGACCGACGGTCGCCAAATCCTACATGGCGGCGCTGAGGAATTCTGGAATCACCCATGTTTTTACTAATGGCGACACAGACTTCGCCTCGATCATTGGGGGCATCCTGCAAGCGCTGAGCGGCATCCTGCCCGAATTCGTCACCCGCAAGGACGTGAGCGTCGAAAGCCGCGAGCCCGTGATCTCGAATTCGAACGCGCCGCCGCGTAGCATCGTCGGAGGGCGCATGGCCGTCGGCAAAGCGTGCCGCATCGCGATGACGGCCGCGAGCCTGCTTGCGGCTCAGGCCGCTTGTGCGGAAGGCGAGAGCACTTTCTACGTCGGCAAACAGATTCGTTTTTTTACAATGGGCCAGCCGGGCGGTGGCTACGACACCTATATGCGTGCGTTGATCCCGCCGGTGGAAAAGCGCCTGGGTGCAAGGCTTTTGCCGTTCTACGAGTCGGGCGCTAGCGGCCTTACCGCCATGAGCCGCATCGTCACCGCGCCGCCCGACGGATTGACCATTGGCCTGATGGGCGGCGAGACGCTGGTCACGGCGCCGCTCTACGGCATGCCCGGCATCAACTACGATCTGCGTACGCTCAATTGGATCGCGCGGATCAGCGCGGAAGACAAGGTGGTTATGATCTCCGCCAAGTCGGAATTCAGAACTCTTGCCGACCTGCTCGGGAGCCCACGTCCGATCATCTGGGCCGGCGCCGGCAAAGCCGACGGCAATACGGATTTCTCCGCCATCCTCGCATATGCCATGGGCATGAAGACTAAGATCGTGCTCGGCTATCCCGGCACGGGCGGCATGAACCTCGCCGTCGAGACCGGCGAGGCCGATAGCCGCGTCGTCTCCGATGAATCAGCTGCCCTGTTCGCCAAGGACGGCCGCTTCCGCATCATGACCGTTCTCTCCCGCAACCGTAGCGAACAATTTCCCGATGCGCCGACGATTTTCGAGGGCGCCAAACTGTCGCCTGAAGGCGCCAAGATGATTGAATGGCGCGCCAATATCGCCGCGCTCGGGAGAGTCATCCTCGTCCGACCTGGCGTGGCCGCCGACAAGGTCGAGGCATTGCGTTCTGCGTTCGCGGCGGCGCTCAACGATCCCGAAACCGTCGCCGAGATCAAGCGGCGCGGCATGTCGCCGGGCTTTGCCAGCGGCGAAGACGTCGAGGCCATGGTCAAGCGCTCGCTGACCATGTTGGACGAGCCGGCCCTCGTGGAAGTGCGCAAGGTTGTACTCGAAAAATACTATTGATCGATGAAGGAGGCGCGGCCGCAGGGGAACCATGTTCTCGGACTCAATCATCTCAACCATTTCGACCGATCATTATACGGTGCTCGTCATGTTCTATCGCGCCGTCTTCGGCCTGAAAGTTTAGGGCGATGTCGCGCGCGAATGTCGGCCATTGCCGTCGCCGACGGAAAGGTGACGATGATGATCCTGCCCCGGAAGATTTCATCCTTCAACGGCGCCGGCATCGAACAGCCAGGCATGGATCATTAATGAACGCCGCCATCATAGCTACGCTGAAGGATCCTCTAACGCGACAGAGGTATGAAGAGCGCTTGGTTGGAATGATCGGATCAACTCCCCAAGGGCTGGATACGGTGGTGGAGGAGTAGCTTATCATACACGGCAAAACGATCAGGAATGCCGGCATTGAGCCGCATTAGCTATGGATTCGCTTGCTAACCGTTGACGTGGCGCAAGCCACAAGCCTTGTCCAAACTAAAATATGCTTCGATGATGTATGCAGTTGGCATTAGGCCGGAGGAATATCTATGAATACACAAGGGATCATTTCGCAAGTCCAGGGCGCTGCGCTCTCAAGGCGGACCGACCCTGCAGAGAAAGCGTTACGGGTCGAACTCGCGGCCGCGTTTCGCATTGCGCAGCATTTGGGCTGGAACATTGATACCCTGAACCATATGGTCGCGCGAATCCCAGGAACCGATACGTTTCTGATGAATCCGCTTGGCCTGGCTTGGGACGAGATTACCGCTTCCTCATTATTGACGGTAGATTATGGACAAAAAATTCTGAGCCATACGAACGCCAAGGTGGCACCGGCCGGTTATAATTTCCACAGCGGAATCCTTCGGAAACGCCCCGAAGTAAACTGCGTTATTCATACCCACGAGGTTGCTGGAACCGTTATCGGGGCAATCGATTCCAAGTTACTTGCTTTGAGCCAAGGTGGATGCCTGCTGCACCAAGAGGTCGGTTATCACGACTTTGAAGGCCTCGCGAACGAAGAAGATGAGGTTCCCCGAATCCTCCGCGATCTCGGTCAAGGCCATACGCTGATCATGCGCAATCACGGCTTGCTCAGCATTGGAGCGTCTATTGGGGAGGCCTTCTATTGGATGCGAGTGTTGATCGAGGCCTGCACTCTTCAGGAACGAGCAATGGCGACCGGGGCGAAGCTGCGGCCGATTTCGGAGGACGTGCAGGTTCGCACCAAGGCGCAAATGCTCAGGGGGAGACCAAGCATCGGCGATGATTTTTCGTGGGGCTACTGGCTTCGATTGGCTGAGCAACTCGATCCATCCTTCGCAACCTAGCGAATATATAATGCAGTGGACTGGTCCTGAGAGCCAATATTCATGCTAAAAATTATAGCCCGATGTTTGATCCTGCGGAATTTAGCGATCGTCTGCGCACGATTCCAGACGTACAGTTTGTGGTCGCCGAACATCACGACGACCTTCCCGGCGCGCTCGATGGTGCCAAGATCCTTGTGACTGGAAATCGCCTTCGGCATGCAAGTTACCGGCATCAGCCGCTCAACCAAGCCCTTGGCAAATTTGATCAAATTCGGCCGCGCGAAGCGCCGTCGAAACCGCACCCGAAGCTGACTATCTTGTCGCGGCGGCTTCAGGTGGACCTGAAACCGAGGGCATGATTTCGCGCGACGTAATCAGCGCGATGCGGTCGTCGGCCTTTTTTGTCAACATCGCGCGTGGCTCGCTTGTTGACGAGCCTGCCTTGATCGATGCGTTGAGGGAGGGCCGTATCAAGACGCCGGCGCCTCTGCGAAGAACGAAACTCTTGCTCGCAGAGGCAAAGCTGGATCTCTTTGGCGAAAGAGTTCACGCCCTTTCGGAAATCTGCTTCCTGGAAGGACTCAGGCCATTGTCGAGCGCCCAGGCACCGGGACCGGCAAAGGCCAGATACAGGAAGATGAAGCAGAGCAGGATGGCAGGCTCGCCCATGTTGAGCGCCGGCCAGAAACTCCGCGAGCCATGGGCAATCCAATAGGCGGCAGCCATCTCGCCCGACGCCACGAACGCGGCGATGCGCGTGAAATAGCCTGCGGTTATCAGCAACCCGGTGACTACCTCGATAGCGCCGGCCACCAGCATGATGGCGGACAGAGGATAGGGGATGCCCGGAATCGCCGCCGGGAACTGGAAGAACTTCATCGTCGCATGTTCGAGGAACAATAGGGCGGTTACGATCCGCAAAATGGCTAGGACATACGGGGCCCACTTCTCGGTATTTGGCATGGTGCTTTCCTGATTGGCTCGTTACTCGGTCAGGCGGCGGCCGCCTTGAGTTCCTGCTTTTCTTTCCAAAGGTTCATCATCATCTTGAGAGGACCTTCGACATAATTCCGCAGCACCGGGAGGCTCTCGGGGTCGGTCCCCGATTTCACTGCCAGGAAAACGGTAATGTCGTCGGATTCAGCGTCATAGCGCCCCTCTTCGAGTTGGGCGGCGGGGCAGCTCACCTTGGCAAGGTGCGGACTGAGTTCGGTGCGGATATCCTCTTCCTGCTTCGATCCGGGCACGAAGTCGCGGATCTCGACCGCCTCCGTCATGCCGGCTTCAAGCCAGATACAGCCGGACTTTCAAGCAAAAAGGGGCAGTTCTGCGTGAAATAGACAACGGGCTTGAACGTGGAATTGGTCATTGCGCTTCTCCGTCGGTTGGGGTGGGTTCGGGAGAATTGCCGAAGCGAAAGCTGGATGCGGTCAGTCCGCCCGCGAAGTCGCTCTGGTGGTAGGTGACGGCCCCGCGCTCGTCTTCGGCCGCGCCCACGGCCACCATCAACGGGATGAGATGATCTTCACGCGGGTGCGCCGCGCGGGCGAAGGGCGCTTCTTCCCAGGCGAGCAATCGTTCAGTGCGCCCCTCGAGCGACGCGTGGACGAGCGTCTGCTGAAGCCAGTCGTCGAACCGGCGGGATGCCTCGAATCCGCGGGTGCCTCGCATTTCCCGTAGATTGTGATAGCTGAGGCCGCTGCCGATGATCAGTACGCCTTCGTCCCGCAAGGGCGCGAGTGCTCGCCCGACCGCAAGGTGTAGCGCAGGATCGTAGCCGACATCGATCGACAGCTGGACCACAGGAAGCTCCTCGCCTGGATAGAGCGGCTTCATGATGCTGAAGGTGCCGTGGTCAAAGCCGCGGGTAGGACCGAGTTGCGCCTCGATGCCACCTGCGCGCAAAAGCTCCTGTACCCGCTTGGCGAGCTCCGGTGAGCCCGGCGCGCCATAGGTGACGTGGTAAAGATACTCCGGGAATCCAGAATAATCGTAGACCATTCCTGGTTTGGCACCGGACGAAATAGCAAAGCCTTCACCCTCCCAATGGCTCGAGATTACGAGGACGGCCTCGGGCGCATCGCCAAGCTCGGCCGTCATTTCAATCAGCGATTGCTCGAGCTTGTAGAAGTCACGGCGGAACTCGCCGGTCATGTAGGGCCATGGGCCGCCGCCGTGACTGATGAAATAGGTCGGAAGACGAGGATTGGTCACCGGCTTTGTCCTTACTAATCGATGCCGGCAGTTACGGAAGCTGTTTTTGGAAGCTCAGCGAAGGCCGGCCGTTCATTGATCAGACAGTCAATTTTTCTCGCAAGTTGATCAATGTATCTTATGTTGAAGTAACATTTCCTCTATGTTGATGATCGATGGATACGTTAACCGGTCTGCGGGTCTTCTGCGCTGTGGCGGAGCTCAAAAGCTTTACGGCCGCAGCAGAACGTCTTGGCCTCTCGCCGGCGATGGCGAGCAAACATGTAATGCACCTGGAGAGCAGACTAGGAACCCGGTTGTTGAACCGGACGAGCCGCCACGTCAGCGTGACCGAAACCGGCATGCTCTACTTCAGTCAAACCAAGCAGATGCTCGATGGGCTTGATGAGGTCGAGGCCGCCGTCAGCAATATCACGGTAACGCCGCGCGGAACGCTAAAACTTAGCGCTCCCGTATGGGTCGCGAATACCCTCGTCGCCCGCATGCTTGCCGAATATCATGAGCGTTATCCCGAGGTGTACCTCGACATGGATTTCAGCGGCCGGATCGTCAATCTTGTGGATGAGGGCTACGATCTCGCCCTACGCGCAACGGCACCCGCAAGGCTCGATCCCGGTCTCATCGCGCGCCCACTGACGAAGATTGTTTTTCACGCCGTAGGTTCGCCCGCCTATCTGACGCGTACCGGCCGGCCTGCGAAACTGACCGATCTCAACGGCCATTCGTTGTTGCTCTACAGTGGATTGAACTCCAACGGCAGTTTGACCATCGACAGTCCGGACGGTCAGGAAACGCTGAAATTTCGACCGGTGATGCGAAGCGAGAACGAGACCATGCTGCACCTGGCGGCAATCGAAGGTATGGGGCTTGTCTTTCTGCCGGCTTTGATGATCGAGCCGGACATCGCCGAAGGACGCCTGGAGATGGTGCTGCCGGACACACTGAACTTCAGCTCAACGCTCTACGCCGTCTATCCCAGCCGGAAATATCTTTCCGCCAAGGTGCGCAGCTTCATCGACTTTCTTTCTTCGCGACCGCCCCTTTGCCCGGAGGTGGGAAACGACCAGTAATGGATGAGAAACTCAGGTGTAGCCCCTCAAGTGATACCGCGGATTAAGTCGGATGCTTTCTCGGCCATCATCATCACACAGGCATTGATATGTGCCGTCACGAGATCGGGCATTGCCGAAGCATCGACGACTCGCAAGTTATCGACACCTCGCACCTTAAGCGCTGGATCAAGGACGGTGTCGGGGCCGTCTCCCATTCGGCAGCTTCCGCATGGATGCTGGACAGTCACGGTGGTCTCGCGGATGTAAGCGTCGAGTTCGCGGTCCGATTGTATTCTTACTCCAGGCTTTAATTCATCGCCGCGAAAAATGTCCATCGGCTTCTGATTGGCAATATCTCGGGCTAAACGGAACCCTTCGCGCATTGTCGCCAGATCATTGGGCGCCGCATAACAGTTGAGATTGATGCGAGGAGGGGCATGAGGATCCGCAGAGCGTAGCGAGACCTTCCCGCGACTCTCTGGATGCATGATCGCAACCCGCATGCCGAATGCATCGTCGTATGGAGCTTTTACAAGTGGAAACCACATATGCGCGTTGGGAGGCGACGCGGGAAGCATGAACTCAATATCAGGAAGGTCAAGCTCAGGACGCGTTTTTATAAAGGCGAGCACGCTGTATGGAATCGTCGTTGCGGGGCCAGTGCCGAAGAAATATGCGCGCAGCATTGCCACTGCCATGCGATCAAATCGCATCTGGCCGTGAAACGGGCCTGGCTCTTTGCGCGAAAAGTAAATCGGCGCGGTCAAATGATCCTGCAGGTTGGCACCCACCGGAAGATCGACGCTCGGTGGGATATCCATTTCTTGCAGGTGCGCAGTCGGGCCGATGCCGGACAACATGAGCAGTTTTGGTGAGTTGAATGCACCACCACACAGAATGACCTCTTGATCCGCATAAAATCGAGTTACCTGGCCTCCTTCAACGGTTTCGATGCCATTTGCGCGGTTTCCGTCAAGCAGGATTCTGGTCGTGAGAACTTTAGTGCGGACTTGAAGATTTTTGCGATTTAGCACCGGCTTAAGGTAGGCGACGGCGGCGGAAGAGCGGCGGCCTTGGCGAATCGTGAACTGACTGCGTGCGAACCCCTCTACGGCACCTGCGGCAGCATCGCTGATGACGGGGTAGCCGGCGTCCCGCCCTGCGTCGATCCAGGCATCATATAGCGGGTCGGTGTCGCGTGAGTATTCCACACCCAGTGGGCCGCTATCGCCGCGGGCTTCGTTGGCGCCGCCTCCCCAGGTTTCCATCCGCCGGAAATATGGAAGCACTTCGTCATATGACCATCCCGCCGCGCCATGCTCAGCCCAACGGTCGTAGTCACGCCGATCACCCCTCGTATAGCCGGTGATGTTGATAGATGACGAGCCCCCGAGAACTTTTCCACGCATGGCTTTAAGCGCGCGACCGCCAAGACCGGGCTCGGCTTCGGTCGAGTAGCCCCAGTCATGCATGAAGTGCTTGTGCATCATTCCGACACCAAGCGGAATATGAATCAAGGGATTGTGGTCCCACCCCCCTGCTTCAACGACCAACACGCGCGCGTTTGGGTCTTCGGTGAGTCTATTGGCCAGCACACAGCCTGCCGAACCAGCGCCGACAATGATGTAATCAAAGGATTGGCCGCGCATTATCACTCCTGCTTGATTTCTCGTCTTGGAGCGGGACTCGCGCTCTCGCAGATCTTGCTCACAAACACTTTTGCAATCACGGACTGACTTGTCGAATGCATATGCCACTTAATCGACCGACGATTCGACGTTGGCCGTGTGGTCACGACGGAAAGCGTATACGCGGATCGTGCAGTACCCTAGGGTGTTTCATCACCGGTCGGTCTAGAAGAACATGGAACGAACTACTATGAGATACGCGCATCGTTCGTATCCGAATTCGACTGTTGATCCACACGCCGCGTCCGCAGATCAAGATGCCTAACGCCAAATTATTATGCAACGCAAGGAGTCGACTATTAGACAACCTGATATAGCGAACAGCTTTCATTACTTGACGCCTTTAAAGCGTTGTTCTAGTGTCATAACCATTAGATGTGGGCGCGCTCAGCATAAAACCGTAGGGAGATGATGATGTCCGCTGTTGGGCAGAACTTGCGTCAGACAAAATCCAACCGACCCGGTTCACTCGCAATGAAAACGGTGACAATCATCTCGTCCGTTCTTCTAGCCGTCTTTATTGTGAATCCGGCGAGAAGTCAGCAAGCGAATTATCCAATAAAAGTAGTTCACTGGATTGCGGCGACTGCGGCTGGATCTCCTAGCGACGTGATGGTCCGCAAGTTCGCCGACGCCGTACAGCCAAAGTTGGGTGCGACAATTATTGTCGAGAATAAGCCCGGAGCGAGTGGAGCCATTGGTTCAAAAGCGGTCGCGACAGCATCTCCGGACGGCTACACACTGCTGGTTGGTCTCGTAGACCCCCTGATTAGCAGTGTGGCGCTTATGAAATCTCCACCTTATGACCCAACCAAAGATTTCCGATTTGTAACAAAGCTTATTTCTGGAGGCGCCGTCCTTCTGGCGAGTAAGGATTTTAAGCCGAGCAATCTGAAAGAGTTGATAGAGGCAGGCAGAACAACGACAGAGCCTATCAACTACGGAACCATTGGGCCAGTATCATTTACACACTATGTAATGGAAGCGTTTGCTCAACAAACGGGAGCGAAGCTCAAAGCAATTCACTATCGCAGCAATCCGCAAGCGATGCAGGGATTAATCGGAAACGAGATTTCGCTTTTTATTGGAGCGCCCGCGCATGCCGCGTCAATGATCACTGACGGGAGGATAAAAGCACTTGCCGTATTTGGGAACAGTCGTGCGGCTCCTCTGCCGAACGTTCCAACGTTTGCAGAGGCTGGAACAGATGGATTTGTGTTTCGCACGGTTGTGAACTTTGGCATGTTCGCACCGGCGAAAACACCAGATGCAGTTATCAATAAGCTCGTTGCAGCAGTTAAAGCAGCGGCGGCCGAACCGGAGTTACAAAAGTTCGTTGCAGAAGTCGGTTTTGAATTGGTTGCAAATTCTCCAGCTGAATTCGAGCAGGAATTCAGGACTGAGCATAGAGAGATAACGCAGCTTATAAGGGACCTCGGCATCAGCGCAGAATAAGACAACATTTAGCATATCGCGTTATGTTCGAGCGCTTCCATTTCTCCGGCTCATGCGCAAATGCCACAGAGCCCGAAGCAAATGCTGAAATTCTAACGTCAGTTGGCGCACCGTCGACGCACCCAGATCGCCACACGCCTGAACTTAGCTGTAAATACGGAAAGCATGACGTGCAAGCGTCATTTTGAGGACCCCGATAGGGCCTTCAGTTATCATCATGCTGCGCTGATCTCGCCAGAATTTTTCGATTGGAAGATCTGTCGCCAGACCGATCCCCCCGTGAATCTCGATGCAGCGATCGGCGGCGTGAAAGGATTGGGTATCCCCAAACATTTTCACCATATAGGCCTCTGTTCGAACGTCACGGCCTTGATCGTATTTCCACGCTGCGTCGTATACCATCAGCCGCAGCTGATGAAGCTCCATGAAGCTGTCTGCGATCATCCACTGGATGGATTGGCGATCTGCGAGTGGGCTGCCGAAGGTTACCCGTTCTTTCGCGTACTTTGTTCCGAGTTCCAAACAGCGCTCGATGACTCCTATCGCCCGCGCGCCGTGACGTATCCGGCCAACATTCAACCAATGCTGCGCGTGCGCAAAGCCTTCGCCTTCTTCGCCGATACGGTTCTCGATTGGGACACGCACATTATCAAATGCAACTTCCCAGGGCCGGTCATCGACCACGAGTTCCTGAGGTCGCAGGAGGCGCACGCCCGGCGCTTTCATATCCACGATGAATGCGGATATGCCTCCGTGTGATCCTTTGGACCGATCAGTTGCTACGATGGCTTGTGCGAAGTCCGCTTCGTCGGCGCCGGTGATGAAACGTTTGGTGCCGTTGATAACGTAAAAGTCCCTATCGCGGGTGGCCGTGGTCTGCATACGACCCGGATCACCGCCCGCATCTGCTTCGGTTTGTGCGAGGCACCACTTCAGCTCGCCCTTGATAGTCGGCAAAAGATAGCGTTTTTTTTGCTCGTCATTAAGCTGATAGAGAATCGGACTAACGTTAGCGCCAAACAGGTCAAGATCACGCGTCGGAAAGGCTATAGTGCGGGCAAGCTCAGCCCATATTGTTGCCTTCGCAACTAGCCCCAGCCCGAGGCCGCCGTACTCCTGGGGCACGTCATAGTTCCCCAAACCTAGCGCCATAGCTTTCGTGTTCAGCTCTCTACGGATGTCCGGCTTAAGCTTGTTGTTTTCGCGTGTGGTGCGCTCGATTGGTATCAACTCATCATCGACGAACCTCCGGACTGTATCCCGCAAAATCCGGATATCTTCAGGTAGTTCGAAGTTCAAATCATCTGAATAGTGCGCATTCATCTTCGTCATCCTATGGCAGTATCGATGTCGGGCCGTGCGAGTTCTTCAAACCGAAAGCGGCATGCAGCGGAGCATAGAAGACGGCACTCATTCAGGGCGCAACATTGATTGATTTAAGGCCCGCTTCGATCTGAAGCTTAGCGTCTTCGAGAAGCGGAAGAAGCGTCCTAACGGCTGCCGCCTTCGAAAGCATCGGCGCTGATGTGATATTCAAAGCTCCGACAACTTTCTGATGTCGATCCATTATAGGTACGGCTATAGCCACGAACTGCGGTTGTTCTTCCCGCACCATATAGCTGAAACCGTTCTTCTTTGTCAGAAGAAGATTTTTACGCAATGAGATGTTCGCCGACTTGGAGAGGCCGCATCGGTCTGCGATCTGATCCAGTTGCGTAGGAGGAAGCCATGCAAGCAAAACATGCCCCAAGGATGTGCTGAGGACAGGCATCCGGTTTCCCGCACGCATGGTAAGATCCCAAGATCGTTTTGTTGCCCGCGTCACGACTAGCACGTCGGTTCGATCCAGGACTGCGAAAGTGGAGGCTTCTCGGGTACGATCGGCTAGCGCGATAACCTGAGCTTCCGCCAGAATACTGAGGCTAGCTGAGCTTTTATAACCGTATCCCAATTCAAGCACGCGCGGCTTTAAATAGAACCAGTCGCCATCGCATCCAATATATCCCAAATCTTGCAGAGTCAGAAGGTAACGGCGAACTGCAGCACGGCTCAAGCCCGTGTGTTGAACGACCTCGGCGATCCGAAGTTTCTCAGCATTTGCAAACGCGCATACGACTTGCAACCCGCGGGCCAAAGACTCTGAAAAATAGGATGCCGTTTTAGCCTTATCCATTCTGGCTCCGCTTGACAGCATTTCATCCCGGGTCATAATGGACGAATATCGACAATAAGGGCGATAATCGCCCAAAACGCATTTAGCGTCAAGTTAAGGGAAGGGCGCCGTGATCCATCAACAGCAAAATGTATTTGATCAGCGCTTCACACAAGTGACTGATGAGTTCGCTATGTCAGGGCGGTTCTATTTTGCAGTGCGAGCGCCGTCGTGAAGGTTTTAAACGGCATAAAGATCCTTGAGGTCGCGAACTACATTAGCGGTCCCTGGGCGGGGCAGATGCTCGCCGAGTTCGGTGCGGAAGTCATCAAAATTGAGACTCCGACGGGCGGCGATCCATTTCGTTCACATACGCCTGACAATTACAGCATCGGATTTCGATCATTTAATCGGCATAAGAAAGGCGTAACCCTCGATCTCCGACATACTGAAGGAAAGGCGATCTTCCGTCGCCTCGCAGCATCTACCGACGTTGTCCTGGAAAATTTTCGACCCGGAGTCATGGACAAATTGGGGATCGGCTGGAACGAATTGCGGGAGCTAAATCCCAAGTTGATTTATTGCGCAATTAGCGGGTTCGGACCGACGGGGCCATACAGTGACCGGCCGGCCTACGACACCGTTATACAGGCCATGAGCGGTTTGCTTGCTCTATCGACGGCGCAAGGCTCCACTTCAATCGCAGGACCGACTTTTGCAGACTCCGTCTCTTCTCTGTGTGCCGTAAACGGAATCATGGGGGCGCTGTTTGATCGAGAGAGGAGGGGAAATGGCTGCCGGGTCGATGTTCCGATGATCGACGCCATGATTTCCTTCCTCACACATTCAGTAACGCTCTATTGCGCCGACGGTACCAAGGCCGGTCCGCTATATCGCTCCGCCGGATCCCAATGTTTTGTGTTCGTTTGCAAAGATGAGCGCTTGATCAGTGTTCACCTTTCGACAAGCCCGAAGTTTTGGCAAGGTTTGTTCGATGCGCTCGGGCCTTCGGAACTAGCCACCGACACTCGGTTCGACACCCTTCAAAAGCGGATCTCGCGATATGAAGAACTGGGCCAAGCGTTGGCGCCATACTTTCGATTGCGCGATAGCAGCGAGTGGCAGCTTCGCCTGGGCGCGGCTGACGTCCCATATGCGCCTGTCAACAACGCGGATGATCTGTTGGCCGACCCTCAAGTTCAACACTTGGGAAGTTTGTTTGATGTGGGTGTCGGGTCTGAACGACAGAGCAAAAGCACGGCTCGGCCTGTGTTTTACAATGGCACCCGATCGTTTGATGCAGCGCCTGCGCCGATCCTGGGCGAACACACCGAAGGCGTTCTGGAAAGCCTGGGTTTCGATGTTGGAGAACGAGCGCGGTTGCGGTCGCAAGGGATCGTTTGAATAGCAAACACCAAGAGAGGATAAAGACGTGATCGAGAATATAGACAATCTGGAATGCGTGAAGGTTGAGAAGAAGAACGGAATCAGTTGGGTCTACATGAATCGACCCGCCAAGAAGAACGCGATGAATCCCACGTTACATCGTGAAATGGATCAGGTTCTCGATTATCTTGAATTCGACAAAGAGACAAAGGTTGTGGTGATCGCGGGCGCCGGCGGAAATTTTTCTGCCGGCCAAGATCTGAAAGAATTTTTTCGCGGCATGGAAGGCAAGCAGGCCGAGTTCACCGAAATCCAACGAATTGCGAACCGGTGGAGATGGGATCGGCTATACATGTATGACAAGCCAACCATCTGTATGGTTGAAGGGTTTTGTGCCGGCGGCGCTTTCATGCAGCTCATTGCCACCGACTTCGCGGTCGTCGCCGACGATGCAGTCTTTTCACTGTCTGAAGTCAATTGGGGTATCATTCCGGGCGCATACGTCGCAAAAGCCGTTGCCGACGCATTGCTTTACAGGCATGCGCTCTATTACGCCTGCCTTGGCGATCCTTTCGACGGAAAGGAAGCCGTGCGAATCGGTCTGGCGAATATTTCTGTGCCGCAGGCACAATTGTTTGCCGAAACGGAAAAGCTCGCACAAAAGCTGATGGCAAAGAGTCCCGCCGTTTTACGCGCCACCAAACACGCAATCCGTCAGGTGCGAACGATGGATACGGGCCAAGCGTATGATTATTTAGCTGCGAAAAACGGGGCGATGATCGCGAGTGATCCAGAGAGATCCTATCATACGGGTCTCTCGCAATTCCTAGATAAAAAATCGTATCGGCCTATGTACGAGCCGTTCGAACTGGGGACTGTGCCCAAGCAAGATCCGAAATAATCACGATAATTTCAATCACTACCCGTACTGCATCGTCCCAAACCTCTATCGAATGAGAGTAGGAGGCGCGCGCTATGTTTCCACGAAACGTTATAGTTTCCGTTCTCACAGGCGCAATGACGGTGGGGCTCTCCTGGGTTTCTGCCGCCTTGGCCCAGGAGACCTATCCCTCCCGTCTTGTCACGATCGTTGTGCCGTTTGCAGCAGGAAGCGGGCCCGACATCTTCACCAGGCAACTCGCTGAGCAGTTATCCGTCCGTCTAAGAAAGCCCTTCATTGTCGAAAATCGAGGCGGCGCGAACGGCATTCCTGCCATCCGATATGTGGCCCGGTCGGCAAGCGATGGTTACACCCTTCTACTGGGCACAAGTACGACGCTTGCCGGAAACCCGCATCTCTTTCGAAACCTAGGTTATGATCCGACTCATCTAACGAGCATTTCAATAATTTCGAGCGCTCCAATGGTTCTTGCGGTCGCCCCGAATAGCGGGAAGCAATCGTTGCAAGATCTCATTCAGGCTGCAAAAAAAAATCAAGGACAACTGAGCTACGCCTCGCCAAATGCGGGGTCTCAGGCGGTCACCGAGCGCCTCAAGCTGCGCGCGGGAATTGATTTGTTGCGCGTGCCCTATCGCGCAACCGGAGAGGCGATTACAGATTTGATGGGCGGCAGAATCGATGTTTTGTTTGCTGACATGCCCATCGTGTTGTCTGTAGTGAAAAACAACCAGCTCCGAGCCCTCGCCGTATCGGGCTCGGCACGAACTTCCTTATTACCAGACGTGCCTACCATGCAAGAGCTAGGTTTTTCCGACCTCGTTTTGACGTTGTGGCTGGGACTATTCGCTCCAGATCAATTAGCGCCAAATATACGGGATACTTTAGATAGGGCGGTGGCGAGCAGTATCGCTGATCCGAGCATGAGAGATCGAATGGCTACAGTTGGAATGGAAATCACGTACCTCAACGCCGGTGAAGCGACCGATTTCGTCAAATCGGAACTTCAACGCTGGGGCGAGTTCGTGGAGGGTGCGGGAATAAAGCCGCAGGATTGAGTAACAAAATGCAGTAGTCGCAGGATGCGCGTCAGTAAGTTTATCGCAGCTACATGCTGGCGTCAAAGCGACATTAATTGCGAGCCTATTTTTCAAGTTGGTATCGGATAGAGATAGTTGAGAAAAAAGAGAGGGGAAGCGATGAATTCCTATTTTGCCCCGACGCGTCGCAATCTGGTCGGCGGACTAATTGCGGCTCCCAGTTTATTGCTTTCCACCACGCGCGGCTCCCTGGCAGACACTTATCCGGATAAGCTTGTCAGGTTTGTTTGCGCATGGCCGGCAGGAAGCGGTCTCGACATCTGGGTTCGCCGTTTGGTGGATCATATTCGGCCGCTGATCGGTCAACCGTGCATCGTTGAGAACAAGCCCGGTGCTGCGGGCAATATTGCGACGGAGTATGTCGCGCGTTCCAAACCGGACGGATACACGATCTATGTCCAGTCCGCGAGCGGCATTGCCGCCAATATGTTCATGCTGAAAAACCCGCCGATTGACGCGACGAAAGCTCTTATCAATGTCTCGATGCTGGCTCGGTTCGTATTCTATCTGGTTGTAGCGGCCGACAGTCCTTTTAAGAGCCTGTCTGACGTCGTGGATCATGTGCGGAAGAAGGGCAACAAAGCCAGTTACGGCACGGGATCTTCCAATTCAAGGCTTCTCGGCGCGCTGCTGAATGAAATCATGGGGCTGAACGCCGTCGAGATTCAATATCGGCCCGGCCCTGAGATGGCGAACGATCTTATTAGTGGCGCGGTGGATTATATGTTCATGGACGGTGTTCTGGCGCGCGCATTTGAACGGGGCGGGCGCGTTCGTATTCTTGCATCAGGCGGGAAAGAACGTTTGCAAATGGACGGAGACCTGCCAACAATGATCGAATCTGGAGTTCCTGGTCTCTACGCGCCTGGTTCTTTTGGTATCCTTGTTCCGGTAGGAACGCCTCGACCCGTCATGGAAAAAATCAACGCTTGGGCGAATGAAGCTCTGAAGGTACCGGCTGCAATTGAATTTATCCGGAGTACTGGCGGCGAACCTATGACCGTAAGCGTGGATGAAGCGCAAAGCATGTTTCTGCAAACGACTGATGAGTGGCGCGAATTGGTCAAGCGTTCCAAGATAGAACCACAAGGATAGCAGGCCATCCTGTCTCATCCGGTGATCATGGCAGCTGAATACGGACGCCTTTTACATGCCTTGGGAGAAGAACGATGAATATTGTGCAAGGTGACGAGACCCCGCTAAAGCGGCAGCTCGAGTATCGCGGCGGCATATTTCATGGTCGCTGGCTTCTGGAGGGCCCGTCAGGCAAGATCGACAATTTCTTGCTCGGTATTGGCGTCTCGCAGGGCGATTTCTATTCGCCGCGACACCGTCATAACTTTGAGCAGATACGTGTCCAACTTGATGGCGCGTTACGCTACGATCGCGATGGCACGATGTCTGCCGGAACCGTGGGGTATTTTCCGGAAGGTGTTTTCTACGGTCCGCAATCCCAAGATCCACAGGAAATCTCCACGGTCGCGGTGCTACAGTTTGGTGGTGCTAGCGGCAGCGGCTTTCTTTCGAATGCGGAAACGCGCAAGGCGATGGAAGAGCTAAATGAGTTAGGCGAATTCAAGGATGGCGTTTTCCGCCGGCATGAGCCGCTGTTCGGCAAAAAGAATGTCGATGGTAATCAGGCGATCTGGGAACACCATAACAACCGGCCGATTTCATTCCCAGATCCGCGTTATCCCAGCCCGATTCTAATGGACCCCAATAATTTCGCCTGGATTCCAATTGAAGGCGCAGCGGGCGCCTACGAAAAGCTGCTCGGTGTGTTTACGGAGCGGCGCACGGAAGCAAAACTCTTGAAAGTCGAGCGGGACGCGTCGCTCACAATCCAAAGCGACGGCGTCTATTTGGTTTTGCGCGGCGCTGGAACGGTTCACGATCAACCCCTTCGTAGTCAAACGGCCTGGCATCTGTCTGGCGGGGAGAGCGTGGAGGTGAAGGCGCATGAGGAGTGTGAGATCATGTGCTTTGGATTGCCCAATCTTGAGGGGTTGAGCTCATAGCCGGCAACAGGGTCGGCACAGGCCGACGGTGAAGTGAACGGCGCCGGCCATCGCCTTGTCCGTCAAAGAAGTTGAAACAGCCGCAACTGGGTGCATCCAGCTACGGCTGAAGCAAATCTAGAAATCCCGCGTCATACCTTGGCTTTTTGACGCTCGCGATCAGCCGGTGTTGCAGCTCTTTCATAGCCGTGAGTGGATAGGTCGAACCAGTTTCCGGCAGGGTCAGCGCCGCGGAATTCCGCGTACGGTCGATCAACGCCACGGCGTTTAGGAACTTCCAATCCCCGAGCGGCAAAACGCTGAGACATCTCGGCCATATCTTCGATCGTAAATCCGAAGTGATTAATTCCGACGGGAGCAGAGCCTTGCAGCTGGTGGGGAAGTAGCGCAAGCGTGAGATAACCATCACTTACAAAGTACGAACCCTCGTCGTCACTGTTGATAATTTCCATCTCCAATACGTCGCGATAGAACTCGGCGAGACCACGGGGATCTCTAGCAAAAATCGCAATGTGTTTGATCTTTGGCTTTCCCATTAGTTCTCCTTTTAAATCAGTCCAGGCTTTTTGCCGATTGCTTCGTCTCTTTGCGAATATAGACTCTATCCGAATTTCCTGGTATTATGAAATGAATAATGCGTATCCTTATTCATAATACCAAAAAACGGTACTAAACGGGAAATTATTTGCGCGTAGTATTAGGGAGGATGGTTGTGACCGACCTCCGCAGTTATCGAATTTCAAGAAATGGCGAATAATCGGCCATGCGATAAATTGTGCGCCAGCAGAATGCGGGGGAAACATGAAAACATATCTCCGACCACTGTTTGCGGCGGCGATTGCATTCACGATTACGGCAGCGTCGGCGAGTGAAAAGACCAACGTCGTCGGGACGTCGAGCGGTCCCGTTCAAGGAACTGTTGACGGCCCGGTCGCCAAGTTTCTGGGCATTCCCTTCGCGGCGCCGCCGATCGGTGCGCTTCGTTGGCAACCGCCGCGCGATCCTCCGTCATGGACGCAAACCCTTGTTGCGGAAAAGTTCGGCAGTGCATGCGCCCAGCCGGGTCTTGGTGCTTTCGCAGCGCCGAGCGATGCGGAGGATTGTCTTTATATAAATGTCTTTGCACCGAAGGATCTGCCGAGCAGCGACGGTCGCCCGGTCATGATTTGGTTTTATGGCGGCGGCCTTTTCGCAGGCGCAAGCAACGATTACGACGGCGGCAAATTGGCGGCACAAGGCGACGTTGTTGTCGTGACTTTTAATTACCGGCTTGGTGCGTTTGGTTTTTTCTCGCATCCAGCCATCGACGGCGAAGGGCATCCATTTGCGAATTACGGGATTATGGACCAGCAGTTTGCATTGCAGTGGGTCCGACGTAATATTGCGGCTTTCGGAGGCGATCCACGCAACGTCACGATTTTCGGTCAATCGGCCGGCGCCGCGTCGGTCATCGCAAACCTCGTCTCCCCGCTTTCGGCTGGCTTGTTCCACCGAGCGATCATACAAAGCAGTTCGGCGCTACGCCCGTCGGTTCCTGCAACGGTGATGACAAAAGCAGCTCAAGACTTTGCCGCCGCGGCAGGATGCGCCGATCAAAGTGCCGCTTGCTTGCGGTCGCTTCCTGCCGCCACCATCCTTGCGCGGCAGTGGCCGGTCGTGCTCATAGCAGCAAATAATTCTCTCCTTGTCGACGGTACGGTGATGACGCAGCCGACATTAGACGCCTTCAAAACCGGACATTTTAACCGGACGCCTATCCTCACCGGAATCACGCGCGATGAGCAGGCCTTCTTTATGCCGGAAACAAACATCGCGCCCGTGCCAAACGCAGGGAAGCCCCTAAATGCCGACGAATACGATCGCTTCCTTACGACATTCGGGCCAGCATTCACAGATAAGCTTCGTGTTCGTTATCCGATCACGGACTTTCCGAGTCCAAGCGTTGCTCAAATCGAGGTGACACAAAAGAGCCGGGTTTGCGGGGCGCGGATCAGCGACGAGTTGTGGTCTCGCCACGTGCCCGTTTACGCCTATCAGTTCAACGATCGGACCGCGCCATCTTATTTTAAGCCGCTCAGTTACCCGATGGGAGCCTACCATACTTCCGAGTTGCAGTATCTTTTCCCCTTTTTCCCTATCAGCGCTGGCACCGCCCCGCCACTGAACGCAGCACAATCCGTGTTGTCAGATCGGATGATCTCGCTCTGGGCGAATTTCGCGCGAACCGGGGTGCCATCGGCGGACTGGGCGCCTTACTCGGCGGCCAAGGCCAATGTCATGGTTCTCGATCTCCCCGCACCCAAGATGATTTCAAATTACGGAGAAGATGCCGATTGCGAATTGTGGGATTCCATTCTCGCCCCGTCCCGATGATCAGAGAATTCTTCAACGGTAAGCTGCGCTACGGATGTCCGAACGGAGATCTTCTACAGCCTGAAGGAAGCCAGGGTCGTGATCCAGCAATGGCGCGTCTTCCAAGCATGCAGTCTGGCGCTGCTGGCGACCGGACGTCTGACGATCCTGCTCGTTTTTGCGAGCACGTGCTCAAACGAAGCGGCTCATCGCTTATAATTAATGACGCGTGGCCGGTTTGGATGGAGGCAGCCGGCATTAGAGACGTCACAACCGAATCTTGGATAACTTTTGAGTTTCTTTTTGCTGCGCTTGAGGCACCTAAGCAAGGGTCTCGGTGTCGCTATAGGGAAACGTCGCTTCGTCGATGAGGATCTGGTTCGAGACACGCTGGTGAAGCTTTTTGACATCGAAGTTTCAACAGGTGTTTCCGGCCATGTGACTTCTGCAACCGAAGCCTCGGGACGTCCCAAAGTGCTGATTTAAAGAGTGGCTTTTTCGCCATTTCAGTCGTGATGCGACACTTCTCAAGAGCAATGAATGGTCGTGCCGACATGTGAAGCAGCAGCTTCACTGACGGAGCGAAGTTTGCTTCCGCGCGTCCGGGGGCAGATTGCGCATTGTAAAATCTATTGTATAAAAGGTAATTGATGGGTTGTTGCGCGGCTATTTGGCCCTGGCTTTGGTTCGGGGTGAATCCGGATAAGACGCCTGTGTACACGGGGAGAAACGTCACATGGTTGAAAGAGCTGAGCGAATTGCTGGTGCTCCGTCATTGGATTACTCGAAAGAGGCCGGATTTAGTTCGGAGCAGATCAAGGTGCTCGCGCTAAGTGGCGTTGGCGGCGTTATCGAACTGTACGAGTTCATCGTATTCGTGTTGCTGACGCCCTATATTAGCCAGGCTTTCTTTCCCGCCAGCTCGCCGGAATGGGTGCGAACACTTCAAACGCTCGGCATATTTGCGGTGGGATATCTAGTGAGGCCGGTCGGCGGCATTGTTATCGCCATGCTGGGCGACGTGCTGGGCCGCAAGCGTATGTTTGCCTTGACCATTTTCTTAATGGCAGTTCCGACGTTGCTGATCGGCCTCTTACCAACCTACGAACAGGCCGGCATGATTGCTCCAGTGCTTCTGGTGTTGTGCCGGTTGGCGCAGGGATTGGCGTTGGGTGGCGAAGTTCCCGGAGCGGCAGTCTTTGTTGCTGAGCACTCACCGCGGCGGCATCTTGGTTTCGCTTGTAGCCTCGTTGGTGCAGGTTTGGCGCTTGGCATCTTTCTTGGAGCATTTGCAGTCGGATCATTGACAGCCGTTATTGGACCTCAAGGCATGGCGTCCTTCGGCTGGCGAATTATTTTTATCATCGGCGGTGTACTGGGTTTGGCAGCCGCTTACGTCCGGCACTATGTTAAAGAAACCCCGGTTTTTCTGGCGATGCGTGAGCAACGTAAGGTTGCGTCTCGCGTATCGCTCGGAACGTTACTCAGGGAATCGCCGGTCCCGTTGTTGGCGGGATTGGCCGTGTCGTTCATGGCCGCGGCTGTCCCTCCAGTGTTACTTTTTTATCCCGCGATTTATATGAGAACTGTTCTGCATTTCGATCCGTTGATGGTTCAGAATGCTCAGATTATTTCAACAATAACCATGGCGGTTGGCAGCATGGTGGGAGGTTGGCTTACGGACGTGCTTGGACCCATCAAGACGTATGTCACGTTCGCAATCGGTTTGGTGATAGCTTCATACTGGTTTTTTCTAGGTATCCAGAACGGTCCCGCGAATCTGAACTTAACGTTCGCGCTTGTTGGGTTCTTTGGTGGAATTAGCGGTCTCGGCTATTTCTTTCTTGTTCAAGCATTCGCACCACAGGTCCGCTTCACTGGCGTGTCTATCCCGTATAACATTAGTTCAGCGATAGGAGGAGCGCTGCCAATCGTCGTCGCAGCGTTAACCACTGTCAATTCTCTCGCGCCGGGTCATATCATAGCAGCTCTCGCATTCTTAGCTGCCATCGCGGCTCCAATTCTGTGGCGTTACCGCCAGCCCATTGCGCCTGTCATCGATGGCTTGCCGGCTCCCTGAATTGTAAACTGGCCGATGAGCCAATTGGCGTCGAGAGATCGCCGCCAGTATAAGCGAGCGAAATGATAAGCTGGAATGACGGTGACGACACTTCCCGCGTTACACGTCAGCCACAGGCCTTTTTCTCGAACATGCGTTTGTCCAGCGCATACCAGACGGGCAGGTTGGTTACTGCGCCGAAGGCAATCGTCCTGACCTCGGTGAGCGTTTGCGCGTGAGCGGCCGTTGCAGGCTCGTGCTGTCATGACGCACTCCTATGGATAGCCGGGAATTGCGGTCCGAGCCGGAGGGCCTAAGGTCGGCCGTTCATCCCCGATCGTCGAGCTGGCGCGAATAGAACCGCCACAGCGAGTAGACCATGTCAGAAGGACAGCCAGGATTCTGCGGTGTCGGCGGTTCCCTCACCAGCAGACGCCTGAACGTTGCCATATCATCGTCAGGGATCGGGCGTGGTTCACCAAGCAATCGCGCCTGGTAGTTCATTTTGGCCAGATCGAAAAGATTGATGGCGTTGATCGTCGCTTCCTGGACGTCGCGCCCGACGGCAGTGATGCCATGGCTACGCATCATGCATACATCTGTCGTGCCGACCGCCGAGGCCAATTCCCGGCCCAATGCACTGTCGCGAATCAAGATACTGCGATCATATTGACTAATCCGATTGTTAATCAAGAGATCCAGCGCAGTCGGATTGTAGGAGCCGATGATTGGCAGCAAGGGCACATCGCAGATTGTGAACAGAACGACGGTCGACGGATGAATATGAATCACCGAATTGATCTGGGGACGCGCGCGATATAGCTCGGTGTGGATAAACACCTCCTGCGGCACCGACAGGCCGTCGTTGCCCGCCAACAGTTTTCCGTCGAAATCGACAGTGATAACTTCGTCGCTCGTCGTGTAGTAGAGGCCTGCTTCCATGGGCCCGCGTGCGCGGATCAGGAGTCTGTCCTCGCCAGGGATACGGACGCTGACATGCCCCTGCGTCGGATTGGATAATTCCAACATTCCGATGATCCGACACGAACGCGCGACAATATCGCGGAGCCCAGCAAAATGTGAAGCATTAGCAGTCATGGAATATCCTCTCGTTGGAAAGCTAGCGATGCTGGACGATCTGGATGAGTTTTCCTTCGGCGGGCACCCTACTTGACGGAACGTTTTAGTTGTTCTAATCTTATAACAACACATTTCAAGTGGGAGATGCGCGATGCTGTCACGCGAAGACAACGAGCTTTTGACGCGGGTTGGGCCCGGCACGCCGGGTGGCGAGCTTCTCCGGCGCTATTGGATGCCGGTGGGTACGCTCGCAGATTTTCAGAAGGGCGAGCTTAAGAAGCGGGTCCGCATCTTGGGCGAGAACCTTGTCCTGTTTCGAGATGAGGCCGGCAATTATGGCTTGATCCCCGAGCGGTGTCCGCACCGGCATGCGTCGCTCTATGCTGGCTTCATCGAGAAGGACGGCCTGCGTTGCCCCTATCACGGCTGGAAGTTCGCCGCGAACGGCGAATGTATCGAGCAGCCATTCGAGGGCGGCAACCCGGCGTTAAAAAAGAAGGCCAGCCAGCGTTCTTATCCCATCCAGCAGATGTGCGGCCTTCTCTTCGCCTACTTGGGGCCGGACCCCGTGCCGTTGCTGCCGCGATACGAGACTGCCGTGCGCAAGGACGGCACGCGGTCCATCGTCGTGCTGCCGCACAACTGCAACTGGGTACAGGCGGTGGAGAACTCGTGTGACCCAACGCATACGTACTTCCTCCATGGCGAGATGATGCTGCACAAGCGTTCACCCGAGGAAAATGAGAACGCGTTCGACATCGCTTACTTCCGCCGGCCAATCGAGGCCTTCGATTTCGAGCTCTGCAAAGAACCCGGTTGGGCTGGCATCCGCAAAAGTCGCACTTACGGCGGCGACCGGCCGGAAAAAGAACTTGGCCATCCGATGATCTTCCCAACCGTCCTGATTGCGCCGCAGGGCAAGTCGCTGTGCATACATTACCGGGTGCCGGTCGACGATACCCACACCAACGTTTACTTCCTCGAGTTCTGGCAAAACATCGATGGCACAATCGTCGAGCAGAAGGATGAAGACATCCCTGTTGAATATCTCAAGCACCCGCTGGGTCCAGACGGCGAATACGACCTCACGAACTTCTACTACCAGGATCTTATGGCGTGGGAGACGCAGGGGCCGATCTACGACCGCTCCGAGGAACTGACAGGAGTGGGCGACCGCGGCATCTTCATGTTCCGCAACCTGCTTCGTCAGCAGATCCAGGTGGTGCAAGCGGGCAGGGAGCCGCTCGGCGTCGTGCGGGACCCGAAGGTCAACGAGATCATCCGATTCACGATCTCGGAAGGACAGGCGAAGGTTGCGCACGGAATCGGCAATGCGGCCGAATAGCCGCTCGCTGCACTTCAAACCATAACATTTTACAGTGAGGAGACCGCCCATGGCCCGAAGCTTCTGCCCGGCAATGTATAACTTCGTGTTCACTCTCCTGACGGAGGACAGGCCGCTATCTCGCTTCGTGCGTGGTCGCGACGTCGCCGGGCATCTCGCCTCAGCCGTCATGAAGTAAGTGATGAGCTTCATCTGTTTAGATCGCGTGGCTAAGCGATTTGGTGGCGCGGCTGCTGTTGCAGACTTATCGCTGACCATTGCCAAGGGTGAGGCAATGACGCTGCTGGGCCCATCCGGCTGTGGCAAGACGACGACGCTACGCATGGTCGCAGGCCTGGAAACCGCTGATACAGGTCGCATCAAGATTGACGGAGCGGTCGTCTACGACAGTGAAGCCGGCGTTAACTTGCCGCCCGAACGCCGCAATATCGGCATGGTATTTCAATCATACGCGATCTGGCCACACATGAACGTGGCGCAGAACGTTGGCTTTCCGCTCGCCGTGCGGCGGGTGCCGTCGATCGAAATCGGCGATCGTGTCCGTAAGGCGCTGAACACCGTGGGGCTCAGCGGGTTTGAAAACCGGCGCGCAACTCAGCTCAGCGGTGGGCAGCAGCAGCGTGTGGCCCTTGCTCGTGCCTTGATTCATGAGCCTGCCGTGCTGTTGCTTGACGAACCGCTCAGCAACCTAGATGTAAAGCTCCGAGAACAGATGCACATTGAGCTCAAGCTACTCCAGAAACGTCTTAATCTCACATTCATCAACGTCACTCATGACCAGGCCGAAGCTCTGAGCGTCTCGGATCGCATCGCGATCATGAACAACGGCCGCATCGAGCAGATCGGCAGTCCGCGAGATCTTTACGAGCGTCCCAACACTCCGTTCGTCCGCGACTTCCTCGGTAAATCCGCGATTCTGTCCGGTCGGGTTCGTCACGTAGCGAACGGCATGGCTGGCGTCGAACTCGCTTGCCATCCGGGCGTGCTCCTGGAATGTCCGACCACATCGGAGAGTCCGATCAGTTCAGGCAGTGCGGTGGAAATATCGGTGCGGCCGGAGGCTTTCCGCCTCAAGGACAAGGAACAGCCGGGTATACGCACGCTGAAGGGCGTTTTGACTGCCGTCCTCTATCAGGGGGAGCGATCCGAATGCCTGGTACGCCTGGGCGAAGATTCTATCATCATCTATCTGCCGTCGGAGCATAACGTACAGCCTGGAAGTGAAATCGAGCTCGCAGTCGCGGCTAACTTGCTGAGGGTCTGGGCGAAATGAAAGTGCGTCCGCTTAGTTCAATATCCCCTGGCATGCTTCGAATCGAGCCGCAATATGCGTTGTTCGTCGTACTTCTGGTCACCCTCGGGAGTTTTATTCTTTACCCGGTTTTGATCGTCTTCACGAATAGCTTCCACGGCAACGCCGTGGTTGTGTCGGACGCCACATGGTCGTTTGACGCTTGGCGCACGGCCTTCGCCGAGCCTGGCATGCGGGCAGCGGCTTGGAACACCGTGAAGGTTCTATTCTGCACCGAGCTCATCGCGATGCCGATCGCGGTGTTGATCGCGTGGTTGCTGGCCCGCACCGACATACCTGGCAACAGTCTGCTTGAGTTTATGTTCTGGGTGTCGTTCTTTCTCCCCGCACTTTCCGTGACATTCGGCTGGATCGCCCTGCTCGATCCACACGCCGGGGTGCTGAACCAGCTAGCGAAACTCCTTCCGTTCGTTGAAACCGGCCCTTTCAACATCTATTCCTTTTGGGGAATTATCTGGGCGCACGTCGCCACCCAAGCCATCTCGGTCAAGGTCATGTTGCTGACGCCGTCATTTCGCAATCTCGATTCAGCTTTCGAGGAGGCGGCGCGGGTATCGGGCGCCAACCGCTGGCAGATGCTGATCCGAATCGTCATTCCCGTCGCGTTTCCCGCCATTCTGACCGTACTGGTCCTCTCGGCAATCCGCGTGATGCAGACCTTCGAGATAGAAATGGTGCTAGGAACACCATTCAATTTCTTTGTCTTCGGCACCATGATCTTTCAGCTAGTCGATCAGTCGCCACCACAGTTCGGATCGGCGGCAGCGCTCGCATCGATCGTATTCATGATTGTAACACCGTTGATTGTGATCCATCGATGGCTCGTAACCCGCAAGGACTATGCCTCGATTACCGGTCGCATCCGCATCAAGCCGACGCAACTCGGCCGTTGGCGCATTTCCCTTTTTGTTCTCGTCTGCCTGCTCGTGGTAGTCATCACGGTGCTGCCCGTCTCATTCGTGGTGATCGCTTCGCTCATGAAGCTGTTCGGCTTCTTCTCGATCCCGGATCCGTGGACCTTCGTGCATTGGACCCGCGTGCTGACCGACGATTTTTTCATCCACGCGCTCAACACGACCCTTCGGGTCGCTTTCGGAGTGACCTTAACCTCAATCGTGCTCTGCACGCTCGTTGCCTATTTCTCTGTGCGCTCCCGATATAGGGGCCGCGGGATTCTAGATTTTCTATCATGGCTGCCTTTCGCCATCCCAGGTATCCTGCTTGGCATCGGATTCCTCTATCTGGTGCTCGGCAATCCCGTGTTGCGGTTCGCCTACGGCACGACGCCGCTCTTGATCCTTGCCATGGTGATCGCACACATGACGCTCGGGACTCAGATCGTGAAGTCGGCCATGTTGCAGCTCGGTAACCAGCTTGAGGAGGCGGGGCGCGTCAACGGCGCTTCATGGGGAACGTGCCTTCGTAAGATTGTGGTGCCTATACTGGCGCCTACGCTCGCGCTGGTCGGAGTCGCGAACTTCATCGCTTCGACCCGCGACATAGCAACTATTGCTTTGCTCGCCGCTAACGACTCCAAGACACTTTCCCTGCTACAGCTCGATTATTTGACCGATGGCCAGCTTGAAACTGGCGCGGTCCTCTCAGTCATACTGATCGCGCTGAGTACCGGCGTTGCAATCGTCGCGCGACTGCTCGGTCTCAAGATGGGAGTTCGCGACTAGCGGCAAGACCAGCGTAGCCAATGAGGCGCTGCCCACTGCAGTGCAATCTATACCCGCTACCGTCTTCTTGGGCTTCAACATCGAAGGAGTTCAATACAGACTGTTGTCACTTCAGCCACTCGAGCAAAGAGACAACGTAAACTGGAGGTGATTGCATGCACGATCTAGAGTTCGATCACCTGCATCCAAATGAAAAAGATCGGGAGATTCTCCGAGAAGCAATTAGCAACATCGACAATCTCGTTTTTACCACCGTCGGAGTCGATGTCGGTTCATCAACATCTCACTTGATGTTTGCTCATGTACACTTGCAGCGTTCGACCGAAGGACTATCCAGTCGTTTTGTCGTTGTCGGTCGGGACGTTTTGTGGTGTTCACCTATTATGCTTACGCCGTATCGCCCGGACTATTCGATTGATGCCGATGCTCTGAAGGATTTTATAGAGCAAGCTTATCGGCACGCCGGGTTGGCGCCTAGCGACATAGATTCCGGTGCCGTTATTCTGACTGGCGAGGCCTTGAAACGGATCAACGCGCGTTCAATCGCCGAACTATTTGCCGATCAAGCCGGGAAATTTGTCTGCGCTTCTGCAGGCCATCATCTTGAAGCTCTTATGGCAGCCCATGGCTCCGGCTCGATCGAATTGTCACGTGTGCAGCATAAGACGTTTCTAAATGTCGATATTGGCGGAGGAACGACAAAGTTAGCGCTCGTACACGGAGGATATTTGATAGACTCGTCCGCGATAGCTGTCGGTGGCCGTCTTGTTGCCTTCGATCAAAGTGGGAGATTATCGCGTATCGAGGAGCCCGCGCAGATAATGGCCCGTGAAATGGGATTGTCGGAGCTAAAGCTCGGCGCACGACTTTCCTCATCAAGCCGAATGAAGCTCGTCGATTGTATGGTCGGGATTTTGCTGAAAGCCATCCGTCGTGAACAGCCGGATCCCTTTACGAAAGCTCTGCTGCTGACGAATCCGTTGCCGAAGACGGAGAGAATCGATGCAATAACGTTTTCTGGCGGCGTATCGGAGTATATCTACGGCCGCGAGTCTGAGGGTCATGGCGATCTCGGCCGGGATCTTGCCGAGGGGATGTCGCGTGCCTTGGCTAGTAAGCAAATAAACTACCGGATTGTTGATCCGGGGCAAGGAATCCGCGCTACCGTCGCCGGTGCCTCTCAGTATACCGTACAGGTGTCGGGGAGCACTATTTATATTTCAGATCCCACGTCATTGCCGATGCGCAATGTACCTGCGATTCGATTGGCTACGCGGCTCAACGGAACGATCGAGCCCGCTGTCGTTGAGAATGGTATCATTCGTGCGCTGAGGCGGCTTGATATCGATGACGGTGAAACCGCAATAGCGCTCGCTCTTGAATGGGAGTCAGAGCCCGCTTATTCCCGTCTCTATTCTTTGGCCAGAGGGATTTGCCTGGGTCTTTCACAAACCATTGCATGTGGTCGACCACTGATCCTCGTTACCGAAGGCGACATTGCTCAGAGTCTCGGCCGGTTGCTGAAGCAGGAGCTAAATGTGCCAGGGCAAATAGTGTCGCTCGATGGAGTGCAACTCCGCGAATTCGACTACATCGATATCGGGGCGCTTCAGATGCCGGCCAACGTGGTGCCAATTATTATAAAATCGCTGCTTTTCTCGTCGTCTAGCACTGAACATGGACACGGTCATAGTTTGGAACTCCATGAGCACGATCACGCTCGTCACAATCATGACTGATACATTCAGATAACAGCTGTCAGATCAGCGAGCTTACGTGTTTCGCGCCGATTTGCTCGAGACGCACATAGGCCTCATCGGCGATGGGACGTGTTAAAAACCTGCGCTCCACGGATAAACAGGGAATCAACCCAAAGATTACAGATCGAGAACCAATCGCTTCTCGCCCGGCGCCGCGCGCGAGATGCAGACTTGCATGTGATCCTTACGCTCGCTTTCGCTCAGGTATTCGTCGCGATGCTCGACCTTGCCCTCTAGGTATTTGACCTTGCAATTGCCGCACCAGCCTTCCTCGCAGGCATAAAGGACTTCGATCTGATGATCCCTAAGCACTTGGAGAATGGTGCGATCGGGCGAAACGATTGCCGTGACATGGCTGTTGGCGCAGTGAATCTCGAACGAGCCGTCGTTTGCATCATTTTGAAGGGCGGCGATCTGCTGAGCTGTCCGTAAAGAATTGAACAGTTCGAAGTGCACCGTGCCGCCGGGCCAGTGCGCGGCAGCGGCGCGTGCCGCATTCAACAAGCCGGCTGGGCCGCAGATGTAAAGGTGCTGATCGGGTTCGGGGCTATTCAGTACTTCGGTCAAATTGATACCTTTCGAGGCATCGCCACCGTCGTGATGGAACGTTACGCGTCCGGCGAAAGCCTCCATGACCTCATTCATAAGTGCGGTTTCTTCGGGCGATTTGGTGCAATAATGCAGGTAGTATTCTGCGCCCATCTCTTTCAACCGGTATCCCATCGCCAGTAGCGGGGTGATGCCAATGCCACCGGCGATGAGCAGGTGTTTCTTCGCATCTTTCGAAAGTGGAAAGTTGTTGTTGGGGCCTTCGGCGAGGAGAACCGAGCCAACCTGGACGTTGTCATGCATATAGGCCGAACCTCCCTTGCCGGCCTTTTCCCGAAGCACTGCAGTGACATAGCGATCTCGCTCGGTGGGGTTGTTGGCAAGCGAATAGGAATTGTGCAGTCCGTTCTCCAATGCGAAGACGAGATGTGCGCCCGGCTCCCAAGCAGGCAACGCAGCGCCATCGGCGGAGACTAAGCTCAAGCGTCTTACCGACGGCGTTATCTGTTCCGCTTTCGTGACCATAAGCTTGATTTTTTGCATCGATCTCATTTCCCTTAGTGCAATCGGGACGATGCCGGGGGCATCTGACAGGTTTTGTGCATGACATCGCTCGCCTCGGCTACGCGGAGGCTCAGGCTAGCCACGAAATTCCGTGTCGGATCGGAACCGCCGCGCGACAAACGCAAGCCAAAGCTCAGCGTCATCGGTTATGATCGAGAAGGCCGTGCCGACCCGAGTTTACCGAGGTGCGATGGCGGAGCTGAAGCACAGCGGTATGTTTGGCTACACCCAAGGAAGGATGCTGATCTCGCTTCCGGTCAACGGTTTCAACCGAGGGCAGATAGCCGGCAATCCACCTCGCCCTTGGATCTAGTTGTCATAAGATTAGAACAACTGAGAAGCCTGGTCAAGTAGGCACAGAAGCGCTGCCTATCTTCATGTGAATTTCAAACTCAGCTGGCGGCGCTAGGACTTCTAGAAAGCGAATTGGCTGACTGTTTTTGCCTAGTTCAATTTGGATGATGCGTATGAGAGGGGAGCCTATCTCAATCTTGAGGTGGGTTGCCGCGACTGGGTCGGCAAGCGATGCGCTGATGACCTGTTCGCCAGACGTCATGCGAACATCCGATTTGGCGAGAAGTTCATAATGCCCGTCGCGGCGGAAGTCAGCGGAAGAGAACAAACGCCCTATCTGCTCAGGCATATATATCGTGAGCAACAGCACTGGGCGCGCCGCGGAGCGTACTCGCACCACACGGAGAAACAACTCATCCGTGCCGCATTGGAACCAATGGCGCACTTCGGGCGGCGCAGGGCCGTATTCGAAATCGAGCAGCTTAACGCTAGTGTGGCGTATCGCCTCCTCGATTTGGGCCCTCTGATCGCGGATTGCGATGGGAACCGAAACTTCTGGAATATGATCACGCACGAAGGTGCCTACGCCCTGCCGGCGATGAATGAGTCCGCGAGCCTCAAGGTTCTTGAGGGCGGAGCGAACAGTGATCCGGGATACGCCAAAAAGCTTGGCGAGCTCCTCCTCGGTCGGTAGGCTTGCGCCGCTGGAATAACGGCCGGAAAGTATCTGGTCCCGCAGTACGAGAAAAATCTGGTGATGGAGTGGCGCACCGGCGCCGCGCCTTAGCGGACGGGTTTTAGTTCTTGATGGTCGTTCGGGAAGAGCTGCTTTTTTTGCCATGCTACTGTTGTTGGACAAAGATGGGCGTCCGTCAACTGGCCGGTTTTCACGCCCTTTCAGTCCGGTCGGGGATACCACGATACCCTTTCAGGCCGAGCGTTTTTAGTCCGGCGCTGAACGCAGCTTCGATGGCTTGGTTGCTCCTCAATCAACCCGGCGTCCAACACGTTGTTGGGCGCGCGATCGCGACCACGGCGCTCTTGACTGTTTCTCTGCAGTCATCATAATATTATAACAACTAAATACGGCGCGCGTAGTCGCACAGGGCTTTAGACCAGGGGAGGGACCTATGATCCAAGGCTTTAGCCATACGGTGTATGCCCTGGCATTCACTATGCTAACAATCGCATCTGTGTTGGCGCAACCCAGCCAGTCGTGGGAGGCGCTGGTGACGGCTGCCGAAGCGGAAGGATCCGTCAACATCCACGGTGGCCCCGGCCGGGCGTTCCAGAGCGCGCTCAACGACGGTTTTACCAAGGCCTTTCCCAAGATCAAGGTCAACTACGACGGCGCACCGGGCCGTGAGGCAATACCCAAAATCGTGCGCGAGCGCCAGGCGGGCATTTATAACTGGGACGTCTATGTCGGTGGTCCGAACTCTCTGCTGCCCGCACTGAAGCCGATCAAAGGCTTGAAAGATTTGAGGGCTGAATTGGTGCTTCCCGAGGTCCTCGACGACAAGGCATGGCGCAGTGGCTTCGAGGCCGGCTGGCCGGATATCGAGAAAAAGTACATGTACTCCTTCGACTTCAATGAAGAGAGTACGCTCGTCATCAACTGGGATTTCGTCAAGCCCGATCAGATCAAGACCGCCGAAGACCTGCTGAAGCCTGAGTTTATAGGAAAGATCGTGTCCGCCGATCCACGGCTGCTGGGCGACGCGGCTTTCACCTATCTGCAGCTCTACGTCACTTTCGGCGAACAGTACGTCCTCGATATGTTCACCAAACAGAAAGTCGTCTTCACCGGCAACCGTCGTCAGGCCGTCGAATGGCTGGTACGCGGGACCTATCCGATCGGCATCGCGACTGCGATGGACGAGATCAGGTTGTTCCAGGAGCAGGGACTGGGCAAGAACATCCGGCCCTTACGGATGGGCACCAAGGTCGCCGTCGGCGGTTCCGGTTTCGGTAATGTGTCGATTCTGGAGAACGCGCCTCATCCGAACGCAGCTCGGCTCTACGTAAACTGGTTGCTCTCAAAGCAAGGTCAAGAGGGATGGAAGATCATGGGCCGCAACACGCGGCGAATGGATATTCCCGTCGCCTTTCCCGAGTTCGCACCACCGCCCGATGTCATGACAGACAACTTGCAGGCCGAGAAGTACCGTCCGATGTGGGATTATGTCGCGCAGCTCGCGAAGAAGCACATATCAACTGTAACCAGATAACGAATTGCCCCCATGGCGGGGTGGCCTTCTTGATCGATTTTTCGAACGATAGATGTGCGACCAAGAGAACGCCGAACGAACTTTTCCAAAGGGGTGCTGCTTCGGGTCAGCTTTCCGCGAAGTACTTCTGCATTTTGTTGGGTGCGCCGTTTATGCGCATCTCGTCCAGCCACATGGCGTGGATGCGGGGGTCCTGTTCCGAATATTCGATCTGATCACCGCCTTCGCCGACGCTTTTGGCGACAGAGCCTTGCTCGCTGCTCGCGGTGCCCTGGCCGCTCGCAATCCTCTGCCACTGCAGCAGTGGATAGCGCACGCCGCCCACGCCGGTCGCGAGATAGCGCGCCGGGATACTCGACGTATTGAAGTGCTGGTGGAACTGGCGGTCATCCGGCGGAAACACCGTGCCGTGCTTCCAGTCGATACGGCGGTAGTCCTGCTCGCCTTCCCACCACAGCAACGAGAAGCCTGTCCCGCGCACGCACATGACGTGGAAGCCGGGGCCATGACGATGCGCCTTCTTGTAGGTGCCGACCGGCATTTCCGAAAGGTGCGCATGCATGCTGCTATCGGCGAGCACGAACATAATGTTGAGACTGCCCGCACCACGCTCTTCCCAGGCTTTAAGCTCGATCCTGTCAAGATCTGGCACAAAATTGGTCTCCCAGCGGTGGCTGCCCGGCCTCACGGAGACGAGGTCGCCGCGCCCCGAAAAATGCTCGTCTTTGCCTTCCCGCCGGAAATCGAAATCGAGATCAAAAACGAACTTCTCATCGTGGAAGACATTGAGAATGAGCGGAAGGTTCGTCGTGCTGACGATAAGAGCACGGTCGCGCCCGCTGCCATTGAAGTGGCGGTACTTGGCGTTGAGAGGAATCGCGAACATGCTGCGCTCGCCCCACTCGAAGGTATGCGTCTTGCCGCTCGCAAGCTCAATCTGAGTGCTACCGTTGCCTTCCAGGACGTAAATCACTTCTTCGTAGATGTGCTTCTGCGGCTCGGTCACCTTACCCGGTGGAATATCGAATAGAAACATATTGGTGAAGTCGCCGCGCGCTTTCAGATGACACGCCGACGCGTTGACGCCGACGCGCGGCCAAAACCGCGTCTGCACGGAAAAAAGATCTATCCCGTAGTCCTCAGTGATCGGTAATCCCTCATGCTCGAGGAATTCCATGTATGGATCACGGTAAAGCGGAAGCGTCTTCTCCATCTTTATCCTCCACTGGACACTTGAAGCCAATAATTTGTAATGTCATTATAATATTAGAATAACTGTCTTACTGCAATCCGGCGGGACCAAATTCTTTTCAACCAAGCAGTAAAGTCCGCGGAGTCTAGCATGTCGCCGGATGTGACGATGGCACGAACCTTGCGAACCGCACCGCCCGGGTGAAAGCCGTCCGGCAATACTTGGACGGTCGGCTTGTCGACCAGTTCGACATTCGACCGTTGCAGCGCCGGATACCAATCGTCAGACATGAGGACCCTTTGCAGCCATAGCGATTTGTGAAGTCAATCAGCTGCGCTAGCCCGGAGCGGGAGGCTGAGCCTCAAGGTGGGCAAAGAGGAGATTTTGGACCGCAGCCGTCATCGTCGGCGAACTGCGGCGAAGCACGCCGCAATCGAGCGTCCAGTAGACCTTGAACCGCTTGGAGCGGTGGAGAAGTTTGGTGTCATAATGCCAGCACCTGCCGTGCGCGGTCGCGCAGTTTTGGCATCACATATTGTGGCGATCGCTGGACGACAGAGAACTGGCCGAGCCTCGGTGTGATCGCCGGGACAAATTAGGATTGCGCCGCCGCCGGTGCCAATCATGGCGACACCCTTGCCAGCGAGATCGAAGCCATGATCCCATTTCGGCGCAGGCGGGGCTCGGATAGGTGATCTCGAGGCAAACTCGCCGACGCCTTCGCACCGTTCCAGAACTGTTAAATCGTTGTTCCCGCCCACTTGAGCTTGATTGCAAGACCATTGCCGCTCACGCGGGCGGGGATACCAAATTGGCATGCCTGCCCTAAGATACCAGGCGAAGAAGCATCCACCTCATAAGTTTATAGGGACCGCCTCTCTATCAAGAGCGGTCCGCTCAATAGAGGTGAATCAAGCAGCTGGAGCTAAGGAATAATACTCAAAAGCTTCTAAATGCAGACCGAAAAGGTATTCGACAACAGCATGGGGGGCCAACAACATGCATTCGTTCTTGGGACCTTTTTGCCGCATTGGATGGAGCTGGAAGGCAAATTGGCTAGTTTTTCTCACGCCATCAAATGTGCCTATATGGACCGAGAAATTTGATACCGATGAATTTCTCTCAGAGATTGGGTCACCTACCACTGTGGTGAACAACTCAATCTGGGGCTACGCAACGCTGCCGCTATCTCTGCTTCAAGGTCGACCCTACGACGATCGAGGTGCAGAATAATGCTCCTAGGACAGATTGCCTTACCGCTCGCGGTGCAACACGAGCCAGGATGGTCACAATGCCATAATTTTCGAACACAGGCGGTGCCGCCGCCATTCAACGCCGGCGATCATATTGATGTAAGGATTCGGCTTGCGATTATAGACAGTGATCCATTTGTAATGATTCACCGGAGCGTGAATCTCTATTGCATCCGTCTTGGATCGGAAGCGCGATCAAGCGTTAGCGTTGAATCGAAATGATGAATAGATTTGCGGGTTATGGAGGTAGAGCAATCGTCGCGGCGCGGTCGCACCAATTGCGGCAGCGAGCTTCCTCAACAGCCATCGATGGGCTGGAAGCTCGGACGCCAATTGGACGTTGCCGATGATGGGAGCGTCATTCGTTGAGCTTAGACCTGACGCAGACATGGGTCGTACTTGAGTTGATTGAACAAGCTATCGATGCTCGCGGTATTGAGACGTGCCTTCTCGGTTACGCTGCGAGGCTCGGTTTAACAGCCCTCTTTGCCGGTTGGGTGCCCGGGTTTGACAGCACAGCCCGAGATATACCTTCGAAAATTCTCATTCAGAAATTTCCCGTCGAATGGGCAAAGCGATATAATGAGCGGGATTATGTTTTCCGTGATCCGATTGTTCAGCGCCTACAAAGTGATCTCAATATGTTCAGTTGGGCTGACGCGTATAACTCCTGCCACTCACTAGGCGATGTAGATCTGATTCGCGGCGAGGCGTCTGAATTCGGCCTAACTCACGGGTTAGTCATCCCGATTCAATCGGTCGATGGAGCGAACGCGGCGTTCTCATTCGGCGGGGGGCAGTTGCAGATGAGCAAAGAAGACGCTGCCGCCCTCGCCTTTGTGACAAACTTTGCGGCCGGTCATTTGCTGACAGTAATGTCTCGACGAAAGCTTGGGCAAGAGTCAAAGCTGACCCCGCGGGAGATTGATTGTCTGCTTTGGTCAGCAGAGGGAAAAACAGACTGGGAGATATCAATGATTCTCGGAATATCGCGATCGACGATCGTGAAGCATATTGCCGCGGCCCGGGACAAGCTCGGCGCCATGAACAAGGCTCACGCCGTCGCGATGGCGATACGATCAAGATTGATGAGATAGTTGCGCTACGCGACCTTCCTCCCGACCACTAAATGGATGTCGGTCTATAAGATGGTATACTCGGGAATTTTCATGATTTCCTTGAGCTTGTTCGCTAATGAGTCAGGGCACCAGCGAAGCGATGGCGCGTGCCGGGGGTAGATGGACCGGCGGGAGGCGCCGGCAAAACACTGGGCAATGTGCATCCATTCATGCGCTGTCGCACCAGATACTCAGAGTTTGGTATCCGCGACATTGCGGACCTGGGTTACAACTTGACAGAAGGCGACGGCATTCCCGGTTATGGCATTCAATGCGTCGGGTTCGTTCCAGCTCCATTGGCGGCTAGACGGACGGATCAGCGCCACGAAGGGAGTGGTCGAGGGGCAGGGCAGGCCTCGGTTCAAGAAGCTCTGGCGGTGGCGAACATCTTCAGCGCCATTCCGGGACCGACCAGCTTAGTCTTTCCTTTGGATCTTTGGCGTCGAGCAACCGACACAGCTCAGCGGCTTGCTCACACCATTTGTGCAAGAGAGACGGTCCGTGGTGACCCGGGAACCGGAGCCGCGCTTCCTCGATCATCGATAGGCCCGTTTCGCGTTTCTGCATCATGTCCTGGCGCAAGGCTTCAGACGAATCCACAGAAGCCATCGCCATGTAGTCGCTGGCATAGAGATGCAGGATGACGTCGTTAATGGTCCATTGCTTGAACTGCGTGACGCGATCCCAGTCGGCGGCGGGCACGCTCTCCAGAAGATCCGCTGGCGCGCCGACCTCGGCATGAAAATTGGCAATTTGCTTGAGCATGCTCGTTTCCTCACGTGCATGAAATGTCGATTGGCTGATGCCGAAAGGTTTGCGGCGCGCCGACTTCCATGCCTACTTGGACGGCGTGGCTCATTCCGACCTCCGATATCCCTTGAGGCCGGGCCGGAACGATTTGTCGTTGAGGAATTGCTCCATGCCCCGGACGCGACCTTGGTCGACATCGAGCGCTCGGGACTGGTCTTGCTTGGCGCGCAGATAGTCGTCCGCGATCTCCCAGTCGAGTGTCTGGATATGTTTGAAGGCAATCCTGGCCTGACGCATCGAGATAAGTCTCGAAATCGATATCAACTGCCCATTTGTGGACCCAGGCGCTCCATTGCCCAGACTGATGCCAGCGCTGCGCGACCTCCTGCAGCATGTTCTTTGATGAATTATCGCCGGCGCCCACAGCAAATGTTCGATTAGCCTGCGCACGAGTTCGGTCTCGTGGATGGCACCGTCACATTCACCGGTCCGGACTTTCGCAAGCGTCTTGGCGGGAGCCTTCTCCATGTCGACAATGGCGCCGATGCGTTCGGCCTGGGCGCGCGCCGGTCGTTGCCGGCGGCTACGCCAACCTTACGTCCCGCCAGGTCGTGCCAGGAGCGGATTATCCGGAACGGCCAATCACGGTTGTCATAACGCAGGCTGCGGGCGGAGGTATGGACGCCGCGGCTCGGATCGTTGCGCGAAAAATGTCCGCTCTTCTGCGGCAGCCCCTGATAATCGAGAATAAGGCAGGGGGTGCCGAAAGCGCAGGGATTCTGGTAGTCACCCGAGCCCAGGCCGATGGCTACACGCTGCTTATTTGCAGCAACGGTGGCACTACGATCAATCAAGCGCTCTACAAAAATTTGTCCTACGACGCACAAAAGGACCTTATGCCACTCGGCAGATTAGGTGCTTCTCCGCTTCTCATCGCTGTTGGGGCGTCAGAGCCGTATAAGGACCTGGCGGAGTTAGTCGCGTATTCAAAAACCAATCCAACCAAGCTATTCTATGGGACGCCCGGAACGGGGCAGCCACATCATCTAGCTATGGAGTTTATCAAGGGCCGAACCGGGATTTCAGCCCAACATGTCCCTTATCGAGGGGCTGCGTCCAGCGTGTCAGATCTGCTTGCGGGTGTGATCCCTATCGCCGTGGCAACATTGCCGGCGGTCGAATCAAATATCAAGGCCGGCAATTTGCGTGGCCTTGTCGTTCTTACAGGAAGTCGGCTTCCGCAGCTGCCTGATGTCCCGACCATCGGGGAGTTACTTCCAAACGTTGTCATAGACCTGTATTCTGGCTTGTATGCCCCTGCAGGGATTCCGGCTTCCGTGGCGGCTAAACTAGCCGATGCCGTGAAATCTACGATGCATGACCTGGAGGTCAAAGAACAGCTCGATCGAATAGGGTATTTGACATCTTGGGCGTCTGGCGAGGACCTGGCCGCAATCATTGCTTTCGATCGAATACGCTGGGATAAGGTAATCCAAGATATTGGCCTCAAACCCGAATGAGATCGCTGCAATGTGGCAGCCCCGTTTGAGATTTCCGGACTAACCAGGCTCCTCAATATCGTATAGGGACTGAGGAAGCCACTTGTTGCATTGCTGCACCGTTCGGTGATGCTAACAACACAACCTTCAATGTAGGCGCCAGTGTTGGCGAGTGCCAGGGTCAAACGCCGGAGAAATTGAAGTGGCCGCTAAACCTCATATACTGATCGCTGGCGCCGCTATCGGCGAACTGACGGCTTGCGCTCGCCCTCCTGACGGAGTCATCCTGGCGCGCTGCCTGGACGAGTATGACGATGTTGCAACAGCGTTGACGCATTATCAGAAGGCGCGGGTCGGACGGGCGACGAAGATTGTCGTCGGTTCGACGGAGGCCGGCAAGCGCTTTCACAATCCCATCCTGGCCGACTCCGCAGCCGCATTAGGATACATGGAGGCGAGTGGGCACCCGAGAAAGTTCGTCTGCGCTATGACTGGCTGTTCGAATATGATGCAACCGCGATTGCGATTTGATTGCCGCCGCATTGCATCAGGGCGATTATATCTATTGTTAAGCTCTAGGTTCCATAATTAACGTTATGCGAAGCAAATTTGTAGGCGCAAAGTTAGAATGTCCTGATCCTGCAAAGTTGAAGTGTCATCTCCCTGCCTTTGGATCACGCGGGAACTTGCAGATTGGGACTGGTTCTGATGAGCGAACGCGAACTGCAGCGCATCGAGGTGCTGTCGAAGGTCATCGAACAACGGATGACGGTTGTATCAGCCGCACGGGTGCTGGCGCTCTGAGTGTCCGGCAGGTTCAGCGGCTCTTGAAGACCTTTCGGACTGACGGTGCTGCCTGCCTCCGCCACAAGGCCCGCGGTCAAAGTTTGAACAAGCGGATCAACGACGGCGTCAGGGATACACCTCGGCGTTCGCGCCGAGCCCGTGAAGGAGCAGCAACAAAGGGGCGCCGGCGCCCAACTTCCGGGAATAGATCGGCAACGCCATGCACCACGCCTTGCTTTAGTTTCTTTTGTCGAGCAGATAATGACCTTCCGCCAACCGCGATAGCCTGCGCTGCGCGTAAAGCTTATCCAGTTCTCTGACGATCTCACGGCCGTCGGAGCTGCCAGTTGCCGACATCAGGTCGAAGAAGGTTGCGGGACCTGCATGCAAGCGTTCCATAATAGACATCCGCACGGCAGTAGGAGTACGCATCGGTGGCATCGGGACGTTCCATTCCAGTGAAGCCTTCTGACCAAACGGAATCGTGCAATCGAAGCCGACCTTGGCGCCAACGCGAGCGCCACCGAGCGAGGGATCCAGCGGAATGGTCCGCATGCCACCGATCGCGATGAGGTCGCGATCACCCTGGAAGCGGGTAGCAAAGGCCCAGTCGCACTGCTCGTTCGAAAATACGTCAATGTCCTCGTCGAACACGTGGACATGCTTGCACTCCGCCATGGACGAGAAGACCGCCGTGATGGCGTTTCGGGCCTCACCCGGCACGCGCTGCCGCAGTGCTACACGCACATTGTACATACCACCGCTGGCCGGCGTTGCGCAAACGGCAATCGGCTCGCGAACGGCGGCATTGAGCGAGACCCATGCGGCAGACTCGGTCTTCATTGTTGTCAGTTGCGATGTCTCGGTATAAGCCAGCGACCGGCCGCCGATGGAGACGGTCTGGAACAGGGCGTCCTTGCGGTGCGTAATGGCGGTAACGTGCAGCACCGGATTGTGCTTTACGACGCCGTAATATCCGACATACTCGCCGAACGGACCTTCGGGCTCCGCATGGCCTTCTGAGGAAAGATATCCCTCAATGACATATTCAGCGTCAGCCGGAACCCACACATCGTTGGTCACACATTTCACGACGGGTACTGGGGCGCCGCGAACGGCGCCCATCACATCCAGTTCGTCCATCGGCGGCGTCATGCTGACGGCGGCGATGAAATCGCAAGGATGCGATCCGACCGTGTAGGCCACGGGCATGTTCTGGCCCTTGCTCACAGCATCCAGATAAATGGCGCGGATGTCGCTCGGTGCGATCATGTCAACGCCTGCCTGACGTGGCCCACGCAGCATGATACGGCGGCAACCGACATTGGTATCGCCATTAGCAAACTGAGCAAAGTCGATACCGGCGGAGATGTACGGCGCTCCATCTTGCGTATGCTGCAAATGCACCGGAAGCGAACAAAGATCTGCATCGTCGCCCTTCAGTACCACCTGCTGCACTGGCGCCTGCTCGGATCTCAGGCGAACCGACTTCTGCGGATTTTGCAGTCGCTGCATCAGCGTCGGCAGTAGCGCCGCCTCGGTGGTATCGAGTGCCATCGCCATGCGCTTGCGGGAGCCCATCACGTTGCCAACCAGTTGCCTCTGCTCAGGGCCGACCTTTCCCAGCAGTGATGCCTTCGGATTCCCTTCGAAGACCTGACCAACGTCGATTAGGTCAATGGGCTCGTCGATGACCTGGCACTCGCCTTCCGCGCGCAGCCGGTCAACAAAGGTCCGCAACCTGAATTTCTCAGTATCCGCGCTTCTCATGACGTTTTCCTTTTACTCGGCGGTAAACTCAGTTGCCACGTGTTGAATTGCCGGAATACCAGCTTCGGATTTCGTGCTTGACAATCTTTCCCGTGCCTGAGCGAGGAAGTCGCTTTTGCAAGATCTCAACCGTCTTAGGAATTTTGTAAGGGGCAATCTTGCCTCGGCAGAAAGCAAGCAGTTCAGCCTCGTCGAAATGTGCACCTGGCATTAGGACGACGACTGCATGTACGGCCTCGACCCATTTCTCATGGGGAATGCCGACGACCGCGCATTCTCGAACCGCTGGATGCAGAGCGAGGACAGACTCTACTTCGATCGAGTACACGTTTTCCCCGCCTGTGATGATCATGTCCTTTTTGCGATCGGCGATGAACAAATTGCCGGCTGCGTCAAAATAACCGATATCGCCAGTTCTATACCGGCCGTTGACGATCACTTCCTTTGTTGCCATCGGCTTATTCCAATAGCCCGCCATTATGCGCGGACCGCCAACGACAATCTCGCCCATCTTGCCAATCGGAACAGAACGCCCGTCACGGTCGAGGACATCAATGATCGCGCTGGCGACGGAAACACCGGCACCGTTTGCGAGACCTGGCTCATCCGACTGATCGATCGTCAAGGTGCCGGACGTCTCGGTCGCGCCGTACGAATTGCAAAGCCGGGCCGCAAATAAATGCTGCGCTTCCGTAAGCACTGCGGGCGGCATCGGCGAACCACCATACATGACCTGCTTCAACGAACGGAGTTCAGACGGTTTTGCCTTGAGGCGACCGCACAAAAGACTGATCAGTGTGGGCGGCAAGGCTGCGTGCGTCACCTGGGCCACGTCGCACATGGAAATGAACGCATCAGGCGTAAAATGCACGGTCGCTTGCGCTGCGCCAAGGATCGGCAAGGCCCAGACCGCCCACGCATCAACAAGGTGGAAGAGCGGCGCGGCGTGAAGCCATACGTCGCTCCGGCCAAGGCCGAGGCCGACGATCACGTCAAGCGCGCTCGCAGACATGTTCGCGCCCGTCAGACAGACACCCTTCGGCTCGCCGGTCGTGCCACTCGTATAGTAAATCGACGTCAGTTCATCGGGGCGGGAGGCTCGCGGCTGCCGGAGCGCGGTCGCGGCGTTCAACAAGTCGTCATATTCCGCTGCCTCCGCCGCCTTGCCAGCGCAGACAATGACCTGTCCGACATCGACCTTGCGCTGGCGCAGTTGCTCCAGCTGCGTCAGAAACGCAGCTCCGACGACAAGAATCCGCGGCGTGCAATCCTTTAGAATGCATTCGAGCTCGGGAATAGAAAGTCGAGAATTGACCGAAACCAGGACAGCGCCGATATGAACGGCGGCATAATAGGCCTCAAGGTATTCCGGCGAATTCGAATCCAGAACTGCGATGCGGTCCCCCGGCTTTAGCCCAAGCCCCGTCAAAGCACCGGCAAACCGATAGACCCGCTCGGCAAGCTGCGCGTATGTCAGCCAGCGCCCGTCGGAATAGAGAGCGTTGCGTCCGCCGTACTGAACAGATGCTCTCGGCAGAATTCGTTCGAGCGAGATCATGTCTTCAACGCCATATCTCTTACAGAGGCCACTTGGGTACTAACGACTGGCAGCGTGCAAAACGCCCGCGTGCATCTCGTACTTCGTATCGACGAAGCCATCGAGGAACTCCTTCTTCTGCTCGACCACGATCATGCTGAAGCGCGTCTTCAGTGTAGCGAGCACGCGGCCCAGTTCCTTGACGACGACCGGGGCCAACCCCTGCGTCGGCTCATCAAGGATCAATAGCGATGGCCGAACCAGAACGGCGCGCCCAATGGCGAGCATTTGCTGCTCGCCACCGCTCAGGCTGCCACCCAACTGGCTGGCACGCTCTTTAAGGCGCGGGAACAATTCGTAGACGCCATTAAGCTGGGCCTGGAAATCACCGCGGCCCGAGCGAGACCAGGCAGCGCGCACCAGCCTTAGATTGTCTTCAACCGTCAGCGCACCGAGGATCTGGCGACCCTCTGGAACGAGAGCGAGACCGGACCGCACGCGTTTATATGTCGGCAGCGTAGTGCTGATGATCACCGAAAGCCAAGGCAGCACGCCCATCTGCACGAGGATGGCCGTAGCAACGCCAGCGGCGGCAAACGATTCCCCGTGCGCCAAATTCAAAACTCGCGAGGTTCTGTAAACGACGACGAGCCCGACCGCGAGCATTGCGTAAACAGTACCGCTGAGAATGCCACTAACAATCGATTGGGCGTTCATCTCGTATGCGCTCTAGACGGCGCGCTACGCCCGCAAGGCACAGATATTCTTGGGTTTCGCATCCAAAGCGCTTCCTCATTTTTCTGACGTGCCCAAAGACGTTGAAAGAAAGGCAGCCTATTTGTCAATCACGAATACATTTGTTATTGGCGAATATGGGATACGAAGGAACGAGCCATGCTAGACCATCGACGCCGCATTAAATCAGTTGCCGTAACAGCGCGTGTACTCGATGCTCTCGCGCGCTCGCGAGAGCCCCTGTCGTTGACCCAACTCGCACAGGCGGCACAAATATCGCCAAGCCGAGCGCATGCCTATGTGACGGGAATGATAGCGGCGGCCTTGATCGAGCAATCCAGCGCCTACGGACGTTATGCGTTGGGACCTCTTGCGCGCATTGTCGGCACGGCCGCAGTGATCAGGCACGATCCTATCGCGGTTGTCGATCAAGCCGCCTCTGCACTCCATGAGGAAACACAGCTCACTGTCGCCATCGCCGTGTGGCACTCCACCGGGCCAACGATCGTGAGATGGATCAGGGGTTATCATCCTTTGCCGCTGCAAATCAGCGTCGGATCGACCGTGCCGCTAACGACGACCGCACTCGGCCGGGTTTTTCTCACGCATCTACCAGAGAAGATCACCGCTCCCATTGCGTCGAGGGAGTTGGCCGCCCTTGCCTCCTCCGACCCCGTCAACTCGACGACGTCTCTCGATATCGCTTCAATCATCGCACGGACGCGGCAGGCAGGCTTTGCGCAAGTGCGCGGAACGCTGTTGCCGGATATGTGCGCGATTGCCGCACCGATCTTCGAGGAAAGAAACCGTGTCCTTGCGGTCCTGGCGCTCATCGGAAGGCAGCGCTTTTCAGATACCGGCGGCGAGACAAAAATGACGAGAGTCCTTCTGCGCATCATAAAGGACGCAAGCAAGAACATATCTGGCATCCGACGGGATTAGCCGCCGCTCGGCCGCCTCGCCAAGTAACTACCTGCGCCCTGGATTGCTTTGCCCTCACGTATTCGCCGCACTGAAATCGCGGACGTAGAGGAGGTCGGCGTATTCTTGCGATTTGCCGTTAAAATCGGCGGGGCGCATAGCGCCCCCGATGTACCGGTCAGGCCGCACGATCAGCACCTCTCCCCGGTGCACCTGGAACAATTGTCGCATTCTTGCGCCGAGTGGATTTTGGCCCCCTGACAGCAGCGTGCTTTCACTGAGTGAGACGACACGAGGGGCCAAAGCCACCCAGGGCTTCAGCGACAGAAGTCGCTTCAATTCGCCGTCGCTCACGTCGATCCCAATCAAGGAAAAGCCGGAACCGACGAATTCATCGAAATTCCTGTTACCGCCCTTGCCGAGCCCCTCAATGCGCGGGAAGGTTATTCCAACGCAGGAATTCTTTCGACCAGCGTCAGCTAGCAATATGCCTGGCCCGATCTTCGGCTTCGGCATGTAGCGCATTTGGCTGAAATAGCGTCGTACGCCTCCGTGGACATTGAGGATGGCAAAAACTCCATTTCGCAAAGAGGCCATGAGCTTCGACTGCATGTTGGCCAACCGTCCGACCCACACGGAATAGGCGATCGTTTGCTCGACTTGACTCCTCCGCTCGCTATCGTAGGTGTGAAGAACCTCCCGATCCCAAAGTCCGTTAAGAACCCCATGTATTTTCCAACAGAGGTTCACCGCATCGCGCGCGCCTGAGTTGAGCCCCTGCGCTCCGAACGGCGGCATGACATGAGCGGCATCACCTAATAGGAAGCTTCGCCCGAGCGATAATTTTTCAGCGACGCGCTCGGAAAATCCGTAAACTGCAGTTCGCAGAATATGAAGAGGAACGCCGGCATAGGGCGTGTGCCGATTGACCAATTCGCGAACGACTTCCGGACTGCACATCTCATCCGGTTTATCGCCGTCAATGAGCATAAATTCGATGCGTCTGCCGCCATATGGTCCGGGAATGCTGTTGAATGGCCGCGCCGGGTCGCAGTAGAAGCGCGAGTAAGGCGCGTCGTCAGGAAATTCCGCAAGGTCTACGACGAGGTGCGGCTGATCGATACGGCGGCCGGCGAATGCTATTCCTAGGGCCTTACGGACCGGGCTGTTTGCGCCATCGCAACCGAGGACAAAGTCAGCATGAAGCACACTCACGACGCCATCGGCATTTTTGACGGAGAGATAAACACCTTCGTCGCTCTGCTGAAATCCTATCAGATCTGCCCCGTAGCAAACGGTGACATTGGGAAAACGTTCAAGGCCCGCGAGTGACACTTTCTCATAAACAGGCTGGGAGATTGGCGTGCGATTACCGCATCCATTGGCGGTAACAAAGCCGTTCGCCCGAACAATCGGCTTTCCGTTCGCGGCGATAAAATGAATGCCGAATGGGCGAGCGTGACGATCGATAGCGCCATTCAGCCTGAGCCATTCAAGCGTGCGGCAATGCTCGTCGTCTAGGACGATCGCCTTGGGCAGACCGGACGTGGTTTCGTTCTTCTCAAGGACCACGACATCAACTGATAGCGCACCAAGTATATTGGCGGCAAGAAGGCCTATCGGTCCAGCACCAACAATGGCCACCTGGGCGCGTGGCGAAACGCGCCCACGAGGTCCACTGACGGGCTTGTTGAGTTCGCTTGCTTCCGCAAAGGTCAGGCCATTGCGGGAACCGTCACAGACAAGCCGAGTGTTATGCATTGTCCTAGCGCGACTTGAACTTGGGTTTCCGCTTCTCTTTAAAGGCGGAGAGACCTTCTTGCGCGTCTTCTGACTTGATCAAAACGGACTGACCAAGACGTTCCAGAATGCGACCGGTCTCGGTATCTACATTCTGACAGGTATTGATGATGTGCTTGGCCATGCCCATCGCCAACGCCGACCGCTCGCAAAGATCCTTTGCATACTCGATGGCCTTGTCGAGAAGCACCTCTTTCGAGTGGACCTGGTGGGCAAGACCGATATCATAGCATTCTTTCGCACCGAACGGCCGGGCGCGCATCACCATATCCTTCAGTCGGCCGATACCTATCATCTGAATCATGCGCGAGCACGCACCGGAGGCCGGCAATACGCCCAGCTTGTTCTCGGTTAGAAGCATCGTCGCATCGTCTGCCATTAGGCGAAAATCAGACGAAATAGCCAACTCCACGCCACCGCCGGCGCAAATGCCGTTGACGACCGCGATAACTGGCTTCTCAAGATGCTCGATCTCGTCGAACATCTCGTGGCTGGCGCGGACGTAGGCCCTGAACTTCTGCGTCGGAAGATTATTCTCCCACTGCAGGCTCGGAATATCGCGACCTGAGCAGAACGCCCGGCCATTGCCAATGATTAGTAGGACCTTGATCGCGTCATCGAAATTGGCGCGCCACACCACCTGACGAATCTCAGCCATCATTTCTTCGTTGAAAGCGTTCAGCTTATCCGGCCGGTTGAGGCGGAGAATGCCTATTCCGTCATCGCGCAGCTCGAACTCGATGACCGAAAACTTTTCGGCCGTCGTCAGGTAACCAAGGGGGTCTCCCTTTCCATTGAACTTAACCACCGGTAACTTCCTTTCCTTTGTGGATCGAATCGATAACCAAATCGGGCAAACCGCCACCTTTCTCGTTAACCTCAGCGGCCCACATCGCAGACACAGAATTGAGGCGGATACCGACGGTCGCTGCCGGGCCTGTCAATGCGGCGATTTCACCGACCTTCCACACGTCGCCACTCTGGCCGTGCGCGAGGGTCGGAGCCACGGCAAGCACCGAACACATAGTCAAAACTTTAAAAGTCATTTTGCTTCTCCCTTTTTTGAACGCCAAGCATTCGATGTTGCAATCAGTTGGCGATTTCATTTCAGCGAGGTCATTCCGAAAAAATACTTACGATCCTCGGACTTTTTGTCAAAGGTGAATAATTTTGTAATTAGCGAATATGTGGCGTTCTGGGCAAGACTGCCAGTGAACCAGCAATGCCGTTGGCCCAAGCGTTTGACCCGTCTGCTTAAGGAGACTACGAACGCCCTATTCTAAGGCCATCTCGACTCAGAAGACGCGGACGAGCGACGCCTTGCTGAAGCGCCATATCAATGGATGTTGCCCTGCTCGACCAGGCCGAGCACGGACGGGCCGTCGGACTGTCGCGGCTCGATCGTTTGCATCCCGAAACGCAGTGGCATGATGCAATCGCTGTGAGTGCCTTCTGGCGTGCCGCAAGTTTCGTTCCTTATCTGCGCGGCGACAAGGTTCGGACCTCCCTACAACTGGACGAGGCCGAGCGCCTTGCGCGTCTGTTCGAGGGAAGCGCCGCCGTGCACCGGCTGCTCGTCGAGCAAAACCTGCATCCGCTCCTTGAAACGCGCGTGCGCGAAGCAAGCGCGTTCGGCGATCTTACGCTGGCGACTTCGCGCGCGCAGGAGTTCGCCCGACTCGATCCGCTGGACGGCAAAGTGCATATCCGCCTCGGCGATACGTATTTTGCGACAGGTGCGACAGAAGATGCGCTGGCTGCCTATCGCGCGGCAACTGTGCTGGGTGCGCCGTTCGCCGCCCCTTGGCTCGTTCAATGAAGGCATCTGCCACGAACTGCTCGGCCGGCCCGCGGCGGCGGCGGATTCTTTTCAGCAGGCCCTGCGCGACGCGCCAGCCGCCTTGTCGGCTGCGCAGGCATTACACGTTGTCGCCAAGGCAGCCGGCGATCGGGAAAGGCAGTCGCTTGCGGCATCGTCGCTGCGCTGGAGCGCCTGGTCCACGAAAGCAGCCATCTGCGCCTGAACGTGATCATGGTTTCCGAAAAGCTTCATACGGCCAGTCCTGAAGCAAGGTTGCCTTCGCCGTTCCGTTCCGGACCGCGGCCGGTCAACGGGTGACACTGGCACAGCGTGCCAGCGGCTTGCTGCCGGAAACTGGTCGGCCCCCTGCCCTACGCGCGTCCAGAGTTCGAGCGGGTACTTGGGTCCACTGCAATCGCAATCAATGGAACTCCGGCGCAGTCGTTGGCATTCAGGCTGCGCACCAACACGACGAGGGGCCGCTTGCGCCGATGCGGCGCGCGTGGAGTTGAGGCAGCCGAGCATCCATTGCCTCAGATCGCGCGCGCTTCGCTCGCCCAATAGGGGTCGCGCACCTGCCGTTTGGCGATTTCCCCGGTCCTGTCTTCGGTAATGGTCCTGGAACGAAGTCGATCGATTTCGGAATTTTGTAATGGGCGACCTTCCCGCGGCACCAGGCGATCCTCTCACCCGCGTCCGCCTGCGTGCCGTCCCGCAGGACGACGATTGCCTTCACCGCCTCGGACCATCGGGCATCTGGAACGCCGATCACCGCCAGTTCATGGACGGCTGGGGTGGGTCGAAAGCACGTTCTCCACTTCGACGGCATAGACATTCTCGCCACCGGTGATGATCATGTCCTTTTTGCGATCGACGATGTAAAGCCGCCGATGATCGTCGAGATAGCCGAGGTCGCCGGTGTGATACCAACCTTTGCAGGACCTCGCTCGTTTCTTCCGGCTTTTGCCAGTAGCCGCGCATGATACGTGGCCCCGCCCACGACGATCTCACCAATAGCGCCATTTTCGACGAGGCGTCCTGGTCGTCCATGATCGCCAGTTCGATATACGGCACGGCGCGGCCCGAGGAGGCTGTGCGCGCAACCTGTTCGGGATTACCATCGATATGGGAGTCTTCGTCGCGGGCAAACGTGATGATGCCGGACGTTTCTGTGGCGCCGTACCGGGTGGGGATGGCCCTGATCGCGCGCTGCAGAACACCGAGCGGCGTCGGTGAGCCGCCATAGGCGATGAAACGTAAGCTTGTCAGATCAAAGCGGGTGACATCGGGGCGATTGATCAGCGTTCCCGGCAGGCAAGTCATCGTCGTACGCGTCTCCTCCACAGTTTGCAGAAAATGCGCCGGTGTGAAATGCAGCACCGCCTGCGAAGCGCCAAGCATGGGCAGCGCCCAGACGGCCCGGGCATCGACCAGATGAAAAAGCGGCGCCGCGTGAAGATAAACATCATCTTCTGAGAGCTGCATGTCGATGACGGAATCGATGGCGCTCGCCGTCATACTGGCTGACGTAAGGCACACGCCTTTCGGCTTCCCGGTCGTGCCGCTAGTATAATAGATCTGGGAGATATCGTCTGGCTCAAAGAAATGCTGTGTGGCGCGCGGCCAACTTCCGGCAAGTTCGGCTTCGTAAGAGACGATATTCGACGGCCGAAACCCTTGGTCAATCCCAAGAATCTTCTCGATCTGCGGCGCATCGCCGGCGATTTCCTCGAGCATAGGATAGAAGGCTTCTGACATGATCAGCGCGCGAGCACCGCTGTCGCGAACAATAAAGGATAGTTCCGGCGCCGCCAGTCGCGTATTCATCGGCACCAGCACAACACCGATGGCGGCGCACCCATAATATGCTTCCAGTACAGCATGCGAATTATTGTCGAGAACGGCGATGCGATCGCCTGCGACAAGCCCGAATCCCGACCGCACATTGGCCAGGCGATCGACACGTTCGCCGAGCGCCGCGAATGTCAGACCCTGCGTTCCGATGATCGCCGGCCTGTCCGGAAACATCGCGCGGGCTCTTGGCAGGATGTTCGAAATGAATGCATGAGAAGACGTCCAACCCCTATTGAAACATCGAACTACATTGCATAGTTACCCGATCGTCCTATCCCACCTGACGATACTGACCTCGCGGTAAACCCCATGCAAAACGTAAGGATCACGAGCGCTGAAACGCTCTACTTCGTCAACAGTTGAGACATCGAAGACGATTAGAGCTCCTATTCTTCCTTGAGCACCAACAACTGAATAAATGACTCCGGATTGGACGATGTTGATCGATCCAGATCGCAGATGCTTTCGATGTTCTTCGAGGTGCCGCTTGCGGCCCTCATCCATAACCTCAGCGTCCCATGCAAAACGGCAAATCAACATCAGCTGGACTCCACCTGTGACAGGTTCATTATCCTTCCATCGTCGGCCGTTCCTCGCTCGCATGCAACTGCTCGATTGCTCTGCGCGCCAGAGGATCTAGGCCTTCGCCGGCGGCGTCGAGATGGGCGTAGATGTCGCGCCGCATGTCCTTGTTCCAATAGGCACGGATATGGTCGGCGATGCCGGCGATTGCGGCTTCCTCGGACTGGGTGCGGAAGAAAATGGCGATCTGGTTGACCATGCGCACGAGCGTCTCAATGTTGCTCACGTTCAGGTGTCTCCGGTGACGATGGCGTCGCCACCATGGAAGATCAGCGCGCTCCCGTCACTCGGCGGCATCGCTGATCCCGTGCTCAATCATGCGCAGCAGATCGGCATTGACCATCTCGTCCTTCTGCCAGTCGGAATAGCGGTTGGTGCGCTGCACCTGCACCGCCGTCACCTTGTATTCGGGGCAGTTCGTCGCCCAGTCCGAATAGTCGGTGGTGATGACGTTGACGCCGCTCTTGGCGTGATGGAACGTCGTATAGACGACGCCGGGCTGAACGCGGTCGGTGATCGTAGCCTGCAGCGAGACGTCACCGGAGCGGCTCTGCAGCGCCACGAGATCGCCCTCGCGAATGCCGCGCTCCTCAGCATCGAAGGGATGAATTTCGAGCTTGTCCTGTGAATGCCAGACATTGTTATGCGACCGCGAGGTCTGCACGCCGACGTTATATTGCGACAGGATGCGGCCGGTGGTCAGCAGCAGCGGGAAGCGCGGACCGGTCTTCTCGTCGGTCGGCACATATTCAGTCACCATGAACTTGCCCTTGCCGCGCACAAACCGATCGATGTGCATGATCGGCGTTCCTTGCGGCGCGGCCTCGTTGCATGGCCATTGCACCGAGCCAAGCTCATCGAGCTTCGCATAGGAGACGCCGGCGAAAGTCGGCGTCAGCGCCGCGATCTCGTCCATGATCTGCGAAGGATGATCGTAGCTCATCTCATAGCCCAGAGCCGCGGCGAAGCGCAGCGTGATCTCCCAATCCGTCAGGCCGCTCAAGGACGGCGTCACCTTGCGAACCCGGCTGATGCGGCGTTCGGCATTGGTGAAGGTGCCGTCTTTCTCCAGGAACGACGAACCGGGAAAGAACACATGCGCATATTTCGCCGTCTCGTTGAGGAACAGGTCCTGGATGATGACGCATTCCATATTGCGCAGGCCGTTCGTCACATGCTTCGTGTTCGGATCGGACTGGGCGATATCCTCGCCCTGAATGTAGAGGCCCTTGAAGCGGCCCTCGACCGCCTCATCGAGCATGTTGGGAATGCGCAGGCCCGGCTCGCTCGACAGGCTGACACCCCAGAAGGTTTCGAACATGTCGCGCGTCGCATCGTCCGAGACGTGCCGGTAGCCGGAGAACTCGTGCGGGAATGAGCCCATGTCGCAGGCGCCCTGCACGTTGTTCTGGCCGCGCAGGGGATTAACGCCGGCGCCGTCGTGGCCGATATTGCCGGTCGCCATGGCGAGGTTCGCCATCGCCATCACCGTGGTCGAGCCCTGGCTGTGCTCGGTGGCGGCGAGGCCGTAATAGATGGCGCCATTGCCGCCGGTAGCGTAGAGCCGCGCGGCTTCGCGCACGTCATTGGCCGGCACGCCGGTCATCTTCTCTGTCGCTTCGGGGGAATTGATGTCCTGGGCGACGAAGCGCGCCCAGATTTCGAAATCCTGCCATTCGCAGCGCTCGCGCACATAGTCTTCTTTTACGAGGCCTTCGGTGACGATGACATGGGCGAGTGCATTGATGAGCGCGACATTGGTGCCCGGCAGTAGCGGCAGATGGTAGGCGGCTTCGATATGCGCCGTGCGGATGAGATCGATGCGGCGCGGATCGGCGACGATAAGCCTGGCGCCGTTGCGCAGGCGCTTCTTCAGGCGCGAGGCGAAAACCGGATGTGCGTCGGTGGGATTGGCGCCGATGAGCAGGACGACGTCGGCGTGCTCGACCGAACGAAAATCTTGCGTGCCGGCAGAGGTGCCGAAGGTCGTCTTCAGGCCATAGCCCGTGGGCGAATGGCAGACTCTGGCGCAGGTGTCGACATTGTTGTTGCCGAAGCCGGCGCGGATGAGCTTCTGGATCAGGAAGGTTTCTTCGTTGGTGCAGCGTGACGAGGTGATGCCGCCGATCGAGTCGCGGCCATAGGTCGCCTGCAGACGTTTGAACTCCGAGGCCGCATAAGCAAAAGCCTCGTCCCAGCTCACTTCACGCCATGGATCGGTGATCTTGCTGCGGATCATCGGCTTGGTGATGCGATCCTTATGGGTCGAATAGCCCCAGGCAAAGCGGCCCTTGACGCAGGAGTGGCCGTCATTGGCCTTGCCGGATTTTGCCGGCACCATGCGCACGACCTTGTCGCCTTGCGTCTCAGCGCGAAACGAGCAGCCGACACCGCAATAGGCGCAGGTCGTCAGGGTGGATTTCGACGGCGTGCCCATCTCGATGACGGTTTTCTCGTTCAGGGTCGCCGTCGGGCAGGCCTGTACGCAGGCGCCACAGGAGACGCATTCCGAGGTGAGAAAGTCCAGGGTGCCGGTGGCGACCTTCGAGCCAAGGCCGCGACCGTCGATGGTCAGCGCAAAAGTGCCTTGCACGTCTTCGCAGGCGCGCACGCAGCGCGAGCAGACGATGCACTTCGAAGAATCGAACGTGAAATACGGATTGCTCTCGTCCTTGGCCTCGGTGCGGTGCTTGTCGCCGTCGTAACCGTAGCGCACTTCGCGCAGGCCGACCTGGCCGGCGGTGTCCTGCAATTCGCAGTCGCCGTTGGCGGAACAGGTCAGGCAATCGAGCGGGTGATCGGAGATGTAAAGCTCCATCACGCCGCGACGCAGATCGGCGAGCCGATCGGTCTGTGTGTGGACGACCATGCCGTTTTCGGCCGGCGTCGTGCAGGAGGCCGGCGTACCGCGGCGGCCGTCGATCTCGACGAGGCAAAGGCGGCAGGAGCCGAAGGCCTCCAGCATGTCGGTGGCGCAGAGTTTCGGAATCTTGGTGCCGGCCTGCATGGCAGCGGCCATCACCGACGTGCCTTCGGGAACGCTTATCGGCATTCCATCGATGGTCAGGGTGATGGTCTTGGCGCTGGTCCGCGCGGGCGTTCCGAAATCGATTTCTCTGTCGAGTGGCATGTGATCCTCCTACTCGGCTGCGTCGCGTGCGGGGGCGCGACGAAAGTCTTCCGCGAAATGGTTGAGGGCGCTCATCACCGGCATGGGCGTCAGGCCGCCAAGCGCGCAGAGCGAACCATCGGTCATGACGGTGCACAAATCCTTGACGAGGGCGAGATTGCTTTCGACATTGCGGCCGGCGGTGATCTTGGCGATGGTTTCGGCGCCGCGCGTCGAGCCGATGCGGCAGGGCGTGCATTTGCCGCAACTCTCGATGGCGCAGAATTCGAAGGCGAACTTCGCCTGCTTCGCCATGTCGACCGTATCGTCGAAGACGACAATGCCGCCGTGGCCGAGCAGGCCGCCCGCCGCAGCCATGGCTTCGTAATCGAGCGGCGTATCGAGCAGGCTTTCGGGAAAATAAGCGCCGAGCGGTCCACCGACCTGAACGGCGCGCAACGGCCGGCCGCTGCGCGTACCGCCACCGATGTCCTCGACCAAGGCGCGCAGGGTGAAGCCGAACGGCGCCTCGAAGAGGCCGCCGCGTTGCACATTGCCGGCGATCTGGAACGGCATGGTGCCGCGCGAACGGCCCATGCCATGTTCCGCATAGGCTTTGCCGCCCTGTGCCAGAATCGAGGGCGCTGCGGCAAGCGTCAGGACGTTGTTGATGACGGTCGGGCAGCTGAACAGGCCCTTGTGCGCGGGCAGCGGCGGCTTGGCGCGCACCTGGCCGCGCTTGCCCTCGATGCTTTCGAGCAGCGAGGTTTCCTCGCCGCAGATATAGGCGCCGGCGCCGACTCTGATCTCGATGTCGAAAACGGGGTCTAGGATTTTGGCCTTGCGGGCGATCGCGATCGCCTTGCTCATGGTGTCGATCGCGTGGGGATATTCCGAGCGGATGTAGAGCACGCCGCGCGTCGCGCCGACGGCGAGGCCGGCAATCGCCATGCCCTCGATCAGCATGAAGGGATCGCCCTCCATCACCATGCGGTCGGCGAATGTGCCGCTATCGCCTTCGTCGGCATTGCAGACGATGAATTTCTGCGGACCCTGCGTCTCCAGGACCGTGCGCCATTTGATGCCGGCGGGAAAACCAGCGCCGCCGCGTCCGCGCAGGCCGGAGGCAAGAATTTCTTCGACGATGGCGGCGGGTGCCAATGCTTTGGCACGCTCGAGGCCGGCGAGCCCGCCATGCTTGCGATAATCCTCAAGCGACAGCGGATCGATGATGCCGATGCGTGCGAACGTCAGGCGTTGCTGGCGCTTGATGAAGTCCATGTCTTCAACCGGGCCGTGCCGCAAGGGATGCGCGCCGTCATGAGACAAATGGTCTTGCAACAGGCCGGCGTCGAGCAGCGCCGCGACATCGGTGGCGCGCACGGGTCCGTAGCCGATGCGGCCTTGCGGTGTTTCGACTTCAACGAAAGGCTCCAGCCACATCATGCCGCGCGAGCCGTTGCGGATGAGTTCGATGGCGAGACCACGGCGTGCCGCTTCCTCGCTCAACGCGCGGGCGACATCGTCGGCGCCGACCGAGAGGGCAGCGGAATCGCAGGGCACATAAATGCGGATGGCGCTCATCGCTGGGCCTCCGCGATCAGACTATCGAGCCGGGGCGCGTCGAGGCTCCCGACCGGACGATCGTCAAAGAGGGCGGCTGGCGACAGCGCGCAATTGCCCAGGCAGTAAACGCTCTGCACGGTGAGCTTGCCGTCGCCGGACGTCTCGCCGGGGGCGAGGCCGTGGCGCGCGGCCAGATGATCGACGAGGTGGTCGACGCCCATCGACTGGCAGGCCTCGGCGCGGCAGAGTTTCAGCACATGGCGGCCGGGCTGGGTGGTCCGATAGTCATGGTAGAAACTCGTGGTGCCGCGCACTTCGGCGAGCGATATGTTCAAGGTCTTGGCGATCATCGGCAGGGCGGCCTGATCGACATAGCCGAACATGTCCTGCAGGCGATGCAGAATCGGCAACAGTGCTGCCGCATCGCCGCAGGCGTCGCCGAAGAAGGCCAGTGCACGCGCCTGCTCTTCACGCGTCACATCCTGTGCGCGTCCGAGGTCGAATGCTTCCACCGCCGATGCGTAATTCATGTCTCGATGCTCGTCCACAGGTCGTCGAACCTATATCAACAATGCGGTGATTTAGCACGATTGCCTGGTAGCTTTTAAGAAAGCGGCACGCTCTGGTTTGTCGGATCTAACCCACGGAGGTACGGTGCTACCTTCTCCATGAATCGTCGGGGACTCTCTCTGCACCGACAAGCGCCAAAGTAAATTGCCGTTAACTCGGTCCGTTCATTCGACAGCCGGTGTGTCCGCCAAGACCGACATGATGGCGTTGCCAGCTGCGCACGTTCGTCCATCCTCGGTCTGCAACAGAGCACGCGTAAATATCAGGCGCTTTCCAGCGCGCTCAACTGAACCGATAGCGATTAGTCTGCCAGCTCGCACGGCAGAATGAAAATTGATCGCAATAGACGCTGTTGCAGCTGTTTGCCCTTCGGCCAGCGTCGCTAAACCCGCAAATGCCGCGGCAAAATCAAGCATCGTTGCGACAATGCCTCCCTGAACAACGCCACGCCCCTGTAAGAACTGAGATCCTGGTTCAAAATCCAGTCTTACTGTTCCAGATGTCCCATCCAACGCCAGTAGTCGAGTACGCAAAGCCGCAGCCAGAGGATTGGAATCAATGGAAAGTGGCTCGCCTATAAAACTGCGCAAAAGCACTTGATCAGGATTCATGTTGGTCATATCCAGGCGCTGCAGGTCACTATGAAAATACTCTTCACACTTTCGGTTAAAACCGACATTTTGAGGTCGGCGATTGCCTAGCCAAGGAAGCGGCCTCCGTCACAAATGACTCGGGTTCCTGTGGTGTTCTTCAAATACAGAATACACCCCATGATCGTCCGCGCCACGTCCGTTGTTTGAACAACGCGTTTGAGTGGCGATTCCGCTGCATGCTTCATCAAGGCCTCTTGACTACGACCTGTGACGAAGTCGGTATTCACAGCGCCCGGTGATACAGAGATAACGCGGATTTCTGGGCCGAGTACGCGACCAAGCGACATGGTAATGGAATCAAGTGCCGCCTTCGATGCCGAATATGCGATACTCGATCCCGTACCACTTAGGGCGGCAACCGACGAAACATTGATAATCACAGCGTCTCCTGTCTCGCGCATTAACGGTGCGAAAGATCGAATTGCCGCAAACGGGCCGCGCACATTCGCGACCAGCATGGAATCCATCAACTCGTCCGTCATATCATCGAGTTTGGCGTGCGGAACCGGCTGGGTGAAACCAGCCGAGTTTATAAGAATATCGCAGCGGCCATAAACTGATCGGACGTCGGCCACCGCCTTTTTCATGGTCGCCGAGTCTTCGAGCACGAACTGTTGAATGCGATGATTTGATCCCGGCAGACCCTGAATCGCTTTCTGAGCCCGTTCAGCGCCCTTGTTGTAACAGACGACGACGCTAACACCCGCCTCCGCGAGTGACTTTGCTGCCGCAGCGCCAATACCGCCCGATCCACCAGTGACGACGGCGACTTTGCCCTTTAACTCTTCCATATGAAATCCTATCCCCGGAATTTATTCGTTAACCCTTGCCAACCTTCGAAATAGTTCTGCTGCAATTCCGACGATTCGCTCGCGTAACGCGTAAGTCGCATTGCAAAGCGCGTCTCGAACATGAAGGCCATCGTGTTATCAACCTTGTGCGGCTTGAGCTCCGCGTGCGAAGCACGTTCCCACGTTTCTGCATCTGGTCCATGAGCCGACATGCAGTTGTGCAGGCTGGCGCCACCGGGCAAGAACCCTTCTGCCTTAGCATCGTAAGCGCCATGAATAAGGCCCATGAACTCACACATCACGTTGCGATGGAACCATGGCGGGCGGAATGTACCTTCGGCGACCAGCCAACGCGGCGGGAAGATCACAAAGTCGACATTGGCGACCCCCGGCGTGTCTGACGGTGCAGTAAGGACTGTGAAGATCGAGGGATCCGGATGATCGAACGAGGTTGTACCGATCACCATAAATTTCGCGAGGTCGTATTTGTACGGCGTGTAGTTTCCGTGCCAGGCAACGACGCTGAGCGGCGAATGCTTCATTTCCGCCGACCATAGATTGCCTTGGAACTTGGCAATCAGTTGACATGGCGCATCAAAGTCCTCGAATGCGGCCACGGGCGCTTCGAAGTCCCTGTAGTTCGCTAGCCCATTGGACCCCAGCGGGCCCAGCTCCGGCAGACGAAACATTTGGCCGTAATTCTCGCAGATATAGCCGCGCGAGGGACCATCAGGCAGCTCCACCTTGAAACGAATACCGCGCGGAACAACAGCAATTTCGTTTGGCGTGACCTCAAGATGCCCCAGTTCGGTCGCCAGACGCAGCCGTCCCTGCTGTGGCACCAGTAGCATCTCACCATCGGCGCTATAGAAATAACGGTCGATCATCGACTTATTGGCGGCGTAGATGTGCGTGGCCATGCCGGATTGCTGCGCAACGTCGCCATTGCCACCAATGGTGATCATGCCGTCGACAAAATCGGTCGGAATGGTCGGAATCGGAAATGGGGACCAACGCAATTGCGATGGAGTCGCATCGAGATCAGTAAACGGCGCGGTGCGAAGGAGGCCATTGTCCATACGCACATACGGTCGATGCACGACGGACGGTCGCAGGCGATAAGTCCAGGTACGACGATTTTCCGCGCGCGGCGCCGTAAAAGCAGTGCCGGATATCTGCTCGGCATAAAGACCTAGCGGTGGTTTTTGCGGCGAATTTCGTCCTTTCGGCAGCGCCCCGGGACGGGCCTGTGTCTCAAACTGGTTGTTGAAACCAGTCTGATAAACCAGTTCCTTACTCACGGCAGGACGTTCCTGAACCGGCGCTACCTTACGAGTCATATCTACCTCCAACAGCTAGCTGTTCGCGCCTTTTTCAGGAGTCTGCGTAGCCGCGAGATCGTCTCGCCTCTTTCGCTTGATGAACGGAAGCTCCTGAACGCGCGCTCGGATATTCATCGTTGGCTCGTTCGCAAAGTTTCCCCACACGACCGTTACTTCTGTTCCCACCTTGCTGAGGTCGAGGTCGATGCGGCCGAGCGAAATCATGCGCCGCAGGTTGGGGCTGTATGTCGCGCCCGATGCCCAACCCACCTGCCTGTCATCATGCATGATCCGCAGGAAACACACTCGCATCTGACCATACGGAAGATCTGGCGGAGGTGCAGATGGCTCGTCCTCGAAGAGCTTGGCGTATAGCTGCGCCATATCTTCACTGTTCCACATAAGCCCAATAAACCGGCGATGCGGCCCTCCTTGTTCTGCCTCACGTACAAGGGCTTGGCGTCCAATAAAGTCATCGCGCTCAAGATCGACGGTATGCGACCAGCCCAGTTCTGCGGGCGAACAAAAATGTGTACTAAGATCATCACCCAATAGATCCAGTTCTTCCCGACTGGACCATCTTCGCACGAGCTTATTTTCCGATGGGACCACGGAGCCGCGAGCCGGCAAGTAGTCCCGCATTGACGTTGCGATTCCGGTCTCAGTATGCCCTATGAGCTGAGCCTTGAGACCGAGCTCACGTAGACCGTATGGTTCCCCGTATTCCCGAATCGCGCGCCAAAGATCATGGGCTTTGCCTGTATCGGTCCGAATGTAGAACTCGTATCCGACCTCTCCCGTTACGCCTTGGCGCGCGATTAGGACTTCTTCGCCCAAGATCCGCGTCATGCGCCAACGCGAGAAGCGAAGGTCTTTGAATTCTTGCCCCGTGAGTCCTTCCAGAATTACGGTAGACTGTGGACCTTGCAAAGCAAAACAGGAATAGTCAGGCGTCACATCCTCAATCGTGACATCCAAATTTGTCTTGCTTTTTACCCAAGGAAGGTATGTCTCGGCTCCGCCGGCAGTATAAAGAAACTCGTCCTCCGCCAATCGCAACGATAGACCTTCAACAGTAACTTTGCCGTCGTCGTTCACCATTGGGGCAAAAATCACTTGGCCCACTTGCTGTCTGGCTAAATCCTTCACACTTGCATACGCCATAAGCTTTGCTGCATCAGGCCCCTTAATAGATACCTTATGCAACCAACTCCAATCGCCCAATACGGCTGCGTTTCGAAGAGCGCGAGATTCCTTCCACCAGCGCGTATATTCGTATCCGAACAGAAATCCCCCCAGCATGTGGCCCCAGATCATGCTTGCATTAGTCTCAGCCTGAGCGGGAGCTCCGGGGGAGCCAATCATGGGCCTATCAATGAAGGCGATGGCGCGATGATTATTAGCGCGTATGTATTGATCTCGAAAGAAACTATTACTCACGGTGCCTCCTAAGCGTTCTTCCTGACTCGGGCTGCAGGTCTCATCTTGAATGAGCTTGCGGGCGGCTCTCTTTGGATGATGTCCAGCAATTCAATCTCAGTTCCATATAAGCGTCGCTCTTCGCTCAGCGCTCCGAATACCGAATCGATGCGATCAAGCGCCTTGTACAGCGCCGCCAGTTCTGTTTCCGAAAACATGTTCCGGATCAGATCGTTTTGCTCTCGCATGACGGGCATTACGCTGCCGTAGTAACGCCAGCCTTCGAGCGTCAGCGACACTTCGCGGGCGCGTTTGTCCTGGCGATTCTGCAACCTCTGCACAAATCCCCGGCGCGCCAGAACCGAAAGCGCGCGGCTAACGGCCACCTCATCGAGCATGCAAATACGGCTGATTTCCGAGGCGAGCAGCGATGGATTGTTCGCGAGCAGCGAGATAATGCGCCACTGCGGGGTCGTGAGAACCGGCTTCTGAGCGCCGCAGACCCGAGATGTTTCCCTCAATAGATAGGAAGCAGCGACAGGAATTCGGTAGAACAAAAAATCGCGTAACCAAAGAATATCGCCTTCCGGCGCGCGGGAAGCTGCGTTCTTTTCTTCCCTCAAATGTGCGGTCTGTCGCTTCTGCTGCATAAAACCTGTCCTCATCGTCCGCCCAAATGGTGCCGCTCAAATCAGATCATTCGATCGCGATTCTGCCAATAGGGAGCGTGGCATTCCAGCGGCCGTCGGCTTCTTGGCATCGATAATCTGCATCGCCGCCTCTGGTGCGAACGACAACATCACTTGTGACGCTCCCAGCAAGGGCATTGCCCATATCGCCCATGCATCGACGAGGTGAAACATTGGTGCCGCATGCAACCAAATGTCCCGCTCGTTAAGTTCAAGGCCGATAATAGAGTCGATGGCGCTCGTGATCATGTTGCCGTAAGTGAGGCAAACACCGTTTGGATCGCCTGTCGAGCCCCTGGTATAATAGATCTGGGCGATATCATCTGGCTGCGTGTCAGCCGGCGCGATAGGGAGACCCACCGCTTCGGACAGGAACATCTCGTACGGCACCGCTCCCGACGGCCCAACATTGCCGCCATACGACACGACGAGTTCCATCGCCTGTAGCGTCGGCCGGATAGCTTCCAAGACTTCCAGGTGAGACACACCGACAAGCAATACCCTGGCAGCCGAGTCGTTGAGTTGATAGACGAGCTCAGGACCAGCAAGGCGCGCATTCAGCGGAACAAGAATCAAGCCGGCATGCGCGCAGGCGTAGTAGGCCTCCGCATACTGAAACGAATTCTTATCCAGAATTGCAACGCGATCACCCTTGACGAGGCCGCGCTGCCCGAACGAGCCCGCCAGGGCTTGCACACGCGCGAGCAGCTCGGCGTAAGTGTATTGCGTGTCACCAGCAGATACCGCGCTGCGATGGGGATACAGCGCGGTAGCTCTTGGGAGCAATGAAGCAATATTGATCATCGTGGCTCGTCCGGCGATTTCGTTATTTGCCGGTAAACTGCGGCTTCCGCTTCGTTTGGAAGGATTTCATGCCTTCCTTATTATCCGTAGTCCTGATCAGAATGGATTGGCCGAGCCGCTCCAACTGACGCCCGGTCTCGGTATCGACATTCTGGCACATATTTATGATGTGCTTTCCCATTCCCAGCGCCTGTGGTGCAAGATTTATCAGTTCCTGAGCAAGAGCGATCGAAGCACTCATCAGATCTTCCGGCTTCACCGTCTCCGTCACCAATCCGATCTGATATGCTCTGTCGGCCTTGATCGGACGAACGGCCATGATCATTTCTTTAAGCCGGCCAATGCCAATCATCTGAATCATGCGCGAACACGCTCCAGATGCGGGAATAACGCCAAGCTGATTTTCGGGAAGAAGAAACTCGGCGTTTGAGGACGCGACACGGAAATCGCAGGCAATGGCCATTTCGACACCGCCGCCGGCACAAATTCCATTGACCGCGGCAATGATCGGCTTTTCGGTCGCTTCCATATCATCGAACAATTCGTGATTGGCACGGACATAGGCGCGGTAGCCAGCAGTGGACAGATTGTTTTCGTAGTCCAGACCATTGATGTCGCGACCGGCACAGAACGCACGGCCCTCGCCCGTGATGATGATCGCGCGCACGTCGTCCTGAAAGTTCGCATCCCAGATGACCTGCCGCATTTCACGGATCATTTGCTCATCGAACGCATTCAATTTTTTAGGACGATTGAGCGTGATCAGCAGGACGTGAGGGACGACGACGGAAACCTTGATCGTCTCGAACTGATCGATTCTGTCCAGAAATCCAGCCGGCTTATCGTTAGGGAGCATACGTGTCATACAAATTATCCTTTCGGCTCTTGAATGAGATGACCGTCCTGCATGGTCCATACACAGTCGGTCAGACGTTCGAGGAAGTGGCGATTTTGCTCCACCACCAGCATGGTGTTGCGCCTTTTCAGCCTGGCTCTGTGCACGCATGAGAACGTTTGGACTGAGCAGCATTGCCCGCGCTACCGCTCGCATTTCCTGCTCCCCGCGCTTGGCTAAAAATATTCACAGCTATAATCTCTTACTTGATAGGATCGGCGGGAACCCATCGATTGTCTTTCAACTCGACGAGAACAACCGCCGATTCGCCGATGCCCACGTGGTTGGACGGCGAGAAGCGCTGGTCATGGATGCTCTCGATTTTGGTAGTCTCCAGCCAGTGCTTGACCTTGCTCGCGTCTTCTGGATTTGGGGAGTGTCTCAGGACCGCGTCGGCCGTGTCGGTAAGCAGCTTTCCGAGGATGTTCAGCATATCCGCCCGCTCGCCATAGCGTTTCGAGTACGTCTCAAGAAACTGCCGCGCCCGAACCTGCTCGCCGGCATTCTTCATCGTTTCAGGAACGACACCGCCAAGCGCCGTACCCATGAGCCGCGCCGGCTTGACATCTTTGACCAATTGGACAAACGCATCACTGATGTTGCCATAGCTGACGACCAGTGGCTGCGATAAACTAAGCGTTTTGAAGCCTTTTACGACGGTGATGGCGCCGCCGCCAGAATACGATGAATAGATGATCTTGACGTCATTACCGGCAACGGACGCAAGTTGGGTCGTGGCATCAGTGGCGCGAAGATCGATCCGTTCAACCTTTAGGTCGATCTTGTGCTTTGGAAACACTTTGCGGGCGCTTTCGACACCCACTTCACCGCTCGCATCCGTCGCGGCGACCAAGCCGATCTTGTTAAGAGCATTCGCCTTCATGAATTCGGCGACCGACTCGGTAATGTTCTCATCACTGGGGCTAACCTGAAAGGTGTGAGAATCCGCAGACGGAACAATGTTCGGCGAAGCGACGAGGAATATCGGACCCTGGCGCGTTAGCGGCTGAATCGCACGGATACTGGCGGTTAACGTATTACCTAGAATGATCACCGCGCCCTTTTCGATCATGTCGCGGGCACAGGCGACAGCGCGTTCAGGCCTGTTTTCGTCGTTACAATTAATGAGCTCGATCTTGCGGCCACGAATTCCGCCAGCCGCATTTGCCTCGTCGACCCACATTCTCGTCGATTGATCAACGCGTACACCAACTGTTGCAGCTGGGCCGGTCAATGGCACAACCTGCCCGATAATCCAAGGCTTTGGCGTTTGAGCAGCGGTCCAAGTGGGCTGCAGAACCGTGAGTGCGAATGCAGTCACCGCGATAGGACGGATATAGCTCTTCATCTTGCTTCTCCTCCCTTGAGAAACTCACAGTTGCATCAAAGACCAATCGTTTTGGATAGCTTATGTCGACCATCTTCGGCGCGCTCGAGGCCAACCTCCTTGCGCAAGACATCAAGTTCTCGGACAATTTCGCGCCCGTCTCGACTTCCTGTAAGCTCCATCAGTTCCAGGAAGGATTTCGGGCCTGTAATCAAAGCATTGCGGACCGTCTGCTTTGCGTTCGTTGCACTGACACGAGGCGCCTCTGGGACCGCGTAGTCGCGCGTATTTTGCCAGCCGAATGGGAAAGTCATGTCAAAGCCGGCTTTGGCGCCGGTTCGACTACCTGCCAGAGAAGGATCTAAAGGGACCACCCGAAATCCTTCCCCAAGGACGATGTCGCGGTTCGCTTGAAAGCGCGTAGCCATCGCCCAATCCATTTGAGCATCTGAGAAAATGTCGATGTCGTCATCGACGACGAACAGGTGCTTTACGTCCGCATTGCACCCTAGAACGCTATAAATGGCATTGCGCACATCCCCCGGATGACGTTGACGCAGAGATAGCCGGACGTTGTACTGTCCTCCCGACGAGGGAGCGGCGTACACCGCGACCGGCGCGCTGATGGAAGTACGTAGCGCTTGCCAGACCGCAGCTTCTGTTCGGATAGCAACGAGCTGGGCTGTATCCGTTGCACCAAGGAAGCGCCCTCCGATCGTAATCGTCTGGAAGAGTGCATCCCTTCGCATTGTAATCGCAGTCAGATGAAAGACCGGATTGGTCTTCATGCGACCGTAGTAACCGATGTACTCCCCATAAGGCCCTTCAGGTTCAGCCCAACCCTTCTCGTCCAGATAGCCTTCCAGCACGATCTCCGCGTCTGCAGGCACCTCGAGGTCAACGCTGACGCATCGGACCACAGGAACAGGCGACTTGCGCAGCCCGCCCATCAGCGCGAGCTCGTCCGGTTCCGTCGAAACGGACGTTGCGGCGACAGCATCGATGGGATGAGAGCCGATCACGAACGCAACAGGCATCCGCTCTTTGCGGGCTATGTATTCGGCGTACATGATGCGGAAGTCACTCGGCGCAATCATGTCCACCCCGGCTTCCTGCGGTCCGCGCAGCATCAGGCGCCGATAGCCAACGTTGCGCTTGCTCCCGTCCAGGCTTCGGCTGATGTCGATTCCGGCAGAAATGTACGGGCCGCCATCCTCCAGATGCTGGAGATGAACGGGCAATTTGGTCAGATCGGCATCTTTTCCCTGCAATACAATTTGATGCACGGGAGCCGCAGCGCTCGGAATAACGAGAGGCGAAATAGGCGAATTCGCGCGACGCAAAACCTCTTGAGACAGATCACGTTCAGAAACATCGAATGCCAAAGCCATGCGCTTCCGGCTGCCGAAGACATTCCCTACAAGACGCGCCCCCTCGGCGCCTGCCCTCTCAAACAAAACGGCCTTGGCATTGCCGTCCAGTCGAGCCGCCAGGTCGATCAGATCTATTGGCTCGCCAACGACGTCCAATTCAGCCTGACGCCTGAGCAGGTCGACGAAAGCACCCAATCGGAACGCTTCCGTATCGGGACTGTTGCTCGCAGGGATTTCTGACGCGCTGATAGGTGTCACGATACCTCCCGGGGTTTATTCTTTCAAAAGTATCAAACCAGTTTCATTTGAAAGCAAGTGATAAATTTCGCTCACCCGTAATGAGTCCGCGGATCAGACGGATAAGCCAGGCTGCCGGCGGCTCAAGACGATGGACCATCAAGGCCGTTGAAGGAATCCTCTCGCGCATCGGCAGGATTGAGCTTGCTGAGGTATCAGGATAGACGATCAATCTGTGGCGTCGGCAGTCTTTGGCCGGCCAATTGCAGGCTTGCAATCGAGCTCGGTATCACGCTGCCGAAACTCCAAATTGAGACGTCCTCATCAAATTGTCGGCCGCAAGCATCTTAGCTTGCTTCCCTAGGTGGGTAAGCGCGATCTTCTATCTCGCTGCTTTGGGTAGCCAGGTGGCGACACCGGGCACAAACATAACGAGAAGCAATACCAAAAGACTCATCACAATATAGGGCCCGACGGCCCGGAAAATATGATTCATTGTCACTTGAGGTGGCGCAACGCCCTTCATTGTCATAAGCAGAAGACCGTGAGGCGGTAGCAGCAGGCCCAGTTGCATACAGATCAGGAACATAACTCCGAACCAAATTGGATCAACACCGAGGCGTTGTACAACGGGCATGAAGATCGGCAGTGTTATAAGCATCATGCTGACCTGATCCACGAAGATGCCAAGAAAGATCAAGACGATCATCATGCAGGCTACAATCGCTGTAGTCCCTAGCCCTGTTTGCTCTATGAGTTGAACAATGCCATTCGATACGCCGGAAAATGTAAGGATTTGCGCAAAGGTGGTTGCGCCCATGATAATGAGCAAAATCATCCCAGAGATGGCGACCGTTCCTCTCAAGGCCTTTATCAGAGCATCCCAAGTTAAGGCTCGATAAATCAATGCAAGCCCAAAAGTTGCAAAAGCCCCCAAAGCCGCACTTTCCGTAGGAGTTGCCCACCCGGCAACCATCGCTCCGACAACGACGCCAAAAAGCGAGAGCAGCGGTAGGACGTATACAAAAAGCGGTCCGAATCTGTCCCATCCGGTATGATTCTCGAACTCTGCATTCGGCGCCAAAGAAGGATTCAAGCTCGCTTGAAGGATGATCCATCCAACAAATGCAACCGACAAAATGAGGCCGGGCAGTAGCCCGCCCAGCAGCAAACCTGAAATTGATATACTAGCCAGGCTTCCGAGAAGAACAGTCAATGCGCTCGGCGGAATTAGCATATCGACCGCACCGATCGCCATGATCGGGCCGGTCGCCATCACGGGGTGATATCCCTTGGCCAACATAACTGGCACCATCACCGCGCCCAGCATAGCCGTTGTTGCTATCGTCGATCCGGAGATGGCCGAGAATACCGTACCGGCAATCACGGCAACCACAGCCAGGCGTCCAGGCACGCGATGAATCAGACGTTCGATACCGTCAATGGCCTTGACCGCGAGTCCGGTATGAAAAAGGACTTCACCCATCACGATGAAGAGCGGAATAGGCGTCAGCGAAAAATTTGTCACGGCGATGACGCTATTTCGAACGAGCTGCCCCAAACCAGCTTCACCGCCGAGGTAAAGACCTGCTCCAAGAATATTAATTGCAAGGAAAGCGAGCGCAACCGGCACGCCGACGAAAAGCAGGGCCGTAGAGCCTCCAAGCAGAAGCCACGCAGGGAGAAGCCAGCTGGTCATGCCGATGAAACCGCGTCGTTCCGCGGCTCCCTGGGTCCCGCGTAGAGCCGTCTCATTCGGAAAACCAGTTCCACCACGAGAAGAACAAAGATGGCCGGGATTGGTGCCAAGTACCACCACTCGGGCGTGACGAATGTCCTGATCTGAACCGCTCCAGATTGGTAACTTTTGAATGCCACCAACGCCCCATACCAAGTAATTATGCAGCAGGCGGCCAAAGCGGCCACATCCGCCACCCATTCGCAAAGCCAAGCAAACGATGGCTTGATCGCTCGCAGAACGAAATCAACCCGAATATGCTGGCCGCGGCGCAACAACCAAGGCGCTGTAAGAAGAGTGATAAGATATAGCGCATTCTCAGAAAAATCATTGGCTATGGCGATACCTCGCGGAAAACCTGGGATAGGTACGTTTCTCAACAGAACGTCACCACAGATCACCAAAATCATTAGTACCAGCAAGAAGCACGCGCAGAGTGCAAACCAGTTATAGAGCTCCCCGAAAAGCGCCTCCATCTTATCGAAATTTCTCACGGAGTTGATCTTGGACAAATGAATAGCTTCAGTTGGCACTGAGAAGCTCCTTCAGCTTGGCACCGACTACCGGACTGACTTTTAGTAGCTCCGACCAACCGACATCTCGAGCAGCCTTGGCAAACGCCTGCGACTGCGCCTCATTGAAGGTCAACGCTTCGATGCCTGCTGCCGCCTGCCGCTTTTTCTCGGCTTCTCCTTCCTCCCGCCAGTAATTTGAACGAGCCTCGAGGGCGATCGCCATCTGTTGCATAAACTCTTTCTGCTTCTCGGAAAGTGATTTGTACTTGTCGAGATTCATTATGATCGAAACCTCGGTATCGTAGAAGCCGGGCTCCACGCGATACTTGGTATGGTCCTGTAAGTTAAGTTCAAAAATGCCGCCGACAGCCCAGCCATATCCGTCAATCACACCACGCTCCAGCGCGGTATAGATTTCGCCTGGTTGCACGATGATAACATTTGCGTTCATTGACTGGAAAAACGCGCGAAAGACAGGTGAGACGCGGATCTTCAGCCCGGTCAGATCAGGTTTCTCGATCTTCTTCTTGAGAAACAAATGAAAAGGGTAGTTCTCGACCATTCGCGCGAGGTAGACCATGTTCCCTTTCTCGTTCCAGACCTTGTTGATATATTCGAACGCGCCGTTCTTGCGTTGTTCAGCGGCGCTGATCTGCGACATCTTCAGGATATCCGCCTCAGGAATGACATTGGTGTAGAAAGCGCCGGGCGTCATGCCGAGATCAACAACACCTGTTCGCACGGCATTGCCGATTTCAAAGGACGGAATCGCGCGAGGCCCTCCGATAAAATTGATCTGTAGAATACCTTTGCCTTTCGCATTTACCTCGGCAACCCATTTTTGCAGTTCGACGACCCAAGAGGTATTTTCCGGAAAAGCAGTAACCAATCTCAATTGTACTTCCTGTGATCGGGCAGGCTGCATAAGCGCGCACACAACAAAGCCAAAAACCATCCATCTCAGAAAAACGTCCTTCATCCCCGCCTCCATTATATTTTCGATCCGTATATCGACAGCCAATTATTTGGCGACAGCCATCGCAGCTATTCTGGATTTAGAATTAGACAGCCCGCCAAGGAGTTTATCGGCTGCTCCTCGAGCAGCCACGATGGCCGTGGATTTAATTTGCTCGTAACCTCGAATCTCATCAGGTAGCGAAAGGAGTACCGCTACGTCCGAGACGTTTTCCGGACGCATCAATCTTGCCGATTGCTCTATGAGATTTGTGTACCAAACGATCAGCTCTCGCTCCTCGCGCCGCGACTGCAAGCGCCTGAACGGATCAAACCACGTCCCACGCAGGAATTTCATTCTAGCCAGAATGACCATGGCCGGCCTGAACCACGGACCCAGATTTACCTTGCGCTTTATGCCCATTCGCCGCGCAAGTGGGGGCTGTAAATTATAACTTATGCTGACCTTACCGGTGAACATCCCTCGCAGCCTAGATTCAAAAACAGATTGCGTCAGCAGATTCGCAACTTCGTACTCATCCTTGTAGGCCATCACCTTGTGCAGGTTGCGCGCTACTATCGTCGTGATTGTTGCTTGAAATGAGTCTCCAGAGATTGCTCGTTCAACCTCTGCAATGCGACTGACCCAGCCGACGTACTCCATTGCATAAGACACATTCTGATAGCGAACGAGGTCGACAAAGCGCTTTTCGATCAGTTCTTTTGTGGCGGGGTTCATCCAGGGATTCGCGCTCACGACGCGCGCCCAAGTTTCCTTCGTTTTATGGTCTATTTTAACGCGCTGTTGCTCCACGCGATCTGCAATCACGTTTGGTTTCTGGTGTGCGTACGAAGAAAGTATGTTCGGATCGGATTGCGATAGCCGACCAGCCCTGAACGCGTTGATATTTTCTTTTACCTGCGCCCCGTTGAGCTCGATTGCGGCTTCGATGGAAGCAGTTGATATCGGCAACCAGCCCGCCTGGCATGCTACACCAATTGCTATCATGTTTGTCATGAGATGATCACCGAATAGAGACTCGGCGATGTCTCGAGCGTTTATGTTGATGGCGGCGGATCCGTTGGAGACCGAGCGGATAGTATCGCAAATCTCGTCGATCGGCGCTTGCAGGCGCGAATTCCGGATCATCTCTCCATTTGGCATCAAGCCTGAATTTATGATGGCCTTCGTACGGCCTGCGTCGCAGCAGGCGAGATTCTTTTGATCAGCAGCGGCAAGAATGTCCAGAGCGAGATAAAGATCAGCCTTCCCTCGACCAACACTGTTGACTGGAGATATGTGATGCGGAGGAGATAATATGAGGCTCGAAAGGACGGCGCCCCACTTCTGAGAGGCTCCGGTTTGGTCGTAACTTTTAACTTCCAATCCATCCAACGCCGCAGCCTGTGCGAGAATGGCGCTGACGGTGAGTACACCGGTGCCTCCTAGCCCGGGCAAATAGACATGGAACGGTTTCTCGATCGAAACTGGCGGCGCCGCTACTAGAAGAGATGCCTCGATGTCGCGAGGCGAATAGCGACGAATGCTGCTGCCATTCTGTACATTCACGGTGACAAACGATGGGCATTCACCCTCAATGCATGCCTGATCCTGATTGCAGGATGACTGATGGATCTGTGTCTTGAGGCCGAACTCTGTTTTGACTTTTTGCAGTGACATACAGTTCGCCTTCGCACCGCAGTCGCCACAGTTCTCGCAAACCTCTTCGTTGACGATCGTATAGCGTGCCGGCTTTGGTAGAAGTCCCCGCTTTTGCCTCCTTCGACGCTCATTCGCGCACGTGCCATCATAGATAACTATGGTTACGCCTGGAGTTTCTTCCAACTCCTTCATGGTATTCTCGAGAGCTTCAACCGGTCGAATTTGGATGCCTGTTGGGAGCGTCACTCCCCGGTACTGCTTTGGTTCCTTGCTTATGAGAACGATACGCGCGATTCGTTCGAGCGAGAGTCGCTTTAGAAGATCAACTACGGTGCTGGATGAAATCGGCTTCTGGCCACCGGTATTGGCAAGGACGCCATTGATGAGAAGTTTGAACGTTATGTTGACGCCAGTCTCCACCGCATACCGGATGTTCTGGTAGCTCGAATGGAACAGGGCGCCGTCTCCGACATTCTGCACTATATGTCGACGGGTGGTATAAGGAGATAGTCCAATCCACGGTAACCCTTCACCGCCCAATTGGGTTGTCGCCTCAACTCTTTTTTCTGGCTTATCCATAAGCGCCGCAAATAGATGGCATCCCGGCGCTCCCCAGGCCACTTGCCCAGGCGCGAGAAGTGTGGAGACATTGTGAGGACATCCGGAGCAATAGTTTGGCACGCGGCTCGTCGCGGAACGCGGGGCGGCTCTCTGGTTCGTTAGAAACGTAAGTCGATCAAGGCCCGCCGTCGGAAGTCGAACTCGGGCAGAAAGGACGCGGCCTAGTGCTTGAGCTACAATATCGCTGTTTAAGCCACCCTCGATCGGAAATAGAATCTGACCGAGATCATCCTTCTTGCCCAGAACCTCAGTAACGCTTGAACCAATCGCTGCGGCTGCAATCTGTCGCTCGATAAAATCACGCTTTTCTTCAACGACTATTATTGTCGTCAAACCTCGCGCGAATTCCTGTACGAATTCGCGATCCATCGGACATAACAGACCGAGTTTGGCAAGGCGGATTCCATGTTCCGGCAGTGCTCCGGATAATCCTAAGTCATCGAGAGCCTGTGACGTATCGGCCCAACTTTTCCCCGCGCTGATAATGCCAACTCGATCCGTTGGCCCCCTTGTGACGATCTGATTAAGTCCGTTCGCCTGCGCGTAGGCAAGAACGGCAGCGTGTCTTTCCTGGTAAAGACGACGCTCAGTTTCAACATTGACGATTGGAAAAAACCGATGATTGGCAGTTTTTTCAAATGACTTGCCTGAAATTTGTAACGGCGGAAATACTATAGGAACACCCGCGCGATGAACTTTGACGACTTCGCCACCGTCACAAAGCGCCCCGACAAGCTTGAGCGCTACCCAGCACCCGCTAAAACGCGACATTGCAGCGGCATGTAGCCCCATGTCCAAGAATTCTTGGATCGAGGCTGGATAAAGCACCGGGATGCCGTGGTGCTCAAATGAGAATTCCTGCTGATAAGGTACCGTTGAACTCTTTGCTTCGTGATCCTCACCACTGAGAATGACGACCGCCCCATATCGGCTGGTCCCAGCGAAGTTTCCGTGTTTAAGCGCATCTCCTGATCGATCGAGTCCAGGCCCCTTGCCATACCAGTAGCCGACCACGCCATCGATGTCTGGATGGGGGTGTTCATCGAGCATCTGCGTGCCCATGAGAGATGTTGCGGCAAACTCCTCATTCTGTGCCGGCTGATGGGTGATTCCATTTTCGCTTAAATACTTTCCAGCCTGGCGCAGCGCCATATCTATCGTGCCAAGCGGAGAACCCGGATAACCTGTTACAAATGCGCGGGTGCGTAAACCGGCGTTCAGATCACTACGCATCTGTTCAACGATCATCCGTACGAGGACATGATTGCCGTTGAGGAAAATACGGCCGTCACCCATCTCATAGCGATCGGCCAGCGAGTATACTTTGTTTTCGGACGAGGTCGTCTCTGATTGAGGGTTGTCGGTGAGCATCATCCGACTATTCATTATGTTGGGAAATGCGCATGCTTTTCTCCAAGTCACTACATCGAGACATTACGATATCCGACACACGCATTCTGTTGGCCGAACCGGAGCTGTCAGCATTGGAAGTGCAAATCCTGCTTCGCGACCTCTATCCTCCCTAAGCGTTGCCGATAGAATTGAATTCGTCCGGCTCGCTTCAGGCGTCGTTGCTCAAATTAAGGAGTACAGATACACGACGGCACCTTGGCATCCGTCGAGATTGCTTCCCTCGACCTCTTTGGGATCAAACGTCGGTTCACGCATTTACCGCCAGGGCCACACTTTTTCTTTTGTAAAAAGTTACTGTTCCTTCCGCTCGCTATTTTCTCAATAACGCTGATGATATAGAGTGTATTTATGCCGAAAATAGCAGAGGGCTTTGACCTCAATCTTCTCCGGTTACTCGTGGCGCTGCATCGCACAAGAAGCGTGTCGAAAGCGGCCGAGAACCTGAACTTGAGCCAACCCGCCACGAGTCTGGCGCTTTCGAGGCTGCGTAAAGCTGTGGGTGACGAGCTATTTGTACGAACGCCCACTGGAATGATGCCGACATCGCTTGGTAGCGAGCTGGCGGCAGCAGCAGAGCCGGCGCTTTTAGCGATCGATACTAGTATTGTACGACGGTCGATATTCGAGCCAAAGGCTGCATGCCGTGAGTTTGTGTTGACGATGGCGGACGGTGGAGAACTTCACTTCATGCCGAGATTGATGGCGTTTCTATCCAAAGAAGCCCCGTCCTGCAGCTTGCGATGCGTGCAGACCGTGAACGAAGATATGGGGCCTGCGCTGGAATCTGGAGACGTTGACTTAGTGCTTGGCAATTTCCCGAGCCTTCGGAATGGAGGATTATTCAAGCAGCAGCTTTTTATGCATTCACTCGTGTGTCTGGTGCGCGCCGATCATCCAATTGTACGCGCTAACACGATGACATTGGCCACTTTCCTTGAATTATCGCATGCGGTCGTGCACGCAGTTGGCCGCAGCAATGAGATCTTTGAGACTTTGCTCAAGAAAAAGGGATTGCGGCGCAGAATTCAATTGCAGTCAGCGCACTTTCTTACGGTACCGGCGGCTATCTCTCAGACAGACCTGATCGTCACGGTTCCGCGTGCCGTAGCGGACTACTATGCTCACATGGAAAATTTGCGGATTGTAGAACCTCCGATTAACATCGGACCTTATCCAATCTACCAGTATTGGCACTCAAGGTTTCACACAGATCCGGCTTTGGTATGGTTGCGAAAATCGATCGTTGCTCTATTCGCCGCCCCTTCCAAGGCTCAATCTCGACCGGTCGGTGGCAGGAAGTCTACAAAATTGCGAGGGTGATTGCTAAAACGTTCACTTATTAGCGTGCCGAGCACGTCTGGGTCGATCGCAATCCAGACGACGTCCGGAAGATCAAAGGGATACCGATAGCCAAAGAGACTGCTCCAGCTTTTCGCGCGCTGAACGAGTGACGATCAAGACGGTTTCGGTGTGCGAGATGCAGGCCTTTCGATTGGGTTTTATGTCATTCGACGAGACGTGAGTGGGGCCACATCTTCGATCCGGCTGCCTCATGAAATGTTTTTTCCAGAATTGACTTGAAATGGCGGACGGAAGGGAGATGGCGGCGCTGCCTGTTGACCGCTATCGCCCAGGTCACCCAAAGGCCCTTGGTGTTCACCACATGAAGATCAGACAAGTCACTGCCAACAAGACCTGAGCCAAGGGTAACAGTCTGTCCGACGATGCCGCGCTTGACAAATTCCAGGCACAGATCCCTCGTCTCCGCCTCTATGGCGATGGAGCCCGCCAGTTTTCGCATACCGACGGATCGTTCGACGATCGCGCGGATCGTGTTCGGCCGGCCTGGCATTGTGATTGGATAGCGGGTTATTTCCTCCAATGATGCAGGCTCTTTTGGCCTTGGCAGTTTGCGAGAACGGATAAGAACTAGCGGTTCGCGGACCCAGGACTTCTGCTCGAAATCCTTTTCGGATACCTGCCCAGTTGCGAGTACGGCCAGATCGACCAGACCTTGTGCCAGCATATCGCGAAGGGATGTGTTTAGCCCTTCGTACACGCGGATCAATGTTTTTGGGGCGCTCCTGCGCATCTCCTCGATCGCCGGATAGGTAATCGAGTGTCGCAGCGAGAACGGCATGCCGATGACGGCACGTCCCGCAGGTTCGTTTTCGAGTTCCTCGCGTATCGAGGCCGCCTGCCGCAGAAGTTGTTCGCCACGAGTGATGAGCACCTGACCGGCATCGGTTACCGATATGCCGGTACGCCCCCGAAAGACGAGACGCCGCCCGAGGTCTCGTTCGAGTTGATCAAGCGACCGCGCGACGGTTGGTTGCGAGAGCCCAAGTTCCTTCGCCGCACGATTTATGCTTCCCAACTCGACGACCCGCAGAAAATGGTCGACCAGCCTGAGATCCAATGCTTCCCCCTGTTCAACGAATTCCGTTCCACAGTGTCACGCATTCAAGTCTATCCTTGCAAGTGCCCCAGCGATAGCGTGGTCGGTAAGTGAAGAGCGGCGTCAGATCCGCTCGGATCAATCGCGGCAGTAAGAGCCGTTGCTTCGCCAAGCAGGGGGATTCAGATGGCAAAGAGCAACAAGATCATCATTACGGTGGCGCCGACGAGCAACTTTCATGGAAAAGAAGCAAATCCCGCACTTCCGATCCAGCCCGATGAAATTGGGGAATCCGTCTACGAGTGCTTCAACGCCGGCGCATGCCTCGCCCACCTTCACGCCCGCGATGCAGACGGCCTTCAAACGAATGATGCGCGCGTTTTCAGAAGAATTAACGCAGCGGTTCGTGCGAAGTGCAACATTGTCATCCAAAATTCCATCGCGCCCGCAAACGGCCCGAACGCCGGCGTCGCCGTAGACGGCCTGCAGACGCTCGACGCCTATCCTGAAATGGCATCCCTCGACATGGGCATTGTCGCGGTCACGCAGAATGGACGCGACGAGATCGTGGAGTGGACACGCTCATTCCTGGTGAAAGCCGCTACGATTATGCGAGAAAGAGGCATCAAGCCAGAACTTGAAATTTTCAACGACTCTCACATCGAGAACGTCCGCTTCTTGATCGAGAAGAAGCTGCTGACTCCCCCGTTTTCCTTCAGCTTCGTCATGGGCATGCACAAGATCAATCATGCTTCGGTGGCCTGGTCGCCCCGGCGGCTGCTCGCATACATCGACGATCTCCCGCCTGACTCTCTGTTTTCGACGCTTGGGATCGGCCCTAGCCAAGTGCTTGCGACGACAACCTCGCTTTTGTTCGGCGGTGGGGCGAGAGTCGGGTTCGAAGACAATGTCTATTATCGCAAGGGCGTGTTGGCCACGAACAATGCGCAGCTTGTCGAACGCATCGTCCGTTCGGCGCGTGAGTTTGGTCTTGAGCCCGCGACTCCGGAAGAGGCGAGAGCAATGCTCGGCATGCCTTCATTAACGAGCAGCGACCACATCGAAAATCGCCACAAGATGTCAGCTTGATCGCGCTGGCATAAGGGCCGCGATCGTTGAAGCGCCAAAGTCGATGCGACGTTTTCGTCCGCCAACAGTGAGAGAAGCAGATGGCGCGAGCTGAAGCCAGGAACTTCTTATGAGAAAGCTAATCGATCTTTCGGTCGCAATTCAGAACGATCTCATTTGCGATCCGCCGGACATGGTTCCGAGGATTGAATACACGGGTCATTTGGAAAATGCGGCGGATTTTGCCGCCATGTTTCCCGGCCTCCGGCCGGAGCAACTGCCGGAAGGACAGGGAGCGGCAGTCGAAATCCTCACCTTATCGACGCATAACGGAACACATCTTGATGCGCCCTGGCATTTTCATGCAACGATGAATCGCGGCGAACCCGCAATCACCATCGATGAAGTTCCGCTCGAATGGTGCATGCAGGCGGGTGTCAAACTTGATTTCCGACGTTTCCCCGATGGGCATGTCTGTTCGGCGGAGGACGTGGAAACAGAATTGCGCCGGATCGGCCACGTACTGCGACCGTTGGACATCGTTGTGATCAACACGGCAGCTGGGGCCAGGTTCGGTCAATCCGACTATCTCGATCGAGGCTGCGGTATGGGTCGGGAAGCTACGCTCTACCTTCTCGAACGAGGCGTCAAAGTCGCTGGTACCGACGGATGGAGCTGGGACGCGCCGTTCTCAGCCACCAGAAGGCGTTTTCAGGAGACCGACGATCCGGCGATCATCTGGCAAGGCCACAAGGCCGGAATGGACATCGGCTATTGCCACATGGAAAAGCTGACGAACCTGGATCAGCTCCCGTCAGTCGGGTTTACCATTATTTGTTTCCCGGTGAAGGTCAAAAGAGGATCCGCCGGTTGGACAAGGGCCGTTGCAATGGTTGAGGAGCGCTGACGTTCGAATTCGCGGCCGTCGGAAAGAAGTCGAGATTGGGGAGGATCATATGCGAAATGCAATCACTCGAATATCATGCGCGATATTTGCAATGTTCTGTCTCTCGGTCCGTGCGGATGCCGACGTCAAAGTTCGCATAGGCTATACTGCGCTCGCAGATTTCGCATCGGTCTTCATCGCTAAAGAGCAAGGCATTTTTGCAAGGAATGGAATCGACGCTGAGTTGATTCAGATCGCTCTCAACTCGACTATGCCGGCGGCTCTCGTCTCACGCTCCTTCGATCTTGCTGGTGTCACGCCACCGGTGTTTGTGCAGGCAGTGGCAGGCGGTCTCGATCTCGTGATTGTGTCGGGCGTGTCTGTGGTGACGAATGATCTGAATTTTGCGGCTTTGGTGCGGCCGCAGAGCGGCATCAAGCAACCCAAGGATTTTGAGGGCAAGAAGGTCGGAATTCCAGGAATCGGCGCGACGCTTCATGTGCTGTTTGTCAGGTGGCTCAAGAACGAAGGTGTCGATCCAAAGCGCGTGACATTTATTGAGACGCCGTTTCCCACACAATTGGATCTACTCAGAACCGGAACGATTGACGCCGTGGTGACGGCTCAACCAAATGTCGATTCCATTGTCGCTGCGGCCACAGGCACGATCATGGTAAATCTTGGGACTGGACTGGAAGGCCTTTCGGGCGCGTTCTGGGTCTCCACCGCCGAGTGGGCGGGCGTAAATCCTGACGTCGCAAAGAAAATCAAAGCATCTGTCGCGGAAGCAGGCAAATTCATTGATGCCAATCCCGCAGCGGCTCGGGCCGACATCGCCAAGTACATCAAACTGCCTCCTAAAATGCTTGAGGCGATTCTGCTGCCGAAAGTGGTTTCAGACGTCGAAGCAACCAATGTCGCGTGGTGGTTCGACGTCCTTCTCGATCAGAAGTTGATCGAGAAGAAATTGAACGTTGACGCATTGATACTTAAATGAAGCGCCGCACCAGCTCCGTACAGATCTCTGGTTCGCTAGCACAAACCTGGCCCGCCAGCCGACTTCGTCTCTTCGCCAATTTTAACGCTGGAAGGCTGCAGATCGGTTGGCTCGCCTTATAGACTAGCCTCTTCATGAAAATTTCTCGCACCCTTGGCGATTGAAAACCAAGGGCGGAGCAGAAGGAATTTTAGGCGAAGAATTCGACGAGTTGCGTCGATACGAGTCGCAGCGGGTTCTATAAACTTCCTTGCAAGAAACGAAGGAGGCGCGGCGCGACAAAGCCGTTAAAACTCGTTGGTTCATCGATCGGTTCTTCGCTGAACCAGAAATGCCCGGCGCCGATGACCGGATAGGCGCGCACCATAAACCCCGCCTGCTTGAGCGCAAGCGCGAACGGCTTCGATTGTGAATCCGGGCTGACCACTTCATCCGCCGTTCCGTAAGCCAGAAAGACGGGAAGCTTGTTCACCGCATACCGAACGTGACTGAGGGGCGAGGCGTCAAAATAAAGCTGCCGATCAGCAAATGGAGCGACGCCGAGGAAGCGCTCCGACCGGCGATCTTTCGCGTTGGCGAAATCGGCGATCTCATGCTGCCAATGGGCGTAGAGATCGTACACACCGTAGATGCCGACGAGGGCCTTGACGGCGGGATCCACGGCGGCATGTCCGTTCGCAGGCTGGCTACTAGAGAATCTCGACGCAGCAAGCGCCGCCAGCGACGCCACATGCGCTCCGGCAGATGACCCGAGCAAGGCAATGCGATCCGGGTCGATGTCGAGTTCGCCGGCGGAGCCGCGGACGAACTGGATTGCGCTGACGACATCGCTGATGGCTTGCGGAAACATTCTGCCTGCGGTCGCGACACGATATTCAATCGCAAACACCGCAATCCCCTGTTGGGCGAGATATATGCCCCAGCGCTTCGAGCTCTTCCGGTCGCAGATGAGCCATCCGCCGCCCGGAGCGGCAATCACAACCGGAAATGGACCGTGACCCGCCGGGACGTATAGATCGCCTCGCAACTCGACGCCGTCATGGGTCGCATAGACAATGTCAGCACGGACAGAGACAGCGGCGGCGCTGCGCTCGATGTTAGCGGAATGATCGGTCATTTCAGGATGCTTTCTCGATGAACAAAATGATGAGCCGCATCGGCTGTGGGCGCGGTGCGGACTTCGTTGACAAACTCTAGGGGACCTGCCCGGCAGACTCCGAGCCCGCAACCGGAAGCACTCGCGATCGCTCCTTTTGGGCTGTGTCGTCAACCTGAAGGCTGCCGAAGCGACGGTAACATAGAACGCTGAGGATGATCGCGCCGATCGCACCGATTGCCATCGGCGCCGCGGCGAAGGCAAACATCTGTTGAGGCGGCAGTTGCAGCGCGAACACCGCCGTTCCAACGAGAGGCCCGAGGATGGCGCCGATGCGCCCTATGCCCAATCCCCAGCCGACACCCGTGGCGCGCACCGCTGTCGGATAGAGCAATCCGGCCATGGTGGAACAGCCAACCTGAAGGGCGCCTACCGAAACGCCCGGGATCAGGACGCACAAGACGATGGCTGCATGGGACAGGTCTGGCGCCGCAAACATCAAAAGGAAAGGAACGGCGAGGATGAACATCGCCGGCAGAAGCGCGATGCCGGCCCAGGAAATCAGCGCAGCAATGGCAAGGCCGCCGATCAATCCGGCCGCAGCAAACATGGCCGAGAACTGGCCTGCCTGCTGAATGCTCATGCCGAGAGACTGGAGCACTAGCGGCAACCAACTGATCACGAGGTAGAGGGCCATCGCGTTCATGAAGAACAGCACCCATATCAACAGGGTGATCCCCGCCAGGCCATCACTGAACAGCCGCGCGAGCGAGGCGCCCTGCGGCGTTGCTGTCGAGGCTTCGAAACTCGGCGCCCATTGGAGGTTGGGGTCCAACCGTTTGAGCAGCGCCGCAAGGCGGGCGCTCCGCTCCGGACGCAAAGCCAGGAATTTGAGAGATTCCGGCATCGCAAAGATCAGAACGAACCCCAGCAGGATGGGGAGCACGCCGCCGACGATGGCCAGTACGCGCCAGCCATATGTGTGAACCAGGGTGGCAGTCAGTACGCCCGGAATGATGGCTCCAAGCGGCACGGCCGTGGAGACAAGCGCCAGCACTTTGTTACGCAGCCTTCTGGGCGCAAATTCGGCAGTCAGCGCCGTCGCTGTTGGCAAAGCGCCGCCCAAACCAAGCCCGACAACGAAGCGGCAAGCCGCCATCTGTCCTATCGTGGTTGCCAACAACATCGCGAGCGTCGCAAAGCCGAAGATAAAGCAACAGGATATCACCGTGAACCTGCGTCCGTAGCGGTCGCCGGTCCATCCGCCGAAAGTCCCGCCTAAGGCAAAGCCAACGAGCGTTGCCGCGAATAAAGGCCCAAGCGCGGACTTGTCGAAGCCAAACTCTTTCACCAGTTCAGGCGCGATGAATGAGATGACCGTGAGATCGTAGCCGTCGAGAAACAATACCGCGGCGCATAAGACCCAAATCCCGATGATGCTGCGGTTCAGCTTTACCTTGTCTAAGGGGACATCAACACTGTTGCCGTCGATCATCATCGCCTCCCATTCGTCATTCATGCGCTTGCTTCAGGTGGAGACGCCCACGTAAGCATCTCCATCATCCGCCCCGCAAACCGGCCTTACAAAACCAGGCTATTCTTCCCGGCACGCCGCGGCGCGAGCAGGAGAACAGACACGGCAGGCCCTAAGCGGCGACTCCCCCGTAGGCTAGAGATAGACCTGCAGAATGGTATCGTGAATGCCGTCGCAATCAATGAGGTCCACGCGCTGCATGCGAATTTTGATGCCTTCGTCGGTTGCGACCAGATGATGCGTGAAAGCGCCGGCATAGGTCTTCAGGACATCGCGCCGGAATTGCGTGACGTGAAAGCGCGAATGAACGACAACCTCGCCGGGATTTGTCGACTTGCCGATGCGCACGTTGCTGACGACGTGGCTGCTGCGGGTGATCGGTTGCTGTCCCGCGGTGCCGAAGGCCAGCAGACGCTCGCAGCGTGCGATCATCGTCGGCAGGTCGTCAAACATGAAGGAGAGTTGCGTTTCCGGATCCGTGTCGGTGGGCCGCGCCGGGATCCAATAGAGCCCGTCGGATGTGAAGAGACTGAGCCAGGATTCGTAATCGCGGCTGTCTATGTATTCAGCCTGGCGGAAAATAAAATCCTCGGCTTGGCTACGACTGAGGCGCAATGCCTGAGCGGTGGTCAACATGTCTTCAATTCCTCTTGTCCAGAGCATCGGGCGAAAGCGACGCCGGTTTTCCGCAAAAAAGATGCGAATCAAAAGATGCGGAGCATCGGGCCGTTTCAAAGAAGCGCACGATGCTCCGGAGGCTACGCTCACGCCGCCGTCATGTACTCGCGCCACGCCTTGTACATATTGCGCATGCAGACTTCCGAATTGCCGCTGGGCCCCTTGCGGCTATTGCCCATTACAATGTCGCGGCCCGCCTCGCGCTGGAGATTGACCCAGTCCGACTGCGGCCCTTTCAAACCGGCGTGCACGCGGAAGTAGGCCTCAAAATCATCGGCTGCCACCACGTTTGACGGCGAGTTGCCGATGTTGCCGCCGGTCACGGCACGGCGCAGGAAACTGTCCGGCGCGCCTTTCAGGCGGAACACCCAGATTTCAAGCAGTGTCTTGTCGACGGCAAGCGGGCGGATGACGCGCATCTGCTGAAGCGAGGCCTGCATGACGATCGTCGGGAACATCATCACGCTGTGAAAGTTGCGCTGAAGCACAGCCTCAGCTCCCTCTTTGCCGTGCCGGGCGATCAGCGAGGCCTTGTATTGCTCGGCATCAGATCCCTTCAGTTCGTGCGCGAAGGCGGCCATATCGAAATGGCCGTTTGGATGAGCCACAAGATCGATCTTGGCCATCTGGTCAGGCTCGCCGGCAAGCAAGGCCGCGACATCCAGGCCGCCTGGACGGCCCTGGCCTTGGAACTTGGCGAGCGTGTTCTGTGCGGCCCTTGCCATCTGGTGATGCACGAACGACGTGTGCATGCCGTCGCTCATATTGTCGAGAAAGATTTTCCAGTTGTTGTTCTGGACTGTCCGGTAGCAGTCGCCAACGACTTCAAGGGTACCGTCAGGCGAACGATCGATGACATTGTTCAATCCGCGCAAACCTTCTCCCGCCCAGCTTTTGAAGTCAGGGGCAGCGTCGGAGAGCGATGCGAAGATAAAGCCATGATGGTTTTCGACGCGCGGCAGACGCTTCATGCCATTGGCAGGATTCTTCACATCGAAGTTCGTGCCATCGTAACCTGAGTGTACCGGCACCGACAGGAGAGAGCCGTCGTTGTCGAATCTCCAGCCGTGATACATGCACATGAACCGCTTCGCATGCCCCGTGCGATCGGGACACACAAGGGCGCCCTTGTGCGGGCAGCGGTTCTCAAGCACGTAGATCTGTCCGTCCTCGTGGCGCGTCATCACCACCGGCTGACGGCCGACTTGCGTGGTGAAATAGTCGCCTGGCTGAGGGGTCTGGCTCTCATGCCCGACATAGATCCACGACCGGCCGAAGACCCGGTCCATCTCCAGCTCGAAAATCTCCGGATCGGTAAACACCCGGCGGTGAACGCGGTCCGGCTCGACCAGATGGCCGAAATCTAGCGCGGCCTCGTTTCGCTCAGATGCAACCATGGCAGACTTCCTCCCTACAACCATACTAATTCAAACGTTCGTTCTAAAATCATACGCTCGTTTGAATGTCAAGCGTCGCCCGTCTGGTTCACGCGACGATGGCCTGTCGTCCTCAGCGCGTGAGTTACGACTTATCGCTGCAAGACAGCGCCGAATGGCTGCCATTTCGACATGTCAGCCGCAACACGCTCTCGCATTTGCTCAGGCCCATTGGTCACAGCCGAAAACCCCATCAGAGCCACGCGTTCGCGAATCTCCGGTTCGGCCATGATGGTTTTGAGCGCGTCTTGCAGGCGATCGACGAGATCGCGCGACGTTTTCGCCGGCGCGGCAAGCGCAAGCCAGGTACTCACCGCATAGGCCGGCACGCCGCTTTCCGCGATGGTCGGCACGGTCGGCGCCAGCGGATCGCGCGCGGCTGACGTCACCGCCAGGGCGCGAAGATAATCCGCGCGCACGAGTTCGCTGATCGCACCCAGGCTGACGATGCCGCAATCAATCTCCTGATTTTGAACGTCGGTGATCTGCTGCGATCCGCCAGGCACATGCACCATCATCGCGCCTGCGCTTTTGAGCATCACCTCCATCGCCAGATGCATGGTCGAGCCGATGCCGGCCGACGAATAGGTGATCTTGCCAGGATTGCGCCGTGCCGCGCCCAACAGATTATCGAACGTCTTGTACGGCGATTTGGCCGAGACAAATATGAAAAACGGATATTCGACGAGCATCGAAACGAACGCGAAATCCTTCAGCAGATCGTAGCGGATCTCCCGATCCGTTGCCGCGATGATCGTCTGCGTGGCCGTCATCAGCAGCAGCGTCGAGCCGTCGGCCGGCGAACTTGCCACGGCCTGGGCCGCGATCCGACCGCTCGCCCCTGCGCGCGACTCGACGTAGAATGTTCCTCCAAGAACTTGCGAAAGGCGGATGGCAACCAAACGCCCGACAATGTCCGGGCCGCTGCCTGATGGATATTCGACGATCAGCCGCACCGTCCTGCCCGTAAAAGGCTGCTGCGCGCTGGCGCCAATTGGCGCCGTGGTTGCAGCCACACCTGCAACCATCCCCCCCACGACCACCCGTCTGCTCAACCTCAGTGCCATTTTGCCCTCCCCGACAATTCGAACGTTCGTTCGAACAATTCATACAAACGTATGCTTGTCAATCCTGCCCGAGGGCGGTAAGAGGAACTACAATCACAACGGCGGAATTTAATGAGTCGACAAAGGGACACAGACGCCAGACGCCATATTCTGGAAGTTGCCATTACCTTATTTGCCGAGAGAGGGCTTGATGCCGTCTCCGTGCGCGACATTGTCGGCGCGGCAGGCGTAAACCTCGGCGCTATAAACTATTATTTCGGGTCGAAAGAGCTTCTGATCCGCGAAATCTTCGAGACGCTGCTTGGCCCGGTGCAGACCCGGCGGCTCGCGCTTCTCGATCAGCTTGAGATGCAGGCCGGCGATGGTCCGCTCGATATGGAACTCGTGCTTCGAGCGCTGATCGAACCGACGGTACGAGACGTTATCGGCCAGCAGGGCCCTCAGACCTATTTGCCGCGCCTGATGTTTCAGGCCTATGCGGTTTCGCGGCCGTTTCTCGACGACAAGCTTTCCGAGCGAAACGACTACACCGCAAAGCGCTTCATCGACGCGCTTGCGCGCTCCGCTCCCGGCATTCCTTACGAGGAGATATGTTGGCGTTATTACCTGGTCATAGGCGGCTTCCTGCAGTTGATCTCGGATGCCCAGCATCCGCAACGCTTGCGGCAACTATCCGGCGGACGATGCGACCCGGACAATCCGGACCGCATGATCGAAGTGCTGATTGCATTTTTCTTATTCGGCATGAAGGCGCCGGCGCCGAGCGGAAATGCGCGGGCGGCACAAGATCGTGCGTTCGCGTCCTCCGCACATGAACGTCAGCCGGTAGATATCGTCGATCGGAAGGTCGCCAAAGAGAGAGCAAGGAAGCGAAGCTCCGTCAAAGCGAAAAAGCCGAGCTATACCGCGCCTTAGCTTGCTGGCCTGTGCTGGATAAGGGATCGTGGCCCAATCCTCTCCTGCCGCATCTCGGGATCAAATACACGAAAGCTCGATTATCCAATTTACGAAGAGCCAAGCGCGTCCGCGGCATGGGAGTCTGAGTATGTCAAAGCAATATTCATATGAACGATTGGTGCACTGGGGCGAGTGTGATCCTGCTGGAATTATTTTCTTTCCAAATTATGCGCGCTGGATAGTCGAAGGCGTGAACGTTTTTCTGCTCGACCTTGGCTTTGATCCAAATGGTAAAATCTCAGATGCATTGTTCGGCGGACTTCCAGCCGTCCGCTCTGTTTTTGAATACATGGCCCCTGCCTACCTGCATGCCCGTGTCGTTCACACTATTGAAGTAAAATCTATGGGCACGAAATCCTTGACGTTTAGTCATACGATCAGCCATGGAGAAAATATCCTCGTCAAGGCAGAGGATATCCGAGTTTGGATCGAATGGGGGCCCGATGCTAAAATTCAAGGCAAGGCAATTCCGGAGAAAATGAGGGCTCTGCTCACGCCTTATTTGCCGGATCAACAATGATGGGTCGTTTCCGAAAGGGAGGACAAGAGCAGCCGCTTAACCGCACTTGTCGCAAGCAGAGCGATTATGATCGCTTCATTGAGCGCAACTTGTGCGATTTGTCCCCTCTGATGAGTTCTGGCTTGAAGCCCAGACGCCTCGACAATTCATTTGCTTTTGCTCTCACAATCTCGACGGTCGATCCTTTTAAAGAAGTGTCAAAAGTTTCGCTCTGCCCCAGTGCCGTCAGGACATAGAGTAGACCGCCGCCATGATCGAATACTGGCGCGGAAACTGCACTTAAGCCTACCATCATCGTGTCCCTTACCCGAGCTACACCTTCCCGGTGAACTCTTGCGACGATCTCCTCCACTTCAACCGCCTCCACGCGCCTGTCCGCCCGTTCTTTCTTCAATACGTCCGCTACAGATTCGCGAGGCGAATAAGAAAGGAAAGCGCGGCCGCTGGCCGAGCGAATGAGCGACAAAATGGACCCGACACGGATGCCCATGAAAATCGAACCAACTCCTGGGTTGACTGCCGCAACCGTCGGTCCGCCGTTCGCCCAAACCACGAGACAAACTGTGTGCTTTATTTCCTCGCTGATCTCCCACATCACCCGACGTCCGAGCGAATCACGGTCAAGCAAGCCAATTGCGGCAAGCCCTAATTCAAAGGCTAGGTCCCCTAGGCCATAAAGGCCTGTCATGGGGTCCTGGGATGCCAACTTCATGCGGATAAGGCTGACAAGATAACGATGCGCTTTCGGCGGTGCGTAACCTGTCGCTTCGGACAGTGCCTTGAGCGTCATTGGCCCACCCGTGTCGATCATGGGCCGCAGCAATTTGAGCCCAACTTCTATAGACTGGATTCCCAGTGCGCCCCTGTCTTTGTCCTTTAAGTCCATGGACCTTTAACCTTCACGCCGTCGAAAATAGCACCATAGCTATAAATATTATGCCCTTGAACGGGCAAGGTCAGCGATGAATTCCTGGCATTCAAAGGAAAACGACTCGAAAATACCAATCAACATTGAATAATATCTGCTTTTCCGGTGAAGCTTACGCACCAAAATCACGAATTCCCGCTTATAGAGGCCCAGACCCTTTCAGGGTCTTCGACGTGAGCATTGTGGCCTAAACCGTCAAAGAGCACTGCCCGGTTATCAAAAGCAATCATGTCTGAGAGCTTTACCATATTATCATTACTGCCTGCGGCGAGCCGAAAGGGCGAACGCGCAGCCGCAATAACGCTCGCGACGTCGGAGCCGACGACGCGATACGTCCTTGGGTCGGCAGCCAATCGATAGCGCCCCTGTTGCTCGACGATTCCGCTTCGCGCCTCCAATGAATCGGCTGATACATGTCCGATCAGGCCCGACACCTTGAGGTAGCGGTCAATCGCCTCCGCTTCGTTTTCAAACCACCGGACGGGAGCATCAGAAAGCTGGTAAAATTTTTCGATCTCGCCGGGGATCCAATCTGTCTTGACACTAAAGGCAGCAGCCCGCTCTATTCGAAGGCCAAACCAATTTGTTGCCAGCGCTAATGCCACGAGCCCGCCCATCGAATGGCCGACGACCACTACCTCTTCGTCTTGATCAAACAAGCTGGCGACATCGGCTGCATGACCAGCAATAGTGTAAGGACCTCGATGTGTGGATCGGCCATGACCACGAAAGTCGGGAATTACCCAGCGTCCTTTCCAGCCTTTCCTAATGAAGGGCAACATACCTTTCCAGACATCGCCGTTGGCGCCCAGCCCATGTAATAACAAGAGTACGGGTCCCGAAGCCTCGCCTCCCTCCTCCACGTAGATATCGACGCCGGTGCTTACCGTTCGTCCCATGATATGATAATCCTACAATCAAATCGCCTGGTTGCGAGCAGCCCAGTAGGGATCGCGAAGCCGGCGTTTCGCAATCTTTCCAGGACCGGTTTTTGGCAGCAGCTCTGCCGAGAAATCAATCGACTTCGGAATCTTGTAACGGGCAATGCGGCCCTCGCAGAATTTTATCAATTCTTCAGGGGATACTGTACTTCCTTCAATGAGAACAACGATAGCCTTGACTGCTTCGCCCCAGCGTTCATCGGGTACACCGATGACGGCAACCTCACGGACCGCGGGGTGAATTGCGAGGATATTCTCGACCTCAACTGAATAAATATTTTCACCGCCACTGATTATCATGTCCTTCTTGCGGTCAACAATGAAGAGGCGCTGCTCCTCGTCAAGATATCCAACATCGCCTGTTTGGTACCAGCCATCGCGCAAGACCTCGCGCGTGCGCTCAGGTTTGTTCCAATATCCAGCCATGACGCGGGGGCCACCGACCAGTATTTCGCCAATTTGGCCGGGGTCCAGCCGGGCTCCAGCGTCATTGGAAATCTCAATCTGGACATGTGGTACTGCGCGGCCCGCGGACGAGGTGATAGTGACCTGCTCTGGCGTCCCATCGAGACAGAATTCCAATGGACTGACCAAGGTCGTGATTCCCGACGTTTCCGTGATCCCGTAACCGTGCATGTAGGTCGTAGGAAGAATTTTGGCAGCCTTTTGAAGAACGCTAAGTGGAGTCGGCGATCCCCCGTAGACGATAAGGCGAAGGCTTGAGAGATCGTACGATCCACACTTGGGATGCTCGGTCGTCATACTGATAAGTGTTGAGGGCAGAGCTGTCGCGGTGACCTTGCAGCGCGCCACAGTCTCCATGAACCGCTCCGGCGCAAAATTAACGACGGCTTGTGCGGCACCAACCATCGGCAACGACCAGATCGACCACGCATCGACGAGATGAAACATAGGCGCCGCATGCAGCCATATGTCTTTTTCGGTGAGTGCGAGGCCGGCAAGCGCGTCGAACGCGCTGGCTATCATGTTTCCATATGTGAGACAGACACCCTTCGGGTCGCCCGTGGTCCCACTGGTATAATAGATTTGCGCAACATCCGAGAGTTCAACCGGAGCGATTGAAGCATCCAGGGCTGCGCTGGCCAGAAATTGCTCGTATTCCATCGCGCCTTTGGGATACGGGCCTTTGCCGTAGGCCACGACAAGTTCAATGCCCTTGCCGCCTTGGTCCAATCCCTCAAGCACAGGAAAGTACGGATCCGACAATAGCAGCGCCTTGGCGCTGCAATCGTTCAAAATGTACTTAAGCTCAGGAGGAGACAGGCGCGAATTCAGCGGAACGAAAATTATGCCTGCTTGCGCACAGGCATAATACGCTTCGACGAACTGGTGCGAATTGACATCCAGCAATGCTACTCGATCGCCCTGTCTTATTCCTTTAGCCTTCAACGCTCCCACAAGGGCGTTCACGCGTTGGCCCAGTTCCTCAAACGTATAACGAACGTCCCCATCCAACAATGCCAGGCGATGAGGGTACATGGCGCAAGAACGCGGCAGGATGTGTGAAATTGGGAACACGATGATCTCCCGTTGTGCTTGATTGGCTTACTATCGGCCGGTAAACACCGGCGGGCGCTTTTCCTGGAAGGCCTGCATGCCCTCTTTGTGGTCGTCGGAAAGTACCAGGACACTTTGCCCCAAGCGTTCCAGGTATCGGCCGGTATGCATGTCGGTGTTGAGGCAGAGATTGATGATATGTTTTCCCATGCCCATTGCCGCCGGCGCCTTCTTCGTCAGATTGGCCGCGTAAGCATGGGCTTCTTTCAACAAGTCTTTCGCCGGTACGACATGATTGACGAGACCGATGCGCCAGGCTTCCTGTGCGTCGATCGGTTCGGCTTGAATCACCATCTCTTTGGTCTTGGCAAGACCAACATAGTGAATCATGCGATTGCATGCGCCGCTGGCCGGAATGCAACCGATGTGATTTTCGATCAGGCAATATTTGGCATCGTCCGCTGAAATAAGTATGTCGCATGACAACGCCAGTTCAATGCCTCCGCCGAAACAGATGCCGTTGATTGCCGCAATCACAGGCTTCTCCAGGGCTTCGAGATTGTCGAATGCCATATGGTTCTGCCGATAGTAGTAGCGAAACTGGGCCGGATCAAACCTGTCGCTTCCCAGAACAGTAACGTCCACTCCGGAAGAGAACGAGCGTCCGTTTCCTGTGATCACCAGCACCCGGATGTCATTGTTGTAAGCGCAATGAGCGATGATCTCATTCCACTCCTTGAACATAGTCTGATTGAAGCAATTAAGCTGTTTCGGACGATTCAACGTCATCGTTGCAACGCCGTCCTTCACGTCCAATGTCACTGTCTCATAGCTCATGGTACATTCTCCTATGTGGTTGAAGCTTCTAACTGTTGGTGAACACCCGGTTTGGTACGGAACGAATTAATCTTAGGTCAGAACCAAGCGACCATGATCCATGTGCAGAATCCGATCAGTCAGCCGTTCCAAAAATGCGCGATTCTGCTCGACGATCAACATTGCAAAGCGGCCTTTCAAGGCTGCCAAAGTTGCAGCGAGCGATTGCACAATAATTGGCGCCAGACCTTGCGTCGGTTCATCCAGCATAAGGACCTTCGGATTGAGCAGCAGTGCGCGTGCGATAGCGAGCATCTGCTGTTCTCCGCCTGACAAGGATGCTCCCATCTGATTTTCGCGCTCGCGGAGACGCGGAAACATGGTGAAAATCTCAGCGAGCCTGGATTCGAAAGATTGGGCGAGCTCAACTTGTTTCCCAACCGAGCGGGTCAATTCGAGATTGTCTCGGACAGACAAAGTGCCGAGAATATGTCGTCCCTCGGGCACAAGCGCCAGACCTGAGCGAGCGCGTTGATAGGCGGGCATATGATTGACCTCACGGCCATCAAGTAGAACGCTTCCTTCAGTACTCTTTAAAGCACCTGCAACGACTTTTAACAAAGTCGTTTTGCCGGCTCCGTTCGCGCCGAGCAAGCCTATGGTTTGCCCTCGCTCGATCGTCAGATTGATTTCGCGAAACACAGTGAGGCGACCGTAACCGCCGCACAACGCTTCAATTTGTAACGCGGGATTCATGTGAGCGCCCCGAAATATGCGTCTTGAACCTTCTTATCGGCCATTACCGCCTGAGGGCGACCGATGGCGATAAGCTTGCCAGTTTCCATCACGACCACTTCGTCCGCCACGGTTGAAACAAATCCAACATTATGTTCAACGACAAGAATCGCAGTTCCCCTCGACTTGAGGACGCGAAGAAGAGCGGCAAGCCGTTCGACCTCCTCTGGAGTCAGCCCTACAGCTGGCTCATCAAGGAGAAGGAGCGGCGGATTTCCTATCGCAGCGCGCACGATTTCGATCAGTTTGTGCTGACCCAATCCGATCTGACTTGCGCGATTGTCCGCCAAATCACCGAGACCGAATGTCTCCAAATGCAACCGGGCGCTCGCCGCATCCAAAGCAGAGCCGCGCGTACCAGGAAGATTATCAAGGCGCGATAGAACGTTATCCAAAGCCGTCAAATCTGGAATAAGACGGGGCACCTGAAACGACCGGCCGATCGAACTCGCGCGCTCGTGGATCGCCACATTGATGAGATCCTTGCCGTGAAGAAGAATCCGCCCGTGCGTCGGAACCTCGATACCTGAGACAAGGTTGAAAAGAGTGGATTTTCCTGCGCCATTTGGTCCGATAAGCGCGACAATCTGGCCGGGCCTGACCTGGAAGCTGATGTCTTCTACAGCTTTCAATCCACCAAAATGCTTCGCGACATTCTCGACCTCAAGACATATGCCCTGCACCTCATACGACGGTTCCCCTTCAACCAATTTCGCGGTGTTCAGCTCGGCTTCCGAGTGTGGAACCGGCGTGCCTTGGCGAGTTGGCGCAAGGTGAGGGCTTGCGGCTGGCCAGGCACGAGAAAGCAGTCCAACAATTCCCGTTGGTGCATAAAGCACGAAGAGGAAGAAACCCAATCCATAAACCAGGAGCTCGTAGCTCTTCGCTTCGCCGGCGATCGCGAAAAGCCATTGAATGGCAGCCGCTCCGAGGAAAGGACCCATAATTGAGCCGGCGCCACCGATAACCAGCATCGCCAGAGATTCGAGGGAGGCATTTACGCCGCCGTTCTCGGGGGTCAACACGCTCACGTAATAGGTAAACAGGAGACCGCCGATCGCGGAGTAGGCGCTGCCGATTGTAAAAACCCGTGCTTTGACTTTTACGACGTCGATACCGAGCACCTGCGCAGCAAGCTCGTCATGCCGGACCAACTGCAACGTTCGAAGGAAGCGGCCACGTACCAGCAACGCAAAACTAATCAGCGCAAGAGAGAGCGAGCCAATCGAAATGAGATACCATTGATTGCGTGTAAGGCTCACGGGCAACTCGAACACCAGTCCGGATGCACCACCGGTAACGCTGGGAAATGCCCGCGCCAGCCCTTCAACGACAAATGCGAAGCCGAGTGTTCCAATCGCGAAATAGATGCCGGGTAGACGGATGAATACTTCAGCCACCAGCCGGGCAATTACGATCGAGGCAACGAGGCCCACGACGATCGCGGCCCAGAACGGCACACCGAATGAATGGAGGATCCCGGAGACATATCCTGGAATCACAACAAATGCCGATTGCCCCAGCGAGAGCATGCCGGTTACGCCGAAGATCAGGTTCAAACCGACAAGCGAAATGGCCATCAACGCAGTGAGCGTTGCCAATGGAACATTCCAGCCCGGTAAAATCCCCAGGTAAGGCAATATAGCGACAAATGCCAGAATGATGAAGGTTGCAATATTTCGAGCGGTCACGCGCGCTTGCCTCCGCCAAATCTAATCTTCCTCGACTGCCAAAGGGCAACCGCCATTAGCACCCCGAAAATGACGGGATCTTGGAGCAGCGCTCCAAAATAGGCTCCAATCATAGACTCGAATATCCCTAAGCCGAGCCCGCTAGCTAAAACGCCAACAGGCGACATGCCGGCGATGGCCGCCGCGATGAAGCCCCGCATTGTCATGGCCAGGCCCGATTGAAAATCGACTGCGATCAGTGGAATCAGAAGAACGCCAACAAGTGCGCCGAGCAGCCCGCCGATTGCGTAGGCGATCAAACGAGCTTTCTCGATATCGACGCCGAGAAGCTCGGCTGCGAAGGGGTTCTCCGAAGTGGCAAGCATCTGCTTGCCCAAACGCGTCCTCGTGAGGAATAGAGCAACGGCAATGGACACACCAAATCCAAGCACAATTAGCACCAGTCCCTGAACTGGGATTATACCTCCTGCAATCCGCAACGGCGGGGCGTTGATCGCGGTCGGAAATGACACGGGATCGGAGCCGACTAAAAGAAACATGACCCCACGCGCAACAAAAGCTGCGCCTAATGTCACTAAAATAAGCGTGCTGGCAGGCCAGTCGGTACGAGGCCGTAATATAAAGCGATGAAGTGCCGTCGAGAAGGCGACCGCCGTCAAGACTGCAATGGTGATGCTGAAGAACAGTGGGACGCCCTTGGATGTAAGCAAAGCCGCGACCGTTCCGGTAATCGCAAATGTTTCACCGTGCGCGAGATTCAGCACGCGCGCAGTGCGATAAACCAAAACAAGGCCGACCCCGAGCAGTGTGTATAAAGCACCCGACATTAGTCCGCTGATTATAGCTTGGGAGAAAAGGCTCATTGTCTCGATGTTCCAGATTCTATCAAACGGCTGCCGTTGAGCTATATGAGCCGCAAGTTGTCAAGAGCCGCGGGTAATTTCGGGCGCGAGCAGTAACGCTCGGCCCGAATTATCAAGTATTGATCTAGCTTGCCTGCTATTTTGCTGGGTCAGCGGGAACCCAAGTGTTGTTCTTCAATTCCACGATAACGACGCTCGATGCGGCCACCCCTACATGATAGGTCGGTGAAAACTTTTGGTTCTGGACGCTCTCGATCACATTGGTCTCAAGCCACTTTTTCACAGCAGGAAAATCGGTGGGATTGGGGGTCTTGCGCAAAATGGCGTCGGCGACGTCAGTTTCAACTTTGCCCGATACGTTGATCATGTCGGCCGTCTCGGAATACTTCTTCGTATAAGCCTCGATAAACGCCTTCGCACGAGCGCGCTCTCCAAGATCTTTCAAGGTTTCGGGAACGATACCCGCCATCGCCGCACCAAGAAGACGTGCGGGTTTAACATCCTTCACCAATTGCACGAAGGAGTCGCTGATGTTCGCGTAACTGACGAGGAGGGGTTGCTTCAGTCCAAGATTCTGAAAGCTTTTCACCACAGTGATGGCGCCGGCGCCCGAGTAGGAAGAGTAAACCAATCCAACATCGTCGCCAGCCACGCTGGCGAGCTGCATAGTGGCATCGGTTGCGCGCAAATCGATTCGCGCAAGTTTCAATTCCAACTTTTCGGCGGGGAAAATCTTGCTGGCGTTGAGAACGCCAACTTCACCGCTTGTGTCAGTGGCGGCCAGCATACCAATTTTCTTGATTCCACTCGCCTTCGCATAATTGGCGATAGCGACTGTAATGTCTTCATCGGTGGGGCTGACCTGGAAGGCATAGGTATCAGCGTTCGGAACAAGATTGGGCGAGGGTATCAGCATGGTCGGCCCGGTGCGGACCAATGGAAGCATTGCCCGCAAACTCGCGGTCAATGCATTCGCAAAAATAATGACAGCGCCCTGATCTATGAATTCACGCGTACAGGCGACGGCTTTCTCCGGGCGATTTTCGTCGTTGCAGACTCGATGATCGATTTTGCGACCATTGATGCCGCCGTTGGCGTTGACCTCATCAACCCACATCTTTGCAGCTTTATTCAATCGGAGACCGACAGTCGCTGCCGGCCCTGTCAATGGCGCGACTTCGCCAATAATCCACGGCTTATCGGTTTGGGCTTGCGCGTTGCTGAACGGCGCGAGCAATGCGATTGCAGCTATAGCGAGTTTGTTGAGGCGATTTATGGACATCGTTCGTTTCCCCTGCTGTGCGTTTCTAAAAGACGTAATTTCGGGAGGGACTACTCAGATTTCAAACAATGCAGACCGTCTGAAGACCTTATCAATCCGCGGTCCCTTCGAATTTGGTCCAGCTCCCGCACAATTTCCCGGCCATCGCGACTGCCAGTTGCTTCCATGAGATCGCGAAAGGTCTGCGGGCCGCTTTTAAGCGCTTCGAGAACCGTCATATTCTTGGAAGATCCAAAAACTGGCGGAACAGGTACGCTCAGCTCTTTCAGGTTGCGCCATCCGAGCGGGAGCGTGAGATCGAAGCCCGCCTTCTCACCGGTCGGACTTCCTTGCAAAGACGGATCTAGGGGCATAACACGAAAGCCCTTCGCAATGACCAAATCGCGATCGGGCTGAAATCGAGTTGCCAGCGCCCAGTCGACTTGCGCGTCTGAGAAGATGTCAATGTCGTCATCCACAACAAATACGTTTTTGACATCCGCATGCGAAGCCATGACAGCATGGAGTGCATTACGAGCTTCGCCCGGGTATCGAGGACGAACCGAACACCGTACATTGTGCATTCCGCCGCAGGATGGTGTGGCGTAGACCGCAACCGGCTCACGAATTGCAGCGCGCAATGACTCCCAGACCGCGGTTTCCGTCCGCAAAGCTGCAAGCTGAGCGGTGTCAGTATACGCCAATGTGCGGCCGCCAATCGTTATTGTTTGAAATAAGGCGTCGCGGCGCATCGTGATCGCCGTAAGGTGAAAAACAGGATTTGTCTTCATTCGCCCGTAGTAGCCGATGTATTCACCGTACGGCCCTTCCGGCTCGCTCCATCCGTCCTCGTCAAGATATCCCTCAAGAATAACTTCGGCGTCGGCTGGCACCATGGCGTCGATTGTCGCGCATTTAACCAAGGGCACAGGCGATCCGCGCAATCCGCCCATCAAAGCAACTTCGTCTTCGATAGGATTTGTTACGGTCGCAGCGATGCTGTCGGCGGGATGGGATCCCACAACGAATGCTACCGGCATGCGCTCCTTACGCTTATGGAATTCAGCATAGAGCGCGCGAAAATCGCTTGGCGCGATCAGATCAATGCCGGCTTCACGCGGGCCACGTAGCATCATCCTGCGATAACCGACATTCCGTCGTGCTCCGTCGATGCTGCGCGTGATGTCGATACTTGCCGAAATATAGGGACCACCGTCCTCTCCATGCTGCAGATGGATCGGCAGCTTGGTAAAGTCGGCTTTGTCGCCTGTTAAGACGACCTGGTGTACGGGCGCGACCGAGCTCTGCACCTCAACCGGCGCTATCGGACAGCTCAAGCGGCGAAGAACTTCCTGCAAAAGCGACTCTTCAGACACGCCGAGTGCAAGCGCGACCCGCCGACGGCTACCGAGAACGTTACCGACGAGCTCGATATCGCCGCCCGGTTGACGGAAGAGGACAGCCTTAGAATTACCCTCAAGACGCGAGGCAACAGCCGCCAGTTCTATATCTTCAGAAATGACTTCGAGCTCGCGTTCCTGCTCCAGCAATTCAACAAACCGACGAAGACGGAAGGAGTCAGTATCAATCGCGATGTCAGTAGAGCGCGATTTCTCTGCAAGCTTATTCATCATTCCTCCCTCCCCACGGCACCGAACAAACCGCCCCCCGCCTGCCGCGCCGCCATCTCTAAAGTGCCCGGGTGGGTATCGCGCACGCCGAACAACTCCCGGGAATGCCGGACAGAACCATCCCCCCAGGCGCGCGCTTCTTTATAGGCATAAAATTACGGCTTGTAAAACTCATTTTATAAATTGTAAGTTGAACGGAGATGAGCCGTTAGGCTGGGAGATAAAGTATGACCATTCCTCGCTCCGATCCTGAGAAGCCCTCTGAGGGCAACCCCTCCGAAGCAGGAGGCTGCCCGTTTCACAGTCCCACACAAGCACATGATGGACAGCAGATCGCGTCGCGTGCCGCATGCCCTGTTTCAGACAATGCGGCCGCTTTTGATCCTTTTCAGGAGGCATATTTAACCGATCCAGCGAACGCTCTTCGCTGGTCGCGCGATCAAGAACCGATATTTTATAGCCCGAAACTCGGTTACTGGGTCGTCAGCCGCTATGACGACATCAAGGCAATATTCCGCGACAATATTCTATTCTCGCCCTCTATTGCACTCGAGAAGATTACGCCGGTCTCGCAAGATGCACTGAATACGCTCAAGCGCTACGATTATGCGATGGACCGGACATTGGTGAATGAAGACGAGCCCGCTCACCTCGAGCGTCGGCGGGCGCTCATGCATTCCTTTATGCCCGAAGAGTTGGAACACAGCGAGCCCATGGTCAGGCAGCTGACGCGAAGATATGTCGATCGGATCGTAGACAGCGGCAAAGCAGATCTTGTCAATGAGATGCTCTGGGAAATCCCGTTGCTCGTGGCATTGCAATTTCTGGGCGTTCCGGACGACGATCTCGATCGGTTACGAGAGTTTTCAGTTGCTCATACGGTTAACACGTGGGGACGTCCCTCTCCTTCGGAACAACTAACAGTCGCCGAAAACGTTGGAAAATTCTGGCAATATTCTGGCAAAGTTCTCGAGAAAATGCGCCAGGATCCGACGGGACGCGGATGGATGCAGTATGGCATTCGCCGCCAAAAAGAGCTGCCGAACGTCGTCACCGACTCCTATCTTCACTCGATGATGATGGCCGGCATCGTCGCGGCGCACGAAACGACGGCGCATGCTTCAGCCAATATGTTTCGCCTCCTGTTGGAAAATCGTAGCAATTGGCGGGAAATTTGCGAGAATCCGTCACTCATTCCAAACGCTGTTGAGGAATGCCTCAGGCACTCCGGTTCGATTGTTGCCTGGCGGAGAGTGGCTACCGCTGATACAACCATCGGCGGCATCGAGATAGCCAAAGGCGCGAAGCTCTTGATTGTTACGTCGTCGGCCAACCACGACGAGCGTCATTTCGAAAATCCAGACGAGTTGGACATCTACCGGGATAACACGAGCGATCACCTGACATTCGGCTATGGTAGCCATCAATGTATGGGGAAAAACATTGCCCGCATGGAAATGCGAATCTTCCTGGAAGAAATGACGACACGTTTGCCCCATCTGGAGTTGGTCCCAGATCAAACATTCACTTTTCTGCCCAACACTTCGCTTCGAGGACCAGAACATCTTTGGGTTCGGTGGGACCCAAAGCTCAATCCTGAGCGCCGAGACGCGACCGTCCTGCAGCGTCGCACGTCTTTCCCGATTGGCGCGCCTAACCAAAACAACGTGGCGCGCAAAGTTCGCATTTGCGAGATCCATTCGGAAGCAAACGAAATTATTAGTTTGACCGTCGAAGATCCGAACGGGCGCAAGCTTCCTCGCTGGACACCAGGCTCGCATCTGGAGGTCCTGATCGGGGACTTCGTTCGAAAATATTCCTTGTGCGGAGCACAAGAGGATCCGTATCGTTTTCAAATTGCTGTTCTTGAAGATCTGCTTGGACGCGGTGGCTCCTCCTATATCCATGCGCACGCCAAGGCTGGCATGCTCATCGGAATAAACGGACCTAAGAACAATTTTCGTCTGGACGAGACCGCGGTCCACTATACGCTTATCGCCGGTGGCATCGGCATCACCCCAATTATCGCAATGGCCGACCGATTGAAACGCATTGGGCGGAGTTACGAAATCCACTATGCCGGGCGATCAATCGAAAACATGGCGTTCATTTCACGGCTGCAACGCGATCATGGGAACTGCTTGCACCTTTATCCAACGAAAGGCGGCCGCCGGCTTGATTTAAGAACATGTTTGGATGCAGTCATACCGGGTGGAAAGGTCTATGCGTGCGGCCCCGAACGCCTACTGAATCGTCTTTCTAGTTTGACGAAGGACTGGCCTGAGAACGTGCTGCACGTCGAGCATTTTAGCAGCGACAGTTCGCGGCTGAATCCTGCCAATGAAGTTGGATTCGATGTCGAACTCAGAGACTCTGGACTAACAATTCACGTTCCTCCGGACAAGACTATATTGCAGGCACTGCGCAACGCCGGCGTTGACGTCCAAAGTGATTGTGAGGAAGGTCTCTGTGGAACCTGCGAGGTCAAACTCATCGAAGGCGATGTCGATCATCGTGACAAGGTTCTCACGCGTTCGGAACGGCGTGAGAACAGCCGCATGATGACTTGCTGTTCGCGCGCTCTATCAGGAAAGATCGTATTGGCTGTCTGACTCAGCAACCGCCAATACCTCTCAAGGCATTTAGTCCTCTTAACCCCAAACAAAGATCAGGCTCGGAAAGTATGACCTCCGCCGAATTGATATCGATTGACGTCCGCCCGGGCGCTGCCATGGAAAGCCAGTCAGGCCTTCAGGCTCTAAGACCGCGTATTTGGGGCGCCTTCATGAGGCCGGCACGCGCCAAAGTTGCCGCGATCGTGATGCATCCAACCAGCAATTTTATGGGCCACTATCTTCTAGGGCCTTTATCAGAGCGCGGTGTCGCCGTTCTAGGATTGAACTCACGTTATCTTGGTAATGATACGGTGCTTATTCTCGAGCGCGCGATACAGGATCTTGGCGCCGGCGTGAAATGGCTGCGACAGGAGGGTTATGATCGTATCTTGCTGATTGGTAATTCAGGCGGCGGAGCGCTTGTGAGCTTCTATCAGGCCCAGGCCGAGGGCCTCACGATCAGCGACACTCCCGCCGGCGATCCGATCGATCTGAGGCCTGATGACCTGCCTGGCGCGAATGGCGTTGTGCTGAGCGCCGCCCATCTGGGGCGATCGCGGCTCATGGGAACGTGGATAGATCCTGCGCAGATCGACGAGCAAGATCCAATGAGTTCCGATCCCGGCCTCGATATGTTTAATCCGCAGAACGGTCCGCCGTTTTCTGACGCCTTCATGACTGTCTATCGCGCGGCGCAGACAGCACGGAATGCGCGAATCGAGGCCTGGGCGCGCGCCAAACTGCGGCAACTGAGAGCAAGGCCTGACGGCCTGCAGGATATGGCATTTATCATTCATCGCACTCTTGCCGATCCGCGCTGCCTCGATCCGTCAATCGACACCAATGACCGTGTGCCAAACAGCACCATTTGGGGGCCGCCAAAATTACAGAATTATGCGGCCAACAGCATGGGCCGCTATACGTCGCTCACGGGTTACCTCAGCCAATGGTCGGCGGCCAGCCGCGGCGATGGCCCGGCAAATCTGTCCCGCACGACGGTGCCTGTTCTTCTCTTCGAGCATAGTGCGGATTCATCCGTGTTTCCGTCCGATGTCGACGAATGGGCGACGGCGGCCGCGGGGAGGGTCGAGCGGCATACCTTGAAAGGTGGAAATCACTACCTGGCGGGCCAGCCGCATTTGGTAACCGAGGCCGCGGACAAAATAGCCGCTTTCGCAGGAAGTCTGTAAGGCAATTTCGTCACCATTACATCATGGTGAAGCCATTATGATAATGATAATCTCGAATTGATGTGGTTACGTCTGTCGATGTAAGCGGCATGTCGGACACATGAGCCCATTGTCGCATTGAACGCGGAGAGAAACATGAGAATAAAGGGACTCCACCATTTCGCGTATCGCTGCAAGGATGCGGAGGAAACACGGGCCTTCTACGAAGATCTACTTGGTCTCCCCCTCGCACACCTCATAAAGTTGGATCACGTCCCCTCCACAGGCGAGTTCTGTCCCTACGTTCACATTTTTTTCGAGATGATGGACGGATCGTTCCTGGCGTTTTTCGATCTTGGTGACAACGAAGCTTCCCTTCCCTCTCCGAATACGCCCTCTTGGGTCAACCATATTGCTCTGGAGGTGCCGGATCGCCAGGAGCTTTTGGCCGCAAAATCCCGCCTTGAAACGGCGGGGGTCGATATTGTCGGTATTACGGACCACCACATTATTCAGTCGATATACTTTTTTGACCCTAATGGTATTCGCCTTGAGCTGACCATCCGCTCCGTGGAAGAAGAGGAATTCCGGCGATTGAGCTTAGACGCTCATAAAGAGTTGCTGGCCTGGACAAAGGAAAAGACCATGCGGCGGGAGGCAACTACTACTGCGGGTTAACGTGCAATGTAACCTGCACCGACCGATTGCACATTCGATGCGACGAGGCTTAGCGACGAAAATTCTGTGGCGGCTAGAGGAAAGCGCCATCGAGCGGCCCACGTTTTCCTCCATCATCAGCTTTAGTAGAAAGGAGCGCAGGGTCGCGAACGAACGATCTTTGTTCCTTTCACCATAAAGCGGCTCGTTGACATCTGCTTCAGAGCGTTCCGAGTATGTTCGGCCACAATTTCAGGCTGTTCAAGTCTAATATCCGAAAGGTCGAGAAGTGCGAGACTAACAGTTTATTCAGATAGGACTGAGTGCTCAGCTTTTGATTGCCCCGGCTTGTTCAAATTCTGGCAGAAAGGGATCGCGCAAGAAAATGGTGGCGTACCGAAGCAATTGATCTGGCACGAGATAATCCCCGCCGTTTTGAATATCCGATCCGCGCCTGTCCGAGCGGATTGCCGGGGAAGCCGGGGAGAAGACCGCGGCCATGAATTCGCAGTCATCGTCAGTTAATTCGGCGGAATCGGCGTCGACAACGATCTCGTCATTGGCGCACGGGGATCATCTGAGAGATGAACAATCCTTCGTTCAATCGCGGCGATGTGGAAGCGATGATCGCCATCAAGCCAGCGTCCGCCGAGCCAGCCGGAATGGAAGACAGGATTTCGAGCGGGCGAATGGCCTGGGTTCCGGTGGCAAGGATTTTACAGTCAGCGGTCAATAGGTGCTGCCATCCCAGGCGTCTGGCAGACTCGAAGCTCGCGATCTTAAACGCGTTAAGTCTCATGCTGAGTCATTCTCTGAAGCATGTGCTCGTAATTTCCTCCCATGACCCTTGAGACGGGAGTTCCTGCATAAACACTGGAGCACATTGCGTCGCTGCGGTCTCGAATCTGTTCCGCGCATGCCAGCACGTCATCGATTCTTGACGCCGGAATAACAACGCATCCGCTTCGATCGATCGCTATATAGTCTCCAGGGTGTACGACCAAATCACCGAAAGTGATGGGAGTCTGGCATTCGGTCTCATAGATACGCCCTCGCGCTGTGCGGCAAGTGACCGCCCTCGCATAAACAGTATAGCCAATACAATCAGACTCCTCGATATCCCGTACAGGTCCGTCGACTATTGTGCCGGCGATGCCACGCACCTGGGCAGCCCTCGCCAAGATGCCACCCCATGCAGCTGCATCGATGCCTGAACGCTGCTCGATAACAATCACACAATCAGGTCCCGCCAATTCCACTGCCGTGGTACATAGGTGACGTGGGTTGTCCGCGATAGGCGCGTTTCCTGCCTCCACTTTCACTGTCACCGCGCGGCCTGCAATTGGTCGGCCCGCGCTAGTCTGGGTCATTCCTGTGACAGCTGGCGGAAGCCGGAGCGCGTCGACTGCGTCCGAGAGGTCGCAAATATCCAACGAGCGTAAGCGAGCCAGGAGTGAGTATTCAACCATTGCAATGTTCCATAAGTTGCGTGACCTGCTTGGCAAGCACTAATGAAATCTCTTGAAAACCTTGACGGCTTATGAGGTCGCTTCAGCCTTGAACTTTGTGTGTGAGCCCGCGAAATGTGGAGCGATTTCGCTCATGAACTGATTCATCTGGTCGATCACCATGGAATGTGGCTTGCCGCCCACATTAAAATACAGAATGACCTCTTCCATGCCGGCGGCTTCGACCTTCTTCAGCGACTCGACGATGCGCTGCGGTGAGCCCAGCAGAATCGACTTATCGCCGAGATCGCCTTCGCTGACGCGATCGAGCATCTCGACGATCTTGCTCATGTAGAGCATCGAAGCCGGTGATTTCGTCGGATCTTGCGTGATCGCGGGTTTAACAGCGCGGCGGAAATAAGCCATCTGCCGTTTGCGCCCGTATTCCTCGTCCTTGCCTTCGCCAATGTGGATGAAATAGCTGCACATGGCCTTGCCGGGCTTGTGACTATGCTTTTCGCATTCCTCGCGATAGGCGCGCGCGGCCGAGGCGAGATCGCCGAAGGTCATGGCCGCCGCAAACGGCGCGAAGATGATGTCCATGCCCCTGCGCCCGGCGACTTCCAGGCTCGCTCTTGAAAAGCAGGCCATAAAAAACGGTACGTGCTTCTGAAGGGGGCGCGGCGTAATCGCCATGTTCTCGATCGTGTAGAACTGGCCCTTGTGCGACCACTTGCCCTCGGTCTCCCAAGCCTTTTGGATGATGTCGATGCCCTCTTCCATGCGCTCCAGCGATGTCATGTAATCGGCGCCGAAAGGTTCGTATTCCTTGCGGTCGTAGCCGCGCCCGACGGCGAAATCGACGCGCCCGCCGGACAAGAGATCAAGCGTCGCCCATTCCTCTGCGACGCGCAACGGATGATGCATCGGCAGCACCGCGACTGCAGGCGCCATGCGGATGCGCTTGGTCTGATTCACGATCGAGGCGAGTACCATGTGCGGACAGGAATTGACGCCGAGCGAATCGAAATGATGTTCGCCGATCCATGCTGAATGCATACCAAGCTTGTCGGCATGCAGCGCCTGGTCGCGGATTTCCAGGATGAACTGCTCGGGCGTGCGCGAAATGTCGTCGTAATTATTATCGCTGAGTGTGAAGTAACCAAATTCCATCGAAGTGTCCTCTCGTATTTTGTGGCCGAACTTTAGAATTTTCATTCAGGCCAGCATTGCGCCTAAGCTGCCTGCACGTTAATTTTCATTGTACCAACAGACTTGATACTCGCAATCACCGTATCGCCAACGGCAAGTGCTCCGGCCCGCTAGTCGTTCCAATCAGTAGAACATCTCCAAGGCGTTTAGTGCGCCTATGAATGCCTCCACCCGCGGGATCGGACGCTTCCGTTGGGATATGAAACGGAGAGCAATGCACCACGTTTATGGGAATTGAAAAAGCACAGATACATTATTTGCCTCCTTCACTCGACGGAACGATTGTCATAAGTTGTCAAGACGCTGCGGGTGAAGCAGCTAACCTACTCCTGGAAGGCCATTTCGCGCGACTTCTGAACGTTCGGCAGCACGATCATCAGCAGAACCAGCGCCGCGCAGATGAGCAGGGTCAGCGAAATCGGCCGCTGGAAGAAGATCATCGCATCACCACGCGATAGCACCAGCGAGCGCCGAAGATTCTCCTCCATCAGCGGCCCAAGCAAGAAGCCGAGCACCATCGGCGCCGGCTCGCAGCCAAAGCGGACCATGACATAGCCGAACACGGCGAACCCTGCCGTCAGCACCATCATAAACGAATTGGCATTGGTGCCATAGACGCCGATGACGCAGAACATCAGGATCGCGGGGTATAGATAGCGATATGGAATCGACAGCAGTTTCACCCACATGCCGATCAGCGGCAGGTTGATGACGACCAGCATGAGATTGCCGATCCACATGCTCGCCACCATGCCCCAGAACAAATCCGGACGGCTCGTCATCACCGCTGCCCCAGGCTGGATGCCCTGGATCATCATCGCGCCCATCATCAAGGCCATGATGGGGTTCGACGGCAGGCCCAGTGTGAGCAACGGGATGAAGGAGGTCTGGGCTGCGGCATTATTGGCGGCTTCCGGACCGGCAACGCCTTCGATCGCGCCTTTGCCGAAGCGGCTCGGATCCTTGGCGATCTTTTTCTCGACCGTATAGGCGGCGAAGGCGGCAAGCACAGCGCCACCGCCCGGCAGGATGCCGAGAATGGCGCCGACGCCCGTGCCGCGCAGCACCGGCTTCCACGATTGTTTGAAATCGTTGAGGCTCGGCCAGAGGTCGCGGAACTTGGTGCTGATCGCCGTGCGGTCAAGTTCCTTCTGTTCAAGATTTCTGATGATTTCGACAATGCCGAACATGCCGATGACCATCGGCAGGAAGTCGATGCCGTCCCATAGCTCGGAGACGCCAAACGTATAACGCACGGCGCCGCTGTTCACATCGGTGCCGACGAGGCCGAAAAGAAGGCCGACCACCACCATCGCGATCGCCTTGATGACCGAACCATGCGCAAGCACGACCGCCATCAAAAGACCAAGCAGCATCAGCGAAAAATAGTCCGGAGAATTGAACTGCTGCGCCAGGCTGGCGAGCGGCGGTCCAAACGCGGCGATAAAAAGAGTGCCGACGCAACCCGCGAAAAACGAACCGAGCGCGGCGACAGCAAGCGCGGCGCCCGCTCGTCCTTGCCGCGCCATTTGGTAGCCGTCCATACAGGTGACGACCGAAGAGGCTTCTCCCGGCATGTTGACGAGGATCGATGTGGTCGAGCCACCATATTGCGCGCCATAGTAAATGCCGGCGAGCATGATGAGCGACGACAGCGGATCGAGGCCGAAGGTGATCGGCAGCAGCATCGCGATCGTCGGGATGGGACCGATGCCGGGCAGCACGCCGATCAGCGTTCCCAGCATGCAGCCCATAAGAGCGAAGCCTACGTTCTGAAGCGTGCCGGCAGCTGCGAAGCCTGTGGCGAGATTGGCAAAGGCGTCCATCGTTTCTTACCTTCCCCACCAGGCCGGCATCGGCTGACCGAGGCCATAAATAAAGATACCCACACACACAACGGCAAGAATGAAGGCGAGAATTGCCGTCTCCTTCCAGTTCACTTCCTTCCGCGCCGTGCTCGCGATGAACGTCAGCACGATCGCCGTCAGAGCCAGACCGATGACTTCGATCAGAAATCCGAACGCCAGAATGGAAATCACAACCAGGGAAATCGGCCGCAGCGGAATGCGATCGACGGACGGACCGTCAAGGCTGAACCCCCGCAAGGCGATGACGAGACCGATCGCGATGATGAGATAGCTGAGAATTGTCGGAAAATATCCCGGCCCCATGCGGGCGGCCGATCCGTAAGTCAATTCTCGTCCAAAAATGATACCTGCCGCACCGATCACGATGAATGCAAGCCCCGCCCCCAAGTCCTGCGGGCTCCTAATGCGCAGCATTCAGCGTTCCCCGTCGGCAAGATCGTTTATTGCCATAGTACAGTTATAGAGCATCAAGCTCGCGATCCGCGTAGCCAGTCTGATTTAGAACTTATACCATGTCCCACCAGAAGAAGCCTTGAGCCGTGCCGGTACCCGCAGGTGAGCGGTAGCAGGGCACATAATCGATCTCGTGCATTTCGGTCTTCTCCTCTTCGAGAAAGCCGGCCAGCGAGATCCAAGATTTGAGTTCCGATGTGCCCGCCTGCAAGGTCTTCAGTGGAATCGAAGTCAGCCATTCCCTGTCGCGTTCCTTCAGCGCCTTGATGAAGCGCCGGTCAAATTCCTCGTCGATGGTGAAGTGGGTCATGCCGCCTGAAGCGAACACGCCGACCTTCTTGTCGGTCTCATAACTGTTCACTGCCCTCTTCACCATTTTTCCGAACTCATAAGCCCGCAGGGCGGAGGGCTGGTTCGGGGGAAAGAACGTGTTTTGGTATATAGGCACGTTAGGCACCACCTTATCCCGCATTACCTGGCGATAGATATGGCCGAACGCATGGCTAACCGGCGCATGGCCGCCCGTGCCCTTAGGGAGGGTCTTCGATGCCGTGACGTCGAACTCATTTTCGCACAGAGTCCGAATGATGTGTTCGCCCAATTCCGGAATGCCGTCATATTCAACGTAAGTCGGCGTTGTATGCCCGGGCACGTGCTCCCTGATACCTGGCGGCAATTTGGCTAGATATTCCTCCGAGGGGGGATGATTTCCGATCTTGTCGCCATAGTAGACCATGAAAGGTGGATTCAGTTCGTCGCCGTAGATTTCATGCTGGTCGTTACCGAATATGATCGCGATCTCACAGCTTTTTTCTTCCCATTTGTTGGCAAGGCTTTTCATGGCAGAATGACAGCGCTCGTGCGCGGTCCTCATACTTTCAATGCTCGACTTTTCGTCCAGCTTTTCGTCTTTGCGAAGCTCGACAAGCTCATTGAAGGAATACACGCCATCGCGGTATGGGTGCATCGCTGTTAGGTCGGCGGGCACACGCAGCAACCACTGTTCGACAGTTGTATGCAATTGCGGGCCATGGGTTGTCGCCAACCCCAGATGAATTTTTGCCATGGGACACTCCCGAGTCTATTTGTGGCTCGTCCCCGCGGAGACGGGATACATAGAAGGTAATAGCTCCTCGCGCCAATCTACCGTTGTTGGCAATACACCTTCTGATGCACGAAGCTCATAATAACTTGGAGCAACGCCCTTCGGATCTTCATCTCTAGCAACCTGCTCAGTGGCTTCGAGCAGGAGACGGCGCGCCATCACGATCGCCCGATCTGCGGGCCCCAAGTTTTCGAAACTGCGGTCAACAATAGGCCCCATGCTTTCCTGGATGGCGCGATCCTGTTGGTTGATCCCGTTAATACCTGAATACGTGTCTGTCTTTTGAATCCCCCTATCGATCATCCAATTGTTATCGCGGTTATAGATTGACCGAAATCCATTATGAATGTCGACTTGATCGCCATATTCATTGCCGTGTGCGGACTCGACAGATATGGGATCTTCACCAGTACTGCAGTACCAGTTCCACACCATGCAGTTGTAGTCATCGATGGGCACCCAGTAGTGGCCATGCACCTCTTGCTTACCAGGTCCTGGCGGCCTGCATTGCGTGAATGGCATGACAAAGTGATATCCACGCACGTAGACCTTATTATCTTTCAACGGTCGAATGCCAAAATAGCGGTAGCCATAATCGGTCACGTCCAGCTCCAAGGTCGGTGCACCGCCTTGGACGCTCACATCATCGACATCGATTCCTGGTTGCGACGGATTCTTCTTTATTGCTCGGTGCAAAATAGTGAAATGCGAGGTGTCAATTCCGCCTTCCAGGGCTTGCAGCCAGTTTGAAGCTTGAGCAACCTTGCTAACCGACCGGTGGGTTTCGGGCACCTGTGTCCAGTCAAATTTTGGCAGCGCAGGCTGTTTATTGCTCGGGCCCATATAGACCCAGACGACTCCGCCGATCTCACAGGCCGGGTAGGCTTTGATCTTAACGCGGTTGCAGAAAGGTTTAGGCTCATTCATTTGCTCGGTGCAGTTGCCGTCTACGTCGAACTTCCATCCGTGATATACGCAACGTAGGCCGTTATGCTCGTTTCGCCCGAGAAAGAGAGAAGCGCGCCGGTGCGGGCAATGCTCATCGAGAATTCCAACACGGCCATCTGTTGCGCGAAACGCGATCAGATTCTCGCCAAGAAGGCGAACCCGAACCGGCGGACCGTCCGGCTGCGGTAGTTCCCAGGAAAGCACGGCAGGTATCCAGTAACGACGCATCGTTTCGCCCATTGGGGTACCCGGACCTACGCGGGTCAGGCGTTCATTGGCATCTTTGGTTAGCATGTTTATTTCCTTGCCTCATCGCACCGTCTGCATTGTCATCAAGGGAGTTCATTTATTTTGAAGACGCGGCGTGCGTTCGTTTCGAAAATGCCGCGCTTCTGCTCGGCAGTCAGCCAATCGAAGGATTGAATAATCGGCACGATGTCGTCGAAGGTTTTGCCGGTCTCAGGATTGATTGATGAACCAACACCCGGACATTCCGCGCCAAAGAGGCATCTGTCGGCGCCAACCGTCTCGATGAGGAGGCGAAGCCCTCCTTCCGAGTACAGAACGGTATCGTAGTAAAGCTTTTTGATCCCATCCAGGAAAGTGCCGCCCGTATCGCGATGCATGATCGATCCAGCTTGGAATCGTCCTATCTGATAAGGTATCGCCCCGCCACCATGTGAGACAACGATTTTGAGAGTGGGAAAATCATTGAGCACATTCGAGTTCACTAACCCGAATACGGCAAGGGTCTCCTCGTTGATGAAATTGATCATGTAAGGAGCGCGAGGATCGTGAGATCCCGTCGAATGGATATGGGCTGGCACGTCGAGCTCGCAGAGCTTTTCGTAAAGTGGATACCAGTATCGATCGCCGAGCGGCGGCGGATGAATACCGCTGTTCTCAAACGGATCAGGGTTTAGCAGACACCCCTTAAATCCAAGTTGGGTGATACAACGTTCTAGCTCGGGAAGCGCTCTTTCGATTGGATCGCCCGCGACCTGGGGCAAGCCAGCAACGCCCACGAACAATTCTGGAAACATCTTCACCTGACGGTGAATGATATTGTTCGTTTCCTCAGTAAACCAATGCACAACCACCTCAGGTTTCGCACTATGCATCATTTGAAACGGGCGAGGAGATATGAGCTGCATGTTGATGCCGGCCCGATCGAGCATATCCAAGTGGCCGACGGGCGCCATCTCTTTTCGGTTCACAGCCTCCCGAATCTCTTCATCGCTGACCGAAACCTTGCCGCGTCCGTGGCTGCCTCGGTGCGACAGGATAAACGCTTTATATGCCCACAATTCAGCCGGTGCACTGACGTGGCCGTGACAGTCTATAATCATACAAAATGCCCCATACGAGTATTCATGTGAGCCCCAATCAAGCTACATTGGCTCGATGCCGGAAATCTTGACGTATTCCTTCCAGGCTTCGGTCTCTTCTATCAGCAGTTTCTTCACACTCTCGGGACTTCCGGGAAAAGGATCAGTCCCGATGCTCTTCGTATAGGTGCGCAACTCTTCATTCTCCGCCATCGCATTGAACCATTGCGCCAGCTGATCGACAATTTCGCGCGGGGTACCCTTGGGGGCCGATACCGACAACCATGACAAAAGATTTGTATTCAATATGCCCGCTTCTCTCGCGCTCGGGATGTTCGGTAAAGCTTCGACACGATCGGCTGACGTCGTTGCGATAGCCCGCACACGTCCCGCGTTCAACAGCGCGACGCCGGCTGCCGGATCGGTGTACATGAACGCAATGTTGTTCGCCACCAAGTCGTTTATTGCTGGTGGCGTGCCTTTATACTTTACTTCGACTGACTGCAGTTGAAACTGCCGCTTAAACAATTCGCTCGCAACGATCGCCAAGTTGGCGGTGGTCCCGTATGAGCCTTTGTCTCCCTGGGCTTTTAAAAGCGAAACGAGATCGGCGACCGTTTTAACCGGGCTGTCGGGAGCAACGATGAGCAAGAATGGCCCCTTCGCCAACGTCGTGATGTGCTCGAAGTCGTTTATGGGATCAAACGGTAATTTGGTAAATAGAGATGGCGCGGCGGCGAACACCGAGCTGCCAGGACTGATGTAGATGGTATATCCATCAGGTTTCGCCCGCGCCAAAGTTTGGGTGGCAATATTGCCCTGTGCCCCGGGCTTATTGTCGACGATCACAGTTGCTTTTGAAAGGTCGCCAAGCAATTTAGCATAGATGCGTACGACGATATCCATGCCCGACCCTGGGGGAACGCCACAGAGGATTCGGATTTCACGATTTGGCCAGTTCGCAGCGTCTGCCGCGGATATGAAAGCTGGACCGGCAACACAGCTCGCAGCACTTGCTTTTACAAAGGTTCGGCGTGACAACATCATTTCTCTCCCACTATTATTATCGCAGGGTTGGCCTGGGCACATGACGATGGGCCGGAGATACGGCTCTGCTATGACCAGGTAGTCTTCGCGGGCGCTACGTCAGGATCGTGTTGGGATAGCGGGACTGCTGCCTCACGCTAACATCGGGATCCTGGCAATCGTCGTGACGTTGCTGAAGCGCTCCCCGAGGGCTTAGCCACGGTTGCCAAAACGTTTAAAGGCACCCAAATTGGAAAGCGCCGACAACTTGTTGTGGCCGGGAGCGTAGAAGGTGGTTGCATCAGAATAACATCTCCGCATAGCAATATGCCGCCGCATTTTTTAAATGATATAGCAATATATCATTCGAGTGCAAGTGGCTTTTTCCTGGCCTCGTATCAGCTTGGCCTTAAACTGATGGATTTGGAAATCGAGCGCTTGCCGGAATGAACATCATATGAAGCAAAAAAAGCGTTCTTCTCATACTAGCGTCGATCGCGTGCGCCCTCTGAAGGTCGACGCTCAAAATCGAGCGCCGCTCTATCATCAGTTGTTTTTGATATTGAGAAGCCAGATCTATGACGGAGAGTATCCTGAGGGGACTTATCTCCCAAGTGAGCACGATCTCGTGGAGAAATATGAGGTCTCACGCATTACAGCAGTGCGTGCCCTCAACGAGCTGGCAGCCACTAATCTGGTTATTCGCAGTCGTGGTCTCGGTACCCGTGTGAACTTTGCTGGCAAAGGGACGGTAATCCGTGGACCTTCTCACAGCGAGAGACCTGGCAGCGCAGCTATATCTTCCGTTGTTGACGGTAAAGTCGAAACTTTTCTGGATGGTCTTAGACAAAGATACGAGGCACTTTCGAGCGCTCAGCTGCTGCGTTTCGTTTACGAAAAGGCATCAGATGAAATCCGAACCGCGCTGCAATTAAATGACAATGAGATCGTCCAATGCGCCGTTAGGGTATGGAGCACAGAGAACATTCCATTTGGTCATTTAACCACTCACGTCCCTGCTGATATTGGCCAGAAATGGGATGCTGATGCAGTTCAGCAAGCGTCGCTTGTCGAACTTTTGGATGGGGCTGGCGAGACGATCGGGCGCGTCAATGAAACGGTTACGGCTACGCTCGCTGATGCGGCTTTGGCCAATTGGTTGCACGTTTCGGTTGGATCTCCCTTACTGAAACTCACACGCATGATGTACAATCAGCAAGGCCAGCCTATCGGGCATTTAACGGGATTGTATCCTCCGGAACGATACCAATATTTGGTTTCGCTGACCCGCGAACAGCTTTCTGCCGTTCCCTCGCGGATACATATAAAAAATCACAAATGATAGCTTTGAACACGGCAGCCGCGATCCCGGCGGCAACAGCTTCGTCATCGAGGCCGCTTTGGCCAACTGTATCCCTAACGACGGAGAAGAATGATACCCAAAAGCGTCTCTTGTCAGACCGAGCGGGTATTTGACTGCAGCGAGAACTGCGGACAAGCATCCATGCGTTCCCGTGCAATGTTTTGATGGTGACGGAACTGGGGAGTGAAATGGATACTCTGGCTCAGACGGCTCCAAACGTGCCCGCTTGGACGGAAGATTTCTATGGAGATGCATTTATCGCGGATCCGTTTCCACGTTATAAGAAAATGCGCTCCCTTGGCCCAATTCTATGGTTGCCCCAGTATGGCAATTACGCCGTCACCCGTTATGCGGAGGTGCGGCAAGCCTTGCGTATGCACGAAATCTTCTCATCGGCGAGTGGCATAGCAGCCGATTCATTCGGATGCGAATTCGCAAAAGGCGGGCTGATAACGTCCGACCCCCCGCTTCACACTTGGCGCCGCCGGATTGTCGGCGCGCCGCTGATGCCCACCGCTGTGGAGGCGATCAGGGGGCAAATAGAGGTTGCCGCGGAAAAGCTTGCCGAAGACCTGGTTGCCCGTGGCAGTTTTGATGGAATACGGGACCTGGCCCAATTTTTGCCGTTAGCGCTCGTCCGGGACATGGTTGGGCTGCCGGAATACGGTAGCGACAAGATGCTCGATTGGGCTTCGGCAACCTTCGATCTGCTGGGCGTGCAGAACGAAAGAGGCAAGCGCGCCGTCGAAGCTACGCGTGAGCGAAGACAATTTGAAAAGGATATGGATCTTATCTCCGCCAAGCCAGGCAGTTGGACGGCTCAAATTTATGAAAGAGCTGCGCGGGGTGAATTCCCGGAGGCCGAATGCCCCAATCTTGCACGCTCTTATATCGGTCCAAGTCTCGACACCACGATCGCTGCGACCGGCCATCTCTTCTATCAGTTGGCAACCAACCCCGCGCAGTGGTCGCTGCTTCGTGAAGATCCCTCCTTGGTGTCGGCGGCGGTTGATGAGGCGGTACGCATCGGCTCTCCTGTTCGCTCGTTCACACGACAGGTGACGGAAGATATTGAGTTCAGCGATGTTCGCCTGCCCGCTGGAGCGCGGGTGATGCTTATTTACGGGTCAGCAAATCGCGACGAGCGACAGTTTCCAGATCCCGATACGTTCGACGTCACAAGAACGGATCGCGCGCATATTGGTTTCGGTCATGGTATACACACTTGCGTGGGGATGCATCTTGCCAAGATGGAAATGGAAGCGGTTCTTCGTGCTCTGATCAAGCGCGTGGAACGACTTGATGTCGGGGAACCGACGATTGTAATGAACAATTCGATCTGCGGATATGCGACGCTACCGCTGTCGATCCAGGCTTCTAGATCCGCCCCGGCGCCGCATGCTGGAGAGAACGATCCTCAAGTTCAGGATTGGCTTACTGCTCGCGTCTCCGGTCGAGTCGAGGTTGGTCACCAAGCCATCATGCTGGAGCTTGTTTCCACCACCGGCGCGCCGCTACCGCGCTTTAACGCCGGGGCTCATGTGGATGTAAAGCTCGAACCGGCCCTCATCAGGCAATACTCTATCTGCAGCGACCCGCAGCAACTCCAGGCTTATCGGATCGGGGTCCTCCTTGATCCGCTGTCCCGTGGAGGTTCCGAATACATCCACAAGGAGTTGACGGTGGGATCGGTCGTCGAGATCAGCCTTCCTCGCGAAACATTTCTGCTTGAAGAGCCCTCCTCCCAGGTGACTCTCATCGCCGCGGGCATAGGGATTACCCCGCTGCTTTCAATGGCATATGAGCTTGATCGGCAGGGACGGGACTTTTCGCTACACTACCGGACGAAATCGATTTCAGCTGCCGCCTTTGCCGGGGAAATAGAAAACGCTTCATTTCGCGATCGAGTGAAATTCTATCCCAGCGATACCATCCCTCGCGACAGGCTTGATCTTCAGGAAATCCTGGCTGGCGGATCCCAGGACCAAATTGTGTATTGCTGCGGTCCGGCTGGTTTTATCGAGGCGGTCAAGTCGGCGGCGCGAGCTGTCGGACTGTCTGCGCACCAGGTGAAGTTCGAACGGTTCTCGGTTGAGACGCGTCCTGATGATCAGGCATTCGACGTCGTAGCTCATCGTTCGAACCGGCGTATCCATGTTGAAAAGGATGAAACCATTCTTGGTGCATTGGCTCGGTGTGGGATTAGCGCGCCGTCGTCGTGCGAGACGGGAGTATGTGGGACGTGTCTCACAAAGGTACTCTCCGGCACCGTAGATCATCGCGACGCGGTCCAGACATCCAAGGAGCGCGCCTCCGGAGAGAAGATTGCCATTTGCTGTTCGCGCGCAGTGGGCTCCGAACTAATTTTGGACATCTGATTATTATTATCTGAAATGATTTCACCAGGCCCTGCTCCGCTCTGAAAGAGCTCGTTTGATTCTTTCTTGGCCTTCTTATACGCTCGTGCAAATTGCAACTTGAAGCGGTGCGATGATCGACACTCGGACAATGTCAGGCATTGTTCCGGTGGCCGGGCAGGCAGCGAGCATGGCCAGCGAGGGGGTTCCTGAGTGATGAGGCGGCGGGAGTAATTCGTCCTGCGACCTTTGTTAACGAATAATGCCTCGGGAGAGGTTTTCACACGTATCGTATCTAACCGCTATTCGACATGCCGGAGGAAATTCATGCGAACAAGAGCCGCCGTTGCGTGGGAGGCGAACAAGCCGCTTACCATCGAAACGATTGAGATTGGCGGCCCCAAGGGCGGCGAAGTCCTGGTGGAGATTATGGCGACCGGTGTATGCCACACCGATGCGTATACCCTTTCCGGCCTGGATTCGGAGGGCAAGTTTCCGGCTATCCTCGGTCATGAAGGTGCCGGCATCGTGCGCGAGGTCGGGGCTGGCGTCACCGGGCTGAAGCCGGGCGACCACGTGATCCCGCTCTACACGCCGGAATGCCGCCAATGTAAAACCTGCCTGTCGCAACGTTCCAATCTCTGCACGTCGATCCGCGCAACGCAGGGCCTCGGCCTGATGCCGGACAACACAACAAGGTTTTCCTGCGATGCCGGCGAGATCTTCCACTACATGGGATGCTCGACCTTCTCCAACTTTACGGTCCTGCCTGAGATCGCGCTCGCAAAGGTGCGTGAAGACGCTCCATTTGATAAGATCTGCTATATCGGATGCGGTGTTACCACCGGCATCGGAGCCGTCATCTACACCGCAGAAGTCCGTCCCGGCTCAAACGTCGTGGTGTTTGGCCTTGGCGGTATCGGACTGAATGTTGTCCAAGGCGCTCGCATGGTCGGTGCAGACAAGATCATTGGCGTCGATCTCAACCCGGCCAAAGCGGAAATGGCTCGCAAGTTCGGCATGACTGATTTCATCAATCCGAAGGACGTTGGCAACGACAAGGTCGTGCAGGCCATCCAGGATTTGACCGATGGCGGAGCAGACTACTCGTTCGATGCGACCGGCAATGTCAACGTCATGCGCCAAGCTCTCGAGTGCTGCCATCGGGGATGGGGTGAATCGATCATCATCGGCGTTGCCGAAGCGGGCAAGGAAATCTCAACCCGCCCGTTTCAGCTCGTCACCGGCCGCGTCTGGAAGGGCACGGCCTTCGGCGGCGCGCGCGGCCGAACCGACGTGCCAAAGATCGTCGATTGGTACATGGAGGGCAAGATCAACATTGATGATCTGATCACTCACAAGATGCCGCTCGACGAGATCAACGTCGCTTTTGACCTGATGCACGAAGGCAAGTCGATCCGCTCTGTCGTCGTATACTGATCACAATTGAAGCAGTTTTTTTTTAAAATCATAGCCAAGGAGAGAACGATGACCGTTCGACCACTTCATCCGTCGATCCAGAATGGGCTTCACAAAAGCGATGGCAAGTTTGCCGGTGGCACTCTGACCTGCAAATGCGCTAACAAACCCGTCAAAGTGGCGATTGCCGGTGGGATCGCCCATAATCATGCTTGCGGCTGCACGAAATGCTGGAAGCCTGAGGGCGCGGCTTTTTCGGTGGTCGCCGTCGCGCCGACCGAAACCGTAACTGTCGTCGAGAATGGAGATAAGTTGGCGGTTGTCGATGCCTCGGCGCTCATTCAGCGTTACGCCTGCAAAGCCTGCGGCACGCACATGCACGGGCCGGTGGAAAAGGACCACGCGTTCAAAGGTCTGTCCTTCATCCATCCGGAACTGTTCGACACGAAAAACTGGCCTGAACCCGGGTTTGCCGCATTCGTGTCATCGATCATCGAGGCCGGTGTCGATCCGTCTGAAATGGACGGTATACGAGCGCAATTGAAGCACGTTGGACTAGAACCATACGATTGCCTCTCACCAGCCTTGATGGACTATCTTGCGACCTGGACTGTGAAGAAGCACGGTGTGGCGCGCTGAATGATCAGGCGGGAACGGCCCGCCTGACTTCGCCGTTGTTGTAGCCCGGCGGGGTGCCTTGACGAGCGGTCGGACGTTTCAAGTGAGCACGAGCATGGCAGCTTGCTGCTGCAGCACATAGTCCTTTGCAATGTCTCTGCAGATTTCCATGAAATGCGTTAGCAATAATGTTTCCTTATCTTTACGCCACAACATACTCGTGTCGACCTGCGCCGACTGGATAGGCCGCCGAAAAAGCACATGGTCGATCTTCACCTCCATGGCTGAGGCGGGAAGAATGCTCCAACCGACCCCCGCTCCGACGAGACCGAGACAAGTATAGAGAGAGTTCGCAGTTTGGCTTTTTATTGGAATGAAACCAGCGCTGAGGCACATCCGCAAGGCGGCATCCACGAGAAATGGAGCACGATTCCTGGGAAAATCGATGAACGGTTCATCTTTGAATTTGAGGAGACTCAGCGGTTCATCGACGGCACGTTCGTGACCATCCGGAATCGCGATAAGCAGCGGTTCTGAAACAAGCACTTCGCAAGCCGTAGAAACATTCATGGGATCGGGGCGGGCTAATCCAATATCGATCGCACCCCGTTCAAGCTCGATAGATTGTTCGATCTCGGACTTTTCGAGCAATGTGAGAGAAACGCCTGGAAAAGCTTCTCTAAACCGCCGGACGACGCGCGGCAGAAGGCTTAAACCCAGAGACGGTACGAAACCTATAGAAAGATGCCCAAGTTCGCCTTCTTCTGCTCGTCGCGTCCGATCGACCAGTTGGCCGGTTTGATCTAATATTTGCTTCGCCTGATCATAAAACAGTTGCCCCGCCGGCGTGAGTTGAACCGAGCGCTTCGAACGATTGAGCAGCCTTGCGCCTACGTAGAGCTCGAGTTCTTTGATCTGCCTGCTGAGTGGCGGCTGAGAAACCCGCAACCTCTCCGCTGCCCGGGTGAAATTCAATTCCTCCGCGACGGCAACGAAATAACGCAGGTGTCGCAGCTCCATTTCTTCTCCTACCAACCAAGCCTTACAATACCTCTGACTGTGTCCGGGTGATCACCTGGCCTGTCTATTCGACATTGCGTTCTTTGCCCGTCATGTCGAACTCGTCGTTGAAGAGAGGTATGGACGTTCCTATTCAGGGATAGCGGTGGATATTGCGGGGACAGCATGGGGCGCTGAAGCTTCGGGCTTGGTAAAGACGCTGACGAGATGCGCGGTGCGATCGAGGTGTTCGAAAAGAACAGCCACAGCCGCCTTAGAATCGCGCGAAAGAACCGCCTCCATGAGGATGCGATGATCGTACTCATGGTCGTCTGAGGCGGTAGAGCCCTCGGCCCTCAGCCTGAGAGGAACCGAGAGCCGGCGGTAGCGCTCGGATTGATTGTAGAGGATGTCGCGCATGCGCAGCATCCATCGGCTCTGGCACGCCGAAAGCAAGGCGGAATGAAATTCCGAATGCGCCGTCGCCCAGGCTTCGCTGACGCTGAGCTTGATCCCCTGCCCCTCGAATTCAGGTGTCCGGATCAGCCGGTGAAAGGCGCCAACGATTCTCGTTTCCCAATCGATGTCGCCGGTCTCGATTGCCGATTGCAGGCAAAGTGACTCGATCTCGATCCGGGTTCGGGTGATGTCCAGGAGATCTTCGAGCGAAACCGGTGCTGCGCGGAAGCCCCGCTGGCTTTCAAGCGTGACCAGCCCGTCGGCGGTCAACCGGGAAAGCGCTTCGCGGACCGAACTCAGGTTCACCCCCAAACGTTTTGCCAGTTCCCCGATCTTTAGCTTTTCGCCCGGCTGAATTTCGCAGACGAGAAGCTCCTTGCGCAACGTCAGATACACAGCCTCCGTCAGGCTGGGCGCCATCCGCAACAGTTCTCCCTTCATGCGATTATCCTCGTGCATCGGGCCTGCCCCCTGACCGACGGTCAGGGGGCATCACGTCTCATTTGGGAAGGAATTGGCGGTCAATAACCGAGTTCATGTCAATCTTGGCGGGCAGGATGCCGAGGTCGACGAAGGACTGATCAAGGATAGCCAGCGCATCTTCCGGAAAGCTGCCATCCGTCGTCATTTCCGGCATCACCGCGTCATAGATCAGCGCGCCGACACCCGGCTTCAATTGCAGAGTCTTTTCAGCAAAGGCGGCCGTTTCGGCTTTGTGGCTGCGCATGTACTGGATGGTTTCCAGCCAGCCTGCAACGAGCTGCCTCACGACTTCAGGCTTTTCTTTGCGGAGCTTGTCGGTGACAAAGATCGTATGCGCTATGAAATTCGGGACGATCTTGTCGAAGGTCTCGAGCACTTTCGCAGATCCTTCGACCTGCAGACTGAAACCGGCCTCCGAGCCATAAACCATCGCATTGCTCGACCCGGACTTCATCGCGGCGATATTGCTGCTGAGGTCACCGAGTGGCAGGATCTGCGCGCTGCCGGGAGGAACTTTGCCGTTCTCGAGCACCTTACGCGCCAGCCAGTCCGTTAGCGATCCGCCGGTCGTTACTCCGATCTTCTTGCCCTTAAGATCAGCAGGCGACGCTATCGGCGAATCCTTGGGCACGATCAGCGCCATGCCTGAAGGACGATAAACGATCGCCGCTACACTCTTGGCCGGCACACCCTTGCTCAACAGTCCCAAGCCGGGTCCGCTGCCAAGACCAATGTCCGCGCTGCCAGCCACAATAGCCTGTTGGACCCTTGCGTCCCCGCCGGCGCTGGTGATCTCCAGTTCGATGCCCCGTTTCTGCCAAATGCCGACTTCCTTGCCGAACTCCGCCGGCAGGAAGCAGAAGCAGACGGCCGCGGATTTCACGACGCGCAGCTTTTCAGCAGCGAGCGTTCCGCTCGCGCTACCGGAAGCCACCACAGCCGCGATCAACGCCATTCTCAAAGCCTTACCCATGATGTTCCTCCCCGTGTAACTGCCCAAGATTGGGCAACTGTCGGACGATGGCCAAAGCCTCGTCCAAGACCTCCTCGTCTCCAATGTGATTAACCAGCAGCAACGTCAGTGCGGCCATGGCGCGGCGCGCTTGACGATCGGTCTGACCCTGGCCGATCGCCAGCAGCTTTTCGTAAACCTCGTCGGGCCGGAAATGCTTCGGTGGCTCAAGTTGCAGCTTCACGATCTCTCCTCCCGCGCAAGTCCAAGACAATGGCGCATCGCCGCAACGACCGATGCAACGTCTACCTGGCGCCATCGCGCCAGCACATGCTGGTCCGGGCGGAACAGGTAGGCTGTTCCGGGACGCGCCGCGTATTGCCGGGCGAAAGCGCCGTCCGAGTCCCCGAGCCCCCCTTCGGCGATCGTCTCTCCTGCAGGTGCCAGGCGCACGAGGCGGGTCGGGAAGAGTTGCGAAAGCGAATCCATCGCTTCTTCGCTCGGCGCCGCCTCTGTTCCGTAGACGACCAGGGCGAAGACATCGCCCACCTGATCGGTAAGCCAGGCTTCTGCGCCGGCAGCCGTCGTGACGCGGCAATCGAATACCGGTGTTCCAGGCCGTGCTTCGGCGGGAAAATCGTCGCGGTCGGGCACCGACAGCGGCGAGACATCGAGCACTGGCCAAACGGCAAAACGCCCGGTGTTGATGTAGCGCGGGGCAAAAGGCGTCAGCTTGGCAAGCCCAAGGACTGCGTCGTGCAAGGCCTGCGAATAGGAGCTCTTCGGCGTAATGAACTCGGTGGATTTGCTTGAATCCGAGAGGTTCCCGGCCGCGATCGCATGGCGTTCGGGCGTATAGCTGTCGAGCAACTGTTGCGATGCCCGACCCTGCACCACGGCTGCCAGTTTCCACGCAAGATTATCCGCGTCCTGGATACCGGAATTGCCACCGCGCCCGCCGCCGAAGGGCGAGAACTGATGCGCTGCATCACCCATGAAGAACACGCGGCCATGGCGAAAGCGGTCCATCAGCCGGTGTTCGGATGCGTAGGTGCTGACCCACTCAACCTTGAAATCCGAACGCCCGTTAAGGATACGGCGCAGCCGCTCCTGCACGACATCGGGTGCTAGTTCCTTTTCGACATCGGCTTTCGGATCGATCTGCCAGTCGATGCGCCAGATCGAATCCGACTGCGGAACCCGCAGCACGGTGTTGCCTTCGTAAAAAGGCGGGTCGAACCAGAAATTGCGTTCGAAGGGCAGTTCCGCATCACAACGAACGTCCGCGATGACGAACTTGTCCTGCAAGCGGTCGCCGGGAAAATCCAGGCCGAGAGAGCTGCGCACGATCGATTTGGCGCCGTCGGCAGCGACAAGCCAATCCGCTTCGATCCGGTAGGCCCCTTCCGGCGTCTCGACCAGAAGCTCAACGCCATCCGCCAAGGTCTTCACATCCGAAACTCTGTTCAGCCAACGGATATCCAGATCGGGCAGTTCCTGCGATCTTTCGACGAGGAAGTACTCGACATAATACTGCGCCAGGCTGGTGAAGGATGGAAAGCGCGTACCCCCTTCCGGAAAAACGGTGAAGGAAAGCACCGTATCCGCTTCATAATGGGTATGGCCGCGCGACCACGAGACGCCCTTCCGGCGCATCGGTTCGGCGCATCCCAACCGCGACCAGATCTCCATGGTGCGCCGTGCTTGCGCGATGGAGCGGCTGCCGGCGCTCACCGTGTCATTGTCGTCGAGCAGCACGCAGTGCACGCCCTTACGGGCAAGATCGATCGCCAGCGTCAAGCCCACCATTCCACCCCCGACAATCACGAGCGGGTAGCGGCGAACCGTTCCGTCATCAAGTTCCGCCGGCCGGCGGAACGCATATTTCGGATAGGTGAAGTTGCCGAGCTGCAGCGGTTGCTGTGATCGACCATTCGTCTGTAGTGATGCCACTTTGGTCATCGTGCTTTTCCCTGCCGAACTCTCAGCGGTACGTCATGAAACGAACAGTTCGGAAAGCGGAGCCTTCCTGCTCACGAGACCCTGCTGGAACGTATAGTCCATCAGCTTCTCGAGGTTGCGAACGTTGCGGGCCGTAAGCCCGTATTCCCATGGATCGGCACCCAGGATACGCTTCTGTTCCTCCCAGGCATCCGCCCACCAGGCGAGCGGAACGACGCGTGGGTTATCGACCCGGCGGTAAGCGAGTTTCTTGGCTTCCTCAAAGGCGCGCATGAGGTTTGGCACCACCCAAGGATGCTCGTCGACAATTCGCTGCTGGATCACCGTCACGTGCATGATCGGGAAGATACCGGTGCGCTGGTAGTACTCGCGTTCAGTCCGCTTGTGGTCCGGGAAAAGCCGGACCATGCGTGGATCGCCATCGAGGAAAGGTTGCGGGAATTCGGGCTGAAGCAGCGCGTCGAGCTCGCCATCGAACAGCATTTGGTCGAGCGTGGTGCTGTCGGGTATACGTGCGATCTTGAGCCCTGGGTGCGGCGTGAAGTCGATATCCTCACCCCGTTCCGTATACCAGGTGACTTCGTCGTGCTTGACGCCGTAGTCTTCCTCTAGGATGCCACGCACCCATACATTCCCTGCCGGCTGAAAGTTTGTCCCGCCAATCCTGGCGCCGGCGAGCTGACGCGGATCGGTAATGCCGCGCTTGGGGTCCACGAAGAGGAAGCCGTGACGGAAACGCCGGTGGGCGAACACGGAAAGCGCCGTCCACGGAAAGCCGCGGTCACGCGCCATGAAATAGGCCGGCGCGTTGAATTCGCAAATATCGTATGCATTGTCCTTCGCCATCGCCCAATGGCGGTCCTTCGGACCCAATCGTGTATCGACCTTAAGGTCGATGTCTTCGGGTTTGATTGTGCCGTTTTTAACCGCGCTGACGATTTCGTAGTCACCGCAAGCGAACGTCAGTTCGAGTGCCATTATGCGATCTCCCTCGTCTAGATGGCAGGTTCAGTGTTGCGAAGACGCGACCGCTCTCGTTCGGTCGCCTGTTGATCAACTGCGCTGAGATCGGGCTTTACGACCACGCCGTAGTCGCGGAGTCCTGCCTCAAGGCTGACCTTGCCATCGATGATGTCCGCCAGGACGAGCACGGTGTCGCGCTCCAACGGATCGCCATATCCGCCGCCACCGCCGGAACGCACGATCATCCGGTCGCCGGGAGCGATGCGCTCACCTTCAAGCACGTTGCCGCTCTCTCGTGCGCCGCCGCCTCGTATGATCATGGCTTCCATCGGCTTGGCTTCCTTGCCTCCATGAAGCCCCCAAGGGGCCAGTTTCGTGCGCTGGAAATGGGTATTCATGAAGAAGTCCTGGTCGCTCGTCATGACGAGTTCGACACCGAGGCCGCCGCGATATCTGCCGGCACCGCCGCTGTCTTCCCGCAGGCGGTGGGTTTCAATCTGAAGCGGATAATATGCCTCCTGCACTTCGACCGGTGCGTTCTGGACGTTGCCTTGCGTGACGGAGACAACCGCATCGAGACCATCGCCGTTCGGCCGCGCACCAAAACCGCCACCGAAGATGTTGAGGCAGATGAAGTTGCGCTCGCGCAGGGTGTCGCGACCGAACATCGCAAGGCCGCCCATGTCGCCCTTGTGCGCTGCCGTGATGCGCTGCGGCATAACGTTCGAAAGGGCCTTCAGAATAGTGTCGATGACGGTCGGCAGCGAGATGCTCCAGATACCAAGCGGTGCCGGCGGTTGGGCGCTCAGCATGGTGCCAGGCGGGAGGATGATCTTCAGCGGCCGCATCTCGCCTTCATTCACCACGCCGCTGGGCGAGGTGACACACTTGAACGCCACACGCGCTGCCGCGATCCCACCCGAAGTGCCGGAATTCACCGGACCCTTCTGTTCGGGCGGCATGTCCGAGAAGTCGATCGTCATCTCCTCGTCCTCGACGATGACGCGCACCTTGATCTGCAGGGGCGTCTCGCGATCGATGAGATTGTTGTCGATGTACGAGCTTGCTTCGTAAACCCCGTTGGGGATCTGCGAGACGGCTTTGCGGGCGAGGACCTCGGACTGGGTCCAGATGGTCTGGATGCAGTCGAGGACGGTCTGCGCCCCATACTTAGAAAACAGTTCATCCAGCCGCCGCTCACCCAGCCGGCAACCGGCGATCTGAGCCCGGAAGTCGCCGAAAGAGGAGTCAGGGTAGCGTATGTTGTCGCGCAGCAGCTGGAGTATTTCGGTGTTGGGTTCACCGGCTGTGTAGGCGCGGATGCCGCAGAGCTGCAGGCCCTCTGCGAATATGTCGTGGCTGGACGATGCACCAAAGCCGCGGCTGCCGCCGCCGACATCCACCCAGTGCGCTCTAAGCACCGGGAAGGCGATAAGCTTGCCTTCATGGAAGAAAGGCGTGAACACCACGATATTGTTCAGGTGCTGGCCGCACACCGCCGGATCGTTGGAGATATAGACATCTCCTTCCTTGAAAGTCTCGATCCCATGGCGTGCGATCGCACCCTTCACCGCCACGCCGAGATCCGCCAGGAAGATCGGCAGGCCGCCCGTGTTCTGGGCGATGATCTGCCCTTCCGGGTCGACGATCCCGACGCAATAATCGCGGACCTCGAAAATCATCATGTTGTAGGCCGTTCGGCACAGCACGCTTGCCATTTCGTCGGCATAGGCGATCAGCGCGTTCCGGACGACCTCGAGCGTAATGGGGTTGACCGCAGTCATATCAATTCTCCGAAATTTCAATGATGATCGGGCCATTTGGCGCAAGCATCGCGCTGCATCCCGGGTGGATGACGGTGGTCGAAACCCGCTCTTCAATAATGGCCGGACCCTGGATTTTGACCTCCGGCAGCATCTCGCCACGCTCGTAGACCGGGCAGTCGAAGGCGCCTTCATCGAACTGGACGAGACGCGAGCCCTTCGGTCGGCCGGTGCGGACATGTCCTTCCTGCAGGGGCTGCGAGAAGACGTCCGGCTCCTCCCCCATCAGCCCGATGGCGGCAAGCCTCAGGTTGACCACTTCGACCGTTTCATCGGGTGCTGAATGGCCGTACTGGGTACGGTGCTGTTCGTCGAAACGATCCCGAACCGCTTGCAGCGTCTCAGCGGTCACCACCCCTCCGGGAAGGGCAACATTCAACGTATATTCCTGCCCCGCGTAGCGCATATCGAGCGTGCGCTGCAGGACGCCGTTGCCTGCCTTGACGCCGTCCAGGCGCAGCCGCTCGTTCGCTTCGATCGCCATGTCGTCGTAGACGCGGGCGATGTCCTCCGGCGAAACGTCGCGAAGGCGCAGGATACGGGTGCGCACGAAGTCATGACGCACATTCGACAGCAGCATTCCCAACGCCGAAAACGTTCCCGGGAGTTCCGGGATGATGACCTTGGGAAGCGAAAGTTCTCTCGCGATCGATACCGCGTGCAGAGGACCCGCTCCGCCGGTGGCTATCATCGCGAAGCCGCGCGGATCATGGCCCTTCTGTACGGAGACTTCTCGCACCGTCAGCGACATCTTGGTGTCGGCGATCTTGATGATGCCGAGAGCCGCTGCTTCCACGCTCAGGCCGAGCGGCTTTGCGATTCTCTCTTCGATGGCGCGGCGCGCCCCTTGCAGATCGAGTTTCATCCGACCGCCGAGAAAATTATCGGCATCGAGGCGGCCGAGCACGAGGTTGGCATCGGTTATGGTCGGTTCGGCTCCTCCATTGCCATAGCAGACGGGACCGGGCGCCGAGCCGGCGCTGAGCGGCCCCACCTTCAGGCCGCCGGCCGCATCGATCCAGGCGATGCTGCCGCCACCGGTTCCGACTTCGACGATATCGACGACCGGCAGCATCATGGGATGGCCGACGCCTTCGCCGCCGATATGGTAACCGGTGGCGATCCGGACTTCGCTGCCGGCAATCAAGCTCGCCTTGGCGGTGGTTCCACCCATGTCGAAGGAAATAACGTCAGCATATCCGATGCTCTTGCCGAGTTGGGCGCAGCCGATCACGCCTGCAACCGGCCCGGATTCCATCATTGCAACGGGCTTTTCAATGGCCGTGTCGGCCGACATCGTCCCGCCATTCGATTGCATGATCAGAAAACTGCCGTCGAAACCATTGTCGGAAAGCTTTGATTTCAATTCGCCGATGTAGTCGCCGATGATCGGGCCGACATAGCTGTTGATGACCGTTGTCGATGTCCGTTCGTATTCTCGGAATTCCCGCAAGATCTCGTGGGACAGCGAAACATAGACGTTGACGTTCCGTTGAGTGATCAGAGCGCCGACGCGCTTTTCATGCTCGGGATTGGCGTAAGCGTGCAGCAGCACGACAGCGATCGCTTCGACACCAAGAGCAAGCAGTTCGTCGATGGCGGCAGCAACACTTGCTTCGTCGAGCGCGGCGACGACTTCGCCACGCGCGTTCAGTCGTTCACCCACCTCCCGTACCAGAAACCGGGGAACGAGCGGTTGCACCTTTTCCATCAAGAGATTGTAAGCCTCGGGACGAGACCCGCGTCCGATGGCATAGACGTCCCGAAAACCTTTCGTCGTAATGAGGCCGGTCTTGGCACCCTTGCGCTGGATGACGGTGTTGATAGCAATGGTCGAACCGTGAACGAAGAATTCCACTTCGGAAATGTCGATTCCAGCAATGTCGACGCAATTGAATACGCCCTTCGACAGACCTTCATAGGTCGTGAGGCTTTTGCTGTATTCAAGTTTTCCGGTGGCTGCGTCGTAGCCGACGAGGTCGGTAAACGTGCCACCGATGTCGGAAGCGACTCGCCAATTCTTAAGATCGGAATGGTTCATTGCAGTTATATCCATGACGAATTTCGATGAGTAAGGTCGATTAAAGCTTCCATCGGGAGCTGTATTGTTCCAGCCGTGATACGGCCCAGTTGATGCCGATCGCCAGAATTGCGAGGAGCGTAATCAGCGCGAAGAGCTTTGGTCCTTGCAGCGTTTCGGTGAAAAGGCGGGCGTAATAACCCACGCCGTAAGTCGAGATATAAAGATCAGCCAGAAGCACGCCGAGCAGGGTCGTCGACATGGAAAGGCGCAACCCGACAAGAATGGAGCCGATTGCCTGCGGCAACTGCACCCTCAGTATGCGCCGGAACGGGCTGGCGCCGAGCGACGATGCCCATCGCGCATAAATCGGATGGGCGCGTGCCTGGTTGAGCCCGGCGACGACGGCAAGTGCGACGGGAAACATGCCGTGCGATACGCCGAAAGCGATCTTCGAACCGAAGTCGGGACCGAAGCAAAGCACGAAAATAGGCAGCAGCGTCACCTGCGGAATGCTGTAGATCAGGAGCAGAATGGGCAGCGTGACTTTCTCGACAGAGACCCAGGCAGCGACGAGATAGCCGACCATGGCACCGATCACGATCGACAGCGCGAAGGCGGCGACAAGCTGCACGAGCAGGATGAGAATGGCAAACCGGACAGCCGGATCCTGAAGGATCGTGATTACATTGAGGAGAATGACGCTTGGTGGTGGGAAGAGTTCGTTTCCCGCACCACTGAAAAATGAGCCGACTTCGGCCAGCGTCACGAGAGCGACCACAAATCCTATCTGGGCCAGGCGGACCTTGCTCGCGTAGGAGAGAGTCCGTCCCATGGAAGCAGCCCCCGCGTGCAAAGAATTGTTGATCGACGTGGACTCACTCATGCAGGCGCTCCGGTCCTGATGCGTGAGACCGCCGTGTTGACGACAGCTGCGAAGACGACAACTGTTGCGATCAGGGCATACATGCGCGCAGGCTCGAGTATCTCGGCACTGTAGGAAATCGTCCGGCCCACGCCCCCGAAAGCTGCGATCATCTCACCCGCGATAACCGAGGCGAAGGTGATCACGAAACCGACCCTGAGACCATTCAGCATTTCCGGCAGCGCCGCCGGGATCAGCAGCCGGCGCGTCACCAGCCAGGTCCCCGCGCCAAGCGTACGGGTGTAGCGGATGTATTTCTGTGGCACGTTGGCAAAGCCCGACATGGCCGCAAGCGCGACAGGAAAGAAGCCAGATGTCGCGGCAAAAATGATTTTCGACGCAGGACCAATGCCGGCAATGTAAAGCGCCAAAGGGTAGAGGATGATCAACGGGATCGAGAACAGGCCGGAAAGGATCGGACTGAACACGTCGTAAGCAAAACGGTTCCTGCCGATCAGAATGCCGGCAGCCAGGCCTGTGAACACGGCGAGGGCATAGGAAATGACAATGGTCGTCAATGTGATCCCGACGTCACCCCAGAAAGGAGCCGCCGAGGCGAGCACGAGGAGTTCACTCAACACCGCGCCGGGCGGTGGCAGAAGCAGCGGACTGACCAATCCACTGGCTGAAACAGCGTACCATGCGCCAATCAGGGCAATGACGAAAAGGATCTGAATGGCAGAACGCCGAACTGCATCCAGACGCTCGCCGGTGGCGGTTACGGCGGAAGCGCTCACAACCCTGCCCTCCGGATCTCGTCGCGAAGCATCAGGTAGGCTTGGTTATGCAGCTCGCCGAATTTATCCGAGGTCATGAAATCGGGTGACCGCGGATGCGGTTCATCGACCGCGATGATACCTTTGATGCGGCCGGGCCGTGCTGTCATTACGACGATGCGGTCGGCAAGAAAGACGGCCTCGTTCAGGCTGTGCGTCACGAAAACGATGGTTTTTCCGGTCTGGCTCAAAAGCTGTGAAAGGTCTTCTCCAAGCACCATGCGCGTCTGCTCGTCGAGCGCTGCGAAAGGCTCATCCATCAGAAGGATTGGAGCTTCGAGGCTCAGCGCGGATGCAAGCGCCACGCGCTGCTTCATGCCGCCGGAGATCTGGCTGGGGTAATGGTTTGCGAATTCGGCCATTCCCACGGATTTGAGATAATGCATCGCCTTCTCCCGGCGTTGCGACTTCGGCACGTCCCGAAACTCGAGCGCTGTCTCCATGGTTTTGAGCACGGTCGACCAGGGAAAGAGGACGCTCTCCTGGAAGACGAAAGCAATGTCGTCTGGCCGTGGTCCTTTGATGAGATCGCCGTTGCAACGGGTTTGGCCGGTGGAGGGCACCAGGAGGCCGCCGAAAATGTTGAGAAGAGTGCTCTTGCCGCAGCCGCTTGGGCCCAGCAGACAGACGACCTCCCCCGGATAAATCTCCAGATCTATACCCGTGAGGGCCAATCCAGCAGATGATTGGGATGTGAAACTATGGCTGATCGCCGTAGCGGCAAGAACTGCCGCGCCAGAGCTCATCATGTGCCTCTCTCCCTATCGAAGCGCCCTTCCGACGCTCTCCAACATTCCGACTATGTCCATTAAAAATCGATTTGGTCAATTAATAAATGATATATCTCTAAAAAATTGATTATCTTAAGCTGTGCCAGATCATTCGACGGCAGTCGACCGGTTGCGCCTTGGCAGTCGCGGCTTCAGGACATCCGGGCCATTGCTGAACGCTTGGTCTCGATCAGGCGGAGGACTGGCGCACGGGCACCCTGTTCGAAATCCTCATACTTTCGCGATCTCAATTGCCGTGGTGCTCATCCTCGCCGTCGTGCGGGCGTGCAGAGATCGACCAGAAGCCAATGCTCGCGGCAAAGTCGATGGGTTCCGCGGGCCGACATCTTCGCGACGGTGATTGTCACCAACGTGCCAGCGCCAATGACATACCGCTCGCCCATGACATCGGTCATTTTCGGCGTCCTGCCGGCTGAGCTCTACATCTCAACCGGCGGCCGTTACAGCCTCGCTACACCTTCAGTTTCGATCCCACTGCCTAGTGGCGCTCATTCTGATCGTTGCCATTATTGCGATCACGTTCAATGAGACGCCGACGGGAATTCGAGACCAGTATCTGGCAATCTTAACGCGTTACAGTGGTAACGATTGTCGATAAGATAGAAGCAGACCACTGGGAGCATGAATTGAGACTGCGACTATGGAAGCAACAACATCAAGTCAGACGGAAAATGCATATCTGCGCCTGCGCGAAGACCTGTTGACGTGCCGGATCAAGCCAGGCCAGAAACTGATAATCGCCGATATTACCACACGTCTGGATATTAATTTAGGGGCCGTGCGCGAGGCGCTTTCCCGCCTCACCTCTGAAGGTCTCGTTACCAGCAAAAGCCAAAAGGGATTTCGCGCCGCCCCCATGTCGCTGGCGGACCTCCTCGACCTCACTGATACGCGGATCAAGATCGAAAACCTATGCCTTGAATCGGCAATCCTTGCCGGCGATCTCGAATGGGAAACACGAATCGTCGCAAGCTACCATCGTCTGGCCCGCACTTCCGAATTCGAGAAAGAGGGTTCAGATATTGTCAGCGAGGTATGGGCAGCGGCGCATTCGGATTTTCACACTGCTCTTGTTGCGGCATGCCGAAGCGATTGGCTACTGAAATTGCGGGCGCTCCTCTATGCGCAGTCCGAAAGATATCGCCGTTTCTCGATACCACTCCGCGTGTCGGATCAAGATTTCCTCGAAAAGCACCGGACGATGAGGGACAAGGACCACAAGATTCTGATGGAAGCGACGCTTTCACGCGACGTCTCCGATGCAAAAAAGACGATGTCCGCTCACCTCCAGCACACCGCCGACCTCATCAAGAATTTCGCTCGGTCCGGAGGCGACGGCGACTTGGCTATTGGCTTCTAGAGAATGAGGCAGTGAATTTTCGCTGAAATTTATCGCCTGAAAGGAATCCAAACGCTGAGCGGCTTTCAGCGCGCGGGGGTCATCGGCGGTGGTAGCCGGCTGACCGGCAGTTCGTAAGAAGGACAATTCATGAGACGCGAGCTGTCAAGTCAAGACAGCGGACGGCATTGCGGCGCAAGGTCGTCACGCCCTCGGCTTGTCAAGTAGTCGACAAGGCGTGATCCTTTACATAAGCGGCCAGCGGACATGTGATGGCTGTCGATGTTGCGGACATGGCTTTAAGAACAGCCAATAAGGAAGCACATGAAGAACAGCACTCGAGACCAGGGGGCGATTACCCGGCGCACCGCGATCGCCGTCGCCGCAACCGCGCCGTTCGCGCTGGCGACACCGCCAGCGTTCGCCGCTGACAAACTGCGCATCGGGAAATCGGTCGGCACCACTTTCCCCTTCACTGGCACCGATCTCGGCCCTGGCCAAAGGCATTTTCGCATCGGAAGGCATCGAAGCCGAAGTTTCGGTGTTTCGCGGCGACGGCCAGATGCAGCAGGCGTTTGCTGCCGGCGCCATCGACGTCGGCCTCGGCTCCGGCCCCGGCATGGGCTATGCCGCCAAGGGCGTCCCCGCCATCGCCGTCGCAGCATTGGCGAGTGAGCCGCGCAATATGTCGCTCGTCGTCATGAAAAAGACAGCCCCATCAAGACGGTCGACGACCTCAAGGGCAAACGCATCGGCGTCACCACGGCCGGCTCGTTGACCGATTGGCTGACGCGCAAATTGTCGGACAGCAAGGGCTGGGGATCAGACGGCATTGAAGTCATTCCCATGGGGAAATGCGTACCCGACTTGCCGCGATGAAATCCGGCGAACTCGACGGCAGCGTCAATGGCATACAGGAAACCTGGAAATTGGCCGAACAGGGTCAGGGTCGGTTGCTGGCGACCTTCGCCGACGCCGTGCCAGATTTCCACACCCATGTGATTTTCGCCCGTCGCAACCTGGCCGACAAATCCCGAACGGCTGCGCCGCTTCCTGCGCGGCTGGTTCAAGACCGCCCATTACATGCGCGACAGCCGCGCCGACACGGTGAAGTTCATCGCTGCCACCATGAAGGTCAGCTAGAAGGTTATCGACGAGAGCTACGACTACGAATTGAAAATGCTGCCCATGGACGGTGCTTTCAATCTCAAGGCCATCGAAACTATCCGCTATTCGCTGAAAGATCTCGGCATTCTCGACCGCATTCCCGAGGCCAAGGAATTGTTTCTGCCCGGTTTCGCACCGGTCAGCCTTTAAGCGCATCGAAATAGCAAATCGGTCCAGGAGGCTGAGGCTCTACTTCAAGACCACGCGCGTGCCGCTATGGACCGTCCCTCGTCGCCTATGACTTCAAGATAAATGTGTATTTGCCACCGAGCCATCGCTATATCGGATTGATTGACACAGCCTTGAAGGCATGGACATCGAAGCTGTGGCAACCACAGGCGGTGGCTCAAAACATCTACGGCACGTCTTCCCTTCGAGGTCGGCACCCATGGCTGCAAGTTCGGCGAGAAGGCACCAGACGAAATCTAAACGCACTAAATTAGATGGTGTGCCGTCAAAGTATGAAGCACCGCGAGATTCCCACATTCTAGCTTCGGCTAAGTACGGAGATTTCTCTAGCAATGCAATGTACAACGATTCAACTCGCGGTGTTGGCACCTCTGGCTGATCTCCGAACCTCAATCAGTTGAGCGGTCTCATTGAGAAAACGAAGCAAGGCTTTCGCGCCCTTGCTTTCTGGCTGGGCGGTAAATGTTTCGGAAATTCCGAAGACGCTGACGGCCAACGGTGGGGCGTCTGCCTTAGGGGTCACCATTCCCGTCATCGAGCTGATCCCCTTAATGTGGTCGCCGTTCGTGAAGGCCAGCGGCGAACGTTGGAGACCGTCAAGACTGTCGAGGAAATCCGACCGTAGCGCGGCAAGGGCACGGGCAGAATGCCCCATGCTCCGCAGTCGTTTGAGCTCCTTTGCAATGAAGGTCATCATCATATCTTCAGGCAAGCGGGACAGGAAAAGCTTTCCCGTCGAAGAGCTGAGAGCTGCAATATGGCCGGCCTGCCGAGGTCTGACAGATATGGGCTCGTCTGACTCTTCGACATGCAGGATTTTAGGCCCCAGTTCCTGCCACTCAGCAACAAAAGTGGTATGGCCGATCTCTTTCACAAACGCCGGTAGGCGTTCGAGAATTGTTTTGAGTGCGATTTCTTTCGCCACGGATCGACCATTCGAGCCATCGGCATATCGATAGGATCCGCGACTCTCCTGGACGGCAAAACCCGCCCGTACAAGGCTGATGCAGTAACGGTGCAATTTACTCGGAGACATTCCGCTTTTGTCGGACAGCCCCCCAAGCGAAATCGGGCCGGCCTCATCTCGCAGCAGACGTAGTACCGCAAGGCCATTTTCCAGGGAGCTGATACCGCGTGCTTCGGCGTTCGCCATGTGTTTGACAGCCGTTTGAAATTATTTCACTCTGAACCAATAAGTTTTTTACTATAAGTGAAATACAAACACAAGCGGGAGGACGCGATGTCCGCGGACGTTTTACTGGTCGGAAGCATTCCCTATGACACCAATGAAGAGGTTTTCCGGGAATTCGGCCCGGCGTTCGGATCTGCTTTGATCGCGATGCCAGATGGTGAAGTCGGACCGCGCAGCCATTGGATCAGCCGCGTTCACTATGCGGTGTTTGCCAACCATCCCGATCTTGAAACTGTGCGGCAGCCAAAAAAAGACAACGGTGTTGAACGTCTCAATCCTCGCGATGCCGGCGACAGCTGGCAGTTCCGGGTGCGCGACGGAGTCGACACAGTCGCTTTCGGCGACAAAGGATGGCGCCTCGGCTATGCCCGCGACGCCATAAACTCCTACTTCATCTTTAAAGCGCTGCGCGCCGAGGGCCTCTACCCGGCGTCGACGCGTTTTCAGGTGTCGGTGCCATCCGTCAACAGCGCGGTGCCGTATCGAATCTTTACCGACCAAAACGACGTTGAGAAGGTGCGAGGCGGCTACGTCGAAGCTCTTAAGGCCGAGTTAGAAACGATTATCCAGCATATTCCGCATCACGACCTGGCAATCCAACTCGACTGCGCGAGCGAAGTGCAGGATGCATACGGCGCCATCGCGGGACAGCCCATGGCAACCGCCATCGACCGGAATACGCCGCAGATCACAGCCCTGCTGTCATGGATACCGCATGAGGTCATGGTCGGGTTCCATATGTGCTTCGGCACTCTGGGCGGTTGGCCGCGATTTGAGCCAGATGACATCTCCGGTGCGGTGCGAATGGCGAATGCTTTTCTCCACGCGGCTGACCGTCCGGTCGCATGGATGCACATCCCGCTTTTGGCCCGACCAGAAGAAGCGTTTTACGCACCGCTGCGCGGGCTCGAACCTCGGGGAGCCCGCATTTTCCTCGGCATTGTCCACAGCATGGATAGCTATCGGGAGCGTCTTAAGATTGCCAAGAAATTCGTCGCGGACTTCGGCGTGGCAGCCTATTGCGGGTTTGGGCGTATGAACCCGTCCGAACTGCCGGACATTCGCCAACAGCATCTTGATGCATTGCATCTTCTCCATGCCGCTGGTGACCGAAATGCTTGATTCCATTCATGCGCGTCACACTGAGCCTGGTGTGAACACCAAGTACCTGCAAAATGCATGGTATGCCGCGTTCTGGTCGATCGATTTGCCGGCGGGAGTTGTGAAGGCGCGGACGGTCCTGTCCAGACCCCTGGCATTCTTTCGCGACAATGACGGCCGGCCTCGCGCGATCGCCGATCGTTGCTCGCATCGTCTCGCGCCCTTGAGCATGGGCCATCTGCTTCCCAATGGACATTTGCAATGCTGTTACCACGGGCTGGAATTTGACGCCGACGGCAGTTGCATCGTCAATCCGCACACGCCTGGCACACGGCCAAATCCGCGCCTGAACATCCCGGCCTATCCCGTGATCGAGATGCACGGGATGGTCTGGGTCTGGCCCGGGCCACGATCCCCTGACTATTCAGCCGTGCCCGACTTCGCGTGTCTGGGCGACACGCCCGAACTTCACATGAGCAAACGGGACTATATGCGCATCCAGGCCGATACACTGCTCGTGGTCGATAATCTCATGGATCTGAGCCACGTTTCCTTTCTCCACGAGGGAATCCTGGGTAACTCAAAACGGCCGGATGCCGACATCAAGGTTGAGCAGCGTGATGGCTCAATCTATGTCGTCCGTTCCCAAGCCGCATCATCCATGCCTGGGATTTTTGATGGCTTCTGGCCTGACGCCCCCGAGAAGGTCGACAGGTGGACCACCATAAGGTGGTCGGCGCCTTCCAATCTACTCAACGAGTCCGGGGCGTGCCCGCCAGGCAGGGGTCGCGATGAGGGAACCGGCTTTTTCGGCGCTCATATTTTGACGCCGGAAACAGAGCAATCGACGCATTATTTCTTCGCGGCGGCGCGGTGGAACGTGCGCGATACAGATGAAGCGGTGAGCCGGAACATTCAAGAACGACTCACTGAGCTGCGCCGTTTTGCGTTTGAGAAGCAGGACGCTCCAGTCATCGAAGCGCAACAACTAAGGATGAATCATCCCGACGCGCCCGAGCCCGTGCTGCTGAATGTCGACGCCGGGCCAGCCCAATACCGGCGGGCTTTAAACCTACTTTTGCGCGAAGAACATGCCCAAACCAGCTCGAAGCCACACGTGTCTGAGGTATCGTGACGAATAACTGCATCAGCACTTTGAAGGAGGGTAAAATGTTGAAGACAGTTGTGTTTGCCGGCATCGTCGGCTTGATCGCGGGAGGATACGGGCATGCTCAGGAATATCCGACCAAGCAGGTGACGATCATCACACCCGGGACGCCCGGTACCACATCCGACTTGATGCCTCGCGTAATCGCTGAAGAACTCGCTCCGCGCCTGGGGAAGGCAGTCATAGTCGAAAACCGGTCGGGAGGGAGTGGATTGGTCTCCGCCAATTCCGCGCTCGGGCAGCCGGCCGATGGCCACACACTGTGGTTCGGAACGATGGGCACACTGACCATCAATCCCTTTGTCATGGATGATATGCCGTTCGACCCACTTACGGCCTGGACGCCAATCGCAGAGGCGGGCTCGATGCCGCTGGTGCTGGTGGTCAATCCTGAAAAAACGCCCGTCAAAGACCTGGCTGGCTTAATTCGATATGCCAAGGACAATCCAGGCAAAGTTACCTTTGGATCTGCCGGAATTGGCTCGTCCTATGCGATCACCATGTTCCTTCTCGGCAAAGAAGCGGGCGTCCAGTTTACACACGTCCCTTACAAAGGGACCGCGCCAGCGGTGAGTGACGTGCAGGCCGGCGAGCTGACGGTTATGGTCCCCGATGTGGGACTGGTCAAGGCTCAGATTGAAAGCGGAAAGCTGCGTGCATTGGCCGTTACAACCGCCACGCGCCTCGACATATTGCCCAATGTCCCGACCTTCAAGGAATCCGGCTACAATATCGAAGTTTCCCTTTGGTACGGTTTTTTTGTCCGCTCCAATACGCCGGCACCGATCGTGAAGCGGCTGGCTGATGATTTGAAAGTGGCGATCCAAAGCCCCGGCGTGAAGAAACGCTATGAGCCATTGGCGCTCATCATCGGCGACAAATTTGGGAATGACTTTGTGCGCTATTACAAGTCCGAATATGATCGGTGGGGTGCGCTCGTAAAGCCGCTTAACATTCGCGCAAACTAGCTTACTTCCTTCGCCAAGAAAGCGCATTCGCGGTACGCGACCTTGCCGCGTCCACTGACCTTTTTGCGGTCATGCGAAAAATTGCTGCTGGCGAGAAATACGATCGCGCCGCCTAGTCGCAATTTCATTTTCTACCCGCGCAACTCTAGTCCACGCCATGATCATGGATGGCATCTGTGGAACTGCCACCTTGACAGGAAAATGTATGTAAGGTAGTCGTCAAACAAACGTTTGAATGATAAGCCTTGTAGGCACGCCCCCAAGGGCTGGCAGCGCCGCTTCAGGACAAAACGATTGCAACCTGCCCCCGCTCGCGAGCCGGCAACTCTTTGAGTGACCTGCGGCGACAAACAAGAGTGCTGCTGAAATCTCGATTATGGTGGAGGGAGAGAGGAATGAATAAGCCGCTACGAAAGATTGCAGTCGAAGAGGCTTTTGTGATCAAGGAAGTTGCCGACCTGCTGGCGACTATAGGGGCGACAACGTCTAGCCCTGATGCGGTGATTCTCAGGGCATTTTATACCCAGAAGCTACGCATTCGGGAGCGCAGTCTGTTGGATGAGCTCCTCGATATAGGCGAAGGCCGCCTGGCTGACATGGACCGGTTCGGAGTCGACATGCAGATTCTCTCGCTCACCACTCCCGGTGTGCAGATGTTCGATGCCGATACCGCTTGTGAGTTGGCTGCACTTGCCAATGATCGATTGGCGGAAGCTGTCCGCAAACATCCGACACGATTTGCCGGTCTGGCAAGTTTCGCGCCGCACGCGCCAAAGCGGTCCGCACTGGAGATTGAGCGCGCCATGACCACACTTGGTCTCAACGGCCTCCTCGTCAATTCCCACACCAATAACGAATATCTCGACGATCCTAAGTACTGGCCTATTCTTGAAGCCGCCGAAGCGCATGATGCGACCCTGTACATTCATCCGCGAGTACCTTCCCTCATGCTGAGCGGCCCCGTCCGGGATTATGGAATGCAGTCGGCAGTGTGGGGGTACGGGCTAGAGACCAGCACGCATGCAGTTCGACTGTTGACTTCCGGCGTGCTGGACCGCTTTCCGAAACTCAAGATCTGTCTTGGTCACATGGGAGAGGCAGTGCATTTCTGGCTATGGCGTATCAATAAGATGAACGAACGTGGTCAACAGGTGGGGTTCGCGCCTAAGACGAAACTCAGCATGGAAGAGTATTTTCTGCGTAATTTCTACATAACGACAAGCGGTGTCGAAGATCCGTTGGCATTGGACTATTCGATCCGAAAGCTCGGGGCGGATCGAGTGTTGTGGGCGATCGACCATCCCTATGAATCGATCGAATCTGCGACAGCGTTCTTGGACTCTGTACCGCTTGACGAGGAGATTAAAGCGAAGATCGCATATCGAAACGCCGAACTACTCTTCCGCATTGCGCCAGCGTTATGACAGGTACTCGCTGATTTGAGGCCGCGAATCATCTCGATTGGGATCGTTGATCCATTTGAGCGAAGTGCTTCCGCCGAAATAAAATCGGAGGCCCTTTTCAAGCTTTCGCGTGGCGAGTTGTTACGTTGGGTGGCCTGTCGCGGGCCAAATCCGAAGCGAGGATTTACTTCTGGTTGAGCCGCGGGTCGCTTTTCGTTGGACCGCGAGCTTGCGCATCTGATTGGGTTGGCTGGTGAGATTTGTTAATAGTTAACATTGGGGAGAACGTTCATGGTGGCACGATGGCAACGGCTTTTTACCACTGCATTGTTCGCAACTCTGTTCATGCCGGGACTTGGATCGGCACAAGACTATCCGACGCGGGAAATTCGCTCGATCGCCAATTTCGCCCCCGGAACCGGTATGGACATCATAATTCGCTATTACAGCGCCAAGTTGGCCGAGCTGGCCGGCAAGCCGGTCATTGTCGAAAACAAGCCTGGGGCCTCTGGTAATATCGCTACTGAATATCTCGCTCGTTCGAAGCCCGATGGTTACACACTGATGATTACCCCGGCGAGTTCGACACTGGCCGCGGCATCCTATTTGTTCAAACGCCTACCCTTTGATCCCGCCCGTGATTTGCAACCGGTTGTAATGCTCGCGGAGATTGGCTTCGTGATTGTCGTCCCCGCAAATTCTCCCGCGCACTCGATTAAAGAGTTGACGGCAGTGCTGAGGACGAAGCCTGGACACGGGGCATATGGAACGGGGTCCAATACCATGACCGTCGTTGCGGAGATATATAAGGCGCAAGCGGGGTTGACTACGAGTTCGGTCATGTACAAAGGCCTCGAAATTTTGAATGATCTTTACGGAGGGCAGATCGACTTTGGTACGTTTGGGCTGACCACAGTTGCGGAGCAGATCAGGACTGGCAAACTGCGCGCTCTTGCTGTTACCTCAACCTCACGCATGAGTTCGCTGCCCGATGTCCCAACCATGCAGGAAATGGGTTTCGCAGATTTCGATGTTTCCGCATGGATAGGACTTTTTGTTCCTGCCGGGACGCCACAGCCGATCGTCGAGAAGCTCGCCACCTGGCACCGACAGATCAATGCAACCGATGAAGCGAAGCAGATGCTTCTGCAATCTGGCATGAATCTGCTCGACGGGGACGCCGCTACCATGTCCACGCGCCTTAGAAGCGATATCGTAAAATGGGCTGATTACTTACGGCTTGCGAAAATTGAACCGCAATAAAGTTTCCGGTGAAACATAGATGATGGATCAGGCGCGGCAGATCGTAGTCTGCTCGTTCTTTGCAAAATCAATCATCCATTTTTTGCCTTCTCATCGGGACTTTCAACGACAGCCTCGAGAATTGATTGTGCAAATGCCGGTCTAGTCTGGCGCCAGCGTCGTGTCCTCGCGGCAGCCACTTGAAATTTCATTCGACCGCTAGAGCGAGACGAGCACAAAGTCGAAAGGCGAACGCCAAAGTGTCGGACTTCCTTCCGTACGTTCGAACGGTGCAATGAGCGACTTTTTCACGCCGAACACCGCATCGGAATTGAGATAGAAATCGCTACCAACAAACGTATGTGTCACCAGCTTCTGATAGCCCTCTGCTGTGACGAGGAAATGCATATGAGCAGGACGATATGGGTGACGTCCGAGATGATCGAGCATCTGCCCCACGGGGCCGTCATCAGGAATTGGATAGGAAACCGGCTTTATGCCGATGAAGCTATAAGCGCCATCAGTCCCTGTAATGAATATGCCACGGTTGTTCCGCTTCGGTTGGATCTCGGGCTGCTGAATATCATGAAAGCCGTCGGAATTATCGGACCATACGTCGCGCCGGTGAGTTTCGGTCGTAAGATGCAGAACTAATATGAACGCGTCTTCACCAAGTGATGAGGCGAGCATCATGGAGCCGACCGAAATCCACGCGAGCCAAGCCCTTCTATCGATTCACGTCGACGACTGTCCGTCCCCGGACCTGGCCGCTCATGAGGCGGCCCGCGACAGCGACGACGTCGTTAAGTCCGATCTCGACCGCCGTCTTCTCCAGATGCTCTTGCGTGAGCAACGAAGCGAGACGATCCCAGGCCTCGACGCGTTCGCTCTTCGGGCGGGTCACACTGTTGATGCCGAATAGCGCGACGCCGCGCAAGATGAAGGGCGCAACACTTGTGGGGAAATCAAGTCCTTGCGCCATGCCGCATGCGGCAAGCGCTCCGTCCGCCTTGATGCCGGCGCAAACGTTGGCGAGGGTGTGGCTGCCGACCGAGTCGATAGCGGCAATCCATCTTTCCTTCTGCAACGGCTTGCCCGGCTGAGACAATTGGGACCTATCGATAATTTCCGCGGCGCCCAGGCTCTTGAGATAGGGCTCTTCTTCCGGCCGCCCGGTCGAAGCCACTACACGAAAACCGAGCTTATGAAGCAGCATGATCGCGATGCTGCCGACGCCTCCGCCGGCGCCCGTCACCAAGACATCGCCAGCGGCGGGACGGATGCCGTATTTTTCGAGCGCCATGACTGACAGCATCGCCGTGTATCCGGCGGTGCCGATGATCATCGCGCGGCGGGAAGGCATCGAAGCCGGCAGCTTGATCAGCCAATCGCCCTTGACCTTGGCTCGCTGCGCCAGGCCACCCCAATGTTGTTCGCCGACGCCCCAGCCGTTGAGAACCACCCGGTCCCCCGGCGCGAACGCCGGATCGGAGCTCGACGAGACCACGCCGGCGAAGTCGATCCCGGGCACCATCGGAAAGGATCGCACGATCGGGCCTTTTCCGGTGATCGCCAAACCGTCCTTGTAGTTCAGCGTGCTGAACTCGACATCGACCGTCACATCTCCTTCGGGGAGGCGGCTTTCGGGCAACTCAACCACGTCGGCGCGATATCCCTGTTCGTCCTTTTCGATCAACACAGCTTTGAACAACTGACGCTCCTCTTCACGATTCTCTACGACTCGGCGTTCGGCCGATACGGACGCGGTAGACCGGCGACGAAGCCGGCGATGAAGGTGTCGAGCGGAACGTCGTTTTTGACGAGGCGCGCCCGCATAACCGCTCCCTCCCAGCCGATCCAGAAGAACTCCGCCAAGGCGTCGCAGTCCGCGGCAGCGCCGATCTCGCCGGCGTCGCGCGCGAGCTCCAGGCAACGCGCGACCTTCCGCTGCCAGCCCTTGACGATCTCGTTGAGCGCGGACCGGTAGTCGTCGGGCAGAGCCTCGACTTCCTGACTAAGGTTTCCGACGAGGCAGCCGCGCGCATAACCGTACTTGGCCATGCCCGCCTTTGCGTCCTCAACGAAGGCGCGCATCCGCTCTAACGGCGTCAGTCTTTCGTCGCTCAGGGACCGGTCCAACTTGTGTCGGAAGAAGGAATCGTAGGCCTTCATAACTTCGCGACCGAAGTCGGCCTTGCTTTCGAAGTAATGGTAGAATGATCCCTTCGGCACGGTCGCCTGCCGCAAGAGCGCGTCCAACCCCGTGGCGGCGAATCCCTGTCGGGTCATCACCTCCATCCCGCAACGGATGAGGACGTCACGTGCCGGCGCATAACCGATCTCGCGCCGTTCCGTCTCGCCGGCTTTCCGGGAAATGTCGCTCGTTTTCGCCATTCTGTGTCACCATTAGACCGATCGTCTAGAACACAGCAGGCCGGATTTGGCAAGCCAGGAACCGCCGGTTCGCGCCAATCGAAAGTCGTAAAAAGTCATGTTTTGGTGGAATTTTCTGCAGGTTGAACGGTTTTTCAGCAGCCTTTGCTGCGACTTTGTGCGGTTCCACGTCTCGTCATGATTGTTTCGTACTTGACACAAAGTGTCCTAGGATCGAATGTTGGGCGTCCTTCGAGAGGGGTTCTTCATGATCCACTTGTTCAGAAAATCGACGCCTCTGGCCGCCGCGGCGGCCGTGTTCTGCCTCAGCCTTCTTTCCGCACCGGCGACTGCCGCCGACGCCTATCCGTCGAACACGATCAAGCTGATCGTCGGATTTCCGCCGGGAGGTCCGACGGACATCATCGGTCGGGTGATCGGACGTCTGCTCGCCAAGGAATTGAAGCAGACCGTCATCATCGAAAACAACGGCGGTGCCGGCGGAATGATCGCAGCGAACAACGTGTCCCGCGCCAGCCCCGACGGCTACACGCTCCTCGTCGCGGTGGAATCCTCAAACACCCGCGCCAAGGCGCTCTATCAGTCAGTGCGCTACGATCAGCAGACGAGCTTTACCTACATCCGCAAGGTCGCGAAGCAACGAAACCTGCTGGTGGTGAATCCGGCGCTGCCAGTCTCCAACGTCGCCGAATTCATCGCCTATCTTAAGGCCCACCCGGGAGAAGTGAACTTCGCCGGGACGTTCGGCGCGACCTCGCACATCGGCGGGACGCTGTTCAACATGGCCTATGATACGAAGATGACGTTCATCAACTATTCGGGCGGCAGTCAACCGATCATCGACTGCATGTCGGGTGTCGTGCAGGTCGGCTTCTTTACCGAAGCCACGATAGGTGAGCAGGTCATCGCAGGCTCCCTCAAGGCGCTCGCAACGACGGCGGCCGAACGGTCGCCGGCCTTTCCGGATATTCCAACCGTGGAACAGGCCGGAGGCAAGCCGATGGACATCTCGCCCTGGTTTGGCGTCGCGGGGCCGGCAAACCTGCCGCCGGACGTCGTCGCCAAGATCGGCGCCGCGCTCGACAAGGCGGGCGACGATCCGGAATTCCTGAAACAGCTCGATACGCTCGGCGCCTCCCCGATCCGCGGTTCGACGGTGGAGAGCTTCACGGCTGACATCGGAAAGGAAGAAGCCTACTGGAACAAGTGGGCGAAGGAGATTGGGGCACCTCTCCAGAAGTAGCGGTCGAAGGACGGATGATCGATGGGTGTTTATCACCAATACGACGTTCTACTCTCTGCGGAGGAGCGCGCTCACGTAGCGCGGGCGCAGGAATTTTGCGCCGGCGCGTTCTCTGAAAGCGTCTTCGCCGCGCACATGGCGGGGGAAGCATTTCCGGAGAAGTGGATCGCCGAGTGGGCGGCGATCGGCATGTTCGGACTGCAAGCCAAGCGCGTTCACGGCGGCCTTGAAGCGTCCTACCTGTGCAAGATACGTGTGGCGCAGGAGATGGCGCGCCACGGCTTCGCGGCGGCGTTCTGCCTGAACCATCATCAGGGCGGAGCGACGCGTCTTTCCCAGACGGGCACGCCGATCCAGATCGAGCATCTGCTGGGTCCCGCACTGCGGGGTGAGCTTCTTTTGACAACCGCGATGAGTGAACCAGCCGGCGGCAGCGACGTCTCCGCGCTGACCACGACGGCCATTCCGGTCGAAGGCGGGTGGGCGCTGAGCGGCACCAAGGCGTGGATGACAGACGGCCTGCTCGTCGGCGGTCTCATCGTCCTCGCTCGCGTGGGTGACGCGGCAGGGGCCGGAAACATCGCCAGCTTCTACGTGCCGTTAGGTCTGGCCGAAACGGTCAGTCGGACGGAAATCCTCGTTCCGGGCGCGCGTTCTTTCCGCCTCGCCGAAGTGACCTTCGACCGCCACTTCGTGCCCGAGTGGTGCCTGATCGCTCCGCCGGGGGCTGCGCTGAAGGCATCCATGGCTTCGGTCAACGCGGCCCGCGTGCATGTGGCAGCCATGTGCGTCGCCACGCTGCACGCGGCGCTGTGCGAGGCGGTGGACTACTGCGGACGCCGTCACGCTTTCGGCAAGCCCCTGACCGGGCATCAGGGCCTGCGGTGGGAGCTCGCGGAGGTATCGGTCCGCCTCGAGGCCGCCAACGCCCTCGTCTTCCGTGCCGCCGAACAGATACAAATCGGAGAAAATTCGGTCGCGTTGGCCGCGCAAGCCAAGAAATTCGCGGTCGACACCGCGATCTGGGGAATCGACCAGTGCGTCCGGATTATCGGCGCGACAGGCGCCAGCGCGGCCCATCGCCTGAACATGCATCTCGCCGAGGTCCGGATGGCCGCCTACGCCGACGGCACCAACGAGATGCTGCTCGACCGCATCGGTCGGGTCCTGCCCTCGACGTACCAGAAACCAACCCCGTAGACATCACAGCGGACGGACAGATGCGCAACGTAGTGGTCAAGGACGCCGGAGCGGCCGTTGAAGGCATCAAGGACGGCGACACCGTCATGATGGGCGGCTTTGGAGGGGCTGGTCTTCCGCTTGGAGTGGTCAGGGCGGTGCTCGACAAGGGCGTCCGCGACCTGACGCTGATATCGAACAACGCCGGCTCCGCGGAAGACGATCTGTCGTTGTGGTTCGAGGCCAGGATCGTTCGCAAGATCGTCTGCTCCTATCCGCGCAGCGCCAAGCAGTTCGCCGAACAGTATCGTGCAGGCGCGGTCGAACTCGAACTGGTTCCGCAGGGCACGCTGGTGGAGCGCATCCGGGCCGGTGGCGCCGGTCTCGGGGGCTTTCTGTCTCCGGTCGGCGTCGGAACCGTGTTCGCGGACGGCAAGGAAAAGATATTCGTCGACGGACGCGAGTTCATCCTTGAACTGCCGCTGCGGGCCGACTTCGCCTTCGTGAAGGGTCATCTCGCCGACACGCTCGGCAATGTCACCTACAACAAGACGGCACGCAATCATTGCGCTGTCATGGCGACCGCGGGCCAAACGGTCGCCGTAGAGGTCGATCGGGTGGTCGAGGCGGGTGAACTCGATCCCGAAGCCATCGTCACGCCCTGCATCTTCGTCGACCGCGTTTTCGCAAGGAGCTCCCGATGACCCCGCTGTCTCGCGACGCGCTGGCGCGCATGGTCGCACTTCATCTGCCCGACGAGGGATTCGTCAATCTCGGCATCGGTGCGCCGACACACGTGGCCGACTTCCTGCCCGCCGACTCGGGCGTGATACTTCACAGCGAAAACGGCATCCTCAACGTCGGTCCGAAGCCCGCGGCCGGCCAGGAGGACTGGGATCTCATCAACGCCGGGAAGATGCCGATCTCGCTGCGGACCGGTGGATCCTACTTCGACTCCAGCCTGTCGTTCGCGATGATGCGCGGCGGTCATCTCGACGTCGCGGTGCTCGGTGCGTTCCAGGTCTCCAAGGACGGCGATCTCGCGAACTGGACGACCGGCGACAACGAGTCTCCGCCCGGCATCGGGGGAGCCATCGATCTCGCGGTCGGCGCGAAGTTGATCTGGGTGATGATGGACCACACGACGAAGGATGGGCGTCCCCGCATCGTGGAGCGATGCGGCTATCCGCTCACGGCGCGGAAGGTGGTGACCCGCATCTTCACCAGTCTCGCCATCATCGACGTGACGGATGACGGTCTCGCGGTTCGGGCTCTCCTCGATGGCCTCACGCTCGAGGCGCTGCAGGAGCGGACGGAAGCGCCGCTGCACGCTGCCGGCGAGATCCGGACCATCCGCCAGGACGGGAGCGTCTTCGCATGACCTACCGCGTAGCCGAACTGGTTGCAGAAGGCCTGGTCGCCCACGGCGTCGATCGCGCCTTCTGCGTGCCGGGAGAGAGCTTCCTGCCACTGCTGGACGCGCTGCGCGACCGCAGCGACATCGACCTGGTGACGTGCCGCCACGAAGGTAGCGCGAGCCTCGCGGCCGTCGCCGAGGCCAAGCTCACGGGCCGCGCCGGCGTTGTGATGGTGAGCCGCGGCCCGGGCGCCTTCAACGCCGCCCTCGGTCTGCATGTGGCCGCGCAGGAGGCTATCCCGCTCGTTATGCTGGTCGGCCAAGTGGACCGTCCGAACCTCGCCCGGGATGCCGTGCAGGAGATCGATTGCGGCCGATCCTTCGATGGTCTGCTGAAATGGTCGGTACGTCTGGATTCGGCCGAGCTTGTACCGGAGATGATCGCCCGTGCCTTCGCGGCGGCGCATGCTGGAACACCCGGCCCCGTCGCGGTCGAACTGCCCGAAGATCTTCTCGCCGACGCGGCGGAGGGTTACGCCGCCAGGACCAATGGGCTGGCACGTCCGCAGCCGGGCGCCGCGGCAATCGAAAAGGTCGCGGCGGCGATGACCGCCTCGGAGAAGCCGATCCTGCTGGTCGGCGGCGAATGCCGCACGGCAGCGTTCCGCGACGACCTGGTTGCGTTCTCCGAGAATTGGAACGTACCGGTCGTCACCATGAACAAGATGCAGGACCAGTTTCCAAACGCGCATCCTCTCTGGGCTGGCCAGTTCGGATTCTTCACGTCGCAAGCGCACGTGAAGCTGCTCGAAGGCGCCGACCTCATCGTCGCAGTCGGGACGCGTCTGGGCGATGTTTCCTCGCTCGGCTTCGCGTTTCCAAGGCAAGCTAAGCCGCGTCAGCCGTTGGTCCACGTCTACCCGGATCCCGATGCGATCGGCAAACGTTTCCAGACCGACGTCGCGGTCGTCTCCGGAGCACACGCGTTCGTGTCGGCGATGCTCGCCACACCCCCGGCTCCCAGGGACAGGACGGAGTGGCTTCGGGCGGCCGCCATGGCGCGGACGGCCACGCATGGCTGGCCCCCGTCTGGCGTCCCTTCGGCTGACGTCTTCGGCCACACGGTGTCGGCCATCGCTTCGCGATTCCAGCCGGACGGAATCGTCACGACGGATTCGGGAAACTTCGCCGGATGGGTCCACCGCATTTTCACATTCGCGCCGACCGGGCGGCTGCTCGGCTCGGCGTGCGGAGCGATGGGCGGCGGCGTCCCGTCCGGACTCGCCGCGTGCCTTCGCTTTCCGGATCGACAGGTGATCGCGTTCTGCGGCGACGGCGGCTTCCTGATGACAGGCAACGAGTTGGCGACGGCCGTTGCGAGAGGCGCGAATCTCACAATCGTCGTGTCCAACAACCGATCGTATGGCACCATCCGATCGCACCAGGAGCGGGCCTTTCCCGGCCGCCCGCACGGCACCGATCTTTCGAACCCGGACTTCGCCGCCTTGGCTCGCGCGTTCGGTGCGGCGGGGTTCGTCATCGAAGAGGCTGATCGCGCTCAGGACACGGTTGCGAAAGCTATGGCGGTCAAGGGGCCTGTTGTCATCGAGGTGCGATCCGACGTGCTTCAGACGATCGAAAAATCGCTCGCCGCTCGCTGAGACCAATTCAGATCAACACTAGGAAAAGTACGATGGACACCATCGCAATCGAGAAATCCCAGATCGCAATGTCTTGGCAAGGCGTCGTCCGCTTCTTGCACAAGACCCCACGCGCATTCCTGCCCATGCGCTCGTTTCCCTCGATCGAGCTCGTCGCCGGCCGCGGCATCGAGGGCGATCGATACTTCGTCGGCCACGAAACCGGATTCTACTCTCACAAGCCCGAGGACGGACGGCAGATCACCCTGTTCGAGATGGAAACCCTCGAAGCTCTCCGACGCGACCACAAGATCGAGCTGCTTCCCGAGGAGCATCGCCGCAACGTGACCGTCGAAGGCGTGCCGCTGAACCATCTTGTCGGCCGCCGCTTCCGGCTCGGTGACGCTATCGTCGAGGCGACCCGTCTCTCGACGCCGTGCCGGCACATCGAGGAGATACTAGGCAAGCCTGTCTTCGATCCGCTGATCAATCGGTCCGGACTGAACTGCAAGATCATCGCCGGCGGCACGCTTCGCGTCGGCGACGCCGTGAGGCCGGTCTAGATGGCGAAGGCGATCAAGACCGTCTCAACCGTCGTCTCGAAAGTCGAAAACCTCGGCAACGACACCAAGCGCTTTACGCTGGTCGATCAGGATGATTGGGAACTCCCGCCGTTCCGGCCCGGCGCGCATATCGACGTACACCTGGGGCCGGGCCTCGTCCGGACCTATTCGCTTTGTAACGAGCCGGAAGACGATCGGCGCTACGTCATCGCCGTGAAACGCGAGCGGGACGGGCGGGGCGGTTCTAATTTTCTGCACGACAACGTGGAGCCGGGCCGGCCGCTTTCCGTTTCGCTGCCGCGCGGAGGGATCGCGCTGGATTCGGAGGGGACGAACGTCTTCCTCGCGGGCGGCATCGGCGTGACGCCCTTCATCTCGGCGATCCGGCATCTCGATCGCCAGGGACGCTCGAATTACGTGCTGCATTGGACCAGCCGCGGGCGGCCGGTCCTTGACGACATGATCGCGCCGGCGATCGAGGCAGGCCGCGTTCGGCTGTACGATACGACCAAGCAGGCGAAGCCCGTCGCCGCCGAGGTCGTCGCCGCGTTCGCCGGTTCCGGCCTGGCCGCCTGCTGCGGGCCGGATCCCATGTTGAAAGCCTTTGAAGAAGCCGTCGCGACTTGGCCTGAAGAGTGCAAGCACATCGAGATGTTCACGCCGAGGCTCACTGTCAAAAGCGACATGCCTCCCTATGAACTCTATTTGTCGGCGAGCAAGAAGCAGGCAACCGTCATGCCGGATGTGGGTCTTCTCGGAACTCTGGACGCGCTGGGTATCGACGTCCCGGTTTCGTGCGGCGGCGGTATCTGCGGAGCCTGCCGGACCCGCTGGACCGAGGGGCCGCCCATCCATCGCGACCGTGTGCTCTCACCCGCCGAGCGACAGAACGAACTCATCGTTTGCGTGGGCGACTGCGCGGGACCAAAGCTGGTGTTGGATCTGTAATCGGCACAAGCGGTTTGCGGAGCCGGTCCACAGTTCGGATTATCGAGGGTATGGTGCGACGACGACGCAGACGACCACCTCGGAAGATCCGAACGCTATGACATTGAACCTCAAATTCCTCCGCGTCCAGAGCGGGATGACTCTGGAGCAATTGGCTGCCGACTCCGGCCTGACCCGAAGCTACCTTTCGAAGCTCGAACGCGGGCTATCCTCGCCTTCGATCGGCTCGGCGCTCAAGATCGCCGAGGCGCTCGGAACGACGCTGGACCACTTCTACGGTCAACCCGACGACAATGATCCGGTCACCATCGTGCGCGCGAACAACGGCAAGGCGGGCGACGTGGACACCCACCTCTCCCTCGTCGCCGGATTGGCTTCCGACCGCACGATGCGCGCCTTCATCGTCCGGCCGACCAAGACGGCGAAGCGCGGTCGCATCATGAGCCATCACGAAGGAGAGGAGATCCTGTTCATGCTCACCGGAAGGATCGAATTGGTCATCGGCAAACGCAAGGAAATTCTGAACCCCGGCGACTGCGTCCAGTTCGATTCGACGATACCGCACAAGCTGACGCAGGTGTCGTCCGAACCGGCTTCGGCGCTCGTCGTCATCGCGACCAAGACCGCATAGTGGAGGTACCGAGATGTGGATCAGCCCCTGTGCCGAGTTTAGGCATGTGGACCGACGCTCCAGTTTGCTTCGCACGGTCTACAACGGACTGAAGTACCTGTGAGAGAGCCGCATACTTCGGCCTAGGAAGTTGAGACTTGCCAAAGCCCCTCCTGGGCCACCAGGCTTGCGATCGTCCGCCCGGGCGCGGCAGATCGTAGCCTGCTCGTTCTTTTGCAAAATCAATCATCCATTTTTTGCGTTCGCATCGGGGCTTTCAACGACAGCTTCGAGTATTGATCGTGCAAATGCCGGTCTAGTCTGGCGCCAGCGTCGTGTCCAGGCGCAGCCACTTGAAGCCTCACTCGCCCGCTAGAGCGAGACGAGCACAAAGTCGAAACGCGAACGCCAAAGCGTCGGCCCGCCGTCGGCCCGTTCAAACGGTGCGATGAGCGACGTTTTCACGCCGAACACCGCATCGGAATTGAGATAGAAATCGCTACCAACAAACGTATGTGTCACCAGCTTCTGATAGCCGTCTGCTGTGACGAGGAAATGCATATGAGCCGGACGATACGGGTGACGTCCGAGATGGTCGAGCATCTGCCCTACAGGGCCGTCATCAGGAATAGGATAGGAAACCGGCTTTATGCCGATGAAGCTATAAGCGCCGTCAGCCCCTGTAATGAATATGCCACGGTTGTTCCACTTCGGTTGGACATTAGGTTGCTGCACATCGTAGAATCCGTCGGAATTATCTGACCAGACGTCGATGTGAGCTCCTTCGATCGGATTTCCATTTAGATCAAGAATTCGACCTTCGAAAAGGCAGCTCTCGCCTTTCCCATCGAGGCTAATATTGTCGCCCATTTTGCGAACAGGAGCACCATCGACGTGAAAAGGGCCGAAGACGGTGCTTTCCGTCGCTCCTTCCGGTCGGCGGTTGTTGATGGCGTCGACGAGCATTGATAAGCCGAGCGTGTCACTAAGCAGGATGAACTCCTGCCGTTCGGCATTGCAGATCTGGCCAGTCCTCGTCAGGAAGTCGACGGCAAGATTCCATTCATTCTGTGTAAGCTGGATCTCCTTGGCAAAGGCATGAAGATGACTGACAAGGCAGGCCATGACCTTCCCGAAGCGGGGATCGACATCTTTGCCCATACGATAATTAACAGCCTCGACCGAACCTTGTGCGCTAAAATAGGTTTGCATGTTGCTTTCCCGCATTAAACGCTCTCGCAGAAGCTCGCCAGCTGAGTTGGACGGCTGTCTGAATTGCTTTCGATATAGTTTCAAACCTTTTTCGGTCGCTTTCCTTCCCACGCGTCCTGCAACAGGGCGCGAATGGCGTCCCGTTCGATGGGCCGCGGATTCCAATAGGGATTCTGCACGGCAATCTCCGCCGCGCGATCGAGGTCGTTCTCGGCAAGTCCAAGATCGCGCAAAGCGAGCGGAGCGCCTAATGACCTAGCGAAATCGTGAAGACCACCGCCGACCGATCCTCCGAAGAGGTCGGCCACCGGTCCCAGCACGTCGGCTGCCGCTACGAAATTGTAGGCGGCCGAGTGCGGCAGCAAGACCGCATGCGTCTCCGCATGCGGGAGGTCGAAGCTACCGCCCAGAGTGTGGCACAGCTTATGATGCAGCGCCATTCCGACCGTGCCGAGGACGGTCCCGCACAGCCAGGAACCATAGAGTGCAAGCGACCGCGCCTCGATCTCCTCCGGTGTCCTGACGATGCGCGGCAAGGCTTCCTTGAGGGCCCGAATGCCTTCGATGGCTTGCCACGACGAGATAGGATTGCGGTCCTGGGCGTAGAGGGCCTCGACCGCATGAGCCATGGCATTGAGGCCGCTCGATACGCTCATGGCGACCGGCAGACCGACCGTGAGATCGGCATCGTAGAGCACGGCTTCCGGAAGAATGCGGGGATCGCGCTTGGTGGTTTTCAGACCTTCGGCGGTCTCGCCGAGAATGGGCGTGACCTCCGAGCCGGCATAGGTGGTTGCCACTACGATTTGAAGCGTATCGTTGCGCCAAGCGATCGCTTTGCCGAGCCCAATGGTCGATCCTCCGCCGAAAGAGACGACACAGTCGGCGCCTGCCGCCTCGAAAGCTGCGAGCGCCTGTTCGGTAACGGAAACCGGCGTATGCATCGTCGCATTGGCGAAAACACCGACCGCCAGTTCGCCCAACTGCCGCGCGAGCGCTTCCGCGTCGGCCTTCTGAAACGGCGTCGACAGAACGAGAGCCCGTTTGCAACCGAGGCGCGAGATCTCTGCCGGCAGTTGCGAGAGCGAGCCTCGCCCAAAGACGATGCGTGCCGGATTAAGCGTGCAGGTAAATGCTGCGACCATAGCGATCGGACTCCCTGCCCCGTCAGCTGGCAATTTGCTGCTGTTCAAATTTCCGATGCCCAAGCACGGTTTCGATGATGAGCTTGCCATCGGTATCAGTCGCTCCACGCCACGCTACGACTTGATCCGGGCGTATGAGCACCAATGGCGCTTCATAAAGCCGTTCCAACTCCGCCGAGGCATTGTCGACGATAGTTAACTCCATTCCCGCCCGGGCGGCAGCGGATATGATGGCATCGCCCGCCATCGGCGTTTTTCCCAAGCGAAGCAGCGTCCACTCGAAACCAAACAAATCGTAGAGCGATGTCGAAGCATCGACCCACGCGTGGGGAGCGCGGCCGCCCGGCGCGGCCGTTGGCGTGTAAATGTTGGGGCCATCTTCAAGCTGTGGCCTCTGCTCGGACAGTATGATGGGCGAGCTATCATAACGAGCGCCGAAGGTAATGCCGGGGATGTTGAATTCCGCTTTTCCATGCGCTTCGAGATATGCACCGGCTTCTTTCCGCAGGGCATCGCCTTCGAGCGTGTCGTCCTCAAGCCCCGGTTGCGGTGCAAACAAGCCAATCGAGTCCGCGAATTGCTTGGCGAAGCCGGTGTTGCGGATCGCATTGGGCTGCCGCTCGATTTCGTAACTTGCGAGTATGGCGGGTGAGGCGACGCCTTTTATGGTCGCAGCCAGCTTCCATCCCAGATTGACGGCGTCATCAATGGCCGTGTTGTAGCCCAGCCCGCCGGCGGGCGTAAACAGATGGACCGCGTCGCCGCCAAGGAACACCCTGCCCCGCGAATAGCTCTCCGCGACAAGCGCGTGGCCGGCGGTCCATGTTCCCAGCGACAGAATTTCCGCCTGTATGGGACGGCCGACGGCAGTGCTGAACATTTCCAACGCCTGCTCATCGGTAATCTCTTCCGCGTTCTCCCCTTCGCGAAGTTGGGTGTGGAACGCGAATTCGCCGCGACCGTCGACAGCCGCCATGAATGCCCGACGCTGGGTGTTGAAAGTCACATTCATCCATGCAGGTGGGAAAGGTACGACCTCATAGAACTGCGGGCAGCGGAGATAGATCGCGAACATCCTGCCACCGAAGAAATCTCGAACCGAGCCCGCATCACCCTTGTAGGAGATACCAAGTCGCCGCCGCACTAAACTGCGAGCCCCATCGCCACCGATGAAATACCTGGCTTGAATGGTCCGGCGTTCGTCTCCTGAAACCGCTTCCGCAGTCACGGACACACCGTCCTGCGCATCGACAAACTCAATGACACGCCAGCCATAGTTGACCGAGACGCCCGTCAGCGCCTCCGCGTGCCTGCGCAGGACTTGCTCGACATATTTCTGTGAAACGCGATGCGGAAGCTCCGCGGCGCTCCAAGATCCAGACAATGAGGAAACTTTTTCACGGGCCTCGCGGGCCGACGGCAAGTGGAAGCGCGCGAGCTCATGCTTGGCGTAACGGGTGAAGTAAGCGATGTCCGTGGGGAAATCACCGGGCAGGCCGTGAGCACGAATTTCCTCGGCAAACCCCAAGCGCCGATAATGCTCCATTGTGCGTGCCTGGGTCGCGTTCGCTTGCGGATTGAAGGCCGTCGACGACTTCTCGTCGAATAAGACAACCGAGATGCCGCGGCGTCCGAGCTCATTCGCAAGCATCAGCCCAAATGGCCCGCCTCCCGAGATCGCGACGTCGAACACAGCATCGCCCACAGTACCGCCCTCCAAACTTGAACCAATGCATTTAGTAAGGAAACCAGACTATCTGTCAAGGCGATTTTGGCGACTCCGCGCGCCGCTCGCAAGCGTCCACATATTTGCCGAGCCCTTCAACCATCAGGTCGACCATCGCCGAGCCCAGCTCTGCTCGCATTTCACGTTCAGCAACCCCCAGACTGCGATGAAATGCTTCGAGCCAGACCACTCCTTTCGCGGTGAAAGACACCAATTTTGCGCGGCCATCGGTGGGATCACGTTTCTTCTCGACGAGTCCTATCTCCTCGACCTGGTCAACCAACTCGCCCATCGACTGCTTCGTCATGGAAGCGCGCCGTGCCAGCTCTGTTAGCCTGGTACCGTTTTCGTCGAGGTTTCGCGTCAGATTGATGTGAGCCACGCTCAGTTCGTCATGTCCTGTCGCGCGTAAATTCTCGACAATCCGCGCCTCGAATATTCGAACGGCCTCGTTCATTCGGCGGCCGATATTGTTACGCCGCCATGAATTCTTCGGTACCATTGCTACTCTTTTGCATTAAGTCGGCACAGCGGGAAATAGCGCATAGCAAACTGACGAATGGTTGGCCCGGTTTCTCACCGCTGCAGACAGAACAGCGGTTAACGGCACGCAATATACCGTCAGGTAGCCGAATAATAAAGGACGCCAGCCCTGGCGCCAGCTACCAGCGCTTCACCAGCTCGATTTCCATGCTTGTCCTAAATGAACGTGCTCCGCCTATCCCTTTATTCCAACATCAAGTTCCAGAGAGTTTGCTACGAGCATCGCCGGCTCGCCATCGTGGCGGAAACCCAGCCTGTCGGCGATCGGCGTCATAAGCAGCGGATAGGTCCCGAACTGGGCCTGGAGCACCGGGTCAGGTGCGTAGCTCACCAGGTTGCGCACGTTCGAGCCGAACTGCGAAGCCAGCCCGTCGATGAGCGCCGTCATCGACAGGTGCAGCGCCGGCAGATTGAACGCCCGCGCCGTGAGGTGCTCGCTCGGCAAGGCGGCGGCGTGGATGAGATTGTCGATGCAGCGCGATCGCGACATGAACCATGATGTCGCCTCGGGCGAGACCGGGCAGGTAAATGTTTCGCCCGCCGCCAGCGCGTGAAAGATATTGCTCAAATAGGCCGAGAGATGGCCGCCAGCAATGCGAGGGCGCGCCACGATCCCTGGCAAGCGCACGGCGAGGCCGTCGACCAGGCCACGTCGCGAAAGATCGGCGAGCAAGGCTTCGGCGATGAGCTTCTGCGTGCCGTAGCTCATGGTCGGCAGAGGCAGCGTCTCGTCGTCCACTTTATCCTTGGGCAGCGGTACGCCGAAGACGCCGATCGAAGATGAAAAAACCACGCGCGGCGGTTTCGGCTGCGCGGCGAGCGCCTCGAACAGGGCCACCGTCGTCTCGACATTGATCCGCCATCCCAGCCGATAGTCGGCGGCTGCCGCGCCGCCGGGGATTGCCGCGAGATGGAAGAAGACATCGAAAGGCTGTTCGAAGACTTCTGCCTGGAAGGCTGGGTCGGCGATATCGCCGCTCATAAGTCGAAGCCGCCGGTCGACATGCTCCGGCAAGCGCAAATCAATCGCCGTCAGCGATGTGATGCGCGGGCCGCCGGCCTGGAGCTGTCCGAGTTTCAGAAGCTCGCCGACCAATCCGCTGCCGACGAAACCTCCCGCACCTGTCACGCCAATTCTCAATGGAATGTCCCCTTGGGTTCGGCGATCGGCCGATTTGTCCGGTGTCTGCTATCGTTCAATTACGACGGTCAGGGAAGGATTTCAGCCAAAGGCTTGCCGTCATGAGCATAGGGCTTGGCCTCGGTCAGCACGAAAACAATTCGGCACGGAGTCGTTTGCGATGGGTTACGCCAACGGTGGATGGTGCCCCGCTGGATGACGATATCATCGGGGCCGAGCCGCACCGTCGCACCGTCGTCTAGTTCCAGTTCGAGCTCTCCCGATACCACGATGCCGTAATCGAGACTATTGGTGCGGTGCATCGGCGACGAGCGGCCTGGCAGCATATCCGTGACCCGGATCACGGAGCCGCCGTGCAGTGTGAGCCCTGCGTCACGCGCACGCCCGTCGGTCTCGTCATTGAGGTCGACCGGCAGAGTGGGAGCCGTCCAGATCAGCGCGAAATCGGCATCGCCCGAGGGGATGCGTTCGGCGGTGAAATGCTCATCCGAGCGAAAGATAGCCCGTCCCCTGGTGTCGTGCCCAGTGACCACGCGGCGGATCGGCGGAAGTTTGCTGGACGACATGCCTGCTCTCTCCTTATGTCGCGATGCGACGAGTCTCAGTCTTTTGTCACCATCCAGGGAACGAAGCAGCGTTCGAGGTAATCGACGGAATAAGAAGCCCCCAGGCCAAGCATCGCGATGACGAAGAAACCGACATACATCGTATCGACCCAGAACACGGTCCAGGCCCACCAGATGCGATAGCCGACACCGGAGTCCGCAGTGGAAAATTCAACGGCCACCAGGATGATGAGCGCCGTGCCCAGGCAGATACGCAGGCCAGTGAAAATCCCTGGCAATGCGCCCGGCAGTGCAACGGTCAGATAAGTCTTCCAGCGGCTGACGCGCAGGTTTTTCGCCACTTCGAAATAGATCGCCGGCGTGCCGAGGACGCCGGCCAAAGTGTTGATCGACATCAAGAAGAAGACGTTGATGGCGATAACGACATATTTCGACATTTCGCCAATGCCGAAGATCAACAGCAACAGCGGCAGCAGGGCGAGCTTGGGAATGGGAAAGATCGCGGCGATGAGCGGCCGGCATGCTTCACGCACCGGCGGAAACAAACCCATGGCCAGCCCCACAAGGATACCCGGCACGGCGCCCATGACGATTCCGATGCCCATGCGCTGCAGGCTGATCGCGATGTCGGACCAGAATATGCTGGTCTGGGCCTGTGAAATTCCAGTTGCAAAGATCGTGCTGGGAACAGGAAAGAAAGCGGTGTTGATCCAGTCTCGTCGCCCCGCGATCTCCCACAGCAGCAATAGCGCGATCGGAGAGAGCCAGCCTATTGGCAGGGCCTTCACCAATTTCATGTGCGCCGTCGTCGCGCCGGATGCGGTGATGCTCTGAATGGTGGCCATCGACCTACTCCTAACGCGATTTGGCGAGTTGTTCGGCTTCTTGACGTCGCGCCTCAAGGACTTCGTGTCCGAGAACCGTCCAAAGCTCTTTGGTCAGGGCGGCAAAGTCGAGCCGTTGTCGCAGGTCAATCGGGTTGCGTGGACGGGGAAAGTTGATATCGAGGCTGTGGATGATCCGCCCTGGGGCGGAACTCATGACCGCGACACGGTCGCCAAGCAGAACGGCTTCATCGAGACTGTGTGTGATGAAAATAACGGTGCTACGGAACTCTTCCCAAAGACTCGCGAGTTCCTCCTGCATCAGCAACTTATTCTGTTCGTCAAGCGCGGCGAAGGGTTCGTCCATCAACAATATTTCAGGGTTGGTCGCGAAGGCGCGCGCGATTGACAGGCGCTGCTTCATGCCGCCCGACAACTGATGCGGCCGAAATTCCCTGAACGAATAGAGACCCGTCTTTTGAAGGAAGTAGTCGACCCGCTCCTGGCTGGAACGGCCCGCCCAGGCTCCCGTCGCCTTGAGGCCATAGGCGGCGTTTTCCGCTACCGTCAGCCACGGAAACACGGATTCCTGTTGGAAGACCATGGCCGTTAGCGGGCGACTTTCGTCGCCATGAACAATGCGGATTTCGCCGGTCGAGGGCGTCGCCAGGCCACCGAACATGCGCAGCAATGTCGACTTTCCGCAGCCGCTTGGTCCAACGATGCACAGGAATTCGCCTTCCGCGACGGTCAGATCGATCTCGCCGATGGCACGAAAACCACTTGTCGGGTGGCCGAACGTTTTCGAGACGCCGGTGACCTCGATTTTCCCCGTCCCATCCTGCAAGGCGTGCAAACCTGTCACTCCCGTACCTTTCGGGCTTCTGTCAGCAGTGAGGTATCGAAATAGTCGGCAAGCTTGGGATCGCCGTTGATCAGCCCCTGCTCCCGCAGTTGGTTTAGCTGTTGCTGAATGCCAAATTCGCCGTCGATCTTGATGGTTGCGTCTGCGGAAGCGGTTCCCAGCGCGATGCGGCGATACATGTCCTCACTTTGGGCCGGAACGTATTTTTGGTAGATCGCAGCGACTTCCGCGCGGCCTCTTTGTGTGCCCAACACCTGGCGCAGCCAGGTGTTTGTCTTCAAGTAAGCCTTCATGAACCGCAGTCCGAGCTCTTTATTGCGCGTCATTCGGTTGCTGTAGATAAGGAAAGCTTGCGTCGCGTTCGGCATCACATCGGACGCCTTGGCGAGCACCACCGCCGCCTTGCTCTCCACGGCCATCGACAGGAATGGATCGATGATCATGGCGCCATCGATTGCCCCATTCGCCAGAGCCGGCAGCATGTCCGGCAGCGGCATCGCCACGAATTTGACGTCCGCCTTCGTCAGCCCGCCACTGGAAAGGTATTTAAGCAGGATCTGGTCGAGGATTTGACCAGGCCCGGTGGTGGCCACGGTGCGGCCTTTGAAGTTAGCCGCCTTCGTCACCTCGCTACTGTCATAGAGACTCTTGCGGATAACGATGGCGGACGGATCGCCACCCGGCGGATTGGGTTCCAGCGACAGCACCTCGGCAACGATGGTCATTTTCACGCCACGGGCCATGGCGTTGAACAAAGCCGCGCCGCTTGTCGTAGCCGCCACGTCGACCTGGCCAGTCGCTACCGCCGGAACGATTTCCGAGCCTGATTTGAAGAACGTCGTCTCGACGACAATCCCCTGCTCGGCGAAGAAGCCTTTCTCGATCCCCGCGAAAACTTGGACGGGAATCCGCAAAACCCCGAACTTCACAGTGTCGGCGGCTTTGGCCGCCGATGCACTGATGAGCACGGCGAGCGCCGCGCGGAAAAGCCTCATCCTATACATGCTCCCTCCGCATATGGATTGTCTGTCCGAAAAGTCGCGTCATCAGTTTCATTGAGGCTGCATGAGCGGATGGCCGCTCAGGCAGGATTGCGGCCGACAAAGAAATCGGCGAACGGATCCATGCTCGGATTCAGGCCCGCATCGATCAGCCCCTTTCGGAGAGCAATCATCTGCGGATCGTGGATTCGCTGGGTCGGCATGCGGAGCGGCCCGCCATTATAGCCCTGCAACCAGCCCTGAAACTTCCACACATAACGATTGATGAAGTGGCCTCCATGCATCTGCTGGGCTATCTGTCCCTTAATTTTGCGCGCCGGATGCAATTGCCAGTAGATGCGGGTCGCTTCGTCGAACTCTTTGGCTCGAAGATGGTTGAACACCCTCGGAATCATGGGCCCCCAATACTCGTGGTCGCTCGTGGCAGAGAGCTGAATCGGCAGAAGTTGTGCAAGTGGGATCAGCTCCCCTTCGATCGGCATCGAGATAACGACTTCCTTGCCAAAAAGGCGGTCGCATTCGATCAGACTCTGAATACTTGGAAACCCGCCTTCAGCCTTGATCGCCGCGATATTGGGACAGTCGTCGATGAGCCGCCGGATCAGCGATGTCGGAATATCCGAGGGGTGGACCCGACTGTAGAAACCCCAAAGGTACATGGGGAAGATCATGACGGCGAGATTGGTCGAGTCGCAGATGGCCTTGGTATAATCGTAAATGTCTTGCTCGTTTTGAGGGTAGAAAGCCGGAGGATACGACAAGAGCACGAATTCGGCTCCTGCTTCTTCTGCGCCTTTCAGCGCCTCAATGTTTTCCTGAAGGGTGTTCCAGCTTGCATGATGGGTCACGACCAACCGGTCGCGCGCCTCGTCTTTGATGATGCGCAGAAACTGGAGATATTCCGGCAGCGTGATCGAGACCTCCGACACACCGAGCGTACCGATGAAGCCATGTTCGACCGCGAGCCGGGTGTCGTGCCGGATCGCTTTTTCGTTGATCGCGGTCAGATCCGAGGTGAACGACGGGATGGTGCAGTTGATCACGCCGACCAGCTTTTCCCGCGCCCAGTCGCGGGCTTCAGAACGTGTGTAAGAGGCCATATTCGTACTCTCCTTTATGTGCACGGAGCGTTCATTTCCGCCATCTCGGACGTCACTTCTCCACGGGCGCTATGGAAACAGGGAGCAGCGTGCCGACCGACAATTCCTCGGCCCGCGCCACGCACATCTGCGCGATCGACAGGTCCTGCAAGGCGGAACCGACCGACTTGTAGAGAACGATGTCCTCGCGCGTTGCACGCCCGGGATTGCGGCCGCCGATCACATCCGACAAGGATACGATCTTGTTGCGGAAGGTAACGCCGGCGGCTGTCGCGGCGATCATGTCGCCCGTATCGTGTGCAACTTCCTCCAGCATGTCCGCCACGATGACCGCGGCGCGGCGGACCGTCTCCGGATCGATTTCACGCTGTTCGGGCAGAGTGGAGCCGATCGAGATCACCGTCACGCCGGGCTCGAGCCAGGCTCCATCGAAGAGGGCAACTTCGCCGCGCGAACGCGCTGCGCACAGGAGAATGTTCGCGCCTTTCATTGCGTCGCGGGCGCTCGCTGCCGGCGTGATCGGCACGTTCAGATCAGCCAAGTCCGCAACGAAGCGAGCTCGGCTCTCCGGATTAGGACTGAAGACCGATACCGCCTCGAGTTGCCGGAGGGCGGCCAGCGCCCGGACGTGATTTTGCGCCTCGAAGCCGGAGCCGAGCACGCCGAGCCGACACGGCCCTGGAGGTGTCAGGATGTCGGCGGCCAAGGCTGAGGTGCCGGCGGTGCGAAAGCCCGTGATCGCATTGCCGTCGAGCAGCGCCACCAGCTCAACACTGGTCTGGTCGAAAAGCGGGATCAGATAGGAGGCGCGGCGATGACGGATCGAAGCGGCGATCAACTTGGCGCCCATGATATCGCCGCCCGGCGAAATACCCGACAGGGTGCGCAGCCATACCCCCGAGCCGCGGGCCATGGTGCGCGGCGGGAGGGCGTCGTCGGACACCGCTGCGGCATAGGCGCGGCGCAGAGCATTTGAGGCCTCTCGCCAGTCAAAGACGCGCCGGACATCATCGTCCGTCAGAAATCGCGTCTGCCGGGATGCTCCCACCGTGTTTTTGCTCATTCCGCTTGCTCCCCTCGCCGCTTGCTTCCTCGCAAGGTCCGCCGCGTGGTTTGCCGTCCTAATATTGATATTGATACGTGTCAATATTATAATTGATGCGCATTGAAACGCGGATTCGCATGGGTTAAGACCGCTCATCGGTACTAGGCAACATCTGCAGGGGGATATGGAAGAAGCGGACGACCTCAGCCTCTTGCGCAGTTATGTGGAAGACGTAGCCCGCAGCGGCACCGCGCAACTGCTGGCGGAGCCTCGCCTTTCGGAAACCCTGGACATTTCGCGTGGCCGGCTGCGCACGCTGCTGAAGCGCCTTGAGGATGAAGGGTTGATCTGGCGGCATGTCGGGAAGGGTACGTTCGTCGGCCCCAGGCTGGTCGACCCCACTTCGCCAGAATGGTCGGAAGGCATCAGCATCGACGACATCATGGATGCCCGCCAGTTGCTCGAACCGCAGCTTGCGGCTCAGGCGGCGATCAAGGCCCATCCGGCCGATCTGCAGAAGCTGGATCGCGGCCTGGCCGAAATGCTCGAGGCGCCGGCCTTCCTGCAATGGAGACGATTAGATGAACGGCTTCATCGCTATATCGCCGAAGCCGCGCACAACCACCTGCTGCTGTTGATCTACGAGACCTTGCGGTCGCAAGGACGCGCGCTTTTGGATCATCGCCTGGAAGAGAAGTTTGGACATCACACAGGCACGCGCGACACCGATCGTCAGCATAAGGCCATCGTTGATGCGATCCGGAGTGGCGATCCCGATCAAGCCGAGGAGTCGATGCGCGAACATTTGCGCTCAGTCCGCGCAACGCTCTTTGGATTGCGGTGAACCGACAGCAGTTCCTCATCGCCATCGGCATCCCGGCAAAGTTGAACGAATTTTGGGAAGACACTCTTATGCGACATGCGCGGGACGATTGACGGCGTAAAGGCCATCTGCTCCCACATCAGATCGGCAGCAACGGGACTTGGCGAACGATCAGGCAACAACAGGTTGACGGCAAATAGTTTGGTTCCTATCGTTGCGTGAAATTGGAACCCGCTTTGATGCAGCCTAAGACTTCCAAAAAACGCTCGCCGCCGGTCACTGATAATTTTCCGCCAACCACCCTCGGTTGGCTCGGTGAAACAATCGGATTTAACCTGCGAATAGCCCAGGAAGCATCTATCAGAGCTTATCTTCGAAGCGTCGCAGATGCCGGAACACTACAATGGCGTTATGCAATTCTGGCGCTTATCAATGAAAATCCAGGTTTGACTCAAGCAGCGCTGGGAAAGGCCATCAAAAGAGATACGTCCAGCCTAACCCCCGCGCTTGACGATCTATGTAACCGCAGACTTGTGACCCGTATCCGCCGAGAGCACGACAGGCGGAGTTATGAACTCCGGCTCACCGCACGCGGCAAAACCGTGATGGCGCAATTGAAGATCAAAGTGCAGGCTCACGAGGAAGAGCTCGACCGACTTGTCACCAAAGACCAACGCACACGCTTGATCTCGATATTACGGCAGATTGCGGCAGGGCTCTCCCCGGACCAATGAACGAGACCCAGGAGCTGTCGAACCTGCGAGGGTTCCTCTTAAAGATTTGCCTTTTTGAGAATGGGAAGCACTTTCTGCCCAAACAACTCATGAGCAGAGCTGACTTCTTCCAGACCGGCTCCCCAATGCAAAATGGCCAGAAAATTTCTCGCGCCGGTGCGCTGGCACTGATCGATGATTCTCTCCGCAACCTGGTTTGGCGTGCCGGAAATAAATTCGTCGTCGCTCACTGAAAATCCGCCACTCTCGCGAGGCGCGTCAGGAATATGGGAGAACTTCATTCTCGAATCATTCGCGGTAAAAGCTCTGTAACGTTCCGCCGCCGAATGAGACATGTCGTTTGCTGCCGCCGCGGATTCGGCAACGATGATCCGTCGGCGAAGCCCTAGATGATCCCCATTAACGCTCAGTCCAGCAATCTCTGCTTCGGCAAGATAGGCCTCGAAGAGCTCCCTTATCTCCTCCGTAGTGCTGAAGCCGGTGCAAATCTTGCTGTGTCGACGGGCCGCTTTTCGCGCGGAGTCTGCGCTGACAACCGTAGACCATTTCGGCGGATGTGGTGTTTGCACTGGCCGAGGGAGAAGCTGCAAGTTCTCGTATTTGAAGTATTCGCCGTCGTAGTTGGCGAATCCCGTTTCAAGCGCTGAATCCAGAATCTCAATGGCTTCGCTATATATTTTCCGCGCCTGCTCCATATTCAGGCCTACTTTGGCAAGCTCCTGAGGAACGCCGATCGCTGTACCGATCTCCAGACGTCCGCCCGACAGTTGGTCGAGAAGTCCAATTTCTTCGATCACGCGTGCCGCCGGATAGTAAGGAACAACAACCCCCATCACACCCAGACGAATGGTCTTTGTTCTCATAGCCGTGGCCGCGATGAGCAGATTTGGCGAGGAGCTAAAAGAACTCCCAAAATGATGCTCGCTAAAGAAAATGCCGTCGAATCCCAGCGCTTCATCTCGCTCCCAAAGAGAGAGATAGCTCTCGAAGTATTTAGGAGTGGATTGACCGGTAGCCGCAGCAGCCGGACCCGTCAATTCCGGGAAAAATTCAAAGACCCAAGTCCGTAACATGCTCTAGCTCCAAAGACTTTTAAACTTTCCGCACGCCGGTTAGGCAGCCGCCAACCAAATGCCCATCATGCCAATAGTTTGGCATCAAACTATCATAGGTCAAATAAATAATATCACCTTGTCCAGAAAATAGATATTGGCCAAATAGATTGATTCCAAACTAACTGGATGTAGATTTGAGCGGCAACACAGCGGCTCGACTAATGCTCTTCGATCCGACCGTGGATATATCCCGGTCGCGCCCGTTGCGCGCGTTTCCTTCTATCTGGTCGTTCGCGCCGACAATCCTGTACAAGATTTCAAGCCGTTCATCGCCGATCTCAAAGCTAATCCGGGCAAACGCAATTTTGGATCGCCCGGCGTCGGTAGTTCGCCCCATCTTGCAGCCGAAATGCTCAGACAGCATGACAGGGACGAATGCCGTACATGTGCCCTACCGTGGCGCAGCTCTGCACTCACTGACCTGCTTGGTGGACAGCTGGAAGCAGGCGCACTAAAAAGTGCTTGCTGTTGGAAGCCCGCAGCGATCGCTCCAACTGCCTTATACACCCACACTCGACGAGCTCGGTCTGACTGACTTTGACGCGGACGCATTATTCGGCGTCTAAAGCCGCCCGGCAATGCCGCGGTGATCAATGAATGGAACCAGTTGGTCGTGCCAAACGAGCTCGCGTTCGCGGCGCAATGTCTTGGTCATATGGAAGCCAACCATCACATCGGATAAAAAAGCGCGGTCCTGCGGTGTGTTTCGTGCAAAGCACTTGCTTGCAATTGCCGGACACGGCCCATAGGCATCTTCTATTATATTTGACAAAATAGTCTGGATTCCTTACTAAAATCATCACTCTTAGCATTATGGTCATCGGCGAAGTCTTGCTATTGACGTCAGCTGACTCCGTCGACTTGGCTTTCAACATTAAACCCTTATTTTAGCTTCGCTGGGAGCATTCACGCGTTTTCCTCTGCGGTCTTTTCCGACAGTTCCGGTGGTTCCATGAAAAAGGTTTTTCCCGATCCCCGCGCCGCCATGGCCGGCCTGCTCAAGGACGGCATGACGATCATGTCGGGGGGATTCGGCCTCTGCGGCATTCCCGAAATTCTCGCCGAAGCCATTCTTGAATCAGGCGTCCAAAACCTGACGGTGATTTCCAACAATGCCGGCGTCGACGGCATCGGCCTCGGCAAACTGCTGGAAAGCCGGCAGATCAAAAAAATGATCTCGTCCTATGTCGGCGAGAACAAGATTTTCGCGCAGCAATATCTCGCCGGCGAGCTCGAGCTTGAATTCACCCCGCAGGGCACCCTGGCGGAACGGATTCGCGCCGGCGGTGCCGGAATCTCGGCGTTCTTCACCAAGACCGGCGCCGGCACCCTGATCGCCGAGGGCAAGGAAGAGCGCGAATTCGACGGCGAAAAATATATCATGGAGCGCGCCCTGACGGCCGACGTTTCCATCATTCACGCCTGGAAGGCCGATACCGAGGGAAACCTCGTCTACCGGAAGACGGCGCGCAATTTCAATCCGATGATGGCCACGGCGGGCAAGGTCACGGTTGTTGAGGTCGAAGAGCTGGTGCAGGCTGGCGAGATCGATCCCGACCACATCCACACCCCCGGCATTTTCGTCAATCGGATCGTCCATACGCCCAACGCGCCGAAGCGGATCGAATTCGTCACCACCCGCAAGCGCGCCTGAACATCAATCGAGGAGGCTCCCATGGCCTGGACACGCGAACAGATGGCCGCCCGCGCCGCCAAGGAATTGCAGGACGGATTCTACGTCAATCTCGGCATCGGCATTCCGACGCTGGTTTCCAATTACATCCCGCAAGGTATGACCGTTCAGCTGCAGAGCGAAAACGGCATGCTCGGCATGGGCCCGTTTCCCTATGAGGGCGAGGAAGATGCCGACCTGATCAACGCCGGCAAGCAGACCGTGACCGAACTGCCGACGACGAGCTATTTCTCCTCGGCCGACAGCTTCGCCATGGTCCGTGGCGGCCATATCGATCTGTCGATCCTCGGCGCCATGCAGGTCGCCGAGAACGGCGATCTCGCCAACTGGATGATCCCCGGCAAGATGGTCAAGGGCATGGGCGGCGCCATGGATCTCGTC